>WNGQ01003929.1_pt1 | contig 14886 bp, 13 predicted proteins | sample 5407661 | NCBI WGS metagenome assembly WNGQ01 (sample SAMN13153382, study PRJNA577476) | soil metagenome | isolation source: 60 cm soil or saprolite under Garry oak tree replicate 2 | place: USA:California | collected 2016-06-15 | reverse complement strand
GCTTCCAGTGGGCCACTATACGCTATCCCGGCATTGTTGACCACCACGTCAAGACGACCTGTGATCCCTACAAGAGACGCGATGGCCTGCTCCACGGAAGCGTCGTCCGTGATATCGATTTCGATGATATGCAAGGCAAGATGTTCTCGTTGCGCCAGAGCGCGTAGTTCTTCTGCCGCAGGGGCATTTTTCCCTGCCACAGCGCGCATGCCCGCAAAAACGGTGTATCTCTGGCGTGCCAGGGTTTCAACCGTCAGACGACCGAAGCCACTGCTACTGCCAGTGACAAGCATTGTTTGTGCCATCGGTATGTTTCCCTTTTCTTCAAAACGACATGAGCGTCTCTACGCTCTTTGGAGAGGGCATTTCGCCTGTAAATAGCGCATTTTCATCCGCTTCCCTGTCCGACACGGACATCGCGCTTCCTAACTCAAAGGCCCACCCGGCAGGATTGCGGGCTACTACTCAGGTGACGCACCTCGTCCTCTCTGGTCCTAGTGTAAGAAGGAAGTGTCATGAAAGCGCAACGAGCATCGTCATGGAAGCATCATGGATAGTGGCCCCAAACGCTGACCCCCACATGAGCGAGAACGCGCTTGGCAGCGAACCCATCTTTAGATTTTGACACATATCTTCGCCAATTTATTCTTCTGACGAATATCTCCCCAAAAGAACTTTTCGGCAAAGATATGTGTCAAATTACAATTGTCACCCTGAGCCCATTCGCTTCGCTCAGGGTAAACTCCGCGAAGGGTCTGACTCGTCGGGCACAGAGATCCTTCCCCTTCGCTGCACTCAGGGCTTCGGCTCATGCGCTCAGGATGACATGATAGGTTGGGAGGGGCGACCGTCTCGGTCGCCCTGGACATGAAGTGAACACCTATGGGGTCGCCCCTACATGTCATGCGTCACATGAACTTTGACAGGGCACTACGCTTTGATCTTGTCGTTCTTTGGATCGTAGAGCGGCTCTTTCATCACCGTCGCGCCGTAGCGTACACCGAATAATTGTACCTCGATGTGTGTGCCCGGTGCAGCATACGCTGTTGGCAGGTAACCGTAGGCGATGCTCTGCCGCACTGTGTAGCCGTAGCCGGCGCTGGTGACATAACCTAAAACGCGCTCGCCGTCAAGGAATGGTTCGCCGCCCAGCGCGATGGCGCTCGGGTCGGCCAGGACCAGGCAGCACAATTTGCGTGTCACTCCCCGGGCCTTCACGCGCTCTATGGCTGCTTTGCCCAGGAAATCGCCCTTCTGGAGCTTGACGGCAAAGCCCAGTCCCGCCTCGTACGGGTTGTATTCCGAGTGTATGTCTGCGCTCCAGTAGCGGTAGCCTTTCTCCAGGCGCAGCGAGTCGATGGCCCGGTAGCCGGCCGCGATGATGCCGAGCGCCTGACCTGCCCGCCACAACGTATCCCACAATTTGAGGCCGTACTCCACCGGGGCGTAAATCTCCCAGCCCAGCTCGCCCACGTAGGTGACGCGCAGCGCCAGCGCCGGAATATCACCAATCGTCACCTGCTGCGCGGTCAGGTAGGGGAAGGCCGCGTTGGAGAAGTCGTTCTCGCTCACCTGCTGCAGCAGGTCGCGTGCCCGTGGTCCCCATACGCCGATGCAGCAGCGGCTGGAGGTCACATCGTGGATGTAGACCGAGCCATCGCCGGGCACCTGGCCGCGCATCCACGAGAGGTCGTGCAGGCCAAAGGCCGTGCCGGTAATGATCTGAAAACGATCTCCGGCAAGGCGCGTAACCGTCAGGTCGCACTCGATGCCGCCGTGCGCGTTCAGCATCTGCGTGTAGGTAATAGCCCCCACAGGCTGATCCATCTGGTTATCCGTAATGTACTGTAAGAAAGCCAGCGCGCCGGTACCGTGCACCTCCAGTTTGCTGAAAGAGGTTTCATCGAACATTGCAACGCGTTCCCGCGTGGCCTGGTGTTCGACGCCGATAGCGGGCGACCAGTAGCGGCTTGCCCAGCCGCGAGGTATAGGCCATCCCTGGCCTCCGGCCATAGGCTCGTTGCACGAGAACCAGTTGGGTCGCTCCCAGCCCGCCTTTTCGCCGAAAACTGCTCCAAGCTCCTCCAGGCGGCTGTAGACGGGACTCAGGCGCAGGTTGCGCGCGCTGCTGCGCTCCTTCATCGGATAGCTGATGTCGTAGTAGGTGCTGTAGATTTCATCCACGCGCGTAGCGATATAGCGGCGGCTGGCCGTGTAGGCCCCGAAGCGCCGCATATCCATGTGCCACACATCCAGCCCTGGCTCGCCATCTACGATCCAGTCCGCCATCACCCTGCCGGCGCCGCCCGAGCCAGAGATACCATGCGCGCAGAAGCCGCAGGCGACCCAGAAGCCGCGTACATCCGGCGACTCCCCCAGGATAAACTCCCCGTCCGGCGTGAACGACTCCAGCCCGTTGACTCGCCTGACCAGCTCAGCGTCACGCAGGCCGGGCACGCGTTCGATGCACCCGCTGAGCAGGCTGGCGAAGCGGGCATCATCGAACCCCTGCACAGTGGGATTGGCGCTGCCGGGAATGGCGTCCACGGCGAACGGCAGCGGGTCACGCTCGTACCCGCCGAGCACCATGGCCTGGCCTTCCTGGCGGAAATACACCAGCTTATCGGGGTCGCGCAGGTTGGGCACGTTAATATGACCTGCCAGGTCCGGCAGTGGACCTGTGATGACATATTGATGCTGCATTGGAATCAGTGGAATAGCCGTACCAACCATACGACCGGTACGTGGAGACCAGATGCCCGTGGCGGCAACTACAACCTCGCTGCGAATGCGACCTCGCGAGGTGTTAACGGCCTGCACACGTCCATTACTGACCTCTATGCCCGTGACGCGGGTATCAGCATAGAAAGTCGCGCCATGTTGTCGCGCTGCATTTGCCAGCGCCTGTGCCAGGATGGGAGCGCGAGCGGTGCCGTCGGTGGGCAGGTAGAGCGCTCCTTCCACGTCGTCCAGGCTCATCAGAGGAAACAGGCGCCTGGCTTCGCCCGGGCTGAGCAGTTCAGCCGCCAGTCCCACGCTCTTAGCAAACCCGGCCTGGCGCCTCAGTTCTTGCATGCGCTCCCTGGAAGAGGCCAGCCGCAGGCTTCCCACAGCGGTATAGCCAGGGGTACCATCGACTTGAAGCTTCTTATAGAGCTCAACGCTGTACACCAGCATTTTCGTCAGGCTGACGGTTGAACGCAGTTGCCCTACAAGACCTGGCGCGTGCGCTGTCGTGCCGCTGATCAGTGATCCCTGTTCGAGCACAACAATGTCGCGCCACCCTCGTTCGGTCAGGTGGTAGGCAATGCTGGAACCGGCGATGCCGCTCCCGATGATAATAACCCTGGCGGAATCGTGCATAGATTGGTCTCCTATCATGCTCTGACATCCTGCAGCCACTGCTCAAAGCGGGGCGCTGCCGCGTTGCTTAGAAAGCGCTCGAGGTGGTGATGGGCATATCCAGCATAATCAAAGTCAAGCCCGGATATGCCTATCTGGAGAAAGCCCCAGAAGGATTCTCGCAGGTCGGAAGCCAGGCGCATCAGGTGCAGGTGCGCCTGCTCTACCGGTCGCACCTCGCCGAAATAGTAGCGCAGCAAAAGCTCGCACTGTTCTTCGTCCAGCGATTGGTTGACGGCAAAGTTCCCCAGGTCGAAGAAAGGATCGCCCATGGCAGCGTACTCCCAGTCAAGTATCCAGATGGTGTGCCCATCATCAATGAAGTTGCTGGCGAGCAGGTCGTTGTGGCAGGGCTCCGGCTGCTGCAGCGGGCCGATGGCCTCTTCGATCCGCGCCATCAGGCTAAAAACCTGGGGTAGTGTACCAGGAAAAGCAACGTTGTACTCCAGTGCCAGCCTGTGATAGCTGCGGACTGTCTGGAAAGGGGAGAAGGTGCCGGGAAAATCCGGCCCGGCGTGGTAGCGGCGCACGGCGTCTATAATGCGCCGCAGCATCTCAGGTCGAGCAGCGGTTTCTGGAGAGATACCCTCGCCGGGAATGAAGCGCGTGATGAGCACCTCGTCGCTTGCAGAAGCGAGGAAATGGACAACCTCGGCTCCAACTCCGAGCTGAGCCGCGATCTGGGTACAGGTACGTTCGCGTCCCCGGTCGATGCCAAGCAGGTGTGTTCCCTTGCCCCCGACGCGTAACACGAAAGTTTCGCCTGCGATATCCACGCGATAGTTCTGGTTCGTGATGCCGCCGAGCAGTGGCGTGACCACAGCATCAGCGCCGCTCCACCCGGGTACCCGGCTCAGAATGCGCTCGATCTGCTGATCCATGAAACCTCTCTCTTACTTTTTGTTGAGCATACATCGCCCTTGAGCTTTACGTCAAGCGAGCGTAAGTTAGGGGATGGCATGAAAACAGGTTTTGTGATCGTAGGGGCGGGGGTGGTGTGGAGCGGAGTGGGGGCCTTTATGGCCGCCCGCTCGTGGGTGCCCAACCCGCTGTTGTCCTGCCATCCGTGTTCCCAACCCTATTCACCTTCCAGTCGCTTTTGCCAGCAGAGTTTTACATGGATAGGTTTTTTTGGTGAGGCCGCATGCAAGAGGGCACGAGATTGGGGTACGGCGGGCTCCACTGTCCTTTGGCACGGCCACACTGTCCCAATGCGGGCGGCCATAAAGGTCCCCACACCACTCCACACCGCTCCCGCCCCTACGGGTGGTGATGGGCTTTGTGTCAGGTTGATGTATATGGGTTCCCTGGCTGCTGGTCGGGATCGTTTTCCCATGCCTCAGTCGATTCATCAGGGGTGGTAAGGTGGGCCTGATGGGTTGTGGGTGGCGTTGGGGTGGCAGTTGGGACAGACGTTGCCTGTGAGTTGGTGTCCTGGTTGTTTGCGGGATCAGGGGTTATCTGGGTAATTGAGACATTTGGGACAATTGAGACGCCTGGGTCAGGTGCTGTTTGTGAATCGGTATCCTGATCATTTGCGGGATCGGGGGCTACCGGGGTAGTTGGGATAATTGAGACATTTGGGACATTTGGGTCAGGGTGTGCTGCTGCGGTGGAGGTATCGAGCACGGGGTACTGGGCCAGGCAGGGGTGGCCCGGGAGGGTGTAGAGGCCGCGAGCCGGGGAGACGACCTGGCCGGCATGGAACATGCGGTTCAGCAATTTGCGGACGTTCTCGTATTCCTCAGCGCTTCTGCTCAAATCTCGGGCACTCAGGGCTCTGGAGGCATCTTTCAGCGACGCCAGGGTCAAGATGCGGATGATGCCGAGCTTGCCGGAAGGTTCCTCGGACGTCGTGCTGTCGGGGTGCTCTTCTGCTCCCAGCCAGTTGATGACGGGGGCACCGCCGGGAGGCCCGAGGAGCTCGTAGGAGAGGGTTTTGGGCCGTGGGGCGAGCGGGTGCCTGGTGGTGATGAGGAAACGCTGTTGGTTGTCTCTGGGGTCGGGGGCGATGAGCAAGCTGCTGCTGACGAAGGCGCGCAGGTCGAGGGGGGCGGTGCTGTGAATAGGGGTGTCCTGACCCGGTTTGGAGGTGGTGCGTGGACGGGTGAGCACGATGGCGCAGCCGGTGCGCTCGGCGAGGTGGGCCAGCAGGGGGAGGCCCCGATGACGCTGGTGCGGCTGGCAGATGTCGAGGGAGTCGATGATGACGAGGACGGCTTTGGTCCGGGTAATGATCTTATCTAACAGATGCTCGTCGTGCAAGAGTGAGAAGGGATGGTAGAACAGCTGGCCGTTTTTGGGATCGACATCCAGGACGGTGGTGAGGAGAAAGACTTGGAAGGGGTCGCCGCCAGCGGCCCGGAGGCGTGGTATGATGCTACGGGTGGCGCTATCGTGGGGAGCGACCAGGACAACTCTACCCTCCTTGCCAGGAGTGTCGTCGGGCATAGGGCGGCCACTGGAGACGCGGGCGGCCAGGTCAAGGGCAAGCAGGGACTTGCCGATGCCGGGGTCGCCTTCCAGGAGGGTGAGGGCAGCCAGGGGGATGCGGTCCTGCCAGAGCCAGTCGACGGGTCGCGAGGGGAAGTCGTTGAGGAAGTAGCCTCCGACGGGGGTGTGCTTGGAGTCGGGACGGGGGGGCTCAGGGTAGGTAGCCGTGGCCTGCATGTATTCGAACAGGCCGGTCAGGGCGAAACGGATGGAACGCTCGCTGGCGCCTTTTTTTTCCATTTCAGCGCGGGCGGTGGCGAGGAATTCTCCTTGTTGCTCATGCTCTTGTTCCTGACGGAGAAATTTTTCAATTTTTTTGGGGTCCATGGGTAGAATCCTTTCGAGGAAGGGAGAATGGGGAGGAACGTGAGGTCGTTCCTACCAGGGGACTAAAGGGGACGATACGAAGGGGCTGGTTGAGCGCCCCGGTTGGTGTGATAAGACGAGAGGTCAGGGGGCGAGCCGGGGAGGGCTTGCCTCTTATAGATAGTATACACGGGGCACCAAATGGGTGGCATCATCGAGCACGCATGAGCAGTCACCACTCAGGGCGCGATCTCCAGGCGACTGATCAGGTCACCATGTACTATAAAGCGCCATTTCAGCTCGGCGGTCCCACCGGGGAAGTTGCCGGTAAGGCGGCCAGTAACGAGGTAGCTATCCTCGCCGGTGCGCCTGGTGCTGATCACCTCGGTGGTGTACTGGTACTTAGACGCTGCACCTTCCTGCCAGCCCCGGATCTCGGCGGTGCCGTGGTAGGTCTGACCTTCATCGACGACAACAGCCTCGCCGGTGAACAGCGCAACAATGGCGTCGATGTCGCGACGAGCGTCGGCCTCGAAGTAACGGGTGATGACGGGAGCCTCAGGGATTGACATAGGGTCTCCTTCGGTTCAATTGTCGTTGTACATGAAGCGATTTCTCACGAATCTGCCGGTGGCGCGTCAGACCGTCGGAACGGTAAGGAACATTCCAATGTCCATACTCGACAAGCAACTACCAAACACACCTATCCATCCTTCACGGCGGAAGCCCATCCTCATCATCAGTGCTCTTCTCGCCCTACTCGTTCTCGTGTTTGCTTGCAGCAATGTTTCCGCCGCGCCCTGGCTGAAGACGCACGCGCCATCGAACGTCCCCGCGGCCCATCCACAGAAGACCTCGTCCATGTGAGGAGGATCGCTCCACGCGAGCCACGCCAGTGTTTCAGCCCCTGTTTCCTTGCGGCGCTTCTTCCACGTGTGCGCTCAACAAGACCTTCACAGTCACCACCGTTGCCGGTGGGCCACCATGCACGTTGCTCGCGTAGAAGATGACGAGCCCTTCCTCGGCTCCCTCGCGCACACTGGTGGTGTAGGTCACGGAAACAGAGAAGGGGGCAGGTCCGCTGCCTGTGCCGCTGGTCACGGTCGTCTCGCCCACGGCTATCAGCTGGTGATCCAGTACTACTGCCCTCCCCATCCTGCCCGCAACGGCATAGCCCTTCCCGCTGATGGTCACGGGACTCGAGATCTGACTGAGCTGCCTGGGGGAGCGAATGAACATGCCGTCCGCCTCCAGGTCCTGCACGATCCAGATCCCATCCTTAGCGTTGCCCTCCAGACGGCGCAGCGTGACGTTCACCGTTCCCGTCCCCGGGTCCCCACTCGTGACCTGGACGAGCCCGCCCAGGTCATAGTCGTTCCCCCCGATCAGTGGGGTCGCCGCAGTGGTGGGTCCCCACTTGAGGTAAGCGATCACACAGGAGCGCGCCACCACGAGCGCAATGCGTTTCCACAGGTCCTGTCCCTGGTTGACCCGTGCCTGGTCCACTTCTGCCTGGTAGCGCGTCAGGTCCGGATAGATGCCAGGAAACGCGACCTGGACGAAGGTCCCTTGCTGGGTGGACCACTTGAACTCGCGAAAAAGGTCCTGTGTGAGGTCTGCCTCGCTTCTGTGCGCATTGATGCGCGACTGCCTCTCTGCTTCAGCCGTGAGGATGGTCGAGTTGCCACTGATCCTGGCATCACCGTGAGAGAGGCCACGCCTGGTGAAGATCGACGTAGGGTTGACCTTGGTAATGTTGGTGTAGATGTGGACATCCAGGATGCGGCTAGCGCCCGCGTGGCGTACTGTCACCACTGCCTGGAGCGCGGGAGTGCCCATCAAGTGACCGCAGAGCACGTGCTCCACCGTCTGTCCGGTACCCACATCCACGACAGCATGCCAGTATGCCTGATCCTTCACCGCGTCAGGGCAGGGCTCTATCCCAGGCCGGATGTCCGTTGACACTGGCGTTGGCTGTGCATTCGCAGGAGGTGTTGAGGCTGGTGGACTGCTGCTCCCACTGTCCCCTCCGAAATCCAGGCTGCAGGCAGAGACGAGCATCGTGAACACGAGCACCAGCCCTATGCATTTCCACATCCAGTCAGGGTTTTTCAACGCGCATGTGTGCATCTCTTGTCTCCTTCAAAATCACCTGAACCGTCTTCCGTCTTGTTCCCTGTTCTCTAGAACGAACCAGCGCACCCCTGAACCTGACACACGCCTGTCGGCTGCTTCGTCGGGAAGCGCGATACCACCTGTACAATTGGGGCATGAGCAAGTACATCACTGCTGCAAACGCTCTTTTCCTGCTCTTGCTGGCAAAGCTCCAGATGCAACGGTGTCTTCCCCTGAACAGGCAGCGCTCTCTGGGGTGAGGCGCGCAACGGGGATCATGGCGCCACTAGCCCCACGTGATGTCAAAGCACCCTTCCGAGTAGATCTCGCAGACCCCGGTGATCCTCCAGGCCTGCTGCTCTATCCCCATGGTAAACCGATAGTTGATATCCCCACTGCGTCCGAACCGGTCGGTATACCCACTCCCCAACGTCAAGGTCAGGGTATCCAGGGCGGACGGATCAGCGCTCTGATCAGGGATGCTACAGCGGATAAACCTCCTCCAGGCAGCGACCACGTCAGGTTTCGGATGCTTGTGTTGCAAAGAACGTGCGTACTCGTTCCAGGCTGTCTGGTAATCCTGGTGGTTGATCGCCTCGCAGAATGTTACCAGGACCTGGGTAATGGAACGAGCGAGGCGGGGAGTCGGCGTGGGCGTCGGCGTCGAGAGCGGTGCAGATGTCTGCGTGGGCGTCGGCACCGGGGTTGGTAGGGTGCTCACACGTCTGGGTGCAGCGCTGGGAAGATGCCCACTGGCCACCCAGCCACTCATCACCAGAAGGACCGCGAGGCACACCAGGAGGACGCCGCGCGTCTCCCTGCGCTTCTGTTGCTCGGAGGCCCGCACGTCGTGGGTGCGCACGGCCATGACCAGGAACGGCGCGACGAGGACGATGATGGCCCCGAGCACCTGCCAGAGCGGATCGCGTAGTGTTTCCAGAAGCATGTTCATCGCTCTCCTCTGTTCTCAACCGCAACAGAGCGGGTATTTCACGTACACAATGCAGGTTCACCATAGTGTAGCAAGACGTCCGCCAGCCAGGAGCGCCTTACAGGAATGGAAGCGCGTTCTTTTCCCGTTGTCTCATGGCATACAGAGTGGTACGGACCAGAGATGCACTACTGTATCAGCCCCTCCCGAGGCGATCCGTGCGCCATTGGGTGACCAGGCTAAAGTAAACGTCCCGGAAGCCTCGCCCGCGCTCGACGGCACCGGATAGCTGATGAAGAGGTGCCCGGTGGTGGCGTTCCACACCTGCATCGTTTCTCTCTGCTGCTCATCACTACTATTGCCGGTCGCCGAGGCGAGGCACACCCCATCTGGAGACCAGGCCACGGCCCAGATGGGAGCTGTTTGACCACGATAGATAAGGACGTGACGCCCGCTCTTCGCATCCCACACCTGCACCGTCCCATCCTGACTGGCCGAGGCGATACGCGTCCCATCGGGCGACCAGGCGACCCCTCTCACGGGAGCTGTATGCCTGGTAAAGGTGAGGAGGCGGTGCGCACTCGCCCCGTCCCAGACCTGGACGGTACTGTCATTACCGCCCGAGGCGATGCGCCTGCCATCAGGCGACCAGGCCACTGCCCAGACCGAGCCGAGATGCCCGGTGTAGGTGACGAGCCGCTGCCCGGTCGTCGCATTCCAGACCTGGATGGTGTTGTCGTTACCGCCAGAGACGATACGCGTCCCGTCGGGTGACCAGGCCAGCGCTCTCACACCCGCTGTATGACCGGAATAGGTGAAAAGGCGCTGCCCGCTGCTTGCGTTCCACACCTGGACGGTGCTGTCGTCGCTCCCTGAGGCGATGCGCATCCCATCGGGTGACCAGGCCACTGCGAAGACCGTGCTGGTAAGCCCATGATAGGCGGTGATGGCGGCTCGCTGTGCTGGCCCACTTGCAGTCGGTGTGACGGAGGAGGGAGATGGAGCAGGAGCACAGGCTGCGACGAGTGGGAAAAGGCACAGATCCAACCAGCGAACGTGAAGCGAGGGAGCAGAGGGTATCTGCATTGCTGTTCCTCGCATTGAGACACCTCTGCCAGACGGACGAGCCAGGAGAGGGTTCATTGGTTCGCCCTCCTCTCATTCTCGGGAAATACTCTGGCCTCTTGCGATGGTGGATGCTCGGGAGGCTCGGCATGGCTTTCCATGTGTATGGAGTGATCCCCATCCTCCTGCAGGTGGACACGCCGGAAAACGGACCACAGTGTCAGATCGTAGGCCGCTTTGAGCCCTCCTGCTAGAATGAAGGGTAGCCCGAGGACGAGCAAGGGGCCCTGTAAGAGCAGTCCCGAAACAATCGGGCTGGTGGAGGAGCCCACGCTGCGCGCAAGCCCAGTGACGCTGGCGGCAGCCGTGCGCTCCTCCGGGTCCACCAGGGCCATCGTGTACGCCTGACGAGTCGGCACGTCCATCTGCGAGAGCGTCTGGCGCAAGAGCAACAACGTCGCGGCAACGGGAAAGGTCGGTGCGAAAGCGACCAGGGCCAACAGGACGTTCGAGGGCAGGTGGGTGAAGACCATGGTGTTAAGTAGACCGAATTGCCGGGCGAGGGGCACCGCCGCCAGGAACGAGAGAGCCGAGAGGAGGTTCGCTCCAAAGAACAAGGCTGAGAGCGTCGTGAGCGGAACACCGAAGCGCAGGTGGAAGAAGAGCGCCATCAGGCTCTGCACCACCAGGCCACCGGCGAGCGCGTCGACACTGAAGAGCGCGGTCAGCCGCCACACGATGCTGCGCGAACGATGCAGTGGAGGAGCGAGGCGCTGCCTCAGGCGAGGCCCCTGGATGGGGGCACGCCCAGGCGCCTCTACGGGAAGAGACAGGCGCAGGGAGAGTCCGGCCACGATGAGGCCCAGCACCGCGTACACCCCGAAGAGGAGACGAATACCGGAGGCGAGGGGAAGGCCGACACCCGTCAAAAGGGCAGGCAGCCCTGCCACCAGTGCTCCTAGCGCCGCACTGAGCGAGGCGACCAGGTTGTAGCGGGCGAACAGAGCCGTCCGTCGCTCGGGGGCCGTGATCTGCGCGAGCATCGCCTGATCGATGGGCAGAAAGGGGGCGGTTTCCGAAGCCGAAGTACCGAGCGTCCCGAAGAACGCCGCCACCAACAGCACCGGATAGCTCGTCACCAGCCCGAAGATGGCGCCTGTCGCGGCCATGAGCAGCGAAAGCAGCGCCAGGGTGCGCCGCCGTCCCCAGGTGTCGGCCACCAGGCCGATCACATACGTGCCGACCATATCGCCAACCAGGGAGACGGTGATCAGGACCCCGATGGCGGCCGGGGAGAAGCCCTCACCCGCCAGTACCACGCCCAGGATCACGGCTAGCAACCCGTAGGCCACCTGGCGCAGCCCGCGCATCACCAGAATGAGCCGGGCTGCTGCCTGCTGGTCTCGTTCGCCCTGGGGAGGCATCACTTCTTTGGCCCGGTGCGATCGTAGGGATTGCTCCCTCCCGCATCTGACCCTTTGAACGCGCCATTGGGTTTGCCCTGACGCACCATCTCCTGGCAATAGGCGTAGAGTGCGTCATAGACAATCCACTCAGCCGCATTCTGCTCATGGTCATCCTTGAAACCGAGTTGACGGAAGCCCTCCGCAATCGCTTCCAACCCCTCACCCTCCGGCTGGTGCCAGAGCGTGTTGTCGGTATCCGCGCCGTTCACGATCTTGCCCAGCAAGACCAGCGCCGCATCAGTCGTCAAGTCGTACTTCTTGAGGATGGCCTCAAACGAACACTCCTTGCCGTGATGGCCCAGTTCTACGCCTTTCACGTCGTAGGGCGTGGCCCCTTCACGCTGCGCCACCTCCATCACCTGATCGGTTGGGACGAACAGGAACTCAGCGTCCTTGTCCACAAACTTTTTGATGAGCCAGGGGCAGGCCACGCGGTCTACCTTGACGTGTTCCCGAGTAATCCACTTCATTGCATGGTTCTCCTTCTTGTTGTGTCGAATTGCATCGACAGCGAAACGAACAAACAGAGGCGCAAAACGGGGTGGATTATCCCACCTCGCTTTCCTCATAGACGGCGACTCGACAACTGGGCAGAAACACATAGAGGCGTTGCCGCAGTGCATCGTAGGCCGTGGTGTGCGCCCCCACTTCTGTGGGGAGCTGGTCCTCGACCGTCATGCTCTGAGTGTTCACTACGTTGATGACACCCGGCGCCTCATCGAGGATACCGAGGTGCGCGATAGCCACATAGAGGCGACCAAGCCGGTGATTATGCCAGATGGCATCTGGCGGGCCTGCAATCGAAACCCGCGCCTGTTCTCGCCCGCTGGCGAGATCGAGCGTGACAACCGTGCTTCCATCGCAAGCCACAAACGCCCGGCGGCCCTCCTGATCGAGGTCCAACCCATGCGGCCCAGGGCTCCAGACGGGGAACCGCTCAACCAGCGCGAACGGATCTGCCGAGAGCACTGCTACGCAGGCAGGCTCGCGAATATTGACGAGAAAGCGATCTCCCGCCTGCTGGTAGACAGCCCAGCGCGGGCGACCCGGAAGCTCCACCTGCGCCATCACCTCTCCTGCCTGCGGGTCGACCAGCTGCGCCGTGTTGTCCTGGACATCGGCCACTAGCAGCTTGTCGGAGAGAACGAAGCAGAGGTCTGGCCAGCCGCTCCAGCAGCGCGCGTCCATCACAGCAGAGGTGGGGCGACTCAACGAAGCATGGGCACAGGCAGAACATTGTCGGTGATGATGCGCCGTTTGGGCTGGTAGCATGCCGTCGCTCTCGCGTTACGCCCAGGTTAAGGTATGGAAGCGCTTGAGATTGAAGGCCAAACAGACCAGGCACCACTCGCCCGCGGCGGCCTGTTCACCGCGTAAGGAGAACTGGCGGAAGCCGAGCACCTCCTTGATAATCCCGATCACTGGTTCGACGGTGCATTTGCGCGCCCCGTAGATGGCTTTGCCCAAGGCGGTCTTGAGCTTGTAGGCCATCTTGACCTGAGAGCTCGCCTCCTCGGGTGGCGGATCAGACAACGGAGCGAAACGCTGCTGCCAACTCGGATGATGGGGATCACGGCCAGTCGCGATATACGGCTCGATGCCGCGTTTCGCACACGCGGTCAGCGTTGCGGGGCCAAAGTAGCCAGCATCCAACGCCGCCGCCTGGGGCCTGCCGATCTCGGATGGGATGGCCTCGAGCGTGGGTTCGGCTTCCTGGCTGTCATTGGGGTGATTGGAGAGCGCGCTGGCGATGATGAACAGACTCTGCTGATCCACGGCGATCTGCGCGTTGTAATCCTGCTCAAAAGCGGCATCGGTCGGGTTTTTCATGATGCGCGACTGCGGATCGGTGAAGTTGTACTGGTCGCCGTCACGGGGTCCTGGCACCGGCGGCGTCGGTGGGCGGCCACCGGGGCGTCGCCCCGTCGTGCGCTCCCGTTCTGCGCGCTGCGCCAGCTTGGCTTCGTACTCGGCTTGCTCGGCTGCCGCGCGCTCTCCGGCACGAGCTTGCAGCACCGCTTTGGCCTCCGCCAGACGCGCCAGGCGGTCCTCTCGCCGTGCCATCTCCTCGCGCACCACCAGCCCATCGGGGACCTCTCGCTGGTCGCTCTGTTCGCTCAGGAGGAACAGCTCCTCGACCTCGGCTCGCAACTGCGTCTCCAACTCCCGCAGCCGCTTGTAGCTGATCGCGTTGTGCCGGGAGGCATCGGCATGGATCTTGGTTCCATCCAGGCTGATGGTGCCCACCGTCAGCACGCCCGCCTCTTGTGCCAGTAAAAGCACCTGCACAAAGAGGTCCTTCAGCTCGGGCAGGAATGCGCGCCGAAACGTGGCCAGCGTATCGTGGTCGGGATGCAGATTGCCCGCAATGAAGCGGAACGGCACCGCCTCATAGGTCGCTCGCTCGATCTTGCGCGAACTGAACACCCCGGTCGCATAGCCATAGAACAGCAAGCCCAGCAACACTTCCGGCGCGTAGGGTTCCCCCCCGCGCGACCCATACTGGGCATACAAGGCTGAGAGGTCTAGCAGGGCCACGCTGTCTACGACGAAGCGGGCCAGATGCTCGGGGGGCAGACAGTCGCCCAGCCGCACAGTCAGTTCGAGCGCCTGCTCGTAGTCCACTTTTTTGAAGGTTCTACTCATGCCCATCAGTATACCATTACACGCGGGCGATGCCTGCTTCTCTCCGACAAGCTGCTAGCAGGCGCTTCCGGCGTCGGTCCCAGGCCAGGCCGTTGGGGCGTGATCCTACGGCAACCGTTCGCAGCACGGCATTCGTTGCGGGATCGATCACCAGGAGCTTGCCCGCTCCGCGCGCCGCAGCGAAGACCAGCGCCTCATCCTGAGCACAGAGGACCCCGCTGGCCTCCGGGCATCCGGGAATGGTTGCCAGGTGGTGCAGGCGCTCCCCATCGATGACCTCAACGGTGCCGGCTGCCGTATTGGCGACGAACACGCGGCCACTCTCGAGGTACACGTCCCCGTGATCGAAGTCTCCCGCCGGATGTGGCGGCAAATCAATGTAGTGGTGCAGGACCAGTTTGCTTGCCATCGTTGTTCTCCTTCCTGCTCGTTAAATCGTGACCACGTTGACCACAAAGGACA
>WNGQ01003926.1_pt1 | contig 14887 bp, 15 predicted proteins | sample 5407661 | NCBI WGS metagenome assembly WNGQ01 (sample SAMN13153382, study PRJNA577476) | soil metagenome | isolation source: 60 cm soil or saprolite under Garry oak tree replicate 2 | place: USA:California | collected 2016-06-15 | reverse complement strand
CCTCGCCCGCGCCTGGCTCTTCGTGATCTGGCACTGCTGGCAGAACGGCACGCCTTACGACCCCGCTCAGCATCGCGCCCTCCAGGCGCTCCTCCACCCCGACCACCAGAAGGTGGCTTGACATAGGGCTACTCATGCCGTCACGATGCCGACCGGCGCTGACAGATCGCGCACGGCGCGCTGACAGCGGCCGTCAGCCGGCAGTGCGGACGCGGTTGTGTGGGAGCCCTCCCGGCCCACTTCCAACAACCCGGGCCCAGGAGGGCATCCTGCAGGCCGGCAGGCAGCTGGCCAAGGCGCAGGGACAGGCCATCAACGAGCTGAAGGAGGCACGGGCCAGCGCAACGGCCAGCCTCCCCTCGGCAGCCCAGCTGATCGAGACGAACTACGCGTTCGCCAGCCAGCTGCTGCAGATCCAGAAGGAGCTGACGCTGCACTGGGTCGAGGCCCTCGCCCCCACCTGGGCCCCCAGGCCGGCCAGGACGTCAACCGCGTCCTCGAACTAGCAGCTCCGCGCTGGCGGCGGCCCGCCGGCAGCCGGCGGGCCACTCCGCCAGCCACCCGGTCAGTTGACCCGGCTCTCCCGGCTCGCCCACTCCCTGTCGCGGAGCAGGAACTTCTGGATCTTCCCGGTCGACGTCTTCGGCAGCTCGCCGAACTCGACGTGGCGAGGAGCCTTGTAGTGGGCGATGCGGTCGCGGACGTGCGCGACGATCTCGTCCGCGGTCGCGCTCGCTCCCGGCCTCAGCGATACGAAGGCCTTCGGCACCTCTCCCCACCGGTCGTCGGGCACGGCCACGACCGCCGCCTCCAGCACCGCGGGGTGTGACATGATCGCCTGCTCGACCTCGATCGTCGAGATGTTCTCCCCGCCGGAGATGATCACGTCCTTCATCCGGTCGCGCAGCTCGATCGACCCGTCCGGGTGCCGGACGCCGACGTCTCCCGTGTGCAGGACGCCGCCCCGGAACGCTTCCGCGGTGGCGTCCGCCTGCCGGAAGTAGCCGGTCATCAGCGTGTTCCCGCCGGCGACCACCTCGCCCATCGTGGCGCCGTCGGCCGGCACCTCGGCGAGGCCCGGGTCCACCACCCGGACGGTGCCGGCGGTGACGTGCGGGAATCCCTGCCGGGCGGCGTAGCGCGCCCGCTCGGCCGGGCCGCGCGCCTCCAGCCCCGGCGGCGGCACGTTGATCGTCAGCGGGCCGTACGACTCGGTCAGCCCGTAGAGGTGGACGAGTTCGATGTTGAGCTCCGACACCTGGGCGATCAGCGTCGGCGAGGGCGGGGCGCCGCCGGTGCAGACCCTGACGGGTCGCGGCAGCCGGCGGGCCGCCGGGTCGTTGGTCAGCATGATGAGGACGGTCGGCGCGGCATTGAAGTGCGTCACAGCTTCGCGCTCCAGCACCTCCCACACGGCGCCGGGGTCGATCCGGGGGATGGCCACGCTCCGGCTGCCGGCCGCGGCCATCGACCAGGTCTGGCTCCAGCCGTTGCAGTGGAACATCGGCAGGGTCCAGAGCACGGTCGAGCCGGCGTCGAGCCGGTTCTCGACGACCATCCCCAGCGCGTTGAGGTAGGCGCCCCGATGGTGGTACATCACGCCCTTCGGACGGCCCGTCGTCCCCGAGGTGTAGTTGATCGAGCAGAGCTCGTCCTCGCTCGCCAGCCACGACTCGACCGGCGCCGTCGACCCGCCCTCCAGGAACGCCTCGAACTCGGGGCCCAGCCGGGTGAGCCGGGCGCCGGCAGGCGGCCTCGGGACGAGGGCCTCCAGCTCCGGGGACACGAAGACGAAGCGGGAGCCGGAGTGGTCCAGGATGTACTGGACCTCGTGCGCGTTCAGCCGTGTGTTGACCGGCACGAGGACGCCGCCCGCCTGGAGGACGCCGAAGTGGGCGAGCAGCAGCGGCTCCGAGTTCAGGGCGACGAAGGCGACGCGGTCGCCGTGGCGAAGGCCCGCCGCCCGCAGAGCGGACGCCAGGCGCCGCGAGCGGTCGCGGAACTCCTCCCACGTGAACCGGGCGGTCCGGTCCACGACCGCCACCCGCTCGCGATGGACGACCCCCGCCCGCTCCAGGAAGGTGACCGGCGTCAGCTCCTGTCGGTAGGGCAACCTCAAGACCGGGTCATAATACCGACCGACGTGTCGGTAGGTACACGGGAATTGATGCAGCGCGACACCCCCCGCCTCGAGAGCGTCGTGACCGGCCTCCCCGAGGGCGGGATCGGGAGCGGCGTGGCCAGCCTCCGCCTCGACGCCGAGGGCCTGATCGACCGCTACGTCGCCTTCCACTGCGAGCCAGGCGTCCCCCGCCGCTGAGCTACGTGGCCAGCCGCCGGCCCCCATGACGACGGCTGCGCCGGGCCGATCGAACCCGCTTGCCTCCGCCAATCGGTTGTTGTATTCTCCGACACAAACCTACCGACTAGAAGGTAGGTAAGTCTCGGGAGAGGTCGGGAGTTGAGATGGAGAGGCGAAGGTGGGCCGTCGTCTGGACGGCCGTGGCGGTCACGATCCTGACGGCATGCGGCAACTCGGGAGGCGGTCAGCAGGGCAGCAACTCCTCCCCGATCGAGCTCGGGGCGTGGCTGCCCCTGACCGGGTCGATCGCAGTCCATGGACTGGCGCAGAAGGCGGGAGGGGACGCGTACTTCAAGTACCTGAACGACCACGGCGGCGCTCACGGCCGCAAGGTGGACTGGGTCGTCGAGGACAACGCCTACGACCCCCAGAAGACGGTCGCCGCGGCGCACAAGCTCATCGACCAGAACAACGTCGTCGCCATCGCCGGCGCCAACGGCACCGCGAACACGGCCGCCGCCTTCTCCTACGTCCTCGACCAGGCGCAGGTGCCGATCATCAACACCTACGGCGGCGACGCCACCTGGTACACGCCGGTCAAGCCGCTGCTCTTCGGTGCCCAGACCCTCTACGAGACCCAGGCCGAGATCCTCGGCAAATGGGCGGTCAAGGACGGCTACAAGGACATCCTCGTCGTCCACAGCGACCCCGCCGCCTTCGTCACCGTCGCCAACCACGTGGCGCCGGGGGCCAAGGCGGCAGGCTCCTCGGTGAACGTGCGCGACCTCTCGGTCAAGTTCAACACCACCGACTACGCGCCGATCGTCCTCCAGGTCAAGAACACGCATCCCGACGCCGTGGTCCTGATCCTCTCCACAGCCGAGCTGGTCGCCTACCTCAAGCAGGCCGCGCAGCAGGGGCTGAAGACGGGCGTCTACACCTACGCGCCGAACGCCTCGGCCGACGTCGTCCGCCTGGCCGGCGCGGACGCCGAGGGGTTGAAGTCGGAGGCGTTCACGCTGCCTCCCGACGACACGAGCAGCCCGGGCATCAAGGAGTTCGTCGCCGCGATGCAGAAGTACGAGCCGAGCATCGCGCCCGACTACGAGTCGCTCTTCACCTGGGCGCTCTGCAAGATCACGGTGGCCGCGATCAACCGGATCAACGGGACCATCGACAAGGACAGCATCGCCAAGGCGCTCGAGGGCTTGAGCGAGTACGACAGCGGGGTCATGCCGCCCGTGACCTACAGCCCGAAGCAGCATCTCGGCGCGACCCAGGTTCAGCGGGTGCACCTGACCGGTGGCAAGTGGAACCTGGTCGGCAAGTACGTTGGTGCCGACAGCACGCTCTAGACCGGCAGCGGAAACGTGAACGAACTCGGCGCCGTCCTGATATCGGGGCTCGTGAGTGGGGCGACCTACGCCCTGCTCGGCCTCGGCATCGTGATCATCTTCCGCAGCACCGACGTCGTCAACTTCGCGATCAGCGACTTCGGCACCTTCGGCGTCTTCGTGGCCTTCGCCCTGATCAGCCGCGGCCTGCCCCTGCTGGCGGCGGCCGTGGGCGCGGTGCTGGTGGCAGGCCTCCTCGGGGTCGCCACCGAGCGGACCGTGATCCGACCGCTGGGACCGGGCAAGACCTTCGCGGCCCTCGTGCTGACGCTCGCCCTCTCCCTGATCCTGCAATCCGCAGCCGGCTTCCTCTTCGGCCACGAGCCCCGGGCCTTCCCGTCCCTGGTGCCGGGGAACGTGACCCTGGTGGGGCTGGTGGTTTCCTGGCAGAAGATCGCCACCGCCGTCCTGGCGCTGATGGCGATGGCGGTGATCGCCGCCTTCATGCGGTACACCACCCTCGGCATCGCCATGCGGGCGTCCGCCGAGGACCCGTACGCGGCCCGCGTCGTGGGCATCAACCGCAACCTGATCGCGCCGCTCGCGTGGTTCATCGGCTGCGCCCTGGCCGGACTTGCCGCCCTGCTCCTGGCGCCCGACGCGACGCTCACCGTGACCCTGATGGTGGCGCCGCTCTTCCGGGCCTTCGCCGGCGTCTTCCTGGGCGGGCTGGAGAGCATGGTCGGGGCGGCCGTCGGCGGCTTCGCGATCGGGATCCTCGACGACCTCGCCGGACGCTACGTGTCGGCCAGCTTCCGCGACACCTTCGTCTTCGCCATCATCGTCATCGTCCTCTTCCTCCGTCCCGCCGGTCTGCTGGCAACGCAGCGGCGCGAGCGGGTCTAGCCGTGACAACCGCCAGACGGCTGCTGCGCTCACGCTGGCGGGTCGTGGTCGCCGTCTCGACCGGCCTTCTGGCATACCTGGTGACCGGCCCCCTCGGCCTCACCGACCGCTACGAGAACTTCGTCATCACCACCGTCGCGATCTACTCCATCGTCACGCTGAGCGTGAGCGAGCTCGCCGGCCTGAGCGGCATCTGGTCGGTCGGCCACATGAGCTTCGTGGCGATCGGCGCCTACTCGGTGGCCTACTTCAGCAGCCGCGGGCTGGCGCTGCCGCTGATCGTCCTCTTCGCGATGGCGGCCGCCGCGGCCGTCGGCTTCCTGGTCGGGATGACGGCGGGCCGCTTCGAGGTGCTCTACCTGGCCATCCTGACGCTCGCCCTGGCGCTGGTGGCCGATGAGGTGATCGGCCGCTGGGTGGCCGTCACGGGGGGCGACCAGGGCACGGCGGTGACGCCGATCCGAATCCTCGGCCAGCGGCTCACCCTGGACGTGATCACCGGGCTGTCGATCGGCACCGCCGCGGTGGTCTTCGTGATCACCGACCTGGCCGCGCAGGCCCGCTGGGGGCGGCGCTGGCTGGCGGTGAAGAACCAGCGCACCGCCTCCGTCGCGATCGGCCTCAACCCCGCCGTCGAGAACGCCACCGCCTTCGCCGCGAGCGCCGCCCTGGCCGCTGTCGCCGGCGTCCTGCTCGCCCTCCAGATCGGCTACATCAGCCCCGCGTTCTTCTCGCTCACCAACGCGATCAACTTCGTCGTCGCCTCGGTTGTGGGCGGCGTCGGCAGCATCGCCGGCGCGGTTCTCGGCGCCTCCTTCATCGTGGTGCTCCCCGAGGCGGCGCGGGGCGCGAGGGACCTGCAGGTGATCGTCTTCGGCGTGATCACGATCGCGGTCCTGCTCATCGTCCCGGAGGGCATCGTGCCCGGCCTGATCCGGCGTGGGGCGTCGCTGGCCGGACTGCGCTGGCGGAAGCCGGCACCGGCCGCCGCAGGCGGGGACCGCGTCGGCGGCCCCAGCGAGGTCGCGGAATGGCTGGCCGGGCGGCGCCGCGCGGAGACCGCGGAGCTGGTGGTCGAGAAGGTGAGCGTGCAGTTCGGAGGACTGACGGCGCTGCAGGACGTCCGCCTCCGCGTCGCCCCCGGAGAGGTCGTGGCGCTGATCGGCCCCAACGGCGCCGGCAAGACCACCTTCCTCAACGTGCTGGGCGGCTTCGTCCGGCCCGTCAAGGGCGCCGTGGTGCGCTTCGGCGGCCACGACCTGCGGGCGGCCAGCGCCCAGCGCCGCGCGCGGATCGGCATCGGCCGCACCTTCCAGCACGCCGAGCTGTTCGGCGAGCTCAGCGTCCTCGACACCGTCACGCTGGCCGCCGGCTCCCAGCGGCGCCGGCGCGACGAGGCACCGGCGGCGATCGCCGGCGCCACGCTGGACGTGCTGCGCCTGGCCGCGTATTCGGGCGAGCGGCCGGGGTCGCTGCCCTTCGGCATCCAGAAGCGGGTGGACATCGCCCGCGCGCTGGCCACAGGCCCCTCGCTGATCGTGATGGACGAGCCCTTCTCGGGCCTCGACCTCAACGAGCAGGAGCAACTGCACGAGCTGATCCTGGCCTTCCGCAAGGCGGGCATCTCGGTGCTGCTGGTCGACCACGCCGTGCAGGAGGTGCTCTCCCTCGCCGACCGCGTCTACGTGCTCGACTACGGCCGCCTGATCGCCCACGGGTCGCCCGACGACATCCGGCGCAGCGACGCGGTCAAGGAGGCCTACTTCGGCAAGGTGGAGAGGAGCGCATGAGCGCGAGCACGACGGCCGAGGCGGCCGCAACGCCCCTCACCCTGCGCGGCGTCGGCCACCGCTACGGCGCTGGTGTGATCGCGCTCTCGGAGATCAGCTTCGACGTGGAGCCGGGCACGTTCACGCTCATCCTGGGGCCGAACGGGGCCGGCAAGACGACGCTCGCCAACATCATGGGCGGGATGCTCAGGCCCGCCGGGGGCCAGGTCCTCGTCTGGGGCCGGCCAGCTCGCTACACGGAGGCGCGGGCCTTCAACCGCGAGGGCATCGTGCTGGTCCCGGAGCGGCGCCGGCTCTTCTACCGCCTGACCGTCCGCGAGAACATCGTGCTCGGCGCCTACTCGATCAAGGAGCCCCGCCGCGAGCTCGAGGAGCGCATGCGGAACATGCTGAAGCTCTTCCCCTCCTCCATCAGCGAGCGGCTCGACGTGCCCGCAGGGTCCCTCAGCGGCGGCGAGCAGCAGCTGCTCGCGGTGGCGCGGGCCCTGATCGCCAGGCCGAAGCTCATCATCCTCGACGAGCCCTCTCTCGGCCTCGCCCCCCGCGCGATCGAGTCCGTCTACGACCTGCTCGCCAACGCGCGACAGGGCGGCACGACGCTCGTCGTGATCGAGCAGTCGGGCGCGGTCGCCCTCGACTACACCTCCCACATCGTGATCCTCGACCGGGGCCGCGAGGTCTTCCGAGGCGCCGCAGACTCCGTCACGCAGCAGCAGATCCTAGAGATCGGCTACGTCGGTCACGTGGAGTCGATTTGAAACCGGCGGGGAGGAATGACGAATGAGGTCCCGGCCTGTCCATCGGATCCTGGGTGACGAGCTTCCGCAGCGCGTGGCCGCGTACTACGAGGCCGCCGACGACGGGCGCGTCGAGGACGCGGTCGATCAGCTTTCGCCGGACGTGCTCGTGGCGCTCCCGCCGCCGGACGGCCACGAGGTCGACCCGCGCCGGGTGGTGCGAGGCAGGGCCGAGATGCGGCGGCTCCTGGAGGAGCGCGGCTACCCTCCCGTCCGGCACGATCTCCTCCTCTGCGTCACGGACGGCAGCACCTGCATGGTCGAGGGCCTCATGCGCAGGCGCGGCAGCGGCGAGGCCACGAACACGTTCGTCGCGGGCTTCCGCCTGGGGCCCGAGGCCCGCATCGAGCGCTACCTCGCCTATGCCTGCGACCCGGTCGCCCTGCCGCCCCGCGATGACGCGGGGGAGACCGGTGACGCCCGGGCGGCGATCGAACGCTACTTCCACGCGCTGGATGCGGGCCGCTTCGAGGAGGCGGCGAACCAGTTCAGCGACGACGTCATGTACTGCCATCCGCCCTACCGGCACACGGGCATGACCAGCAACCAGCGCGTCGTCTTCACCGGCCGTGCCGAGCTTCTCGCCGCGTTCCGGGAACGGGGGAAGGCCGACTTCCACCACCTGGTGCTGGACTTCATCCAGCGCGGGCCGAACGCGCTCTTCGAGCTGGTGGTCGAGGGTCTCCCCAACGGACGCACGGGAGGCTCGATCTGCAGCCTCGGCCTCGACGACGAGGGCCGCATCCGCAGATACGTCGCCTTCTATACCGAACCGGGCGTGCCCCTGCGATGAGCGGGCAGCGCCGCCCGCGGCTGGCAGTCGTGGGGAAGGGCGAGACGGTGGGCCGGAACGCCTCTCCGCCGGCTGCGGCCTGGGGCTGATGGCGCGGGCGCTGGTCACCGGCGGCGGTTCGGGCATCGGGCGGGCGACGGTGCACGAGCTGGCCCGGCGCGGGCACGAGATCGTCGCGCTCGACCTCGACGCCGCGTCGCTCGCCGACCTGCCGGCCGTGGGCCGGGTCGTTGCGGACATCACCGACGAGGCGACCGTCGCCAGGGCAATCGCCGAGCTCGGCCCGGTGGAGATCCTCGTCAACAACGCCGGCGTCAGCCTCTGGGGCCCGGTCGAGGACACGCCCCTGCTGGAGCAGCGAAGGCTGTTCGACATTCTCTACTTCGGGCCCCTCCACCTGATCAAGGCGGTGCTGCCGCAGATGCGCGAGCGGCGCTCGGGAGCGATCGTCAACGTGACCTCGGTGGCCGCGCGGGCGCCCCACCCCATGACGGCCGGCTACTCGGCCGCCAAGGCGGCGCTCGACATCCTCACCGAGGGCCTGGCCTACGAGGTGGCCCATTTCGGGATCCGCGTGCTGTCGGTGGCGCCGGGCCGGGTCCGCACGAACATCGGCGCGACCCGCCGGCGCTTCGGCTCCCACGCCTACGCGGAGCTCGTCGCCCAGGTGGACAGCGGGGCCGCGGCGCAGACGGCCGGGGTCGGCAACGCCCCCGAGGTGGTGGCCCGGGTGATCGCCGACGCGCTGGCGGACGGCTCCGCCCGGGTGCGCTACCCGGGCACGCCGGACGCCGCCGAGTGGTGGCTGGTGCGCGCCGCTCGCGACGACGAGGGCTATCGGCGCTACGTCTGGGACAGCTACCGGCTGGAGTGGTAGAGGAGAGGAGAGGAGAGGGAATGGCCCGAATCGACATCCCGGAGGGAGCCGGCGGGGGGCGGCAGCGCATCTGGCGACGTGTGGCGTCGACGGGGGGCCCGATATGAACCAGGCCTCGACGGACCTGCTGGTGGTCGGCGGCGGGATAGCCGGGCTCTCCGCCGGGGCCTGGGCAGCCCGGCAGGGCGCCCGGGTGACGCTGGTCGAGAGGGCCGGCCAGGTCGGCGGCACCGCCGCCATGGCCGGCTTCGTCTGGACCGCCGGCAGCTACGAGGCCCTGCGCCAGGCGATCCCGGACGGCGACCCCGTGCTGGCCCGGCGGCTGGTGGAGGGAATGGGCCCGGCCCTGGACTGGATCGCGTCCCTCGGCGTCACGATCGGTCCCGAGGTCTCGATCCTCCGCTACGGCCGCGGCCGCGAGGTGGACATGGCCGCCTACCTGCGGACCTGCGAATCGATGATCCGCAGGGCGCCGGGAGGGCGTGTGCTGCTGGGCGCCACGACGAAGCGGCTGCTGGCGTCGGGTGACGGCCGGGTCACCGGTGCCGAGGTCTCACTGGGCGATGGAAGCGTCGAGCAGGTGGCCGCGGATGGCGTGCTCCTCGCCACCGGCGGCTTCCAGAACGACCCGGTGCTGACCTCCCTGCTGATCGATCCTCACAGCCATTCGATCCTGCGCCGCTCCAACCCGGTCAGCGCGGGCGGCGGGCTGAGGCTCGGGCTCGCGGTGGGAGCGGCCTTCGGCAGGGACGGGGCGGGGTTCTACGGACACCTCGTCTCGTACCCGATCACGGCCTGGGGGCCGGCCCTCTTCGTCGACCTCACGCTCTACCACAGCGAGCACGGCCTGCTCCTCAACCGGGCCGGCCGGCGCTTCATCGACGAGACGCTGGGCGATCACCTGAGCGCCCAGGCGGTGCTGGAGCAGCCGCGGGGACGGGCTCTCCTGGTCACCGACGAGAGGGTCCGGCGGGAGCACATCCTGGGCTCGTACGTGGAGGGCATCGAACCGGTCGACAAGCTGGCGCTGGTGCGCAGGCACGGCGGGCGGATCGCGGTCGCGGCCGATCTCGACGAGCTGGCCTACCTGCCGGAGGAATGGGGCTACGACGCCCGGGCCGTGCTGTCCACGATGCGCGCCTTCAACGAGACGGCCGCCGCCCGCCCGGCCGAGCTCGACCCGCCTCGAACGCACGACAGCGCGCCGCTCTCCGAACCGCCCTACTACGTGGTCGAGGCGCAGCCGGCGATCACCTTCACCCTCGGCGGGCTGCTGATCGACGCCGACGCCAGGGTGCTGGACGCCGAGGGCGCGCCCATCGCCGGCCTCTATGCCGCGGGAGGAGACAGCGGCGGCGTGTTCGCCGGCCGGGGCTACGCCGGCGGCCTGGCCCTGGGGCTGGTGTTCGGCCTGCAGGCCGCCAGGAGCGTCGTGGGCGCGAACACCGCGATCGGCTGAGAGGCCAATCGTTCCGGTGCCGCCAGGCAGGCGGTCGCCAGCCGGCCCCACCGGTCGGTCACGATCGCGCAGTTGCCCCGGCCGGCCATCTTGGGTTAATTTACCTACTGAACGGTTAATTTGCAATCCGGGCTCCACGCCGGGAGCGTGGCCACAAGGAGGAGATTCATGGCAACAGAGGTCGCCGGAGGGGACGTCGTCCAGTACGAGAAGGACGCGCCCGTCGTCACCATCTGGCTCAACCGCCCGCACGTGAAGAACTGCATCAACTGGGAGACGCTGACCAGGCTCGCCGCCGCCGTCGACGAGGCCGAGAGGGACGAGGACGTCCGGGTCGTGCTCTTCCGCGGCCGGGGCAACACCTTCTGCGCCGGCGCCGACCTGAACATGCTGGGCGGCGAGTTCCTTGGCACGTCGTCCCACTCGATCGAGCTGGCGCAGCTCTCGGCCAGGACCTACGACCACATCTACAACCTGCGCAAGCCGACCATCGCCGTGGTCGAGGGCTACGCGGTGGCCGGCGGCTTCGAGCTCCTGATCTCCTGCGACTTCGCCCTGGCGGCGGACGACGCCCGGATCGGCGACTTCCACATCCGGCGCGGCGTCTTCGGCGGCGCCGGGCCGATCTACCGCCTCCCTCGCTACGTGGGCATGAGGCGGGCCAAGGAGCTGATGCTGACCGGGAAGCTGCTGAGCGGCAAGGAGTGCGCCGAGTGGGGCCTCTGCAACGCGTCGGCGCCCGCCGGCGAGCTCGACGAGCTGGTCGCGGACTTCATCGCGCCGCTGGTCGACAAGAGCCCCTTCACGATGTGGATGACCAAGGCCGCCGCCAACCGGGGCCTGGACGCCGACAGCGACACCCTGATCCTGCTCGAGACCATGACCTGCAACGTCGTCCACCAGTCGGAGGACGCCAGGGAGGGCGTGGCGGCGTTCCTGGAGAAGAGGAAGCCGACCTGGGTCGGCCGCTGACCCGACCGGCGGAAGGTGAGGCGGCAGGAGGCGTTCATCGGCGAGTTTCTGGGACATGCGTTCGTGCGCGGGCGCGAGGAGCTGCGCCTGCGCGCCTGCTACGTCGAGCGCTTTCGGCTGGAGGCCGGCGACCCCCGCGTCGACGGCTTCCGCTGGCGCCGGCCCGTGAGCGCCTACTTACCGGTAAGTCACGAGGTGGAACGATGAGCTGGGATTTCTCGACCGACCCGGAGTTCGAGGAGAAGCTCGCCTGGATGCGGGGCTTCGTGCGCGAGGAGATCCTCCCGCTCGAGGTCCTCGACGTCGACGACGGCACGCTCCGGCGGATCTTCCGCGACCTGCAGCAGGAGGTCAAGGAACGGCGCCTCTGGGCGACGCACCTTCCGCCCGACCTGGGTGGGCAGGGCTACGGCCAGGTGAAGCTGGCCCTCATGCACGAGATCGAGGGCGAGTCGATCTGGGCGCCCTTCATCTTCGGCAACCAGGCGCCCGACTCCGGCAACGGGGAGATCCTCGCCCTGGTCGGAAGCGAGGAGCAGAAGCAGCGCTGGCTCTACCCGCTGCTGGAGGGCAGGATGCACTCCGCCTTCTCGATGACGGAACCCGAGAACGCGGGCTCCGACCCGACCCGGCTCTCGACGACGGCACGCCTGGAGGCCGACGAGTGGGTCATCAACGGCCACAAGTGGTACAGCTCCAACGCGATGGGCGCCGACTTCCTCATCGCCATGGTGGTGACGGACACCGAAGCCGCCCCGCACGAGCGCGCCTCGATGATCATCGTGCCGCGCGACGCGCCGGGCCTCGACGTCGTCCGCAACGTGCCCACGCTGGGCGCGCCGGCGGGCGAGACCCGCTTCGGCTTCGGCGAGCCAGAGGTCTGGTACCGCGACTGCCGGGTGCCCGCGGAGAACCTGCTCGGCAAGCGCGGCGGCGGCTTCGCCATCGCCCAGATGCGCCTCGGCCCGGGCCGCATCCACCACTGCATGCGCTGGCTGGGCCAGGCCAACCGGGCCTTCCGAATGCTCTGCGAGCGCAGCCTGCAGCGCGAGGTCGGGGGCGAGCCGCTCGCGAGCAAGCAGACGATCCAGAACTGGATCGCCGACTCGAAGGCGGAGATGGAGGCCGCCCGGCTGATGACTCTCAAGGCGGCCTGGGTCATGGACACCCAGGGCGTCAGGGCCGCCCGGACCGAGATCTCGATGATCAAGTACTTCGGCGCCAGGGTCCTGCACGACGTGATCGACAGGGCGATCCAGGTCCATGGCGGCCTCGGCTTCAGCGGCGACCTGCCGCTGGAGTCCATGTACCGCTGGGCCCGGGCGGCCAGGCTGGTCGACGGAGCGGACGAGGTGCACCGGGTCTCGGTGGCGCGCCAGGTCCTGAGAGGCTTCCAGGCGCCGCCCGGCATCTGGCCGGCCGAGCACATCCCGACCCGCCGGGAGGCCGCAGCCGAGAAGTTCGCCCGCTACCTGGACGCGGCGACCGCCAACCTCTGATGCCGAGCGGAAACCCCGCGCCAGCCGCCCGACGAGACGCGGGCGTGCGCGGCGCCGCCGAGGCCCAGGGCGACCCGCTGGCCGCGATGGGCGCGCGACTGCTGGCCGGCTCGCCCGAGCCCGGCCGTCCTGGCCGAGGCGGCGACCGGCCGGTGTGAGCCGGGCATGAAGGCGTACCGGCTGATGGAATGGCAGAGGCCGCCGCAGCTGGTCGACGTCGAGGTTCCCGAGCCGGGACCGGGCCAGGTGCTGATCCGGGTCGGCGGCGCCGGCGCCTGCCACTCCGACATCCACGTCATGGAGTGGCCGGCGGGCACCCTTCCCTACGGCGTCCCCTTCACGCTCGGGCACGAGAACGCCGGCTGGGTGGAGAGGGTGGGGCCGGGCGTCGACCGGTTCGCGGCCGGCGACCCGGTCGCCGTCTACGGGCCCTGGGGGTGCGGCGCCTGCCGCAGCTGCATCCAGGGGATGGACAACCTCTGCGAGCTCTGGCGGCAGCCCGGCCGGGCCCGGGGCGGCGGGCTGGGCCGCGACGGGGGCATGGCCGAGTTCATGCTGGTGCCCGAGCAGCGCCTCCTGGTGCCGCTGCGAGACCTGCCGCCGGCGGCCGCCGCGCCGCTGACCGACGCCGGGCTCACGCCCTACCACGCGATCAAGGGCTCGCTCCACGTCCTCGCGCCAGGCGCGGCGGCCGTCGTGATCGGGGTCGGCGGCCTGGGCCACCTGGCCGTCCAGATCCTGGCCGCGACCACGGCGGCCCGGATCATCGCGGTCGACGTCTCGCCGGAGCGCCTCGCGCTGGCCCGGCGCTCGGGGGCCGACCAGGCGGTGATCTCCGGTCCCGGCGCCGCGGCCGAGGTGATGGGGGCGAACGCCGGCCGCAAGCCGGAGCTGGTCCTCGACTGCGTCGGCGTCGAGCCGACCCTGGCGCTGGGCGCGCAGCTGACCAGTCCCCGCGGCCGCTTCGTGGTGGTCGGGCTGGCGGACGCCCGGATCCCCTTCGGCTTCGGCCGCGTCGCCCAGGAGTGCGAGCTCGTGATCTCGATGTGGGGCACGCTGCCGGAGCTGCACGAGGTGATCCAGCTCGGGGAGCGGGGCGACCTGCGCCCGGAGACTGTGAGCTTCCCTCTGGAGCGTGCGGCGGACGCGTACGAGGCGCTGCGGCGAGGCGACCTGACGGGCCGGGCCGTCGTCGTGCCAAACCGGTCCGAGTCTGCTAATTTACCGACGGGACGGTTGATGAGGTGATCGAGGTTTCGACGGAGGTCGTGCGGCGCGAGCTCCAGGCGGCCTGGCCGGGCGGGCGCGTCAGCGCCGTCAGCCTCATCCCGGAGAGCCACTCCGGCTTCACCTACTTCGTGGAGGGCGAGCTGGAAGGTGCCCCGGCTGCCGGCGTGCTCCGCCTCACCCCGCCTGGCGCCCGCCCGCTCGGGCCGGCCGACATGGCCCGGCAGGCGCGGATCATGGCCGCACTCGACGCCGCCGGCCTGCCCGTGCCGCGGATCCTGGCCGCCAGCGCCGAGCCGGTGCTCGACGGCCGCCCCTTCGTGCTCATGGAGCGGGTCGGTGGCGTCCGCATCGAGCAGGCCGTCGAGACCTCCCCGCCCCGCGACCTGGTGGCCAGGGCCTTCGCGGCGATCCGGGCCGTCCACGAGCTGCCGGTGGCCGCCACCGGCCTGGCCGGCGAGGAGCCGATGGCCGCGGCCGGGGAGGTGGAGCGCTGGCAGGCGCTGCGCGCGCGCTCGCCGGAGGACCTGGTCCGGGAGGCGGCCCGGCTGGAGGAGCGGCTGCTGGCCGCCCTGCCCGCACCCCGCCGTCCGGCGCTCGTCCACGGCGACTACCACCTGGGCAACCTTCTCTTCCGCGAGGGCGAGGTGGTGGCGATCCTCGACTGGGAGATCTCCGAGCTCGGCCAGGCGCCCCTCGACGAGGCCGCCCTCTGCCTGGTCGCGGTGCGGGAGGCGTTCGGCGAGCCGAACCCCGGAGCCGAGGCGGCGCTGCCCCTGGAGGAGATGGTCGCCCTGGCGGACGCCGTCCCGGATCTCGACTGGTACCTGGCGGCGACCTGTCACAAGTACGCCGCCATCCTCGGCTACAACCTGGGCCTCCACCGCCGGGGGCGGCGGATCGACCCCGTCTACGAGGAGCTCTTGGGAAC
>WNGQ01005412.1_pt1 | contig 14889 bp, 10 predicted proteins | sample 5407661 | NCBI WGS metagenome assembly WNGQ01 (sample SAMN13153382, study PRJNA577476) | soil metagenome | isolation source: 60 cm soil or saprolite under Garry oak tree replicate 2 | place: USA:California | collected 2016-06-15 | reverse complement strand
GTGCCGGAGACAAAAACCGCGGCGGTCGCTACGCCGGGGAGGTAAAGCAAAGTGAAACAGGAACGGCTCCGAATCCTGGGGGCCCTGGTCCTGACCGCCATGGTTTCGTCCTTTGCGGCGAAACCGGCGGCCGCGCAAGCGAAGCTCGTCCCGGGGAAGCTTGCGGGAGTGGTGCGCGATGCTGCGGGAACGCCGCAGATGGGCGCGAGCGTCGAGTTGATTTCCGAAGCGGCGGGAGTGCCGGGAACCCACGGCTTCCTGACCAATACGCAAGGGATGTTCCGGGGCGAAAAGCTGGCTCCGGGTTTTTACACCGTCCACGTTACGCTCGCTGGTTTTCTTCCTACCTTCGAGAAACACATCCGCGTCGTGTCGAATGTGACTACCGTGGTGCGCATCGAACTCGAATCCATGTTTGCGTCTCTGGATCAGTTGCGCCGCATGCCCGCGAACAGCACGGCGCAAGTTGACGACTGGAAATGGGTGTTGCGGTCTGCTTCGGTCATGCGTCCTGTTCTAGAATGGGTGGACGGCGCCACCTTGAGTGTCTCGACTATTGCTGGTGAATCCGGCAAGCCTCACGCACCGAGAATGCGAATGGAATTTACGGACGGCGCACGGCGTCCGAACTCGGCTTCCAGCATTGCGTCTGCGCCTGCCACCGCCGTTGCGTACGAGCAAAAATTAGGCGGCGCGAACAGGATGATCCTCGCCGGCCAGGTGAGTTACGACGACGATGCTCCGGCTGGCGGTATCGCCACGGTGTGGTTGCCAACGGGAAGCCTCGGTGCCGGACCTCATACTGCATTGGTACTTCGGGAAGCCAAGCTAGGACCGGTCGGACCGGTGTTTCGCGGAATTCGTTTTGATCAGGGGGGAGCGCTGGCCCTCGGAGATCGCACGGTACTTCAGTACGGCGGCGAATACGTCCTGGTCGGACTCGGTGCAGCGGCTTCTTCTCTCCGTCCTCGCGCGGAATTGAACGTGCGTCTAACCGATGATTGGAGCGCCACTCTTGTTTTTGCTTCCATGCCCAACGGGCCGGGGCCACTCGAAGCCAGTGATGGGCAGCCGGGCGGTGCCCTGGCGGCCGCGCTCAATGAATTGGACGCGTTTCCGGCTTTGCTTTGGCGCGAGGGCCACCCCGTTTTGCAGAAGGGTCTGCACGAAGAAATCGCCGCCGAGCGGAAGATTGGTACGCGTGGGAAGCTCCAGATTGCAAGCTTCCACGATGACAACCGCCACGTGGCCGTGTACGGCCGGGGCAACGATCTGCCCAGCGCCGATTATTTTCAGGATTATTTCTCCACTGGCTTCGCCTATGACGGCGGGTCCTCCAGCAGTTGGGGAACGCGCGCTGCGTTTCGCGAAAAGCTCGACGATGACGTCGAATTGACCGCCGTTTATTCTTTCGGCGGCGCTTTGACGCCAACGGCTGACGCTGATGGGCTGCTTCGCGACATCCTTCGCACGGCACCGCGGCATTCTATTGCCGCGGGTATTTCCACAAAAGTACCCCGCCTCGGTACCAGGGTGGTGGCGGGATATAAATGGGTGAACGGAATTACCGTGTCGTCAGTGGACAGCTATGGGGAGTCCCTCTTCCAGACGGACCCTTATTTCCACCTGGTCCTCCGGCAGCCGCTGCCAAAATTTGCAATGGGACGGTGGGAGGCCATTGCCGACTGCAACAATCTCTTGGCGCAGGGTTACGTCTCCACGAGCAGCAGGGATGGTCATGTGACTTTGGTACCGGCATTCCGGACGTTCCGGGGTGGGCTCAGCGTTCAGTTTTAGGATTTTTTTGGTTCTCGAAAGCTGTATTTCTCCTTCCAGAAACTGGAGAGTCTGGAGTAGTCCAGCCTTCCGCTAGATTAAACTATTGAATATAATAGGGTTCTGCGCATGAGCATCTACCAAACAATGGACATTGGTTTGCACCTGATTCTTGGCGGCGGGGTCTAGCCCTGCCCGGACAAGCGATGAGGCAAAACCTCCGAGTTAGTCTTGGAGCGGTCGTGCTGGCGCTGGCGACGCTGGCGGCGGTGATTTTTGCCTTGATCAATTTCGACCAGCGCAGCCGCTTCGAGGTGGTATACGACGGGGTTACCTGGCTCGATACGGACCACGGAATTCAGGCCAGTCAAGTTTCGCCAAATTCTCCTGCAACTCGCGCTGGGATTCGACCAGGCGACACTCTGTTGAACTTCAATAGCGCCCCGATCACGAGAGCTGCTGAGGTAGCTCGCAGGCTGGAACGAGCGGGGTTGTGGACCCAGGTTCGCTATAAGCTCTCGCGCGGTGGTGAGGAGTTCGAGACGCCGCTGCTCGCCGCGCCGGCAGAAAAGCCCCTGGCGATCGAGAATTACCTGCGCGTCGTGGGCCTGCTTTAATGTTTTTTGCCTGGTCTCCTTCATTCTCTGGTCGTTCCATTTCAGCGGGAAATTGGACACCTTCGACTGGGAAGTGTACTGGTCAGAAATTGCCGCGCGGCTGCTGGCTCCTGCTTTGCTGCTCCACTTTGCGTTGGTATTCCCGGGGCGGTCCGAAACAACCATTCGCTCTTCTTCGAAACTTTTTGCCGTCTACTTTGTGCCCGTTGCTCTGCTCCTTATTCACCTGAATACGGCGCTCAAGGCCAATGGTTTCTTGCCCTGGCTTGCTTCATACGTATTGCTTACGAAATGGGAATTCGGTTATCTCGCGGCCTGCTTCCTGGCTGCTGGTCTAGTTTTCTACCGGAGCTACCGCGGAGCGCCTTCTGGCGTCCTTCGTCAGCAATTGAAATGGCTCACCGGTGGAACTCTGGCCGGCAGTTTACCGGTCTCTGTGCTTTACATCCTTCCTTTGGTGTTCGGCGTGGCGTTGCACCCTTGGATGCAATTCTCCGTATTGAGCCTGGTGCTGATCCCGCTATGCTTCGGCTACGCCGTAATTCGTTATCGACTGATGGATGTGGACATTATTTTTAAGCGCGGCTTGGCGTATACCGCGGCAACGGCCGGTGTCGCCGCACTTTATTTCGCCTTGGTCGCGCTGAGCGCTGAGATTTTCCATACGCCGACGAATGGCCCCGTCGGCGGCATGATCGCTATCGTCTTGGCCGCGTTTTTGTTTCAGCCGTTCCGCGCATGGATTCAAGGGCGCCTGGACCGCTTTTTCTACCGTGACCGCCTCGATTACCGCCGCACCCTCATTGAGTTCGGACGCACCCTGACGAACGAAGTGCGTTTCGACCCCATGCTGGGCTCGGTCATGGACCGTATCTCGCAGACGTTGCTTGTCGATCGCCTCGCGATTTTTGTGGAAAACGCCCTGCAAGCCGGCCAGATGCGCATTGCCCGTTCGATGGGCGTGCGTCTTTCCGAGTCTTTGGATCTCACTTTCCTCGAGCCGGCCCGGCCCGAGTTTGCCCGCGGGGGGCTCTTTTTTGAGTCGCCCCGTGCGGCAAGAGACGTCAGCGATTCCGTTCGGCACACGCTCGAGCAGCTCGACCTCAACTACTTTGTCCCCTGCCGCATCCGCGAGCACACCGTAGCCGTTCTTGGCCTCGGCAAGACGGTTGACGGAGATTTTCTATCCAGCGATGACGTCGAGCTGGTCGAGACTATTGCCGGTTACCTCGCCGTGGCTCTCGACAACGCGCAGCTTTACAGCTCGCTCGAACAAAAAGCCCTGGAGATCGCTCGCCTCAAGGACTTCAGCGAGAATATCGTGGAATCCCTGAACGTCGGCGTGCTGTCTGTTGACCTGGAAGGCCTCGTGGAATCCTGGAACACGCGCATGGAGCAACTTTTTGGTGTGTCGCGCCAGGAATCCGTCGGACGCCAGCTCAGTTCGCTCCTCCCCGAAGAGTTGGCGCGCGAAATCGCCGTGCGGGGAGACCAGGAACAAATTACCGGCATCTATAAACAAAGACTCCAGCATCACGGGAAAACACTTACGTTGAACGTCTCCATCACACCCCTGGTAAGCAAATCGAACGTGCGGATTGGCCGCCTCCTGCTCTTCGATGACGTGACGCAGCGCGAGCGCATGGAAGAGCAAATGTCGCAGACGGAAAAGTTGACTTCGCTAGGGCTTCTGGCCGCCGGCGTCGCGCACGAAGTGAATACGCCGCTCGCAGTCATTTCCAACTACATTCAGATGCTTGCCAAGCAGATGCCAGAAGGCGACCCGCGCCAGTCGATCATTGAAAAAATTGTCAAGCAGACGTTTCGCGCCAGCGAGATCGTAAACAATCTGCTCAATTTTTCGCGCACCGGAGCGGGGGAAGCCGCCGACATTGACGTAAACCGCGTGGTAGAAGAGACCCTATCGCTCGTGGCTCATCCGCTTAAGACCTCGCATATTCAAGTGATGAAGCAACTCGGCGAACCCTTGCCGCCCGTTCGCGGATCAGCCAACAAGCTGCAACAAGTTTTCCTGAATCTTTTCTTAAACGCGCGCGATGCCATGCCCAGCGGCGGAATGCTCGAAGTCCGCACCGCGGCGCACAACGGGAGCGTCGAAATCGAAGTGGCGGATACCGGCGCCGGCATCCCTCGCGAACACATCCATCGCATCTTTGATCCCTTCTTCACCACAAAAGCCAGCGGCCGCGGCACCGGCCTGGGACTCTCGGTGAGCTACGGAATCATCAAGGAACATGCCGGAAAGATTGACGTGCGCTCGACGCCCGGCAAAGGCACCTCCTTCCACGTCGAGTTCCCTGCGGCCAAGAAAGCGGTCCATGTCTAAGGGTTCCATTCTCGTCGTCGATGACGAATCGGAAATTCGCGAAGGCCTCGAACTCCTGCTGAGGGGCGAAGGCTACGGTGTCTCCAGCGCGGAAACCGGCGAATCCGGCCTCGAGAAACTGGAACAACATCCCTACGATCTTCTGCTGCTGGACGTCAGCTTGCCGGACCGCAACGGCCTGGACATGCTGAAGGAGATTCACCGCCGCGATCCGCAGCTCTCCGTCGTGCTGATCACCGCCTACGGTTCCATCGAGATGGCCCGCGCCGCTTTCAAGAATGGAGCGATGGACTACATCACCAAGCCGTGGTCCAACGATGAATTGCTGGCGCAAGTGGCGCAAGCAGTTGAATCGCGTCGCCTCCGCGATGAAAACGTCCAGCTCAAACGCGCCCTCAAACAGCGCTTCAATTTTCCCAACATCGTCGGCAAGAGCGACAAAATGCAGGTGCTCCTGAACCTGGTCACGCAGGTCGCGCCTTCGCGGTCCACGATTCTCATCAGCGGAGAGAGCGGCACGGGTAAGGAACTCATCGCCAAGGCGATCCACTCCGCCTCCACGCGCGCGGACAAAGCTTTTGTGCCCGTGAATACGGGATCGATCCCTGTGGATCTCCTCGAGTCCCAACTTTTCGGCCACGTGAAGGGCGCCTTCACCAGCGCCGTCGCTTCCAAGAAGGGCCTCTTCGAAGTCGCCGATCAAGGCACCATCTTCTTCGATGAGATTGCCACGATCAGCCCGGAAACGCAGGCCAAGCTTCTGCGCGTGATTCAGGAGCGGGAATTCATGCGTCTCGGCGGGACCGAGCAACTGAAAGTGGATGTGCGCATCGTGGCCGCTTCCAACGTCGAACTCCTGGCGCTGGTGCGCGAGGGCCGCTTCCGCGAAGATTTGTTCCATCGCCTGAACGTGATCCACCTCCAGATTCCTCCGCTGCGCGATCGCCGCGAAGACGTGCCCCTCCTGCTGGTGCACTTCATGGACCGCTACTGCCTGGAAAATACCAAGCCGCTCCGGCAATTTACTCCGGCGGCCTTGAAACTTCTTATGGATTACGACTGGCCCGGCAACGTCCGCGAGCTCGAAAACGTTGTCGAGCGTGCCGTCGTGCTTTCCACGCAGGAGCGCGTCGATGTGGACCTGCTCCCGGAAAGCATTCGCAGCAAGGAAATCGTTCGCGGAGTACGCTTGCAGCTCTCGGAATTCTTGCCGCCGCTTCCGGGCGAGCCCGGTTCCCGTTCTTCCGCCGACCATCCACAGCCGTCCATGTTTCAAATCATGGACGAGATCGAGCGCCGCCTTATCATCGACATGCTGGAACGCACTGGCTGGAACCAGACCGAAGCGGCCGAGCGTTTTCTTATCCCTCTTTCCACTCTCAACCAGAAAATCAAGCGGCTCGGAATCGATGTCCGCCGCCGCGGCCGCGGCGATGAGACGTTGTCCGCTGCCATCGGGAAATAGCCGTCCGTCGGCTCGCCAGGGCTCTTCTGCATCCTGTCTCGCGAATTCGCTTATCCAATCGCGTACACTAACTCTGGATTACCATGTCCGCGCCGACATCGTCACAGCCGCTATCCGACATCGCCACGTTCGCAAATGAATGGGGGGCGCTACTCGAGTGCGCTTCTCCATCGCCCGACCGCCAGAAGCTTTCAAGCTTGCTTCGTGCCGCGGATTGGACGCGCTTGCTGGTCCTGGCGGAAGATCACGGAGTCGAGGGCCATCTCGCGGCGTGCCTGGGCGAACTCCCGGTAGATTTGGTCCCGCTGCAAATAAAGCAAACACTTGTCAATCGCCAGCGGTCGCGAATTTTTCTTACCTTGCGGCTGACGGCGGAGCTATTTTGCATACTGGACCGGTTCAACCTAGCGGGAATCGGCGCGCTGGTTGTGAAAGGGCCCGTGCTCGCAGTGCAAGCCTATGGCGACCCGGCAATGCGCAGCTTTGGCGACTTGGACTTGCTCGTTCGCCAGCGAGACATCCGCCGCGCCACGGAATTGATGATTGGCGCGGGCTACGTGCCTTCAGTCTCTCTTAGGGCCATCGACGCGGGGAAAATTCCCGGCCAGTATCTTTTTTCTAAGCCCGATTCCAAGCTCCTAGTCGAACTCCATAACGATTACACGTTGCGATATTTTCCCCGCCGGCTGCCCCTCGAGGAATTTTTCGCCCGGCAAATCCTCGTGTCCCTGGACTCCCGCGAAACTCCCGCTCTTTCCGTCGAAGATGAACTCGTGCTGATCTGCATCCATGGCGCAAAGCACTTTTGGGAGCGCTTGATGTGGATTGCCGACGTCGCCGCGCTGGTAACACGCCGGACGGGCATCGATTGGGCTCGCGCCGCGCATTCAGCGAAGGCAGTGGGGGCGGAGCGCATGCTGCACACCGGGCTGCGTCTGGCTGTCGACGTCCTGCATACAGAGCTCCCCGAAGCAGTTTCATCGCGCGTACGAGAGGATACTGTTGCCGCAAAGCTTGCGGCGCGAGTGCTCCGCTGGCTGCCTGCCGCTGGCCATGCGGCGCCGGGCTTGTTGGAACGCACCGCATTTCGCCTGAGCATGCGCGGCAGCTTCTTTGCGGCTCCGGTTTATCTGCTAAGACTTTCTCTGTCACCCACAGAAGAAGACTGGCAAGCTGGCGGCAAAATCAGCAACCCATTCCTGGACGCGTTACGCCGCCCGTTCCGCCTGGCACGAAAATATGGACGTGCCGGGAAAAACTGAGCCATTGTAAGAGCCCCTTGGTCCCGACAATGTGTTCGTAGGAGGGGTTCTCGGGCAATCTAACGACTGAACTCTTGCGAGACGGCACCAGCGTACGACAGGGCTTGTTGCCAACTAGAGAAACGTTGGGGGAACTCGGCTGCCAGCTTGTGCGCAATTTCCTGCAGTGAAGCTCTTCCATCCACCAGCTCGAAAACTCTGCACCGCAGCAGCCCTTCCTCAGTGAGCGTGGGAACGAAATCAGCAGCGCGCCGCTTTAGAGAATGTGGCGAGAGTAGAGCGCCTTGAAGGGTCGACTGTTGAAACTGGAGGCCAGCCCCATCGCCGCCGGTAGGAATCTTCACCTCCCACCGCCAGACGTAATCTTCTCCGACTAGATCCGCATGTAGCCCCACTTGGACTTCCTGACCTTGGGTTAGCGGAACCGGCTCCGGCCAGGGTAGAAATACCTGCCCATATATGGTTTTATCAGCTCCGGGGCCGGAGGAGTATCCGATATCCTGGAATAAGTTTGTTTCGAACCACAAACAGACTCCGTGGGCAATCCCGCTTCGGGCCGCATGAAAGAGCAATTCGCCCGCCGCGCTCGTTGAATTGTCCGCCAAATAATCCAACACGCCCCAAGTCTGTGCAGTCGTCAGGAGTTTTTCGCTCCCAAATCTCGAGGTGTAGGACCGATTGAGGAGAAGCGAAAGCGCCGGAGAGAGGATCGTATCCCGAACTGAATTCTGCCATGGTGAAACAAGCCCGGAGTAAAACGAATCCGCCTCAATCAGAGCGGCCCTCAAAACGTCGCGTTGCGGGATCATGACCCCGCCCGGAAGGAGGAATCGTTGCCGTGCATCCTCCAGCGACGGAATCGCATGGTCTAAAAGAGGGAGGGCGCCCCGGATGTCGGAAACAATGACGTTTACGCGCTCCGGCAGCTGTGTCTTGCGCGAATCGCTTTGTAAAAACTCGATGCGATCCGCAAAGCAATTTGCTGAGGCAAGTCCTCTTGCCAAATGAATGATATCCTCGGTCTCGATCGCGTAGACGCGCCTGGCTCCCGCACGGCAGGCAAGGAGCGAAAACACGCCCGGCCCGCAGCCGATTTCCACGACTGCGTCACCCGGCCGGACGGCACTGGCGATGGCCTTGGCATAGGCGTTGAAACGATCGCTGTCGCCGATCATTTCTCCGTATGCGCTCAGCGAATACATAGTCATCGGTAAGGAATGTTTGTCAGGGATTCAGCGGCGGGGGTCAACCTCGTCACGTCGGCAAGAATGGCGTCGCAGAGGTCGGGGAGTGCCGATGCCTTGGTTGTCGGGCGAGTGCGGCGAATGGGAACGCCGCCGACCACGCGGCCGAGCACATCAAATTCCTGGCTGCGCATGTCGCGATCGAGCAGATAATTCACGTAGGTGTTCGCCACCAACAATGTGAAGGCGTCGGCTCCGGCAACTTCTTCTATAACAGGCTCGATTAGGGCTGTCTCGCGTGCGCCCAGAACGTAGACTGCCCCCAGAGGCAGGGGCTTTGAAGCGAAGCTCAGGCCGTTTTCGCCAAGTGCCATATATCTTTTGTCCCAGGTTGGCGTGATGCGTGGCAACGCCTCTTGCGAACCAAATAAACTCTGAACCGAGTCCGGCCACAAATTCACGCGGGGATAGCCCGGCTGTACCAGAAAATGCCGTCCCTCGTCCGCCAGGGCGACCACGTCGTCCGAGAGCACCGGAAAACCGTGACGTGCAAATGCCGCAGCGAGGGTAGACTTACCGGCACCCGGAAAGCCCACCAATGCAATCGCGTAGTCATCGACAGCAACGGCGCTCGCATGGAGACATGTTATTCCACGGAGGCGCAACACGAATCCCATTACCGGTCCGAGTAGATAGGTGCAGGCATCTTCAAGAGTGTAGCCATCGGGCCAGTCGGCCCACACCTCTCGGCCCTGGCGTTCCATGGCGAATCGCGCCCCATCGCGGTAGAAAAATCCGTAGTATTCGCCGCCGGCGAGCATTCCGACACGAAGCGCCGGTCCGCCATCGGTGCCGCACTTTACGCCGACATAAAAGAATTCTTCAGGGGAATCAAAGGACAATGCGAGAAGTCTTGAATTATTTTTCAGCCAGATCCGAACGTCCACTGCTTCCAGTCTTTCGTGGGATGGGAGGCCAGGGAGAGCGAAGTTGGCGGCGACCCTCAGCCCGTACAGCACATGAGATACGGACATGAGTCCCTCGGGAATTCCTCAGGTGGTCTTGAGCTTCTTAGCGTCTTGGTGCCCCGTCATCACCAAATTGGAGCCTGTCAGTGTTTTGATGTCCCCATAAACCCGAAGACGTGGCTCTTGATAAGGTTTCTTGCTTTTGGAGCACGCTTCTTTTTTTTGATTCACTATTCCCTCTCAATATTTCTACCCTATCGCCTGGTCATGCGCAACCAAAAGTTCAAACTGAGTGGCCGAAGGTGTGTCCACGCAGTCCACGGATCCTTCTCCCCGAGCACTTTCGGAATGAGCTTCCGCTCCACGTATCGAGCCAGCTCGGGATCAGCTTCAAACGAATCCATCCACGCCGACTCCGGCTTCTGGAGAAGCGCAATCAAGGGATCCCCGAGGAGAGGGGACTTCCTCCTCAAGCGCACCACATCCGGCAGGATGCCTCGACCAGCTTCGCGTAGCAACTCTTTGTCGGAACACCACGGCAGCGCAGGCAAAGACAGGAGAAAATTTGCGACGCGAAGATCAAAAAAGGGGTGGCGAACTTCCACGGGAACGCCTGTTGCACCAGGGTCGTATCCTTCAAACAGGTTCGGCCAAAGAGGATCAACCATTGCCTCATAAGCTGTCGAGCGACCGGTTCCATTCGAAGCAGGGGCACGAAGAAACAATTCCCACCGCTCGCGTAAGCCCAGGCGTTTTTCTAGATCTTGGTTCAGCCATTCCGGATAATGAGGTGTCTGACTCTTGGACGCAAACCATCTATGCCACCGCGTACGAAGGTACAATCGCGAAAATCTGCCCTCCGCCGCGAGGTACCGCATCGCATCAGCCAGCGCATGGCTGATCTTTTTATTTTTGAGCAGCTGGAGAAAATGGACCGAGAGCAAGCACGAAAGTGCGGGGTCGGCTCCATAACCGGTTAGGGCCACACGATTACGGGCAGCCACCTGGCGCAACTGATGAAGGCCCCCGTCCGATCCGGGAGAATGGACAGGCTCAGGCCAGATACTCTCTTGTTGATTTGAGTCCTTCCACAACCCGAAGTCATCACTCACTTGATATTCGATCGGGATTTTCAAAGCCTCGGCCACGAGAGTTGCGTAGCGACGCTCTTCGTGTGGAATCAAACTCTCAAACACGTCGGTGTAAGCGCGCAGGGTCGCATCGTCCCCGTTGGCAGACAGCTGTCGCCGCGCGCTGGCCGCCACGGTGGGAGAATCGAGTCCGCCGCTCATCAAGACTCCCGCATGCTTTGTTCGTAACCGGTCAGCAACGGCGCGATCCAGCAGGTCCCGGAATTGTTCGACGCAATCGCCCAGCTTACTGTGCCGAAGGGGCGCGTCCACCGAGAGGGCCCAGTAGCGGCGAACGGAAATCCCTCGTTCATCGCAGACGAGAATATGCGCGGGCGGCAGCCTCTGGATGTCCGTGAAAGACGTGGCCCCCGGTTCCCGGATCATGTCGAAAAGCAAAAAATCTGCGATGGCGAGGTCATTCAGCTCGTCAGTGACCCCCGGGTGCTGGCGGAGACAGTTCAAAGTATTGCTGCATAGAAATGTTTTTCCCAGCTGAGAATAGTAGAAGGGTTTGACGCCAAAGTGGTCTCGCGCACAAAATAGTTGTTTGTTTTTTGCATCCCAGATAGCAAACGAAAAGTCGCCCTTCATGTGCGTCACGCACGCCGTGCCCCACGTGGCGTAGGCAAGCAGAGTCAATGCCGGGTCTGAAACGTTTGGGCTAACGGTTCGGCCAGAGCGCTGCAGCTCGACGATGAGTTGCGCCCGGTCGTCGAGGCGCGCGTCCGCGACGATCCAATACCGCCCATCGAGACTAGCAGGCTGGCGTTCGGCCAGCGATTCGCGCGTGGTTCGCAGCATCGCATGGCCCAGCCCGATCGATCCATCCAACCAGCACTCGGTGGAATCGGGGCCCCGGTAAGAGAGAAAATCCACAAGTGACTGCAAAAGCGCCCGCTCTACCGGGGCACCGTCCCTGTGGAAGATGCCGACGATACCGCTCAATCAGATGGCCTTTCTATTCCAGTCGCTGGCGCTTCGAATGGTAAAAGGGATGAACCCGCTATCTCTGCCCGAAAAACACGTAATTCAGTTCCACACAGGCAAGACCCCTGAACGCAGGTTCTCTCCCGGTACAAGGTTTTCAACCTATTTCGCAGGTCGGCTGGAAAACCATTCTACTGTCACGCCCCTCCTGCGGCAACCGCGCGTTGCTCCGCGGGTTATCTACTCACTGACATTTTTCTTGCAACTCAGAAACGGTCTAGGCACAGTACCGGGGGAATGATTCTACGTCTCTCTAGCAACCCCCAACGTGGGCTAGTTTTTGCCGCTTCCTGCGCCATCGCCCTGGCCCTCTCCTATTTCAGCATTCGAAATGCTTACGCAGCATACGCAGCTGGTTTGCAAACGGCCGCAGGCTATGAGCGCGCCACTCGCCTCGAGCCCGCTGACCCGCGCAACTGGTATCTCCTGGGCCGCTTTTGGCAGTACGACCTCGAGGATGCTGACGCCTCGCGTGCCATTCGCGCCTACCGCTCCGCTCTCGAATTAAATCCTGGATCTTCGGATATTTGGCTGGATCTTGCCACCGTTTATGAATCGGAAGGCGATCTCGCTGCCGGACGTAGCGCCTTTAGACAAGCTAAGAAGGTCTATCCCCTTTCCGCTGAAGTCTCCTGGCGATACGGCAATTTTCTGTTGCGGCAGGGTGAACTTGAGTCCGCCTCCACCGAAATGCGCCTCGCCGTCCAAGCGGACCCCAAGCGCGCCGCGGAAGCCTTCTCCCGTTCCCTCCGCGCCGGATCCAATTTCGAAAACACCCTCGATCGCATCCTTCCACCGATTACCGAGGCCTACGTCGACGTGATTTCTGACCAAGCGGCGGACAGACACACCGGGAATGCCCTCAAGGTTTGGGACCGGCTCGCCTCCCTCCATCCCCGCATGAATTTGCGGGATTCATTCTCCCTTGTCGACGCCTTGATGGCAGAAAAACGAATCGCCGAAGCCGGCCGCGTCTGGGACCAAGCCGTCCTCTTTGCAGGTCTCGCGGACCTTCAAGGTCCGTCAGGTTCCGTCCTATGGGATGGCGGGTTCGAATCAGGTATCAGCGGCGGGGGCTTTTCTTGGTCATTTCCCGAGATCTCCCGCAGCGTTCAAGTAGGGACCAATGTGGAGGAGAAACACTCGGGCAATCGTTCCTTGCGGCTGGCGTTCGACGGAAAGTCCAATGTCAATTTCTCGGGTGTTTGTCATTTCGTGCCCGTGCGGCCCTCAAGCCGTTATCATTTCTCGGGGTGGGTTAGGACCAAAATGCTCACCACGGATCAGGGCATTCGCTTCCAGTTGCATTCGCTGGGAACGCAGGACGCTTCCACTGTCTCTTCACCGGATGTTCATGGCACCCAGCCTTGGACACCAATCGATCTACCCTGGTCTTCGGGCAAGAATGTTCAGGAAATGCAAGTGTGCGTGGTCCGTACTCCTAGCGAGGAAGCCGACAGCAGGATTCAAGGGATCGCCTGGGTCGATGACGTCGCATTGGTTCCCGACCCTGCGGAGCATCCCAAACCATGAAGTGGTTGCGCGTCGGCATTTGCGCCTTGGCCGTTTTCGCCGTTGCCGCGCACGGAGGCGTTGAGGATTGGGCGCGGGCCTTTATTGAAACCGGAGCTGGTTTGCTCCTTCTCGCGTGGGCAGCGCGGATGTACGTCATTCGTGAAGAGCAAATTGTCTTGTCTCCTCTTTTCCCGCCCCTGGCAATCTTTTCACTCATTGTTTTCGCCCAGTGGTTCTTCCGTCGCACCGCCTCTTCCTACAGCACGCGTATGGAACTTCTGCTCCTCTTGTCCGATGTGCTCCTTCTCTTTCTTGCCGCGCAAGTCTTTCAAACGCTTCAGGACTGGCGCGGCTTCGTTTGGTTTGGAATGCTTTTCGGGTTTCTCATCAGCATCTTCGGCATTCTCCAGCACCTCACTTTCAACGGGAAGCTCTACTGGTTTCGCGAGATGCATTTTGGCGGAATTCCGTTCGGGCCTTATGCCAACCGCAATCACTTTGCGGGATTCGTGGAATTAATTCTCCCCCTCGCGCTGGTTCCCCTGGTTTTGGGCAAGGTGCGGCGCGAGCGCCGGCTCGTCGTTGGGGTTTTTGCCGTTCTTCCCATTGGCGCACTTTTCCTCTCCGTCTCCCGCGGCGGCATTGTGAGTCTTGGCGTCGAATTGGCTTTGTTGGCGCTCGTGATGATTCTGCGTCGCGCCAGGTGGAAACAGTTGCTCGCCGGAGCAGCCGTTCTGCTCGCGGCCATGCTCATGGTTAGCTGGCTGGGTGTAGGCCAGCTCCTCCAGCGTTTTTCATCGTTTCAGTCCCTCGAAGTGACTGTCGGCAAGCGCGCTTCCATGCGCCGGGACACTTGGCAGATCTTCCTGAATCACCCGGTAATCGGAACGGGTCTAGGTACCCTGCAAATCGTTTATCCTCCTTATGAATCTCTTTACGACGGCAAAATCGTCAACCATACCCACAACGACTACCTCGAGGCCTTGGCCGAAACAGGTCTACTCGGAGGGCTCTGCTGTGCCTGGTTTCTGGGTGTCTTGCTCTGGCAGTCCATAAAACGGTTTCGCCGGCTCAATAACTCTTTTCCTGCGGCTCTGCAACTTTCCGGCCTGGTTGCTTGCAGCGGCTTCCTCGTTCACAGTCTTGTCGATTTCAACCTGCACATTCCCTCCAACGCTCTTTTGTTTTTCCTGATGGCCCACCTGGCCACTTCAGAAATCCAACAAGCCAATCCGCAAGCCACATCCCGCCTGCATTTTCGTCCTCGTCCAAATCCTGATTGATTTGAGGGTTCTCCCTGTGCAATCATGCTCGGGGGTCATCTATTCTCATGCAGCCAGCCAGACTGGGTGCGTTGGTGTTGTGTCTCGTTCCGACTGCCCTGCTCGCATTACTGGTTCTGGCGCCATCTAGCAGCGCTCAGCAGGCCGTTCTCGAAACGCCACAGCAGGTTAACGACCGCATTCGCCAGATGTCCGCCGCCGCGCGGCTGACCCCGCACGACTATGTCCTTGGCAATGGCGACCTGCTGGACCTCGATGTTTTTGATGTTAAAGAACTCAGTCGGGAAGTGCGTGTCAGCCAAACTGGATCCATTGGTATCCCCCTGGTACCCGTGCGCCTGCACGTCGCTGG
>WNGQ01006307.1_pt1 | contig 14894 bp, 9 predicted proteins | sample 5407661 | NCBI WGS metagenome assembly WNGQ01 (sample SAMN13153382, study PRJNA577476) | soil metagenome | isolation source: 60 cm soil or saprolite under Garry oak tree replicate 2 | place: USA:California | collected 2016-06-15 | reverse complement strand
GGAGTGGGTGGAGCAGCTGCGGGCGGAGCTGCCGGAGCTGCCGTCAGCCCGCCGGGCCCGCTTGCAGGCCGAGTGGGGGCTCTCCGACCTGGACATGACCGCGCTCGGCAACGCCGGCGCGCTCGACCTGGTGGCTGACACCGTCGCGGCAGGCGCGTCGCCGGCCGACGCGCGCAAGTGGTGGCTCGGCGAGCTGGCCAGGCACGCCAACGAGACCGGCGCCGAGCTTGCCGCGCTGCCGGTCACGCCCGCGCAGGTGGCCAGGATCGCCGCCCTGGTGGCATCCGGGACGTTGACCGACCGGCTGGCCCGCCAGGTGCTCGACGGGGTGCTGGCCGGGGAGGGCGGCCCGGACGACGTGGTGGCCGCCCGCGGCCTGGCCGTGGTCAGCGACGACGCCACGCTGCTTGCTGCCGTCGACGCGGCCATCGCGGCGTACCCGGAGGTGGCCGCCAGGGTCCGGGCCGGGAAGACGGCCGCGGCCGAAGCCCTCGTCGGTGCGGTGATGAAGGCGACCAGAGGCCAGGCCGACGCCGCCCGGGTGCGCGAGCTGATCACCGGCCGCCTCGGCCGGTCGTGATGCGGCCGTACCGCCGGCCGGTCGTGATGCGGCCGTACCGCCCCGGCCGGTCGTGATGCGGCCGTACCGCCCCGGCCGGTCGTGATGCGGCCGTACCGCCCCGGCCGGTCGTGAGCCGTCGGCGTTGACCAGCATCTTTCATGATCACTCGCACCAGGAGGACATCCCCGCCTCACCGGTCCGGCAGAACAGGCGCCTCCCGCGCTCGTCCTATTATTACGGAAGATCCGCGCGTCCGAGCCCCCGAACCTTCCGTGATCATGAAAGCGGTCGGGCGTTGTTTGAGGTTCGCCGGGGTCGGCTCGCGATCCGGCTTGGCTGGTCCGGCCTGCTGCGCCGGTCCGCAAGATCTGGCCCGCGCTGCCCCAGCCATGGCCGGCGGTGACGGGCGCCGTTGGCTCGTTAAAGCTATTGAAGTTATATCCTGGATTTGTGACGGCATTGCTGCGCTCGGAGATGATGCCCCGCTAGCGGGGCCATTTCACGCTGCCAGGACTGCATCCGGCAAAGAGGTCCCGAATCGGGGCCTCGATTTGCATTGCGGTCGGAGCCCCTGTCCCCCAGGAGGTTCCGGTGAGCAACGAACGCGTCTTCATCAGCACGACGATTCCGTACGTCAACGCGCCCCCGCATCTCGGCCATGCGCTCGAGCTCGTGCAGGCCGACGTGCTTGCCCGGCATTACCGGCAGGCCGGCCACGAGGTCAGGTTCCAGACCGGAACCGACGACAACTCGCTGAAGAGCGTGCTGGCCGCCGATGCGGAGGGCATCAGCACCCGCGAGCTCGTCGACCGGAATGCCGCGATCTTCGCCGGGCTGCGCGAGCCGCTCGCGCTGTCGTTCGACGACTTCATCCGCACCAGCAGCGACCCGCGGCACCGGCCCGGCGTGGAACGGCTCTGGCGGGCCTGCGCGGCAAGCGGCGATTTTTACCAGCAGGACTATGCGGGTCTGTACTGCGTGGGCTGCGAGCAGTTCTACAAGCCAGCCGAGCTGCCCGGCGGCTTGTGCCCCGAGCACGGCACCCGGCCGCAGCGGGTACGGGAGCAGAACTGGTTCTTCCGGCTGTCCCGGTACGCCGGCCGACTGCATGACCTGATCGACTCCGGCCGGCTGCGGATCGAGCCGGCCGCCCGCAGGAACGAGGTGCTCCGCTTCATCGCCGACGGGCTTGCGGACTTCAGCGTGTCCCGGCCGACGGCCCGCGCCCGTGGCTGGGGCATCCCGGTGCCCGGCTATCCGGGCCAGGTCATCTACGTCTGGTGGGACGCTCTCGGCAACTACATCACCGCACTGGGATACGGTGCCGGCGGCGAGCTCTATGCACGCTGGTGGGGCGGGCATGGCCGCCGGATCCACCTGGCCGGGAAGGGCGTGCTGCGGTTCCACGCCGTGTACTGGCCGGCCGTGCTGCTGTCGGCAGGACTGCCGCTGCCCACCGACATCCTGGTGCACGACTACCTGACCATTGACGGGCGCAAGATCAGCAAGTCCGCTGGTTCCGGGCAGGCCGCCAACCCGGTGGCACTGGCCGGGCAGTTCGGCACCGACGCGGTCCGCTGGTGGCTGCTGCGCGAGGTCCCGCGGGTCGGTGACGCGGACTTCACCGCGGACCGGCTGATCGCGCGGGCCAATGATGACCTCGCTAACGACCTGGGCAACCTCGTCAGCAGGGTGATCTCGATGGCGCACCGGTACCGGCAGGGCTGCCTGCGGCCGCTGCCGGGGATCCTGCCTGACGGTGCGGGCGCCGCGGTCGGTGCGGGCGCCGCGGTCGGTGCGGGCGCCGCGGGCGGCGCGGGTGGCGCGGAGGCCGGGCCGCTGCTGGACGCCTGCCGGATCGTGCCTGACCGGGTTCGCGATGCGCTGGCCTGCTATGACTTCCGGGCGGCGACCACCGCCATCTGGGAGGTCGTTGATCTGGCAAATCGTTATGTGGAACGGGCGCAGCCCTGGCGACTGGCCGCTGCTGAGCGGGTCGTCGATGCGGCCGCGGGTCAGCGGCTGGACGCCGTGCTTGGCGTCCTCATCCTGGCCTGCCGGACGCTGGCCGGCCAGCTTGCGCCGTTCATTCCTGACCTCGCCGCCAGGGTGGCCGCGGCCTGCGACGATTCATCCGGGCGGCTGCCTGGCCCGCAGCCGCTTTATCCGCGGATCACCTGCGTCGCTTCATGATCGCGGACGATCTTGGGTGTTGGGCCGCCCGAATCTTCCGCGATCATGAAATCGGCCAGCTGACCGCGGCACTGGACATAACGGACCCGGGCCGCTCGGACCGGAACATCCCCTCTGGGCCTTGCCGAACGTCTTCATCACGCCGCACGTGGCCGGCTCTACCCCGGTTTCCATGCGGTCCGCGGTGAAATTTGTGCGGGATCAAATGCAACGATTCAGCGACGGGCAGTCGCTCCTCAACGTGGTCACCGCCGAATACTGACTGGTCACGGGCGCCTGCCCGGCGGAGGCAATGCTGGCCGCTGCGGGCCTCCGCCGAAGTTGTCGCCCGGTGTAGGCCCTTCCTCAATCGAAGCGTGACCTCGGGCACGTACAGTTAGATCACATCGCTTAGTGCGAGACCGCGTCTAGAACGCCGGTGATCCTCCGCTGCACATTGTGGTGCAGCGAATTCATTGTTCTGGCTGACTGCATCCACGGCGCTGACCGTGTCGCGGATGCATCCGTCGCAGGACGCGAGCCCGGCAGGCCTACGGGGCCGGCCGGGCTCGTTGTAGGCGGCGGACGCGGTCAAGAGGAGGCTCAGTGCGCTTGGTTCCATCTGGCGACGCCCGATGAGCCTGGCCGTCCTGTCAGAAACGGCGGCCGGGGCGCTCGCGGCTGCCGCCGCGGCTGTGGCCTTGTGGCGGAACTCGATCCGCCAGAAGGCCGCCGTCCGGCATGCCTACCGCTGGTTCGCCGTGGTGGCGGCTGCCTGGGGAGCCGGGCTCGTCGCCCAGCAGGCGCTGATCGGCCCGCTTGGCGGGGCCGCCGTCCCGCTGACCTTCGGTGATCTCCTCTCGCTGCTGGCGCTGCCCGCGATGGTGGCCGGGTTTGCTGCCCTGGCCGCTGCCGGGCGTGAACCCGCCGAGGCCCGTGAGCTAGCCGAGCCGCGTGAGCCTGCTGAGGTGCGTGAGCCTGCTCAGGCCCGTGAGCCGGGCAAGGGGCCTCAGCAGGGCGCGGGATCATCTCAGGGCGCGGGATCATCTCAGGGCGCGGGATCTCAGCAGGGCGCGGGGCGTAGCCCGGCCGCGCTCTTGCCGCGCGATGCCGTGGCCCGGCTCGCGGATGGCTACATCCTGGCGGCAGCGCTGTTCATCATCGGCTGGATAACGGTTTTCGGGTCGATCTACCACCGGTCCGGGGACGGGGCGGGCACATTCGGGCTTGCCCTGCTGCACCCGCTCGCGGACCTCGCCGTCGTTGGCGTGGCGCTGCAGTATGCGGTGCGCGCCGGGCGGCGCGGGATCGCGCCCTTCCTCGCCCTGGTAGCCGCTACGGTGAGTGACGCCCTTTCGGTAGGTGCGAAAGTCAACGCCGCCGGCCCGGGTGGCTGGGCGCAGATCATGCAGCTTGCCGCGTTCTGCCTGCTGGGCGCGGCGCCGCTGGTCGGGACCGGGCTGGCATGGCTGCCGCGGCGCGGCCCGGTCCGCGGCATGACCCGGCTCGCCCGCCGCGGCCAGGCACAGCAGCCGGGCCGCCTGGTGACGCAGCTAGCCGTGCTCGCTGCCGCCGCCGCCGCCCTGGTGATCATCGTATGGGCGCTGGCCGGGGGATCATCCGCGGAGCCCGCCGTGGCCGTGGCCGGCGGCATCGCCGTGCTTGCCCTGGCTGCCAGAATCGCCGGACTGCTGGTCAGCGATCGGGCGGCGTCCGTCACGCAGCAAGAATCCGACCGCCAGTTCCGCGAGCTAGCCGACCGCATTACCGACGCGGTCCTGGTCTGCGATCTGGGCGGCACGATCAGGTATGCCAGCCCGGCCGTGGCCGAGTACGGATACTCGCCGGAGAAACTGGACGGGATGACGCTGGCCGACCTGATTCATCCCGAGGACCTGCCCGGCGGTATCAGGTCCGTCCGCGAGGCGGCCTGCACGACCCCGGCCAGGCGGCGGTTTCCCTGCCGGGTCAGGTCGTCCGACGGGACCTGGCGGCACGTCGAGGCCACCGTGTCGCGCCAGCACTACGCGGGTTCGGCCGAACGGCTTCTGATCACCGCCCGTGACGTCAGTGACCAGGTGGCGCTGCGTCGTCAGGTCACGCACCTGACCTTCCACGACGGCCTGACCGGGCTGCCGAATCGGGCCTACCTGGAGGAGCGGGCGAAGGACGTGTTCAGTGCCGGGCGGCAGGCTGCCAGCGAGCTGGTTGCCGGTGACCTGGCTGCCGGTGACCTGGCTGGTGGCGAGCTGGTTGCTGATGAGCTGGCTGGTGGCGAGCTGGTTGCTGATGAGCTGGTTGCTGGCGAGCTGGCGACGAACGAGCTGGTGGCTGGCGAGTCGCGGGCGGTGACCGGGGCTATCTTCCTTGACCTTGACGGCTTTACCGGTGTCAACGACTCGGTTGGGCATGGCGCCGGCGATCTGCTGCTCGCCCAGGCTGCGCGCAGGCTGCGCGCCACGGTCCCGCCGCACGAAACCGTGGCGCGGTGGGGCGGCGATGAGTTCGCTGTGCTGGTGGAGAACGCCGCAAGTGCCCAGGAGATCGTGGACATCGCGGAGCGGCTGGCCGGGTCCATCGCCGCGGCGGAGTTCCGGGTCGCCGACCGGGACATCTCGCTGACCGCGAGCATTGGCGTCGCGTTCGCGGACGCTGACGGCCCCGGCTACCTGCTGCGTAACGCTGACGTGGCGATGTCGAGGGCGAAGGAGTCCGGTGGCGGGCGGGTCGAGGTTTTCGCCGCGCACATGCACGCCGACGTTGTTCGCCGGCTTGAACTGGCCAGCGACCTGCGCCGGGCGATCACCGACGGCGACCTTCGGCTCGACTACCAGCCCGTAGTCGACCTCAGCACGTCCGCTGTCACCGGTGTGGAGGCGCTTGTCCGCTGGTGGCGGGCCGGCCAGGCGATCCCGCCGGAGGAATTCCTCGACGTGGCGGAGGACTCTGGCCTGATCGTGCCGCTCGGTGACTGGGTGCTCCGCGAGGCATGTGCGCAGGCGGCCGCCTGGCGGGCATCCGGCTGGGCCATCGGCATATCGGTCAACTTCTCGCTGCGGCAGATGAGCGCGGCCAGGTTCGGCGAGTCCGTGCTCGCGGTGCTGCAGGACACGGGTCTCCCGCCAGCGGCGCTTACTCTCGAGGTCACCGAGCGGGTGCTGATCGAGGGCTCCAGGCCGATGGTCGACGGGCTGGCCGAGCTCCGCGGCCGCGGCGTCAGGCTAGCCATCGACGACTTCGGCGCGGGCCACGCCTCCCTCGCCTACCTGCGGCGGCTTCCGGTGGACATCATCAAGATCGACCCGTCCTTCGTGGCGGGCCTCGGTAGTGATCCGACTCTGGCCATGCTGACCCGCACGATCGTCCGGGTCGGGCATGACCTGGGCATCGAGGTGGTGGCCGAGGGGATCGAGCGGCCGGAACAGCTTGAGCTGCTCCGCGAGATGGGCTGCGGCCTTGGCCAGGGGTACCTGGTGGCCCGGCCGATGACCGCAGTCCGCGTCGAGGCCCTCGCCGGCGAAGGCGGGCTCTCCGGCGGAGGCGCGCTCGCCCTGGGTGAGGGGGCGGCCAGGGTTGATGGGCTCTGCGGCGGAGACGCGCCCGCCGGGGGAGACGCGCCCGCCGGGGGAGGCGCGTTCGCCGGGGGAGGCGCGCTCGCCCCGGGTGAGGGTGCGGCCAGGGTTTGATGGGCGCAGCCTGAAGGCTGAAACCAAATCGGGAGTTCGTGAAGGGTTTCACAAGCTTCGGTAGACTGACCCAGCCGATCGGCACCAACCGCCGCCATCCCGGGAGCGCCGTGTCCGCACCTATCGTCCTGGTCGCAGAAGAACTCTCCCCGGCCGGGATCGCCCAGCTTGAGTCCGCATTTGACGTGCGGTATACCGACGGGGCGGACCGCGGCGCGCTGCTGCCCGCGCTTGCCGTGGCCGACGCCGTGATCATCCGCAGCGCCACCAGGATCGACGCCGAGGCGCTTGCGCACGCACCACGGCTCCGGGTGGTCGCCAGGGCCGGCGTGGGCCTGGACAACGTCGATGTCGATGCCGCCACCAAGGCAGGCGTCATGGTCGTGAACGCGCCGAGTTCCAACATCGTCAGCGCCGCCGAGCATGCCGTCGCCCTGCTGCTGTCGGTCGCGCGGAACGTGCCGCAGGCGGCGGCGGCACTGAAGGCCGGGCAGTGGAGGCGGTCTGCTTATACCGGGATAGAGCTGCAGGACAAGGTTGCCGGCATTCTCGGTCTCGGCAGGATCGGCATGCTCGTGGCCCAGCGCCTGGCCGCGTTCGGCATGCGGGTCGTCGCGTATGACCCCTACGTGGCGGCGGCCAGGGCGGCGCAGCTTGGCGTCCGCCTGGTGAGCCTGGACGAGCTGCTCGCCGAGGCTGACTTCATCAGCGTGCACCTGCCGAAGAACGCCGAGACCGTCGGGCTGGTCGGGGACCGCGAGCTGCGGCTCGTCAAGCCGGAGGTGCGGATCGTCAACGCCGCGCGGGGCGGCATCGTGGACGAGAACGCGCTCGCCAGCGCGCTCAAGGAGGGCCGGGTGGCCGGGGCCGGCCTCGATGTCTATGCCAGCGAGCCGTGCACGGACAGCCCGCTGTTCGCTTTCGGCAACGTGGTGGCCACTCCGCATCTGGGGGCGAGCACCCACGAGGCGCAGGAGAAGGCAGGCATGCAGGTCGCGCGGTCGGTCCGGCTGGCGCTTGCTGGCGAGTTCGTGCCGGACGCGGTCAACGTTCAGGGCGGCGCGGTGGACGAGCAGATCAAGCCCGGGCTGCCGCTGGCCGAGAAGCTGGGCAAGATCTTCACCGCGCTGGCCGGCGGGATCGCGGCCAGGCTAGAACTTGAGGTGCGCGGCGAGATAGCCGCGCTGGACGTCAGCGTGCTGCAGCTGGCCGCGCTGAAGGGCGTCTTCAGCAACGTCGTCGAGGATCCGGTCACCTACGTAAACGCGCCGCTGCTCGCCAGCGAGCGCGGGGTCGAGGTCAGCCTGGCGAAGGACGAGGAGAGCCCGGACTGGCGCAACGTGCTGACCCTGCGCGGCACGCTGCCCGACGGCCAGGTCGTCTCGGTCAGCGGTACCCTGACCGGGCGGCGGCAGATCGAGAAGCTGGTCGAGGTCAATGGCTTCGATATGGAAATCACGCCCGCCGAGCACATGGTGTTCCTGACCTACATCGACCGGCCAGGCATCGTCGGCATCGTCGGCCAGATCCTCGGTGACCAGCGGATCAACATCGCCGGAATGCAGGTGTGCAGGGACACGATGGGCGGGCACGCGCTCATCGTGCTGACCGTCGACTCGCGGCTGCCGCCGGACGTGCTGACCGAGATCACCGGGGCGATCGGGGCCGTGGTCGGCCGGGCGGTCGATCTCGACGACCGCGACGCCTGACCGGCAATCCGCGGCTACCTGGCGTATCTTGCCACCGCGGCCTGAGTGACCAGTAAGGTACGCGCATGGCGGCACGCACCATCAGGATCGCCGTGATCGGCGGCGACGGCATCGGTCCCGAGGTGGTCGCCGAGGCGATTAAGGTCCTCCGGGTCGCGGCGACCGATGTCACGATCGAGACCACCGGCTACGACCTAGGCTCGCGGCGCTGGCGCCGCACCGGGGAAGTCCTGCCCGATTCGGTGCTCAGCGAGCTAGCCGGGCAGGACGCGATCCTGCTCGGCGCGGTCGGTGATCCGACCGTGCCGAGCGGTGTGCTTGAGCGCGGCCTGCTGCTGCGGCTGCGGTTCGAGTTCGACCAGTACGTGAATCTGCGGCCGGTCCGGCTCTATCAGGGAGTGGCCTCCCCGCTGTCCGGCCTGCGCGCCGAGTCGGTGGACATGCTGGTGGTGCGAGAGGGGACCGAGGGGCCATACATCGAGGCCGGCGGCGTCATGCGGAAGGGCACGCCTGCCGAGATCGCGACCCAGGAAAGCATCAATACCGCATTTGGCGTGGGACGGGTGACCAGATACGCGCTACAGCGCGCCGCCGAGCGCCGCAGGAAACTGACCCTGGTGCACAAGACGAACGTGCTCGCCTACGCCGGTGACCTGTGGCGGCGGACACTGGGCCTGCACGCTGCCGAGTACCCGGACGTGACCGCCGAGTACTGCCACATGGACGCGGCCGCCATCTACTTCGTCACCGCTCCCGAGCGGTTCGACGTGATCGTCACCGACAACCTGTTCGGCGACATTCTCACCGCGCTCGGCGCCGCGGTGGCCGGCGGCATCGGGCTGGCCGCGAGCGCCAGCATCAACCCCGAGCGCACCGCGCCCAGCATGTTCGAGCCGGTGCACGGCAGTGCGCCGGACATCGCCGGCCAGCAGAAGGCAGACCCGACTGCGGCGATCCTGTCGGCGGCGATGCTCTGTGATCACCTCGGGCTGGCCGCCGAGAAGACCAGGATCGAGCAGGCGGTTGCCGAGGATCTGGTCGAGCGGCAGGGCGCCTGGGCGGCCAGGTCAACCCCGGAAGTCGGTGATGACATCGCCGAGCGGGTGGCGGGGTAGCGCAAGATGGTAAGTGCGGCACGACTGCATGACGTGGCCGCGGCGGGCCAGGCAACGGCGCCGTGCCCGCAGTGAGGAAGGACCGTCATGACTGCCAGCGCAAGCAATGAGATCCCTTTCGCCTTGCATCCTGTCGTCCGCCCGCTGCCCGCGCTGGAGCGGGCACGGATCCTCGCCGAGCCAGGGTTCGGCCGGTATTTCACCGACCACATGATCACCATCCGGTGGGACACAGCGCGCGGCTGGCACGACGGCCAGCTCACCGCGTATGGCCCGTTTTCGCTGCCCCCGGCCACGTCGGTATTTCACTACGCGCAGGAAATCTTCGAGGGGCTGAAGGCCTACCGGCAGCAGAGCGGGCCCATCGTGGCGTTTCGGCCGCAGGCGAACGCGGCCAGGTTCAACCAGTCCGCGGTCCGGATGGCCATGCCGCAGTTGCCAGAATCCGCGTTCGTCCGCGCTCTCGAGCTGCTCGTCACCCAGGATAGGGACTGGGTCCCCGGCATCGAGGGCCACAGCCTCTACCTGCGCCCCTTCATGATCGCCACCCACCCTGGGCTCGGCGTCAGCAGGCCATCACCGTCGTACCTGTTCACCGTGATCGCCTCGCCGGCCGGTCCCTATTTCACGGCAGGCCCAGTCTCGGTCTGGCTGGCGGAGAATTACACGCGCGCAGCCGCGGGCGGCACCGGCGCGGCCAAGACGGGCGGCAACTATGCGGCCGGGTTCGCCGCTCAGCAGGAGGCCCTGGAAAACGGCTGTGACCAGGTGGTCTGGCTCGACGCTTTCGAGCACCGGTGGGTCGAGGAAATGGGCGGAATGAACCTGTTCTTCGTCTATGGCTCGCGGCGCCAGGCCCGGCTCCTGACGCCCGCGCTGACCGGCACGCTGCTGCCGGGGATCACCAGGGATACGCTGCTCACACTCGCCCCGGAGCTGGGCATTCCGGCCGATGAGGGCAGGATCTCACTGCAGCAGTGGCGCGCTGGGTGCGAGTCGGGCGAGATCAGCGAGGTATTCGCGTGCGGGACCGCCGCCGTGGTCAGCCCGGTAGCGGCCGTCAAGGGCGCCAGCGTCTCGTGGACGGTGGGGGATGGCACGCCGGGGCCGGTGACATCCAGGCTGCAGGAGCAGTTGCTGGGGATCCAGTTCGGGAACCTGCCCGATCCGCATGGCTGGATCCACAAGATCCTCTAGAACGCCGGCGCGAACGTCCGCGATCGCCAGCCGCTGGGCGCCGCCGGGTCCGCCCGGGGCGAACGTCGGCGCGATCGCCAGCCGCTAGGCGCCGCCGGATCCGCCGCTGACGGTCGCGCTTGCCCTGGAACTGGCGGCGGACCGGTCCGGCCGCTGCTGCGCGCGGCGCCAGCAGGCCTCCACCCGGGCGCCGCCCAGCGGCGACTCGCCGACCTTCCAGCGGCCGCCGGTCGACCGCACGATCGAGTCGCCGATGGCAAGCCCGAGGCCCGCGCCGCCGCCGTGCTCAGTCGCACGGTGGAACCGGTCGAACAGCCGGGCGCGGTCCTCGGGCGGGATGCCGGGACCGCTGTCCTCGACGACCAGGCTGACCGAGTTGCCCTGCGCCAGCGCGGAGATCCGCACCCGGCCGCCCTGCCCGGCATAGCGGCAGGCGTTGTCCATCAGGACGCCGGCCAGCCGGTCAATCCAGTCTGGCGGTGCGCTGATCCAGGCCAGGCCGCCATCGCTCTCCCTGCCATCGCTGCCCCCGCCGCCGGCCGGGCCGCCGCCCGCCGGGCCGCGGCCGGCCGCAGCATGGCCGGCATCCGCCTCCGGGCCGTCCGGCACCGGGCCGTCCGCCCCCGGGCCGTCCGCGCCCGCCACCACCGTGATCTCGATCGACTCGGCGCTGGCGACCGCACCGAACCGCCCGGCGCACTCCTCGGCAATCACCCCGAGGTCAATCGGCTCATCGTCGGGCGGCGGCGGATTTGAGTCGAACCTGGCCAGCCAGAGCAGGTCCTCGACGATCGTGCGCAGGCGCTGGCTCTCACCCTGTATCCGGGCCAGCGCGGAGCGGTACCCGGCCGCGTCCCTCGGGCTGCTCAGGGCAATGTTCGTCTCGGCGGTGATGACGGTCAGCGGGGTACGCAGCTCGTGCGAGGCGTCCGCGGTGAACTCGAGCTGCCTGCGGCGGGACTGCTCTACCGGGGCAAGCGCCCTGAGCCCGATGATCAGCGATCCGGCGAAGACCGCCAGCAGCAGCACCGGGGCCGCAAGCACCTCGCCGTCTACGAGGACGCCCTGGAAATGGGTCTCATCGGCCATGCTCTGGCCAGCCACCAGCCAGCCGCCTGAGGCCTCCCGGCCGGCCGCAAGCCGGAACGCGTGCCGCCCGATCTGGGCCGTCCACGGCCGGCTGCTGGTCGGCCGGAGGCTGCCTGGCAGCGGTGGCGCGCTCGCGCTGAGCGTGACAGTCGCGGCGCCTGGCCGTACCAGCCAGAGGAACACCGGCGCAACGTCGACGTCCTGGTCGTCCGCGTCCCCGCCGGACGCGTCCGCCTGCCCGCCGGCCACGTCCGCCCGGCCGCCATTGCCGCTGCTGCCCGGACTGCCCTGGCCGACGGCGCCGGCCTGGCCGGCGACGCCGCGGCGGGTACCGTCCGGCCAGCGCGACGCGTACAGCGGACGCGACCTGCCGCGGCAGCCGCCAGGATGGCCGCTTAGTCACGTGCCACGATCCGGTATCCGACGCCGCGGACGGCCTCTATCCGCACCCGGCCGCCGGCCAGCTTGGACCGCAGCCTGGCGAGATGGACGTCGATCGTGTTCGAGCCCAGGGCGTCCGCCTCGTTATCCCATACCTGCAGCGCGATCGACCGGCGGGGCACCACCGCCGGGGAACGGCGCACGAGCATTTCCAGGATGCCATGCTCGATGCCGGTCAGCGCAGGCGAGCGGGAGCCGATCCGGACTTCCCGCGCGGCCGGATCCAGCACCAGGTCCCCGATCACTAGCTTGGTCGCCTGGACGGCCGGCGGCCGCCGCAGCAACGCGCGCAGCCTCGCCAGCAGTTCGCCGAAGTCGAATGGCTTGATCAGGTAATCGTCGGCGCCCTGGTCGAGCCCGGCCACCCGGTCGGCGGGCGCGTCCCTGGCGGTGAGCATCAGGATCGGCGTCGCGGAGCCGCGTCGGCGCATGTCCTGCAGGACCTCCAGGCCGGAGATCCCCGGCATCCGCCAGTCCAGCACCGCCACCGCGTAGTCATACGCACGCAGGAATGACAGGGCGGCCGCGCCATCGGCCGCCGCGTCCACCACGTAGCCGTTCTCCCGCAGGCCCCGCGCTAGCACCTCCCGCAGGCCCCGGTTGTCCTCGGCCACCAGTACTCTCATCGCGGGCTCAGCGTGCCATCCTGCGCCAGAGTGGCCTGGGCACCAGGCGCATGGCGCCGGCCAGCACGGCAAGCGAGCGCGGCACCCAGACGGTGCCGGAGTTCGTCGCCAGCGCCGCCGCCGTGGCCGCCCCCACCGCGGCTGGGGTGGTGGCCAGCGGGGCCGGCGTCATGCCGTCGGTCATCCGGCCGGTCACAAAGCCAGGCCGGACCAGGAGTACCCGCACCCCGGTGCCGCGCAGCGAGTCGGCCAGCCCGCGGGCGAAGGCGTCCAGGCCCGCCTTGGCGGCGCCGTAGACGAGGTTGGCCTTGCGCGGCCGGATCGCGGCCACCGACGAGAGCACCACGATCGTGCCGTGGCCCTGGGCGCGCATCCGGCCCGCCACCGCCAGCAGCGTCGTGACATGCCCGGTGAAATTGGTGTCAACGAGCACCCCGGCCTGGCGCGGGTCGCGCTCCAGGGTCTCCTGCTGCACCAGGATGCCGGCCGCGGAGATCACGAGGTCGATGTCGCCGGCCGCGAAAACCTGCTCGATCACCGCTTCGTGCGTGTCAAGCGCGGTCGCGTCGTAGGCCACCACGGCGACCTGGTACGGCAGCGCCTTGCCAGCCGCCGCCAGGCGCTGCTCGTCGCGGCCGGCCAGGATCACCTCGGTTTCCTTGTGTGCGCTGAGCGCGACCAGGATCTCGGTACCGATCTCACTGGTCCCGCCGAGCAGCAGGACACGGCTGGGCTGGCCGAGGGCGTCCAGCATGATGGTTGCTCCTTCCGGTCCGGCCCGGCCGCTACAGCCCGGCTCCCGAGCTGGCCGTCACAGCCCGGCCCCGAGCCCGGCCGCGAACATGAGCAGCCACGTTACCTCGCAGCAGGCCATCACCGGATCCCGCGCGATCAGGTCCTCGACCGGCCTGCTTGCCGCGCCCGCGCTGAGCCTGCCGAACCGCACCAGCGCAGCGGCCAGCGGCAGCGCGCTCACCAGGTGCCAGTCCCTGGCCCAGCCGGACCGCTCGCCGGCTGCCCACAGCATGTAGGCAGCGACCATCGCCACGCTGAGCAGCCGCTGGCTGAGCCGCAGCGACCGGGCCGTGTACCAGCGCATCGCCGGGCGGTGCCTGGCCGCGTCCGCGCCGAGCATGGCCAGCTCCATGGACCGCTTCGCGACCGCCACCATCAGCGCCCCCAGACTGCAGACCAGCAGGAACCAGCCGGACGGCGGTACCCCGGTGGCGGCAGCGCCGCCGAGGGCGCGGAGCACGAAGCCCGAAGCAACGAACAGCAGCTCAAGTACCGGCACATGCTTGAGCCAGAGCGTGTAGGCCAGCGACGCCGCCAGGTAGCCGCCGATCGCGGCCGACAAGCCCGGCTCGCCGATCCAGAAGCCGGCCGCCGCCGCGGCGACGACGCACGCCGCGGCGACCGCCAGCGCATGCGCGGCAGGCAGCGTGCCGGCCGCTACCGGGCGGTTCCGCTTGTACGGATGCCTGCGGTCACGCTCCGCGTCGAGCACGTCGTTGACGAAGTACACCGCGCTTGCTGCGGCGGTGAAGGCGGCGACCGCGACCAGCGCGTAGGCCAGGCCGTCTGGCCGCCCCAGTGACGCGCCGGCCAGCGGCGCGGCGAAGACCAGCAGGTTCTTCGGCCATTGGCGGGGCCGGGCGGTGGTCACGACCGCGACCAGCCAGCGCGCGGGCGCGCGGTACCCAGCCGCCGTCACATCGGTGGCGCCCGCCGCGGGCGGGGCCGGCAGCCCGGTCGTCACCGGGCGAAGACAGCGGTGAAGTCGCGACTGGAGGTCGCGTAGAACCGGTCCGGCGGCTGCACCTGGTCAGGCAGCAGGTTGACCGGCGTGGGATCCGCCGGGTGCCGCCCTGAGCGGTAGTACATGAACGACATCCAATCAGGGTTGATGTCGAGCTGCATGGCTCGCACGCAACCTGCCCGCTGCAGCAGGCCGGCCAGTTCCTGCACATTCAGCGCCGGGCCGTAGGCGTAGATGACCCGTCCGCTGCGGGTGATCCCCACTCCGGACCGCCAGACGAACTCCCCGCCGCCGAGGGTGGCGCCCCAGTTGCTCTGCACGCTGTCGTCCACCGACGCGGGAACCCTGCCGTGATCCACGATGAGCCTGAGGTTCTGCCGTACCCCCTTGACCTGCCGGGTCATGTGCATGTCGCGTCCCCAGCTCCCGATGTCGACCCGCCCGTTGCGGTAATACACCACCGACGCGGCGGCACGCTGCAGGGTGCCCTTGTGCACGCCGTTGAGGTAGAAGCCGCCGCCCGCCGACGCGATCTTGA
>WNGQ01003916.1_pt1 | contig 14897 bp, 13 predicted proteins | sample 5407661 | NCBI WGS metagenome assembly WNGQ01 (sample SAMN13153382, study PRJNA577476) | soil metagenome | isolation source: 60 cm soil or saprolite under Garry oak tree replicate 2 | place: USA:California | collected 2016-06-15 | reverse complement strand
ACCCCGACGTCGTCGCCTTCTGGCACATGGGAGATATGTCGCTGGGCCTCATCACGACGACAGCGCGCCGGGGCTTCCCGCTCGTCTTCGTCATCGGGGATGATTGGCTCTGCTACGGCGGCTGGGCCGATGCCTGGCTGAGATGGTGTAACGAGCATTCCGAACAGAAAGCCTCGGTCGAACAGCGCACAGGACTTCCCACCCGGCTGCCAGACCTGGGAGCACTGGGAGCTTTCTGCTTCGTGAGCGCCTGGACCAAAAGACGAGCCGAGCAGATCGGCGGGTGGCACTTTCCTTGTACCCAAATCATCGCTCCAGGTCTCTCTCCCACCGAGTTCCCGCCACTGGTCCAGGCACCAGAACGCCTCTGGCGCTGGCGTTTACTTTGGGTGGGACGAGTGATCGAGGAAAAAGGGATTGAGACGGCCATCCACGCCCTGTCGTTCCTGCCACGAAACGCCACGCTGCAGATCGTCGGAATGGTTGACCCGGCGTATCGACAACATCTGGAAGCGCTGGCCGCAACGCTGGGGGTTGCCTCCAGTCTCTCTTTCTCCCTGGCATCGCGGCAGCAGGTGCGCCAACACTACCAGCAGGCCGATGTCACCCTCTTCACAAGCATGATCAAGCACGAGGCCTTCGGGTTGGTGCCCCTGGAAGCGATGGCGAGCGGCTGCCCCGTGATCGCCACCGGTGTGGGGGGATCGAGTGAGTACTGTCTCGATGGCGTCAATCGCCTCCGCGTTCCCCCGGGAGACCCCGCGGCCCTGGCGCGCGCGGTGCAGCAGCTAGCTCAGAGCCGGGATCTGCGCCGGCGCCTGGTGGAAGGTGGGCTGCGGACCGCGAGCGCATTCACGCTCGATCGTCAGGGGGCAGGCATCGAGCGCTTGCTTCTGGCCGCTTCAAGCGCTCCTCGTGTGTAACCAGAACCATCATTTTCACCACTATTCTTTAGAAGAAAGGATGATACAGAGGCCCTACAATCACAACACGAGAGACAGAGGAGGAAGGAGAAGCTTTTGCTATGACCAGCAATACACAGGATCAGTGGGCGCAATGGCTGCTGCACCGACGCTTTGGAGGAGATCTCCAACGTGGGCAAGCCATGTTGAAGGAGCTGTCTGTCTGGCGCGATCGCATTTTTGGGCATGCCACCATTGCCGAGGGAGAGACGGTGCTCGACGTGGGGTGTGGAGACGGGCTGATCGCCTTTGGGGCGCTCGATCGCGTGGGTGAGGAGGGATTGGTCATCTTCAGCGATATTTCGCAGGACCTGTTAGACCACTGTCGCTCCCTCGCGGAGCAGATGCAGGCGCTCGGTCGCTGCCGGTTCGTGCGCGCTCCTGCTGACGATCTGGCTGCCCTTGCACCCGGCTCGGTGGACGTGGTCACGACCCGCTCCGTCTTGATCTATGTGCAGGCGAAACAGCAGGCCTTGCACGAATTTTTCCGGGTCCTCAAGCCAGGCGGTCGGCTCTCCATCTTCGAACCAATCAACCGCTTCTGTTACCCGGAGCCTGCCCACCAGTTTCTGGGCTATGATGTGACCCCGATCGAGGAGATCGCCGGCAAAGTGCGCGCGGTCTTCGAGCGGATTCACGAGCCCGCGAGCAGTCCCCTGTTGAACTTTGACGAACGGGATCTGCTCACCTTTGCCGAGCGAGCCGGGTTCGCGGAGAACCACCTGGAACTCCAGGCCACCATCAAGCAGCCCAAGCCGCTCGATTCCGACGCTGAGACGAGCAGGCCGACGTGGGGAACGCTCTTGAAGTCGTCGGGCAATCCCCTGAATCCCACGCTGGAAGAGGCCATGGCGCAGGCGCTCTCTCCTCACGAAGCCGAACGCTTCACCGCGTATCTGCGCCCCCTGGTCGAAACGGTGCAGGGGTATGAGCGACAGGCGGTGGCCTATCTCTGGGCGGTGAAGCGCTAAGGTGGATACTTTCAGACGCCGAGCCGTTCTCGAATATGGCAGGTGTCAATAGCGACGCGGAATTCCCCTGGCAAATCCTGGGACCTTCTCATGTTCCCCGCTTATGCGCGTCGCTCTTTCCATCTCTGAAACGTTGGGAAAGAAGAGAGACGTAGTATATTTTGTTACCAATAGTCAGGAGGTCATATCTTGAGTATGCAATCACCACAAAAGAGCCGGGTGCGATTCACCGGTGCGGTCCCTGTTCTGCCCACCACCGATCTCAGTCGGGCGACCAGCTTCTAAGGGCAACGGGGCTTCCAGGTGCTCCACCAGGAGGCTGAGTATGCGATTGTCACACGAGATGGCGTGGAACTCCACCTGTGGCTCTCCCCTGAGCGGTCCCTGGCCGAACAGAGTTCGTGCCGCATCCAGGTGACCGGACTTGAAGCGCTCTACGAGGAGTATCAAACCAGGGGACTGCTGGCGCCCGATGCGGCGGTGAGAGCCAAACCCTGGGGAACGAGGGAGCTGGTGGTCTTCGATCCAGACCGTGTCCTGATTACCTTTGTCGAGCGTGTTCCATAGGCACGACGCAACGCGTAGCTGCTCCAACTCGCTCAACTTGTCACAGAAGAACCCTCGCCGAGGCAGGAGTTTGTCATGTGTTCGATGCGACGTGCTCTTGCTTTGAACCTCGGAACGGCACTAGACTTATTCCCCCTCGGAAAGTTTTTGACTTCCTCCGTCTTCCAAGGTCAGCCCGGCCATCATTGATAGGTCACACCCGCTCATCCCTCTTGACTCTTGGTAGTAAGGGCGACGAGTGGGCAGGTTTTAGGGCGAGTGAGCAATCGGCGCGACGAGTGAGCAGCTCAACCATTGACCGTTTGAGAAACTGCTCCCCATCTCGCTTCACCCATCAGTGCCTTGTAAATGGGCGGGCTGCGGGAAGAGCAAAACGGTCTTGAGAACGCGATCAGGTGAACAACTCTGAGCGATCCTTGAGCCGCACTCCGCTGATGGATGTTCCTCTCTGCCTGGCACGCTTTTTCGACAACCTCAGCCAGCGCAGCATGGTGCCATCGTTCAGGCCATCCCTACATTTCCTTCCAGTGGCTAGCCCACCAGGCTGCATGAGGCATCCCAGAGGTGTTCATCACCTGAATGAACGTCTCCAGATCAAAGGCGATCCGATGCAACTCCACATGCAAAGAGGTCTTGTCGCACTCGACCATGGCATATTCTGCGAAGGCTGGCTGGCGAATGTCACTCAGAGGTGAGACGCGATCCATCGCTAACCCGACGCTGCCCGGATTGAAAACCAAGAGATCTTTGAAGCGGCGAAACATCTGGACGTGCGTGTGCCCTCCGACCATGAGATCCCCTCGGGCTCCTGCAAATGCCTGCTCCAGTTCTTCTTCTGGAGTGGTGGGCAGGATGCGCTCGTTGTAAGAACGAGGAGAGCCGTGATAACAAAAGAGCGTTTTTTCGCCGGGCAGAGGATACTCGATGCTGGGCTGAAATGAGCGTAGATAGGCGCGATCAGCGGATGAGAGCTGGCCTGCACACCACAGATCCATCTCTTGCATCGCTGCCTGCGCACATTGGGCTGTTCTTTTGGCTCAGGTTGTAAGAGCCAGGCATCCATATTCCCCATCACTACAGGGCAACCAATCTCTCGAAGTCGTTTGATCACCTCACAGGGTTGAGGTCCTGTCGAGGCGACATCGCCAAGACAAATCACTTGGGTGATCTTCTGGGTTGAGATCGCTGTCAAAACGGCCTCTAGAGCCACATTGTTCCCATGAATATCAGAGATGAGAGCAAGACGCATAGACTTTTTTTCCTTCTTGATATGGCGTTCCTCGTGAGGCTCGCGTGATTCCATCTGGGGCTCTCGTTCGACTTTCCTCTTGAACCAGAACTGTTCCTCGTTCTCTGGTTCTGGTTGGCGCTCACGGCTCATGAAGAAATCGACGGTGACCTGCTTCAACTACCGCAACCTGTCACAGGCGGCCTCGGCTGCGAGTGGCTCGCCTCCGCCCCTTTGGATGAAGCTCGCCCATCCCGCCTACTTGACTTTTGCTCACTGATTGGAATAAAATACAATATATGACCAAACATCACCACCCTGGGCTGCGATCTGTCCATCGAGCACTGGCGGACCCCATGCGGATTCGCTTGCTCGAATGTCTGTGGGGGCGACCCCAATCTGCCAAAGAACTGGCAGCGTGGGCCGGCATAGCACCTGACCGGCTGTACTACCATCTTGCCCAACTCGAACAGGCCGGGCTGATTGAGGTTGCGGAGTACCGCCGCCTTCCGGGCGGCAAGGTGGAACGGGTGTACCGGCCGACGCCCATTGAGCCACCCGACGACGAGGCGACCCCTCTTGAGTACGCTGAGTTTCTCGGTGCCATGCTTGAGGCCACCCGAGCCGACATCACCGCAGCGAGTATGGCCAAGGAAGCCGGGGAGCGGCGGGAGATCACACTCCTGCGGGCTACGGTGCGCTTGTCGGAGGCGAATCTCGTCACCTTGCGCGAACGTTTGCTTGAACTCGTGCGTCAAGTGCAAGAGCAGCCAGACGACCAGGGAATCTGGACGCGTGTCGTCATGACCCTCGTTGACCTCCAAGATCGTGGCCAACCAAGCAACAGAGGAGATCCCCCATGAATGAGAATTCCAACCCTCTGGCACCTTCCTCCCCTTTGAGAAAAGGTTCATCGGTTCGTCAGATCATCCATGCCGCCGTGAGTTGGCTGATGATGACGCTCTCCGTCATCTTCGGGGTAGGAGGCACTATCGCGGCGTTCTTTGGCGCTGCCTTGCTCCTGGATAGCAGCAGTGCGCTGTTTGTGGTCGCGTTCTCGGTGGGCTTTTTGATCACCTCCGGGGGAGCCTGGATAGCCGCCAGAATGATGACACGCGCAAGACCGGGCAGAATCGCCCTCGGTGTTGGTGGAGCGACGATGCTCTTGCTGGCTCTGGTCACGGCAGTAACCATCTTACCTCCGCTGGGGAGCACTGCTGCTGCTCGGGAAGTTCCCCCGATTCCCCGCGGTGTCGGCTACTGGAACCTGAACACGGGATCACATCTTGCCTACCTGAAAGTGCCTGCACAGGGAAGAGCCAAAGCGACGCCGATCCTCATGGTGGGCGGTGGTCCAGGCGAAGAAGATGTCGCAGACACCTCGCAGACGCAGTTCTTTGGGCAGCTTGCCAGAGATGGCTACGATGTCTACTTCTACGATCAAATCGGGAGCGGCCTGTCGGCGCGTTTAGCTGACCCCGGGCAGTACACCCTGGCGCGCCATGTTGCCGACCTGGAGGCGATCCGAGAGAAGATTGGGGCGAGAGCCGTGATCTTGATGGGAGCATCCTGGGGAGGCACTCTCGTGGCGACGTATATGGCCACCTACCCCCAACATGTGGCCAAAGCGATCTTCACGTCACCCGCCCCCATCAATGAAGCCGAGTGGTCTGATGAAGGCCAGATCACCTCGCGGCTTTCGGCAGCAGCACAGCAGCAGTATCACCAGACCTTATATACGCCTCGTTTCATCACCTGGTATCTGCTCGGACTGATCAATCCACGAGCCGCGCATACCCTGGTGTTTGATCGGGAAGCGGATGCGTTCTTTAATACGTTCGTCCAGGGCATCTCCCAAGGAACCGTCTGTGACCCTGCTCACTTGCCCAAAGGGCAGGTGCAAGGCTATGGCTTCTACGACAACATCTTTACCACCACCGATGCCCAGCACAGGCATGGAAACGTCAATCCGCGCACGCTGCTCGCCTCGAATCACACCCCGACCCTTATTCTGACCGGAGCCTGTAACTATATCAAATGGGCGGTCACCTGGCAATACAAGACGACCCTGCCCAACTCGACCTTGCTGTATTTCCCGCATGCAGGTCACGTGATCTATCTGGATCAACCGGCCCTTTACCTGGCATCCATTCGTGCTTTTCTGCTTGGAACACCTTTGCCACTGCCTCCCTGGACCACAGCTCGCCCTCCAGACACCAGGATCGGTCCTGCGGGGGAGTGAAACGCTGCTCGGACGCTCCGGACAGTGACAGCAGCGAGCCTCTCATCTCGGTGTGACGTCAAGCACCAAGGGAGCCGAGCCTGTCGTCTCTCCTTTGCTGGGCAAACAGAAACACGGGGTTTCGCAGACAGCACCCAAGATGGGATATGCCGACCTGAAGGAGTTCACGAATGAGAACCTACCACTACCGCTATCTGGTGAGGTTGTCAGAGGAGCAGCCCACGGATTGCGCAACGAGATGAGCAAGTTGTCGACCTTGAAAAAATTCTTGTGGTTGGACCTCTTTTTTGTTATGCTTAAGCTATACTTGCGCGATCTTCCTTTCCAGGCAAGACTCCTTCTCGCCAAAAGGGTCGTGAATGTCGGTTTTCATTGAGGGGCATACGATTTTTGAATGGCTGCAAGTAACAACTGAAACGAGGACATATATCGTGCAAATACTGGAAACGCAACGGCTCAAGCTGCTTCCTTTCACTCTGGAACTCAAGAAGGCAACACTGGCCGAGCGGGCCAGGCTGGCTGAGATGCTAGAGGTAGAGATTCCTGACGCCTGGCCAGGAGCCGATCTGCTGGAAGCGCTCCCCTTTTTTATCGAGGTCATGGAGAAAGACCCGGCGGGTCTTGTCTGGGATGGCATTATTATCCATAAAGCTGAGCAGATAGCTATCGGCAGCATCGGCTTCCACGGCAGACCGGACGAGGCAGGAATGGTGGAGATTGGCTACAATATTATTCCCGCGTATGAAGGGCAAGGATATGCAACCGAGATGGCGCGTCGTGTCATCGAGTGGGCTTTGCATACCCCCGGTATTCAGGTGATCACGGCTGAATGCCTTGATGACAATCTCGGCTCCATCAGAGTCCTCGAAAAAGTCGGGATGCGTCGCCTCGCACCGGAGGGCAATAAGCTCAAGTGGGAGCTACGTAGGTAGACAGGTGGTCTGAAAGTACTTGTCCGAAAGCTCACCGAGTCTCTTAGAAGAGACTTGCCCACCGATCGCGCAACAGGTGAAGGGCGGCCAAAAGCTACTTAACTGATGAGATAAAACTCGTTGCGCAACCCGTGGGAGCAGCGTCGATGGCTGGAAACGATGCTGCACACGAGCAGGACGCCAGCTAAGCACTAGCTGGTCGCACGGGTATTATTAATGAGTGATCAAAGCCAAGGTGAACCAGAGGCACCGATGGGCAGAAGGCTTCGATCCTCTCCATCAGTCGCCGCACGGTGATTCGCATCAAACAACGGTTTGTGCAAGGGAGCTTGGCGCTGGCTCTCACAGGAAGCTTCCCCCGGGAACGGTCCGAACGGCGGTGCCTGGATGGCAAGGGGGAGGCTCAACTGATTCATCTGGCCTGTAGCCAGGCTCCTGATGGGCGGCAACGCTGGACACTGGAATTGTTAGCCGACAAGATGGTGCAACTGGGCTATGTGGAGCACATCAGTCCAGAGACGGTAAGAACCACGCTCAAAAAAACGCGACTTGTGCCGTGGCTCAAAAAATCGTGGTGCTTCTCCAAGGAGGCAGACGGAGAGTTTGTCTACCACATGGAGGATGTGCTGGATGTCTATTGCCAGCCCTATGACCCAGCCGTTCCCAGGATCTGTATGGATGAGATGGGGAAGAATCTGGTCAAAGACAAGTATCCCCCCGAACGAGGCCTCGCCCGGACAAGTGGCGCGGGAAGACTACAGCTAGAAAAAGAAGGCCGCGCCAACCGGTTCATTGCCTAACCGCGGTCCTGTACATCGTCCTCTTCTGGACGCTGGGCGAGAGGGTGCGCCACCCCTGGCTCCGCACGCTGCTGTTCTGGCTCCCCGCCGTGTTCATTCCACTCCTTTTTCTCATCCCCTGGGGTTGGGGGTTCGGGGCTCTGCTGTACCTGTCCGTGTCCCTGATCGTCGCGGCGCTCTCGTCCTACGGCGGCTGCGAGGTGGTGGCGTTGCCCAGCCTCCTCTTTCGGCGACAGTGTACGGTCTACTGCCCGCTTAACGCCATCGACCTGGTCGAGCGCCGCTACACACAGAGGTAAACGGATCAGCGGTGGACTTGACAAAGAGACAAGGCGTCGGGCATAACAAGAGCAGACGAATCTTCGTTGTCTGCTATGCCAGAAGAAGGAGGGTGTTCGCAATGCCTGAGCCTGTCGGAATGGACAGCATGAGACAGTTGCTGCGAAACAAGCAAGAAAGCACTCCCGTGCAGAGAGCGCAGCCGCTCTGCTGCCTCTTCGTTGCGGATGTGTGCATGGGATTTTCCAAAGCCTGGAACCCTCATCCCTCGTTCTTTAGTGGCTGACCGACGATCCCTGGCTTCTGACCAGAAAAGGAGCCAGATCTGATCAACCATCGTGTGGCGCGCTCGCTCGAAGCTCTGCGCGCCCACTCCTGCCCGGCAAACAGTGTTTCGTTTGCCCTCAACAACTCCACCGGCACAGCGCCAGAACGCAAGCGAGAAGGATAGCATCTCTCTCGTGCCCTCCCGTTTGCGTAAGGATTGGCTGCGCAAAAAACGCGGCCCTTTTCAGGGCACGCGCCCCTCCATGTGATGACGTTCTTACTGCATCTCGCCTCGGTGCCCGTCTATGGGCTCGTATACTCATGGTCTTTTTCCGGGAGAACGTATCTATGTGGAAGAATCTTTCCCTTACATCATTTGGGCAAGGACTGGCTGGCACGGCACGCACCTGCTGGACGACCGTGAAACTGGCCTGGAAAGCCTGCCCTGTCTTGCTGGTTGGTGTGCTGGTGCTCTTTGGGGTCGAGTCAGGACTCACGCCGCTGCAGCTGGCGTTGTCGAGAGCGGTCATCGATAAGCTGGCTGCTCCCCTGGGTCACACAGCCTTGCTCGATCCCCTCGTTACTCGTGTGTCGCTGACCGCCTGGATTGTGCTCACGTTCGCTGTCGTGACGCTAGGACAGCTCATCTCACCGCTGACTGCTTTGCTCCAGAGCCAGGCCAGTGACCGCTTGAGCGGCTACATCACCGAGCAGGTGATGCAGGCCGCGAATCGCTGGCAGGGCCTGGAACGCTTTGAAGATCCGGGCTTCGCCGACGATCTGAAACGCGCGCGCGAGGCCGCCAACCGTGGCGTCGACCTGGTCTACTTCGGGGCGATCGTCGCGTTGGCGCTCCTCACGGCTCTCAGCCTGTCGATTACCCTGGCAGGGCTGAACCCACTGGTCCCCGTCTTGCTCATGCTGGCGACCCTGCCGCAGATGGCGCGTTCCTTCGCCTATGACTGGTTTATCGGAGGGCATCTCTACAATTCGACGCCCCAGACGCGCCGCCTGCAAGAGAGCCGTGAGATGCTGCTCTCGCCTGAGCCGGCCAAGGACGTGCGCCTGTACGCGCTCTTCCCATTTTTCCGCCAGCGCTACGAGACGTTCTTCGCCCGGTCCATCAGGCCTTTAGCGCAGGAGCGCCGGCGCATGATCCGTCCCATGTCGCTGGCCGGGACCCTGACGGCCAGTGCCTGCGGAGGGGTCTCCCTCTACATCATCTGGCTGGTGGCCCATGACCGGCTCAGCGTCGGCGCGCTCGCGCTCTATGGAGGGGCGGCGACACTCTTGCAGGCAGAGCTGCTGCGCTTGAGTTACTTCACCGGCCTGTTCCCCATCCACCTCGGCTTTCTGCCCAGCCTACTGCGGGTCATCGAGGCGCCTCCCGATTTGCCGCTCGTTCCCCATCCGAAGCTCGCGCCGGAGCAGATTCGCCAGGGCATCGTGTTTGAGCGCGTGAGCTTCACCTATCCTGGTCAGACCACGCCGGTCCTCTCGGATGTCTCGTTCCGCCTGGCCCCTGGGGAATGCGTGGCGCTGGTGGGCCACAATGGCGCCGGGAAGACGACAATCGTCAAGCTGCTGCTGCGGCTCTACGATCCCACGAATGGGCGTATCCTGCTCGATGGGGTAGATTTGCGGGAGTACGACCTGGGCGACCTGCGCCGCCAGATGGGTGCCATCTTCCAGGACTTCGGGCGCTACGAGCTCACGGTGGGCGAGAATATTGGCCTGGGGCGGCTCGAACTCCTGGGCAACCGCGAACTTCAGCTTGACGCGCTGGAGAAGGCTGGAGGCGCATCCCTGCTTGATAGCCTCCCAGGAGGCCCGGAGACGCTGCTGGGGCGCGAACTTGGCGACCGCGAGCTCTCCGGTGGCGAATGGCAAAAGCTGGCGCTGGCCCGCGCGTACCTGCGCGACAGCCAGGTCCTGGTGCTTGATGAGCCGACCGCCGCGCTCGACGTGCAGACCGAATATCGCCTCTACACCCGTTTTCATGACCTGACCCGGGATCGCCTGACCTTGCTGATCAGCCACCGATTCTCAACCATCCGTATGGTCGACCGCGTCCTGTACCTGGCCGATGGGCGCATCCAGGAGGAGGGGAGCCACCACGAACTTATGGACCGTAATGGGGAGTATGCGCGCCTCTATCGCCTGCAGGCCGCGCATTATCTCGACGCAGAACAGGAGGTCGATCAATGAAAAGAGCACCGCGTCAACTACTGTCTGGTATTACCAGGCAGCGCTTGCGTCCACACCTGGATAGCTTGCGCATCTATTGGAGAGGTCTGCAACTGCTGGTGGCTTCTGCCCCTTTGCCTGTGGCCGCCTGTCTTGCCCTGATCGTCCTGTTCAGCGTTGTGCCGGTGGTGCAGGTCTGGCTACTGAAATGGCTGGTTGATGTGCTCTCAACACCGCTGTCTATAGCTGGCGGACTTGTTGGGGCGCTGGATGGCGAACTGCTCATCGTGCTTGCTGTGCTCTACCTGCTCACCCTTTTGATTCCAGGAGGCCTGCAGTCCTTGTACGACAATCTGGAGGCGAGCATCAAGGAACGCGTTGTCGTCGAGGTCGACCGGCGCATCATGCAGGCCTCAGAGCGCCTGGTTGACCTGCAGCGCATCGAGGCTCCGTCCTTCCACGACCAGGTCAAGCTGATCCGGCAATCCTCATACGAGGTTCCGATGATGCTCGGGATGCTGTCGCTCGGCATTGGTACCATGCTCACCCTGGGAGGACTTCTCCTGCTGCTGGTGCAGATTCACCCTGTGCTGCCGCTGCTGTTGCTATTGGTGGGCATCCCGAACCTGCGAGCGCAACGCCGCATAGAAGCGGAGAAATACCGTTCGCTGGCCGAAAATAGCCACGTGGCCCGTGAGATGGAGTATTATACGCGCCTTGCACTCGAACCCGCCGTCGCACACGAGGTGCGCGTCTTCGGGCTCGGCGATTTCTTGCTGCAGCGCTACCGTGAGCGGCGTGAGAGGGTGATGGCGGAGGTGCAGCGCCTGCGCTTGCGCGAGTTCGTGCAGGCGCAGGCGTATTCAGGCATCACGGCCCTGGTCCTGGCCGGCGCCTTCTCCTATACTGCTCTTCAGGCCAGCGCCGGTCACCTCCAGGTTGGGGATATCGCCTTGTATCTCGGCGCGGTGGTGCAGGCGCAGAGTAAAGCGTTGACACTGGGAAACTTTTTCGCCAGCCTGCACCGTGTCCAACTGCACCTGCGCGGCCTGTTCGACTTTCTCGACGGTGCCCGGCCAGCCATTGCGCTTCAGCCAGAAGGGCAGGGCACCCGTGCGCCCGCCCGGTTCGAGGAGGGGATCGAACTGAGGGACGTCCACTTTCGCTATCCGGGCGGAAGTCGGGACAGAGAGGTGCTCCAGGGGATGAGCGCGCGACTCCCGGCGGGGAAAGTGACCGCGCTGGTCGGGGTCAACGGAGCCGGGAAGAGTACGCTGGTTAAGCTGCTGACGCGCATGTATGATCCTGTAAGCGGCCTGATCGTGCTTGACGGCGCTTCCCTGGCAAGTTACGACCTCGCCTCGCTGCGCAGTCGTATGGCGGTGGTGTACCAGGATTTCGCGCACTTTGCCCTCACGCTGCACGAGAATATCGCGGTTGGGGACATCGAGAGCGGTCCTGATTTCCAACGCGTCGAGCAGGCGGCACACCGGTCGGGCGCAGACCAGGTCGCCGCCAAACTGCCGCAGGGCTACGCCACCGAACTGAGGCGGCGCTTTGAGGGCGGCGTGGAACTCTCCGGGGGCGAATGGCAGAAAGTCGCGCTGGCCCGCAGCTTCTTGCGCGATGCTGCCTTAGTCATCCTGGATGAACCAGCCTCAGCACTGGACGCCGAGGCCGAATACCAGCTTTTTCAGCATTTCCGCGAACTCATCGCCGGGAAAACAGCGCTGCTGATCAGCCACCGCCTCTCGACGGTGAGGATGGCCGACCAGATCCTGGTGCTGGATGGTGGCCGCATCGTCGAAGCAGGCAGCCACGCCGACCTCATGGTCAAGGGAGGTCATTACGCCTCCCTCTATGAGATGCAGGGCGGTCGCTACCGCTAGGCTCTCAGCCGATTTCTTGACAGGGGGCGCGCGTAATGTGATACTGTGCTTGCATCCCTTGGGATAAGCAATACAGCTTACGATTGAAGGAACACCTATGTTCGCTCATGGTAGCGTAATCTAACCTCTTTGCTGGTTCTGGCTGACAGATAGCAGTGCTGTCAGCAGTGAGCCACCTTCCCGAACGCCAGCCTCCCCTGGTGTCCTTTGTCGTTCCCATCTCCCCCGCGCACCTCCTCGCTTTCCAGGTGAAGAACCTGGTCCTCATCCTGGCGTCGTACTACCCCTATTTTCTGCGAGGAGTTGCTTTATGGAACACGTATCATCTTCAAAGAGCCGACCACCTGAGACCGGCCTGGTGGAACTACATCACGAACTGATGCAGGCCTGGGGCCTCGATTTCCATCACGTGCGAGCCCTGGTGTGCCAGCTCACGAGCGGCCACTGGTACTCGATCAGCGAGTTGATCGCCCAGACTCTCCTGTCTCACTGGAACGTTACCCATCTCTTAGAGCGGCTCAATCCCTGGCTGGAGCACGATCAAGACCGCGTACGTATTCGCGTCGCCTTCCAGGACCTTTTCCGCGCCGCCTTCGACTGCTCGTGCCTCTCGAGCGAGTGCATTCTCACCCTCTATGAGATAGCCGCGCAAGCGGGTGAAGAGGCCTTGCAAGCCGAAGCTGTTCTTGCGTCAGTGAAGCGCGTCGTGAACGATCTCCCCATCCGCCCGATCAGACACCTGGATCATGTCTCGGCCACACCGCTCACCTGCCTGAAGCGGGCGCTCTTCCTGGCAAAGAATTATGATCTTGGCGGAGCGACCATCCTCTTGCTCGGCGACCATGATCTGACCTCCCTTGCCCTGGCCCAGGTCGTGCCTGGCGTCGCCATCACGGTTCTGGATAGCGACGAGCGCATTCTGGACTACATCGAGACGGTTTCGGCTCAACACGGTTGGACGATCCGCACGTTGTTCGCCGACCTGCGCGTTGCGCTTCCGCGGAGTATAGAGGCCTCCTGCGACCTGGTGTTTACTGATCCTCCCTACACTACGGAGGGCATGCGGCTCTTTCTGGCGCGTGGGCTGGAAAGCCTCAAGCCCACCAGCTCGGCACGCTTGCTGTTTTGTTATGGATTCAGCGAACGCCATCCCGGACTCGGCTTGAAAGTGCAATCCGTCCTGCATGACCTGCACCTGGTGATGGAGGCGATTTTGCCGCATTTTAACCGCTACCGTGGCGCAGAGGCGATCGCGAGCAGCGCGGCGCTCTACATCTGCCGCCCCACGCGCAGAAGCCTGCCTGCCGCCTATTCCCTTAAGATTGATCCGCGCATCTATACGCAGGGCAAGAGCGCCGAGGAAACCACGATGACGGCTTTACCACAAGGCGTCGTAGACACGGTGAAACGCCTCCTGGCCACCCAGACACCTGCGCGCGTGCTCCTGGTGGGAGACAGCTGGCCCACGGGCCTGGCGAGTACCATGGAAACTGTTTCACTCAGGGGCTATCTGCGTACTCTGTCTACTCGCCAGCAAAGTACGCGCTCGCCTTATGTGGGCGCGGTTGCAGTGAACCTCTTCCCATACTATCATGCCTCTCTCGTGCGTGTGCTCCTGCTCTCTGCCGCCAAACAGCTCCTCATCGCTGTGGCAGACCATGTCGCGGACAGCATCCTCAACGCGAACAAGGATGATCCGCTGCGAACGCTCATCGACAGCAGCTATCAGATAATAGCTAGAGAGAGGGGCAACTCAAAACAACCAGGAGTGATCCTGTTGCAGCGAAGAGGTCAGCAGGATGCTGATGCGGTCAAGTATCTCTTACGCTTTCTCATCGACCACCCGCAGGCCAGACTTGTCAACGCGTGGCGGGAAGCCCTGATCGCGTGGGAAACTGATCAGAGCCGTCGTCTCTCAAAGAACCGGGCCCGGCAGGTCATTGAGCGGCAGCAACTCAGCATGATTCATGCGCACAGTTATCTCTCGGAACTTCCACTGAGCGACTTGAGAACGCTGGTCAGAGCCGTCGAGCAGACCCTCGCGGCGCTCGATCAAGGAAGCCAGGAGGAAGAGCCAGAATAGCAGCGGTGCTGGAGCTACTCTCTAGTTTACTCATGCCTATTCGAGCAATCGTTTTGGGAAAAGGTACCGGGGACGTTTTTGCTGGAATGCAAAGGCGTCTCCAGCACCTCCTATGCCGGTGCAGCACCAGTATAGTGCCGCACCAGTTCTGGCAATTCTGCTAAACTCGCAATGCACCACATTCCATCCACGGACTCACGCTCGGCATTGACGAGCACCGTCATGGCACCGAGGTCCCTGGCCCAGGCGAGGACGCGAGGGCTGTCATCGACGATCAAGGCCTCGCCTGGTGCGATCTGGGCGTCAGCAAAGAGGCGCTCGTAGTAGGTGGGCGTCACTTTGAGTATCTGTAGCAGGTCAGAGCCGTACAGCCGCCCAAAGTACTCGCGCACGCCCATGGCTTGCAGGTAGCCGTGCAGGCTGAGTGAGGATGCGCCGGAGGCGGTGTGCAGGGTGTAGCCCTGGCCGTGCAGCTCACCAATGGCCTCGA
>WNGQ01033304.1_pt1 | contig 14898 bp, 13 predicted proteins | sample 5407661 | NCBI WGS metagenome assembly WNGQ01 (sample SAMN13153382, study PRJNA577476) | soil metagenome | isolation source: 60 cm soil or saprolite under Garry oak tree replicate 2 | place: USA:California | collected 2016-06-15 | reverse complement strand
GCTTCGGCCCATGCTGGTTTTAAGGGTCTGGAAGTATGGGTGGCCAAGCCAAGCAAGCTTGATCGCTTCCTTGCCGACCATTCCCTGGCAGATTTAAAGGCGCTGTTTCAGGATAATCACGTTGCCCCAATGACCCTCAATGCGATTTCATTTATTGCGTTTCGGGGTGAAGAGTTTGGTGGCATCAAAGAGCAGTGCCGCAAGTTGTGTGAGATTGCTCAAGCCATCGGCTGCCCGGCTGTTGCGGTGGTAGCCAGTCCAACCCCCACCTGGGAGACGACCTGGGAGACGATAGTTGCGGAACACGTGGCGGCATTGCAGGAGCTGAGTGATATTGCCCGTGGCTATGGGATCAAGCTGCCCTTTGAATTTTTAGGCTTCGGCTGGTGTTCAGTGCGCACCCCTCGTGGTGCCCAGGAAATCATCCAAAAGACCAACCGGGACAATGTGGGCATGGTCTTCGATGCGGCTCACTTCTACGCTGGCGGTGGCTTACTCAGCGAAATCGAGCACCTCGATCCCAATTCCATCTATATGTTTCACCTGGACGATCTTGAAGATACGTGCAAAGAGGCAATTACCGACGGAACCCGCCTCCTGCCAGGGTTAGGTGTGATTCCTCTTGACGAAATCTGCGCCCGTCTCAAAGGAATTGGCTATGATGGCCCCTGTACCGTCGAAACGTTCCGTACCGAGTATTGGGAGTGGGATCCCATGCAAGTGACGGTCAAGGCCAGGGAGGCGGCCATCAAAGTTCTATCCCCCTACTTTGAAATAGAATAATCGCCCGCTTCAGCAAAACAGAAGTCCAGAGTTCTGGAATGACCACGAGCGACGCGAGAAAGGAGGTGCTCATACAGTAGAGACAAAAAGATAAGAGATACCAGGTGCAGTGTGCAGTAGGTGTTCTAGCCCTGGTTCACTGCTAGTGTCCACGCGATCATTTAACTTCGACCAATCAGTTTAGTAAGGCTACACTTTAGCCATGATCCAACATAAGGAGGGATCACTGATGACAAAACATCGGAACTTTTCAATATTTCTCGGGCGAACACCTCAGGGTGCCATGATGGGCGTGCTCTGCGCCATCCTCATCGCGTTGCTGGCGGCCTGTGGTGGCAGCAGTACTAGTACCACTCCTGGGTCAACCGGCGGTACTCTCAGTGGGGGTACCGACATTAGCGGAAAAACGATCCTGTTCGAGATTCAGAGTAGTCCCAGCGACAGCTTCTTTGTGCCGGTCGTCAACGGAGCAAAGAAAGCGGCCGGTATCGCAGGTCTCAAGCTCCAGATCCAGTATGCCAGTAACGATGACACGACCGAGGTCAATCAGGTCAACACCGCCATTGCGAGCAACGTCATCGGGGTCGCTTTGTCGATCCCCGATGCGGGTCTGAACAAAGTCATCTGCGCTGCGCGGGCCAAGGGCATCGCCGTAGTCGCGTTCAACATCGATGGGGCCACCGGTCAGGGAGCAAGCTGCGTCCAGGGCTTCGTGGGTCAGGATTTCGTCCAGTCCGGAGCACTCATCGCCCAGAAGATGATCGACTCTGGCCAGATCAAGCCAGGCGATCACGTGTTTTGTCCGGTCGAGTTTCCAGCTCAAGTTTATGCCGTCCAGCGCTACCAAGGTGTCAAGCAGGCTCTCTCTGCCATTGGCGCGACGTGTGAGGAGCTAGGCACAGGCGTCGACTTCGGTCCGGCCAAATCGACGATGGTTTCGTATCTGCTGGGTCATCCTCACACCTCTGCTATCATCGCGCTAGGGCACGCGCCGCTTGACCAGGCTCCCGCTGCCGCCAAGCAGGTCGGTCGGACCATCCCCATCGGTGGCTTCGATGTCACGTCGGATATTCTGTCGTCGATCAAGAGTGGTGCCATCACCGCGACCGTCGATCAACAGCCATATATCCAGGGCTTCCAATCGGTCATGCAGCTCGCGCTATATCTAAAGTACGCGATCTCACCGGCAAACATCAACACCAGCAACGGTGCTCTGATCGATAAGAACAATGTCGATAAGGTGGTCAGCCTGGTGCCTGACTTCCGCTAGCTCCTATTGTTCCTACTCCTTCGCTTCTCTCCTGATAGGCTGTCACCCAGCGAAGTGTGCACGGAGACAGCCTATCGTACCGAGAGCTGAGGCGAGCCCTGCCCGCATGGCGGCTTTGCAAAGAGTCTGGCCGCAGATATGCTGGTTGTTGACGATAGCGGGGCTCGCCCAGGCAAGGGAAACCGCACTGATAGCAAGACTATTCCAATGCTTCTGCACTATGGCAGTTGGCAGAAAGGGATTGATATGAAACTCCAGGAATCAACCACTGAAGCAGTGGCCGCTACTCGGGAACAACGCGCAAAGGCCGCGGGACGTCGCTATCGCCGCCAGCAGTCGGCCTTCGACATCCTCATTATCTTCCTGATCGTCCAGGTCATCAGCGTGATCTACGGACTCATCAACCCTACCACCTTCGCCTATAACAGCTTCGCCAACATCCAGAACGCGCTGGGGGCGATTCCTGTTGTGACCGGCATCCCGGCGCTGGGTGTGGGGATCCTCATGATCGCTGGTGAGTTCGACCTCTCCGTCGGCGCCAATTTCATCTTCAGCAGCATCCTGATGGCTCAGCTCAATACGAATGGGCTCTCCGTCTGGCTTGCAGCGCTCATCGGATTGGCGGTCGGCACCGGCATCGGCCTGCTCAACGGGGTGATCACCCTCCGGCTGGGGATCCCGTCCTTCATCACCACGCTTGGAACGATGCTCATCTGGCAGGCCGGCACGCTCTTCGTGCACGGTGCGTCGTCCCAGCCCTTCTCTCCCAGCCCGGGGTTCGCCGCGCTCACCGCCGGAAACCTGGGCGTGTTCCCGGCTGACTTCCTGTGGTTCGTTGTACTCGCGATTGCCTTCTGGGCACTGCTGCAGCGGAACCGCATCGGCAACCACATCTTCGCGGCTGGCGGCAACAAACAGGCGGCAACGGCGACCGGGGTACGGGTGGACAGGACGAAGCTGATTGCCTTCAGCCTGGCCGGGGCCTGCGCCGCCCTGGGCGGCATCCTATCCGCCTCCCAGATCGGACTGGCGCTTACCGGGGGCCGTGGCACGATCCTGGGCATCGTGCTGGGCTCCGCGCTCATCTACTGGATTTCAGACGTCCTCCTGTTGATCGGAGCGCCAGGCTTCTATATCACGGCGCCCGTTGGCATACTCATCATTGCCGCGGCGGCAATTTACGAAATACTACGAGCCCGTCGGGCCTGATCCACCGACGAAAGGAGAAAGTACATGAACATGGACGGAATGGAAACAGTATCAGCCGAACAGCCGGTACAGAGTGGGGAAGTCGCAACGCCGCTGCTGGAGCTCCGCGATATTAGCAAGCAATACGGTGTGAACAAGGTGCTCAATAACGTGTCCTTCTACGTGGGTCGAGCGGAGATCCTGGCACTCCTGGGCGACAACGGGGCCGGGAAGTCGACCATGGTCAAGACCATTTCGGGCGTCGTCCAGCCAGACTCCGGCGCGCTTCTCTGGGATGGCAAACCTGTTGAATTCAACTCCCATGCGGATGCGGCCGAGCTGGGCATCGAGACGATCTACCAGGACTCGGCGCTCGTCGACTCCATGACGATCGCACGCAACATCTTCATGGGGCGAGAACTGGCAGGGCCCCTCGGTTTCATACGTCTCAAAGAGATGCGCGAAATTGCTTCCCATGTCCTGAGGACGATTGTGGCGATCGAGGGCATCGACAGTCCTGACAAGCTGGTGGGCAGTCTTTCCGGCGGCCAGAAGCAGGCGGTGGCCATCGCCCGTGCGGTGCATTTCAAGCGCACGCTGCTGATGCTCGACGAGCCGACCAGTGCACTGGCGGTGCGGGCCACCGAGGCCCTCTTCGAGTACCTCCGGTCGCTACGTACGCAGGGCCTGTCGAGTGTGCTGGTCACGCATAACCTGTATGACGCCTACCGCATCTGTGATCGCTTTGTCGTGATGGCACGCGGACAGGTCGTCTTCCAGGCGACTCAAAAGGAGACCTCGGTAGAGGAACTGACCGAGCATGTCAGCCGGGGCTAGACCTGACTCCCCATTTCGAGGATGATGTTATGCCAGAAACAACGAAGCGAGCAAAACGAAAAGTACGACTCGGCTTTATCACCGGCCTGGAAATAAGTGAAGTGTCCGCCGAGTTGTCCAGTATTGTGCCGGGCCGCCGGGTTGATGACAACGCCCATATCATGCTACGCTTCAATAATGGGGCGAAAGGGATGATGTGGGTCAGTATGGTCGCGGCAGGGCATATGCACGGGCTGCGCATTCGGGTATATGGCGAGAAAGGCAGAAGGAGTAACCATGGTTTTTCACAACATCGGAGGTATCGTTCAATGACACGTACAATCGGTATCGGGGTGATTGGCATGGGCTGGATGGGTGAAGTGCACAGCCGTTCGTATCGCGCCATTCCAGATCGTTTTCATGAGAGCGGGATTTTCCCCAGGCTCGTTGTCTGCGCCGACCAGGTGGAAGCGCGTGCCCAGGCCGCCCAGCAGCGTTTTGGCTTCGAGCGCTCCACGACCGACTGGCGCGCGGTGATGGCAGATCCCACGGTTGAGGCCGTCAGCGTGGCTGCGCCCAACGGCATGCACCTGGAAATCAACCGGGCAGCAGCTCAGGCTGGAAAACACATCTTGTGTGAAAAACCGGTCGGCAGGGATCCGCAGGAAACCATCCAGAGTGCCGCCGCCGCCCGCGAGGCCGGGGTGTTGACTTTCGCCGGCTACAACTATCGCTGGGCGCCGCTTGTCCAGTATGCCCGGCAGCTCATCGCCGAGGGGAAACTGGGACGCATGACCCATTATCACGGTCGCTTTCTCAATGGTTATGCGGGCGACCCCAATGGCTTCCTCTCCTGGCGCTTTGAGCAGGAACACGGACTGGGCACCCTGAGCGACTTGATGTCGCACGTAATTGATATGGCCCACATGCTGGCTGGCCCCATCACGCGTGTCACCAGCGACCAGGAAATCTTTATCCGGCGACGTCCCATTCCTCAAGCGGGCAGCGGCACCCATTACGATGCCGGCAGCAGCGAAGGCCCGATGGGAGATGTGACCAACGAGGATTATGTCAGTGCCCTGGTGCATTTTGAAAGTGGCACACGCGGTATGTTGGAAGCGTGCCGGGTCATCAACGGGGCCAAATGCGATATGTCTTTTGAAGTTCACGGGACCAAAGGGGCCATCAAGTGGAACATGGAGCACATGAATGAGCTCCAACTCCAATGGCGCAACGATGCCAATCCCGCAGAGGACGGTTACACCACTCTCTTGAGCGGGCCTGCCCACCCCTACCACGGCCACTTCAACCCGGCCTGGGGACTGAATCTGGGCTATGACGACCTGAAAGTGATCGAAGCCTACAACTTCTTGCACTCTATCGTCACCGGCCAGCAGGGGGAACCGGGCTTTGCTGAAGCCGAGGCGGTGGCCCGAGTCCAGCAGGCGATCATCCGCTCCTGGGAAAGCGAACGGTGGGAGGCCGTTGAAAGCTCGTCTTGAACCCTCATTTCGGAACGCTTATTCGAGCACCTTATAGATTGCTCTACTGAAAGGAAGAGATGGATGGCTGATATATCGATTGGTGTGATTGGCGCAGGCGGCATGGGCTCGCGCCATGTGATGAACTTGCACCGTTATGTAAAGGGTGCGCGTGTGGTCGCAATCTATGATCTGGACCAGGCGCGTGCGAGACAGGTTGCCGCGGAATGTGGGTCTGCGAAGGCCTTCGCAGACCCGCTGCAACTGATCCAGGATGAAAGCGTGGATGCTGTGGTGATTGCCTCACCCGATCCCACCCATGCGGAGTTTGTGCATGCGTGTTTGCAGCAGCACAAGCCTATGCTCTGTGAAAAGCCTCTGGCGATCACGGCTGCCGAGGCTTTGAAAATCACCGAAGCGGAACAAGCTGTGGGGCGGCGACTCATCGCCGTCGGCTTTATGCGCCGCTTTGACCCCCAGCATGTAGCTGTCCGGCAGGCGGTGGCAGCCGGGAAAATCGGTCGCCCGATCCTGTTCAAGGGCGTGCATCGCAACCCGATGATCCTGCCCTATCTGCCCGGCGGGGGCGTCGTCACGAACTCGGCCATTCACGATATTGATTCGACCCGCTGGCTCTTGGGGCAGGAGATTACCGAGGTGTATGTACGCGGAGTGCGAACGCACACCTCGTTCGACGAGGAGACACGGGATATGCTGCTCCTGCAGATGACCTTGAGCGGCGAATGTTTAGCAGCAGCGGAGGTGTCTGTCGCGGTTGAGTATGGGTATGAAGTGTCAGCCGAAATCGTCGGTGAACGGGGCAGTGTTCTGACTATGCAGCCTGATGATGTGCTGGTGCGCTCCCAAGGAGCACGGTCTGTGGCCGTTCCCAAGGATCACCTCACGCGCTTTCAGCAAGCCTATATCCCAGAGTTGACGGAGTGGGTGCATTCGATCCAAAGCGGGCAAGATTTTAGCGGGGCGAATGCCTGGGATGGCTATATGTCGCTGCTGGTCACCGATGCCTGCATTCAATCCTTACAGAGTGGCATGCCCGTACAGGTGTCAACATCGGAGAGACCGCCCTTCTATCAGGAACGGGAGTTGCAATGAAAGCTATTGCCGTTTTTCCCGCGACGCACGAGGTAAAGTTGATCGATCATGAGGAGCCGGAGATCACGACGCCGGCGCAGGTGAAGCTGCGCATGCTGGAGGTTGGCGTGTGTGGTACCGATAGGAAGATTACCTCGTTCCAATTCGGCACTCCTCCTGCTGGCTCTGAGTACCTGGTGATTGGGCACGAGTCGCTGGGTGAAGTGGTCGAGGTGGGTCCAGAGGTGCGCGATATCAAGCCGGGCGACCTGGTAGTGACGACGGTGCGGCGTCCCTGTCCACATGAGTATTGCCGCGCATGTCGTACGGGACACCAGGATTTCTGTTTTACGGGCGATTTCACCGAGTGCGGTATTAAAGAGGCGCACGGCTTTATGACCGAGTTTGTGGTCGATGAAGAGCGCCACATGAACCTGATGCCCCGCGAACTGCGCGATGTGGGAGTCCTGACTGAGCCGCTTACGGTTGCGGAGAAGGCCATGGCGCAGGTCTGGCAAATTCAGCAACGTCTCCCGTGGATTGATCCCAACACGTCAGCTCAGATGCGTGGGAAAGGCCTTAAGGCGATGGTGCTGGGTGCTGGCCCAGTCGGACAACTAGGGACAATGGTGCTCGTTGCAGCAGGTTTCGAGACGTATGTCTATTCACGCTCCAAATTACCCAATCCCAAGGCAGACCTGGTAGAGGCAATCGGAGCCACATATTTCTCCGAAGAAACAACCCCAGTCGAGCAGCATTGGGTACCAACGCCATCTTCGTCTTCGCTGGTGTGCCTGACCACAAAGCTCCCATCGAAGTTGATACCGCTCTCTTGATTCGCGATCACGTACTGAAGAACCAGGCTGTCCTGGGCTCAGTGAACGCTGACAGTGCTAACTTTGAGGCTGCGATTCGCGATCTCAGTGTCTTTAAGCAGCGTTGGCCGCAGGCACTCCGTTCGCTGATTACAGGATACTATCCTATAGAGCAGGCTCCACAGTTGTTGCTTGGTAGTGCGGGAGGGATCAAGAACGTTGTTACATTTACAAGCTAGTGGCACCCCCTGTGGGCAATACATTTCAAAGAAGACGTTTTGCGAGTCAAACGAAACCGATTCAGGATTGTCATCCTGAGCGGAGCGAAGGATCTCTCGCCGAACAGAGATCCTTCGCTCCGCTCAGGATGACAAAGCCAGATGGTCTCTTCTTTGAAATGGATTGGCCCTTGTGGCCGCCCGTCCAAGCTACAGGAGTAGAGAACAATGACAAACGCACAAATCCGTGTGGGTAATGCTCCCGTTTCGTGGGGAGTCATCGAGAATGTGGAAGGGGAGCGTGGGGGATATGCCCGGGTACTGGATGAAATGCACGAGACCGGGTTTGCGGGTACGGAATTGGGCGATTGGGGCTTTATGCCTACCGATCCCACTGTCCTGCGTCAGGAACTGGCAGCCCGCAACCTGAAGTTACTCGCCTCGTGGGTTAGTGTCTATTTGCACGATGCCGGCCACCATGCCGCAAGCGAAGCGGACGCTGTGCGCACCGCCCGGCTGCTCGCCGAGGTGGGTGGACCAGATAACTTGATTGTGCTGGGCAACGACCCCTATGGTGATCCCATGCGAACCCAAAATGCCGGACGCATCCGACCAGAACATGGCATGACCGATGCCCAGTGGAAGGTCTTTACAGAGGGGGCCAATCGTGTGGCTCGCGCCGTAAAACGTGAGACCGGATTGCGGACCGTCTTTCATCACCATATCGGCACGTGGGTGGAAACGCCGGAAGAGACGGCCACGTTCTTACGTCTGACGGACCCGGGGGTGCTGGGCCTGGTCTTTGATACCGGTCACTATCGCTTTGGCGGCGGCGATCCCGTTGAAGGGCTGCGCCGGCACGCCGACCGCGTGTGGCATGTCCACTTCAAAGATCACGATCCGAGGGTCGCCGAACAATCCCGTCGCAATAAGTGGGATGCCATCCAGTCCGTCGAACACGGCGTGTTCTGCGAACTGGGCCGCGGGGATGTCGACTTCCCAGCCGTGATACAGGTGCTAAAAGACATCGGGTATGATGGCTGGATCGTCGTGGAGCAAGATGTGTTGCCCGGCTTGGGTACGCCCAAAGAAAGTGCCCAGCGAAACCGCGACTACATTCGTTCGATCGGCTTATAGGGCGGCCACAAGGGATTATACCTGTCCCCCAGACAGGATTCCCCTACAAAAAGGAGGAGCGCATGTCAACTGAAAAGCGCGTCAATATAGGAATGATTGGTGCGGGCTGGTGGGCGAACACGATGCATATGCCGGCGTTAGCGGCCTGCGAGCAAGCCAATGTCGTCGCTGTCTGTGACCTGAATCCAGAGCGAGCGGAGGCTCTCGCGCAGAAGTATCACATTCCCCGTACGTTCACCGATTACAAGGAATTGCTCGCGAGCGGTTTGTGCGAAGCGGTTGTCGTGGTTATAACCAATGACGCGCATTACCCCGTCACCATGGACGCGCTCAATCACGGGCTGCATGCCATTTGCGAAAAGCCGCTCGCGCTCAACTATGCCCAGGCCTCCGAAATGGCCGCCACGGCCCAGAAAAAAGGCTTAATTACGTGCGTACCTTTCACCTACCGCTACATGCCATCGACGCGCTATCTCAAACACCTCATCGATGAGGGCTACCTGGGGCAGCCCTATCACCTGCACATGCGCTATTACGCCGGGTTCGCCCGCGATCCGGGGACGTATTTGTGGCGTTTTGACCGTAAGATCGCCGGCTCGGGCGCCCTGGCCGACATCGGGTCACACTTCCTCCACGTGGCTGAATGGTTGTATGGAGAAATCGAGGCCGTGAGCGCTCAGTTGAGCGCCCTGGTGAAACGCCCGCCCAATCCACAAGGCCAATCATACGAACAGGCCGACGACTCGGCCATGGTGATGTTGCGCTTCAAGAACGGGGCGCAGGGGTTGGTCCATGCCTCGGCCATCGCATACGAAAGGACCTACGAGGATAAGGGCTACGGCTTCGATCAAGTCCATGAATGGGATTTTCACGGCTCCAACGGCACGTTACGCCAGATCATCGACTGGGATTTCAGGCAGCGCATTACGGGGGACCGGCCAGGGGACGGACCGGAGCGTGAACTGAGCGTCCCTGATCGTTTTTGGGGCGACGCTCGCCGTGAGCGTGTGATCGAAACCTGGGAGGACGTGTTTCGCAAACAGGGGTTTATGGTCTGTGAGTTCGTGCGTGCGGTGGCAAACGGACAACCGATGGTGCCAAACTTTGGCGATGGTGCGCGTATGCAACAACTGCTGGATGCCGCCATTGAAAGCTCCGAGACGGGCTGCCGGGTCAAAACGGAACCGAGGTCTAGCTGACAGAACGCAGGAGAAGACATTCATGAACATTCGTAAACTCGATCACGTGTCATTCCTTGTGAAAGATGTTGAGCGTTCGCGCCGCTTCTACGGCCAGGTACTGGGGCTGCGAGAGCTTCCGCGTCCGAGTAACGCGAATAATCTCGGCGCGTGGCTCACCAACGATGAGCACAGTTTTGAAGTTCACCTCATTGGCGAGGCCGAGGCAGGCCGCGTGGCACAGACGCATACCCAGTATCGCCGCGATGAGCTGGAACACCTTGGCGCCTTGAATGTGGAGATCGTGGGTGGTCCGCGTCCCCGTGGCGACGGTGTACAACAGATATTTATCTGCGACCCCGATGGCTACATGATAGAATTATTTGTCTGGGAAGCTAGTAATCAGTCCAGTTAGGTTTATGAGGCAGAAATGTAGCGGCACCCCTGGTGGGTGCCAGGCTGAGGCAGAGATGTAGCATCCTGTCTGGGGGACAGGTATAGTGCCCCTTGTGGGCGCCAGGCTCAGTCACCCAATTTAAGGAGGAGCGAGTATGGGTTTGCTTATCAAACCACAAACTGATCAGACCGATGGAATTCTTCGTACGGTGAATATTACGCCGGAGACGGCTAGCTGGCAGTACGTCTCGTTTGCGGTGTACCAGCTGACCAGAGGGCAGACGCTTCGTGGCGCGGCAGATGGAAGGGAAACCACTGTGGTCGTGGTGTCTGGCACAGGCAAGGCCGAGCTTAATGGCCAGTCAGTGGGGCAGGTCGGTGAGCGGCTCAGTGTCTTTGAAGAAAAACCAGCGTACGCTCTCTATCTTTCTGAAGACGCGAGCTACCAGGTGGAATGTACCTCCGATGGCATGGAGGTCGCTGTAGCCAGCGCTCCGACCACGCAGCGGCATCTTCCAGCCCGTGTGATCCGCCCGGAAGATGTGAGCGTTGAGCTACGCGGAGAAGGAACCACACAGCGCCGCGTCCAGCACATCCTGGATACCGACCAGGAGGCGGAGCGCTTAATCGTTGTCGAGGTCATCACGCCGGCCGGCAACTGGTCCTCGTTTCCCCCGCACAAGCACGATACCGAGAACCCACCATACGAAGCCTATCTTGAGGAAACCTATTACCATCACATTCAGCCGACGGATGGGTTCGCCTTTCAGCGTGTGTACAATTACGAGGGATTTGACGAAACGGTCGCGGTCCACGATGGGGACCTGGTTCTCGTGCCCAGGGGCTATCACACAGTAGCAGCCCTTCCCGGGTGTGATCTCTACTATCTCAACATTATGGCGGGTCCTCATCGCGCCTGGAATTACCAGATTGATCCGGCATTCCATCGCCTGCTTCCCCCGTCGGGCAAGATCACCGGTTCGATCGTTCGTCCAGCCGCAAAAGAAGGCTAAGTGACAGGAGTCAGGTATGAATACGACCGGCAGGTCATATGATGTAATCACGATGGGACGGTCTTCGATTGATCTCTACTCGAACGATGTTGGCGCACCGTTCGTAGATATTACTAGCTTCGCGGCTTACGTAGGCGGATGTCCCACAAATATCAGCGTTGGGACACAGCGTTTAGGGTTGCACGCGGCACTGCTAACGGCGGTCGGAGACGATCAAGTAGGCAACTTATCGCTTTCCGCTCACCTACTACCGCGATAACTGCGCTGATATCGAACTCACCATCGACGATGTATTGGCAACCCCGATTGCCAGGAGCCGTGCTCTCTTGATCAGTGGCACAGGGCTGAGCAAGGAACCCAGCCGCAGCGCGACCCTTTTTGCCGCCGAGATGGCACAGCAAGCAGGAGTGCCTGTCGTGCTGGATATTGATTTTCGCCCCGATCAATGGCACGACCCCAGAGCCTTTGGCGTCACGCTGCGCTCTGCCCTGCGTCTCGTTGACGTAGTGCTTGGCACCGAAGACGAGATCAACGCAACCATGCTCACTGATACGAGCCAGATGAGCCTGACGCATTCTCAGGTGTCCGACACCCGCGTCAGTGGTGACATCACTATTGCCATCAAAGCGCTCCTTGCCCTGGGACCACACGTCCTTGCGCAGAAACGCGGCGCAGATGGCTCAACAGTGCACCTGGTGTCACCAGAAGGCCAGACCACACAGATCGATGCACCGGGCTTTCCCGTAGAGGTGAGTAATATCCTGGGCGCTGGCGACGCCTTCGCCTCTGGTTTGCTGTATGGCATGGTAAATGGTTGGGATTGGTATAAGACGGCACGCCTCGGCAATGCGTGTGGGGCCATCCTGGTCACCAAGCATGGCTGTGCAAACTTTACACCTACTCACGACGAGGTGATGGCATTCATTTCAGATCACGGTGGATTCTAGTTTCCGTTGCATCGTGTCCAATAGGCATCAACCTAAGGGGAAGTAAAAAAAGAAAACGGCCAGGCGACGGATCTCGCGTAGGGGCGGGAGAGGAGTTGGGAGGGGTTGGGGCCCTTGTGGCCGCCCGTCGATGGAGTGCAATGATGCCCAGGCCAAGGGCTACGGCGGGCGGCCACAAGGGCCCACCCCTCCACATCCCAGCCTCCCTCGCCCCTACGCGAAGCCCCAGCCATTCTTAGGTTGATGCGTATTGGGTCCGTTGCATCGTGCCAGCAGTGTAGTACCCAGAATGATGGGAGAACAAACATGACCGAACAGGCAACAAAAAGTTTGACGATGGCGCAAGCTGTTATTGCATTTCTCAAAAACCAGTACGTGGAACGTGATGGGCAAGAACAGCCCTTTTTCGCCGGATGCTTTGGTATCTTTGGCCACGGCAATATCGCCGGAATTGGCCAGGCATTGCAGCAAATGCCCGAGTTCCGCTATTATCAGGCTCGCAACGAGCAGGCCATGGTGCATGCCGCTACCGCCTACGCAAAGACGAAAAACCGCTTACAGACACTGGCCTGCACCTCGTCAGTTGGCCCTGGTGCCACCAACATGGTGACCGGTGCTGCTCTGGCAACCATCAACCGCCTGCCAGTGTTGTTACTGCCGGGGGATATTTTTGCCCGCCGCAACGTGGCCCCGGTCTTGCAACAGCTTGAGTCCGAACATACGCAGGATATCTCCGTCAATGATTGCTTCAAGCCCGTGAGTCGCTACTGGGACCGCATCACGCGCCCCGAGCAGCTGTTGACCGCCCTCCCAGAAGCGATGCGGGTCCTGACGAGCCCGGCGGAAACCGGTGCAGTCACGCTGGCACTCCCCGAGGACGTACAGACGGAGGCGTATGCGTACCCCGAAGCATTTTTCCAGAAGCGAGTCTGGCACATCTACCGCCACCGCCCGGCACGTGAGGCGGTAGAGCAGGCGGCAGCCGCGATTCGTGCCAGTAAGCGACCGTTGATTGTGGCGGGCGGCGGCGTGATTTACGCGGAGGCAACAGATGCTTTGCAACATTTTGTTGACCAAACAGGCATACCCGTGGGAGAGACGATGGCAGGGAAAGGCAGCCTGCGCTACGACCACCCGCTCAGCCTGGGTGCGATTGGGGCCACCGGGACGTTCGCGGCCAACCGCCTTGCCAGGGATGCTGACCTGGTCATCGGCACCGGCACCCGCTATAGCGACTTCACCACGTCCTCCAAGACGGCCTTTCAGAATCCCGCGGTGCGCTTCATCAACATCAATGTTTCCGCCTTCGACGCCTCAAAGCACCTGGCTTTACCGCTGGTTGGTGATGCGAAGGTGACGCTGGAGGAGTTGCTCGACCTGCTCGATGGCTACGCTGTCGAGGCAAGCTACCGTGCACAGGCCGAGCGGCTCCACGCGGAGTGGGACAGCGAGGTGGAGCGGATCTACAATGTCCGCCACACGCCGCTACCGAGCCAGGGTGAGTTGATTGGCGCGGTAAACGAACTGAGTGATCCCTCCGCGATCATGGTCTGCGCCGCAGGCAGTTTGCCTGGTGACCTGCACAAGGTCTGGCGGGCACGTCATCCCAAGAATTACCACATGGAATACGGCTATAGCTGCATGGGCTATGAGATCGCCGGTGGCCTGGGCATCAAGATGGCCGCGCCCGACCGCGATGTGTATGTCATGGTCGGCGATGGTTCCTACCTGATGATGAACAGCGAGATCGTGACCTCGATTCAGGAACGCTACAAATTGATCATCGTACTTCTGGACAACTCCGGCTTCAAGAGCATCGGCGCTCTCAGCCGCTCGCTGGGTCAGGATGGCTTCGGCACCCGCTATGTCTATCCGCGCAATGGCCACTGGCCGACAGATGCGGCAGGGACTGATGTGCAGACGTTGCCGGTTGACCTGGCGGCGAATGCACGCAGCCTGGGAGCGCATGTGATCGAGTGCAAAACGTATGCGGATTTTGTGGAGGCACTTAAGACAGTGCAGACCACCGATCGCACCTCGGTCATCTACATTCAGGATGATCGCTATCTGGCCATCCCCAACTACGAGGGCTGGTGGGATGTGCCGGTCGCCGAAGTCAGCGAGCTGCCCTCCGTGCAGGCTGCTCGTGCTGAGTGGGCCCCCATGCAGGCACAGGAACGGTATTTCCTGGAGCACAAAATTCGATAGAACTATGATGTATGCATTCGCTGTAGGGGCCGATTTATCGTGCCCATCGCCGATTTATCGGCCCCGGTGGATGTTTCAGTATCCGAAGTATTTTGTTAAAAGTCATTATCGGCAAACGAGCATAAGGGGCCGATAAATTCGGCTCCATGGAGGTGACACTATGATAGAGAATGGACAACTGCTCAACTACATTGGTGGAAAATGGCAACGGTCGCGTGCCAGCGAGTTTCTCGATGTGCGCAACCCTGCGACAGGCGAGTCGATGGTGCGCGTGCCGCTCTCGCCCGCTGACGAGGTAGGCCAAGCGGTTCAAGCAGCTCAAGCAGCCTTTGCTGATTGGCGACGAACTCCGCCTC
>WNGQ01014752.1_pt1 | contig 14898 bp, 14 predicted proteins | sample 5407661 | NCBI WGS metagenome assembly WNGQ01 (sample SAMN13153382, study PRJNA577476) | soil metagenome | isolation source: 60 cm soil or saprolite under Garry oak tree replicate 2 | place: USA:California | collected 2016-06-15 | reverse complement strand
TTGCCGTCGAAAATCTCCGTCGGGATCTTAGAACCCGACTGGAAGCCGATCGGCAAATGTCTGCGGGATGGATGCTCATCCCACTATTCCAGACACTCGACGCGGTAATACTAATTGCTGTTTTCTTCGCGGTAGTGTTTAGCACAATATTCAGCGCGGCGCAGTCTGGAACAGTGATTAATCGCGCGGCACTAATATCTTCCCTATTCGGTCTCTTCCTGCTCTTCGGTGTGATCAGTTTCGTCCTCAGCATTCTCTTCGCCTATGTGCTCTACAGGCTCGTCAGACGCCGCAACACCCACTTTGCCCGTCAATCCATGCTCTATGAGGACATAGAAAGAGCGGCAAGGGAGGCATCTGTAAAGAAGGGTGTGGACGTCTCCGTCCAACTGAACAACCTCTACAGACTAAGAAGAGAAGCACAGCTTGACGAGACGCCTCGAGACCCTGTGCTCTGGTCGGTCATCCTGGTGTTTGCGGCCGGGCTTGCGAATTCTTTCAGCTCTTTCAACTTGACTGGGGGCGGAGTGTCATCATTAGGAGCCGCCTTCATTCCATCTTTCGCAATGTACTACGTGTACTACTTTCTAATGAAAGACATGTTTAGACATGAACGACGAGAGGATTGGTTCTTTGGCGAACTTAACCGAACTTTCGCGGCGATGGGAATCAACATCACTCTTCCGCAACGCCTATCTCCTATCCCTGATAGGAGCCTCATCGTTTACATCATTCTGACGATAGTGACGCTCGGATTCTTCGGTGTGTACTGGGTCTACGTTCTGATTTCAGATCCTAACAACCACTTCCGGTACCAATCCCTGGTGGAGGATGCGATCCTTGCCCAGGTCTCTCCGATCTTAGTTTAGAATCTGAACAAGCTTCTCAGGAATTGTAATGTTCGAACCGGGAGAGAGACTCTCGAAGCTGGTTCAGATGCGTGCCAGTACTGACATCCGCCTTGGAACAGGATGGATATTCTCTGCAACTGCAAGCTACATTCTATGGACAACACTCGCGGCACTCTTCATCACGGGATTGTTGCAATGGATTCCCAGTTTCACAATCCCCGTGGTACTTGGGTCGATCTTCTTCGACGCGACAACATGGCTCTTACTCCTCGGACTTTGCGCGTCGACGGGCCTAGCGTACTTAGTTTTCAGGGTCATTGATCGCCAGAACAAACACGCTTTGCGAATGAGAGAAATCTTCTCGGAGTCATTAAGGAGAATTGTGTCAGAGACTCGCCCAGGCGAGTTGAGTGTTCTCCTGCCATTAAATTCGGCAGAGCAGGATTTTTCAGCGCTTCTCCAGAATACGCACGAGAGAAGCGCCATATTATGGGCGATGCTCGTGCTCATTCCCTACCTTGGATGGCTATTCCTAATCATAGCACTCTACCACTTATCAGAAGAGTCAAACGTTCATGAACGGATGGAGCGGTTACTTCTCGAGGATTTGGATCGGATCCTAGGGGCCACGGGCTCCCAGCGAATACCGGTTGAAACTCAGTATATTCCATCGCGCAATAGCACCAGGTTTCTCCTTGCAAGCCTCTTCACAATCGGAATAGGCTCCATCTTCTGGTTGTACGAGATGATCTCGAGTCCCAATCGCCATTTCGGATATCATTCGGATTTCGAGCCAAACCTCCTGGCTGCTTTCGCCCGATCCCAAGTTGCGAGATCGGGGACCTGAGAATGGCTGGCACCACCCTAGCTGGGCTCAAGAGGATTTTCTTCGATTCGATTTTCGAAAGATCTTATTGGACTTGGAGAAAACATCCTCTCATCGTGGTTCCGAGTATGCTCGGGACAGCCATATCTGTAATCGAACAGTCAATCGTAACCCTTGGCGTAATGGTGCTACTGATCAGTCTCGCGACGAGAGGTCTGCTCACTGGATTTCTCTCGCAGCTGAATCAGCAAGGAGCAGGATTCAACCTTCTCCAAAACTCGTCGTACGCATCGCTCATAATACCCATAGTAATCTTATCCATTATTGGGGTCGTACTGACAGCGATCATTGGCGCAGGTTTCGTCTATTCTTCTGAATACGGTATCTATCTCGAGGCTTGGAGCAGGGACAAGGTCTCGATGGGATCGATCGTTCACCACGGCGCGCGCAGATGGAAGGCCATGGCCTGGACCTTCTTTCTATCGAACCTGATCACCTGGGGCCCGCTCGCTCTCGGATTCTTGCTCTTCCTTCTCGCCGCGCCGAATGCAACCTCCTTCACAGGGTTTGCTGCACTGGCGGCCTCTTCCGTGTTGATCTACCTGGGACTGGGAACCTCTCTCTTCCTTTCTCTATTCACCATCTACTCTTACCCTGCCGTCATGGCCGACAACGTATCAGGCCTACAAGCGATAAGGAAGAGTTTCGGAGTCACAGGACGCAACCTTGGGACTACCTTGAGCTATTCGCTCGTTCGAATTCTCTTCCAGCTAATGCTTACATTAGTGGTGTTCCTCGCTGGCAACATCGGACTCCCCCTCTCCTCCCTCTCCACGGCAATCCTCAGCCTCCTCCTCGCGCCGATTCTTCATTCGACGAAGACGATGATCTACTACTATGCCAAACCTGACGTTCCTGAGATGCCCTTCGAACTATCAAACCCAATCTGGTACGACATTACGAAACGGCTTCCCGGAGCTGCATGGATGAAGATCCGGGCCGGGCTCTCGGAGGCGGCAAGATTTGCGGCCAGTCCAAGGAATCTGCCATTTCATCTGCTCTCGCTCCTAGCGTTTGGCATTGGAGTATTGCTTGGGGACTACGTCTCAGTCAACGGCGTCAAGAGTTATCTCGTGAGTAACGGGTATGTCCCGGGACAAGGAAACCCGCTACTCAACCAAGTGTTCGGTCCTTCACTTGGCGCTGATATTTTCCTAAACAACTGGCTAGTCTCAATAGCAACCGGACTTGCCGGCTTGGGTTTTGGCTGGCCGAGCTTTCTCACGATCATGTTCAACGGGTTTATACTAGGAGTCTTGGTTCCACTCTCCACATTGACAATGTTGCTCGCCGCGATTCTTCCCCATGGAATCATCGAGATTCCTTCCTTCATCCTCGCCGGTTCTATGGGAATCAAGCTGGGTTATGCTGCTTTGGGGAGATTGTTCCATAGGACTACCAGAGAGGGAGATCTAGTTGTTGGGACCTCCTCCAATTCTGATGATTACTTATCACGAACGCTTCGGCAGACAGTCTACGTCGTTGTTGGACTCGCCCCGCTCTTCCTGATAGCAGGCCTCATAGAGGCCGACGTAACCCCAATAATCATGCGAATGTTCGGATGGACCTTCTAGGCTAGAGTAGTAGCAACTTGCCAGTCTTCTATGTCGATGGACAGAGCATGGGAAACGAGCAGAAGACGCTACCACGACGAGCAAAGATCGTTGTGGCGTACAAGGAGAAGCCCAACTCAGCCTTCCAGATACGCTGGGAGGAGATTGGAGATCGGACGAACAACGAGGCAGAGTACGTTGCACTGTTGAAGGCTCTCGGGATAATCGAGTCGATGTGGGGAGCCGCTGGAGAAGCATCTGGGAAGGGCGCGGAGCCGATCAAGATCCATTCTGACTCCATGCTCATAGTCAACCAGGTAAAGGGCAGCTATGAAGTGACAGATGTCAAATTGCGCCAGCTCTGCGAGAATGTGAAGGGTTTGATGAAGAAGATGAGTGCTGTGAAGCTTGAATGGATCCCTCGTGAGGAGAACTATGCGGGACAGTGGCTGGAGGACCGATGGAAGGGTGGCAAGGTAGAGGTTGTGAAGGATGAGGAGCCAGGCGCCCCTGCGGCAGTCGCGAAGGTGTGAACTGTGCCCATCTCATTTCGGATACTAAAGACCCTTATTTTCCAAAGCGTTCTGGACGAATCTGGTGTGTAGTTCGATGGGTAACGTTCCTGAAGATGTCGCTCGCATTCTTGGCCCGGGTGAACAGGTACAGCTTTTCATTCAGCAGAAGATTTACCATCCAAAGATCAGTGTCGACTCTGTCGTCCTCACGAACGAGCGGATCATTCTAAGACATCCCCACGACCTACGATTGAAGAGAGACTTTACCGACTTTTCATACACCGATGTCGCTAACGCAGTTCTCGACAAGGGCGTGCTTCGTTCAACCGTGAGATGTCAGCTGAGATTCGGCGGAGACCCGCTGAGCTTGAATGATCTTCCGAATTCTGACGCTGAGAAGGCTTACGGAATAATCAGGTCGAACATCGCGCGATACCAGACTCCATTCTCGACAGGATACGCCGGAGTAGCCCCGACAGGCGCCATACCTACTGCGATACAATCTCCGGTCCCTGCAGCCGCGGCCGGCGTGAGATGTCCCAAGTGTGGACAGATGAATAATCAGGGCTCAAAGTTCTGCGGTGCCTGCGGCTCAAAGTTCTAGACTCGACCGTACTGGATTCAGCTCAAAATCAGGACTTTTGCCTCAGGGCACATTCGTCGGGTCCCAGTTAAGTCTCAGATCCTCATTGAGAGAATCTAGGGACCTCATGTCATCGTCCGAAATATCGAAGTCGAACACTTGGCTGTTCTCACGAATTCTCTCCTCTCTGGTAGACTTTGGTATCACGACAAGTCCATGCTGGAGGCCCCATCGAATCATCAGCTGGGCGGGTGTCTTCGCGTATTTTTCCGCGAGCGAACCTATTCTTGGATGCTTCAATCTCTCTCCTCTCGCCAGCGGACTATAGGCCTCGACTTGGATTCTCTTCATTTGACAATATTCCAGCAGCTCTTTCTGGTAGAGAAAGGGATGGAATTCGACCTGGTTTACTGAGGGTATGACATGGCTCTCTCCGATCAGCTCTTCTAGATGTCGGATTGTGAAGTTGCTGACTCCAATCGCTCGGCACTTCCCCTTCTCGAGCAGCGCCTCCATTGCCCTCCAGGACTCTTTGCGAACATCTGGGACTGGGAAGTGCACGAGATAGAGATCCAAATAGTCCAATCCCAGTCTCTTCAGACTAGCTTCACACGCTCGAAGGGTAGAATCGTAGCCCTGATCTGAGTTCCAGAGTTTCGTGGCTATAAACAAGTTTCCGCGAGGAACGCCACTCTCGCGAACCGCCTCCCCTACGTCTGCCTCATTGCCATAGATGCGCGCCGTGTCAACGTGCCGATAACCAACCCTCAGGGCAAAATTCACAGCGTTTCGCGTTACTCTTCCAGGAGGACTCTGGTAGACCCCGAGGCCGAGGATTGGCATTCTCACATCATTGTTCAGTTTGACAGTCGACTGGATGTTGAGATTGGCCATAGACGTTGCCATAGGATCTCTCGATTACAGTGTCTGAAACTTAAAGACTCAATGACCCGCCTGGCAGAGTTCCCTCATGGATAATGAAATGGCGCAGATGTCCAAGACTTCCTGGGCTCCCGAGATAGATGTTAGAGTAGCCAATCCGCCACCAGCCCTTCTGAAGAAATACACCGCGAAGGAGAAGGCGTTCTTCTACGACTACGCAAACTTCGTCGTTCGCCTTGTCCGAAACGAGAATGTGACTGATAGAGTTCATCGCGTTATTTCTATGGAGAGAATAGTGATCGATAAGCCGGTCGACATTCGCGTGATGGTCTTTCCAGCTCGTACCTTCCGCGGGAGCCAGAACAGAGTTCTGCACGGAAGCTACAGCCAGTCAGCATCTCAAATCAGCCTCTACCCTCTCAGAATTCGCCGAGAATGGATTCGCGGAGATGGGATGGATCTCTTCCGCGCAGGGCTTGAGGGTCTCTCTCAGAGAAAGCTGAGGCTTCTCTCCGAGATATCTGAGAGTGCAGTCTCGACAATGATTCACGAAATTCTGCACGTGAAGTTTCAGCAACGAAGTATGAGCAGATATGGAGAGGAGGCTCTGGTCCAAAAGCTGGAGAGAGAATTCATGCATGGATGGGAAGAGTGGATTCTCGTCCCAGTTCAACAAGCCCTCTCTGTGCTCAGCTAGCTACTCGTCTAACCTGAGTAGATCTACTAGCTCGCTGAGATCCCTCACCTCTGAGACGTTCCTCTTGGAATAGTCATGCGCAGGGTGAGCACCCCGCCTATTCACCCATACGGCTTTGATCCCGAGCTGCATGGCTGGCTCAATATCATGATACTGACTAGCGGCCACATGAGTCCAGGGTCTATCTCCTATGATTCTTCGCGCCTCTTCAAAATGGCCCGAAGCAGGCTTGTAGGATCCAACGTTCTCGGCAGTGACTCTTATCTCGAAACGACTAGTAAAATGCTTGATGGTACCCGCTAATAGATCGTTGTCAACGTTTGACAATATCCCCAGAGTGTGTTCTGTCGAGAGCCGAGCTAGTGAAGGGTTTGTATCAGGAAAAGGAGTCCAGGTGGGCAATTCTTTCGCGAGAAAGGTCGACTCGGCCTCTGAAAGCTTCCAGCCAATTTTTCTAGCGACACTCAGACTAGTCTTTGACAGAACGTCGCGATACAGCAAATGCGGCCTTTCTCTCTCAATCCTGCGCTCCTCTTCCTCGTAGAGCTCAAATGCCTTAGACTCAAGACCCTGACTAGCGCCCGTCCGCAACATGGCGGATCTGAATGCGTTTCTGATTCCTGTCTCCCAATCAATGAGGGTTCCGTAGCAGTCGAAGGTTACGACCCGGGATGGTTTCAAGCCATACTCAGTCCACGTTTCGTGGTCTATCCTTGTCTACTAGTCGTCGGATCATCGTCCGAAATTTCCGCTGATTCCCGTGACTAGGGAACGGTAATGGTTTCGTGTTTAGCACCCTGTCTCCAAGACCTGCCTCAACCAAAGATTGCCTCGCGGGCTTGAACACTGTCTTCTTCACGATCAGTATTCGGGTAGGATCAAGCTCCCGCACTCTACGCGGCAGAGTCGACGCTCCTTGAATAGTGGAGATTCTCCGCTGTCTGGGTCGCAACTTGTCGACGGGAAGTTCACATGTATCTATGAGGAAGAACAGGTGGTCTTTTCCGATCGTCGTCTCAGAATAGAAGTATCCTCCGGATGATGGAGGAGACTCGGCTATCAGAAGTACGTTGACTTTGTTCGGCTTGTACTTGTTCCTCGATACAGTATACTTGTCTTTTAGAGCTTGAGTGGTGCCGAGGGCAATATTCGAGGAGGAGCTCATGGTTCCGGATTTTTCCTAATCATTTTCCTCACGACTTGCCTTCCAAACAAAAAACTGCAACGAAAGCATTCTGGACACGCTGAGGTAGGGCATCAAAGTCTAGGTACACACGGCTGCAGTCAGGACGATCCGGAACCACAACTGTCGCTCCTCAGGCTCTTCCGCGACGTCGAAGAAGCACCGCAATTGTCCATATCCATTGAAACGGGAGGGCAAGAAAGAGCCTTTGCAAGAGTCCAACGTACTGGAATGAAGTTAGGACAGCCATAGAAAATGCAGTGAAGAGCCCGATACTTGCGAGTCCAGTTACTAGAGAGTAAGAGCTGTAAGATGACCAGAACTGATCCCGGTTCAGACCAATCCCTACTAACAGCGGGAATACTGCGACCGAGCCAAAGAAGACTACTGCGATTCCCGTGTGAATTAGCTGTGAAGGAGAACCCGTAAGAGGACAGCCGGGATCGCACGGAAATATTCCGGTCGCTACTTCTCCTGCGCCCGCAATTGCAAGAAAGGTCAAACCGACTCGTGACCATATTCCAGCATCGATATTTTTTAGAAGACCGAAGCAGAATATCACGATCAGCAGGCCTGTTACCACAAAATTAGTATTCATGACCAGAGAATTCGGACCGGTGCCTAGCTCGCTCCCATTCTGCGTCAACTGGTCGTAACCCGGTCTAAGAACACTTGCGAGTGCCCACAGACCAACCATGACGGGTGAGGCAGCCATCCCGCAGATCGCTGGAACTATAAGTTCTCTCTTCAACCTTGGAATCAGTTGGTTAGGCTCGTGAGGTTGTTCTTTGGTGCCGAGGGCAGGATTTGAACCTGCGAATGGGCCGATCGAGTCTTGATCGCCAACCCGGTTTCTGACAGCTGAATCTTCAGCCGGGCGCTCTCCAGAGCCTCCTCGTTCAAGGATCAGGCTGAGCTACCTCGGCAAGCCTCGGCGACTCTCCGAAAATCTGAATGATGGAATTAAGCTTTCCACTTCCTACTCGAAAGTGTCCCGTTGTCGAGGAGGGTAAGACAAACCGAATAAGCGGGCACATCACGAACAGCGCTGAAAACTGATGGTCAAAGGTCCATCCTGGCTGGCGAAGCTAGGAACACTCTCGCTCTTGTATGTCTCAGTGTTCTTAACCAGGATTGGTTTCGGATCGATTCTCGTAATTTTCCCGTACTATCTCAACATTCCTCTGACAAATTCCTCCCTGGCAGGGATCATCATTGCTCTGTATCCTGCAGTTGAGGGTTTCAGTGCTCTCCCCGTCGGGACATTTGTTGACTTGAGAGGCAGGAGAAAGGCTTTCGTTGCTGGAATGACGATGATCTCGATTCTGACTTTGCTCATAGGCGTTTCCAACAACCTGGTCTTAGTTGGAGGTGCTCATGCCCTAGAGGGACTAGCGGCCGCCATGGTGACCGTAGCCTCGCTCACTATGATTACGGATCTCACAGTGAAGGAGAATAGAGGAGCTAGTATGGGTGGGTTTGACCTTGCAAACTTAGGGGGCTATGGTACTGGAATTGTTCTTGGGCTTGGATTCCTGCATATATTTGCCGAAAACTTGGGGTACAGCTTTCTAGTCGTAGCAGCCGTAATGGGCGCGTCTGCAATTTTCGTCTACTTTGCCCTCCACGAGCCGGTGCACTCTTCCATGGAGCGGGGGAGTCTAAGAGGAATCTATGAAACGTTCACGGGCGACGTTATCGGAATCCTTCCTGTCTGGTTCTCCTTAACAATAGTTCTCGGATTTTTCCTCTTCCTACCTAGGCTGGTCAAGAATGCGGGAGTCACCGACCTCGCGCAATCCGCTCCCTTGATACTGCTCGCCTTGCTAGTGCTTGGAGTCGGGTCCGTAATGTTCGGACGACTATCTGACAAGATTGGACGAATGAAGACGATGCTAATCGGAGCCTTGGGGGAATTGGGCTTTCTTCTTGTATTGCCAGACCTTTTCCAACGGTTAGTGGTTATTCCCCCTAACACTCCATGGATCGACTCTTACAACATGGTCGGGCCGATAATCATCGTCGGCGGAATACTATTCTTTCTGGGCTCAGGTCTGATACCCTCCATTCTCGCATATATCGGGGACAAGGCGGCAAAGGAATTCAGAGGTTCGGCCATGGGACTCTACAGTCTGATGCTGAGCGGCGGAATTGCTGTAGGAACTGTTCTTGCAGGCATCTCCGACGATTTGGGCGGTATTCAGGCGGGTAGATCAGCCTGGTATACTGACAGTGTCAGGCCGAAGATCGCCCGCTTGGCAGGTCCGGCTACCGGACCCTGTTTGCGGGAAGGCACTAACCCTGCTCCGTAGGGCCGCGGGTTCAAATCCCGCCCGGTCCACCATGGGACGGTCGTCCATCTCAGCCTCTGAATAGGCTTCATGGCTGGAAAATTTGCCGGGTGGAGTTTCTGGGAGACAGTCGATCGAATTCAAGTTGTCGGAAGCTGTAATTTTCCAGTGTAGCTTATAGGAGTCCTGTGCTGAATTTTGGCTCCGAGGATGATTCTCTTGGCTGCAAAGAGAGCCAAACGATGGATTGAGACAATAAACCCGGCTAACGGCAAGGTACTGAGAAGATTCCGAGCCTCAACCCGGACAGACGTGGAAAAATCAGTCGAGAAGGCTAGAAAGGCGTTCGAGAAATGGCGGGAACTTGCTCCAGCCAAGAGAGCAGATTTTCTTCAGAGAGCCGCAAAGATCCTCCGGTCCCGTAAGGATCAACTGGGACGGATCATGACCCTCGAGATGGGAAAGACAATCAAAGAGTCAGTACCCGAAGTGGGAAAATGTGCCTGGGCGCTGGAATATTTCGCCGAGAACGGCCCACGGTTTCTGAATCCGGAAGCGGCAAAGACCGATGCGAGTGACAGCTATGTAGCGTTCGAGCCGTTGGGCGTGATAGGGTCCATCATGCCATGGAATTTTCCACTCTGGCAGTGCGTCCGCTTTGCAGCACCATCATTGATGGTGGGAAACACAGCAGTCTTCAAACCCTCGAGTGTGTCCCCGCAATCCGGTCTACAGCTTCAGGAAGTCTTCGACTCAACAGGCGCTCCTCCAGGAACCTTCAACGTGGTTCTGGGAAGCTCGGAGGTCGCATCGTACTTGATAGAAGCGAACACAGCGGCGATCTCCTTCACCGGCAGCGTTCTAGCCGGTCAGGATGTGGCAGAACAGGCCAGCAGTCGTCTCAAGAAGGTCGTCCTCGAACTAGGCGGAAGTGATCCTTTCATCGTACTGGACGATGCGGATGTCGAAGCTGCATCAACTGGTGCCGTCGCGGGGCGATTCATCAACAACGGACAGAGCTGCATCTGTGCGAAACGCTTCTTCGTAGCAAGGAAGATCGCCGACGATTTCCTAGACCGGTTCACCTCCAAAACAAAATCCCTCAAAGTCGGAGACCCCCTGAGTCCAGAAACCGACGTCGGACCCCTAGTCAGGGAAGAATCTCTCCACAAACTCGACCGACAAGTCAAAGATTCGATCAAGATGGGTGCTAAGGTCCAGCTAGGCGGAGAACGGCTCAGGCGCAAAGGATTCTTCTACCCCCCAACGATCTTGACCGAGGTAGAACCGGAGATGCCGGTTATGAAGGAGGAGACCTTCGGTCCCGCAGCCCCCGTCATGATCGTCAAAGACGATGATGAAGCAGTAAGGTATGCTAACAACAGCGAGTTTGGCCTTGGCTCCAGCGTATGGAGCAGAGACATTCGGCGGGCTGAGAAAGTAGCTCGTCAATTGCAAGCTGGAATGGTTACCGTGAACAACATCGTAGTGTCCGACCCTCGAATGCCGTTCGGCGGAGTCAAGAAGAGCGGAATAGGACGAGAACTATCACGATACGGAATGCTAGAATTCACTAACATCAAATCAATCCGTCTCTACGAAAAATCCCCCCTAGCCTTTGTACACGTAGAGTAGAGCGATAAAATCGGACGGCAAACCTTCCTGCCAGGAAAGACTGGTCTCATCTGGGACGAGAGATTCCTCGACTACAACCTCGGACCCCAACACCCTCTGAGACCCATAAGGGTCAAGCTGACCTACGAACTGATCAGATCCAAGGGAATCCTTCAACACGGGTCCGTCCAGGTGATCAAGCCCCGCCTAGCATCCAGAGAAGAGATTCTCCTCTTCCACGAGGACGACTACGTGAGACTTGTCGAACAATACAGCAAGAAAGGCTCAGGTCTCCTCGATACGGGAGACACTCCAGCGTTCAAGGGCTGCTACGAAGCTACAAGCCTCGTTGTCGGAGCCTCCATCGTCGCAGCCGACGAGGTGATGGGTGGCAGACTCTCGCATGCGTTCAATCCTTCCGGAGGATTACACCATGCGCATCCTGAAAGAGCTTCAGGATTCTGCATATTCAACGACCCTGCCGTTGTAATTGCACATTTGAAGGCCAGATACAATGTGAAGCGAATTGTCTACCTCGACGTTGACGCTCACCACGGCGACGGCGTCATGTACGGATACTACGATGATCCCGCAGTGCTAGACATTGATTTCCATGAAAGCGGAAAATTCCTCTTTCCGGGCACAGGCTTTCCAGATGAAACCGGAAAAGGAGAAGCTCAAGGATTGAAGCTCAACATTCCGCTACCGCCCTATACAGGAGACGAAGCATACCTTGAGGCGTTTCAAAGAATCGTCCCTGACGCGCTCAAGAAGTTCAGACCTGAAATCATTCTAGTCCAATGCGGCGCTGACGGCCATCTTGACGATCGGCTTGCACACCTCAGACTCACAACCAAGGTCTACGCAGAAGTCGTCAGCCAAATGCACGACCTAGCGCATGAGCTCTGCAATGGAAAGCTGCTACTATTCGGAGGCGGCGGATACACGCTTGCAAACGTGCCTCGAGTCTGGACCGTAGCGTTCTCAACCCTCGCTGGAGCCAAGCCGGGCGACGAAATCCCATCAGATTGGGCCAAGCAATTCGAAGAGTCAGCCAACGAAGACCCACCTCGCAAGTTGTACGACAAGGCTACTTCAGATGACGAGAAGACTCTGAAAGAGGTCCGAAGAGCGGTTAAGGAACTCCAGAACCATCTTGGCCGTCAATCGCAATAGCCTCCTCTACTGGGAAAGTCACATCTCTTTCAGAACTGGGAACGATCCCAACGGGAAGCTGTTCTTGATGGAACCTTTATCTTGAAACCCTTTCCTCAGGGGACGAGATTCTACCTATGACTAAAGGGACCACCTCATTCGGCAAGGCTGGGGGAAAAGGAACCCACATCCGGTGCCGGAGGTGTGGCCGTCATTCCTATCACGTTAGAAAGAAGAGGTGCGCGGCCTGCGGGTTCGGAGCGACCACTACGCTACGAAGATATTCTTGGCAGAACAAGAAGATCAACAGAACCCGCATAGTTTGACAGGATAAGGTCCCCGATACAACGCCGAATTACATCCTCACTCTGAGACGCAAGAAAAATGGAGAAGGTCAAGTGCCCCCGTTGCGGAAGAGAGATGCGATGGATTCCACGATTGAAGATCTACTTCTGCGACAATGATGGCTACATTCTAAGCCTTCACGAAGCACAGCTAAATGGTCTGGTCGAAAGCGAAACGCCTGCGACTGTACAGGCTAGCCATTAGTTCTGTAACTCAAGATATTCAGAACGGTTCCAGTTTCTTATTATTCAAATTAGAGCCTCTTGACAGGAGTCATGAGGTCAATCGACTACTCCGCGCTCAGAGGGCTGAAGGCAGGGGCTATAGGCGGTCTGGTTGGGGCGGCGGTTCTAGGGCTTCTAGCTGGCCTCAGCGCCTTTATTTTGGACCAGGAGGTCTTCTATGTGACAATCGCGACGAAGTTGGGTTTCTCCTCTCCGGTCTTGACAGGCTGGGCGCTACATTTCCTGGTAGGTCTGGTAGCGGGAGGAGTTTTCATCGCAATTACCGCCTTGCTCAAGAGGTTCGCCCTTGACACTACCCGAAAGAGCTTCTGGGTAGGCTTGCTAGGAGGGATCGCGATCTGGGTCGTCGTCTACGTGCCAGTTGCTGACCTGCTGGCTCCCACAGACTTGTCGAATCTGATGTTTGCAGGAGGGAGCTTCATCTTCCACCTAGTCTACGGAGTAGTAACGGCCCTCGTGTCCCTATGGCTAATCCGCCGAAGCGTAAGGGCACAATTAACGGCATGAGCTAAAGGCCGTCTCAGAGACCTAATTCTATCGTATGCCCATGTCTCATTAACATCAACTGAGACTATGCTCTATTCTCAGCGAGAAACCTACAGAATTCTCGCCCGGGAATCGAAGCATTGTCAGATCACTAATCTTGAATCACTGAGAAATTCGTGATAAGGCTGGTGGGCTCGGCAGGATTTGAACCTGCGACCTTCGCCGTGTCAGGGCGACGTCCTAACCAGGCTTCGCCGACGCTGAGAAGCGTCTTAGACGACGAGCCCCAATGTCGTCCGCAATCCCAGCCTGTATCAAGTTTTCCTGAGCTTTGCCTAGACCTTCCAAACATATCGAAAGTAACGTGAAACCTTTTACCACGTGCAGGGTCGGAACGCTCCTATGAAAATGAAAACAGCCCCGTTAGCATTGCTTGCGATCGCGTTCATAGCAGCGGTTATGATAACCCCGATTCACGGCTCATTTATCGCTAAGGTCTATGCATGGACTGACAAGCCAAGCTATCTTCCTGGAGACACTGGTGTACTTCACGTTACGGTCCGAAACACAGGAACCCAATCATTCACGGTCAGGAACATATCAATCACATATCCCTGGATGGCCTTCGTAATAGATCACTGGGACGGAAACTCTACTAACGTCGTTAGCCCTGTAGCGCCTCTCGCTGCTGGCCAGACCTTCAACACGCAATACTCTTTCACTGTTCCCACGGATGGGCGAGCAGTATCTGGACAGGCGTCGGTAAGCGCTGGGACAGATATTGGAACAAATGGATCATTTACGAATCCAGTTACAGCTGACATGGTCATTGCATTGCCATCATACCAGCCCTTTGGATTCACAACCTCAATTTTGCCAATCATCACCATCGTTTTGCTAGGGCTCGCCGTAGCTATGCTGGCGCTTGTCTACATGGGCCTTCGCAAGCAGTCGAAAAAGTAAATTCTCCCTGCCGCAGGGTAGGGATACCCCTCTTTTTCGTAAAGCTATTTGTATAATGGTTAGTTGAGCAACCGTTCGGGCCCGTAGCTCAGCACGGACAGTAGCGTCGGCCCTCTAACAAATAGAGGATAGCCGAAGGTCGAGGGTTCAAATCCCTCCGGGCCCGCTCCTAGCGCCGACATCGCTTAGCTCTCGCTACTAACGATGATGCCTTGAATCATTTTCAGGTAGGGCCGCAATATTCTGGGAAGCGCATCGTGCAGCATCGCGAAATCTCCATGATGGAACACTCGGAGCCGCCGGCTGATCCCGCCGTACAACACCGCGAATAGGCCGAAGAGGATGACCAATTGAAAAACTGGTCTAACAGGGTGATACAGGAGGAAGAACTGATCAAGGGCCAGCAACGGCAATCCTACTCCAGCGGCCAATGGAATGGCCTTTGACAACGCAGAATCGATATGCGTTGAGACTTCATGGCGAAGCGAAAATCTCGCAAGCGCCACGATCAGTATCGAAAGTAGGGCCCGACCGATGGCACCGGAAAGCGTTCCCAACGGGAGGGCTGCAAACCCCACGAATCCCATAAACGCGATAGTCGATACAAGAGTGACCACCAAGTATCGCCTGGTATGACCAACAGCTTGCA
>WNGQ01013116.1_pt1 | contig 14899 bp, 9 predicted proteins | sample 5407661 | NCBI WGS metagenome assembly WNGQ01 (sample SAMN13153382, study PRJNA577476) | soil metagenome | isolation source: 60 cm soil or saprolite under Garry oak tree replicate 2 | place: USA:California | collected 2016-06-15 | reverse complement strand
AGCGCGCACGTGGAAACGTTCGCCCAGGAGTTGTGGGAGCGCCGCCGCCGCAAAGGGATCACGCTGCGCGAAGCGCGCGGCCGGGTGCTCGACCCGATGTACCACGCGCTGCTCATGCTCCGCGCCGGGCATGCCGACGCCGTGGTGGCGGGGGTGGAGATGTACTACTCGGACGCGATCCGCCCCGCCCTGGAGGTGATCGGTGCCGGGGAAGGACGCCGGCACGTGAGCGGGATCTACATGCTAGTCTTCGCCCAGCAGACCCTGTTCTTCGCCGACTGCACCGTGAACATCGATCCCGACGCCGACACGCTCGCTGAGATCGCGTCGGTCACCGCCGAGTTCGTGGGGCGGCTGGGCATCGAGCCGCGCGTAGCCATGCTGTCGTTCTCCAACTTCGGCTCCGTGCGCCACCCGGCTGCCGGAAAAGTGCAACAGGCTGTAGCACTGCTGCACGCGCGCGAGCCGAACCTGCAGGTGGACGGAGAAATGCAGGCAGACACGGCGGTCGTGGAACGAATCTTGACCAAGACATATCCGTTCTCCAAGCTGCGCGGCCCGGCCAACGTGCTGATTTTTCCGAACTTGGACGCCGCGAACATCAGTTACAAGCTGCTCGACCGGGTCGGGGGCGCGCAGGCGATCGGGCCGATCCTCGTCGGCATGGCCCAGCCGGTCCACGTGCTGCAGCGCGGCTCCGAGGTGAACGACATCGTGAACATGGCAGTGATCGCCGCTGTGGACGCCCTGGAGCACGGGCGCCGGCCGACTGCATGACGGCACACGCCACCCGGCCCGCTCAGGAGAGTCAGCGGCACAGCAGCGGACTCGACGCCCTCGGGCTCGCCCCGGAGCATGCCGTTCACTGGAACCTCGTGCCGGCGGCGCTCTACGAGCACGCCGCGCGGCGCGGCGAGGGCGTCATCGCGGAGGGCGGCGCCTTTTGCGCGGTGACGAGCCCGCACACCGGTCGCAGTCCAAACGACAAGTTCATCGTCCGGGACGGCGCGTCGGAGGGGGACATCTGGTGGGGCCGCGTGAACCAGCCGATGTCCCCCGAGCACTTCGCGCGCCTCCATGGGGATGTGGTACGCCACCTGAACGGGCAGGAGCTGTTCGTCCGGGACGTGTTCGCGGGCGCGGACGCGAACTCCCGCACGGCGATCCGGTTCGTGACGCCCAATGCCTGGCAAGCACTGTTCGTCTACAACATGTTCCTGCGCCCTACGGCGTCGGACCTCGCGGCGTTCGCACCGGCCTGGCAGGTGCTGCACGCGCCGGAGATGCACGCCGACCCCGCCATCCACGGCACCAACTCCGCGACGTTCATCGTCATCGGCTTCGCCCAGCGCACGATTCTGATCGGCGGCACGCGCTACGCAGGCGAGCTGAAGAAGTCCATCTTCTCGATCCTCAACTACCTGCTCCCCAAGCGCGGGGTGCTGTCGATGCACTGCTCCGCCAACGTCGGCGAGGCGGGCGATGTCGCGCTGTTCTTCGGGCTTTCCGGGACCGGGAAGACGACCCTGTCGGCCGACCCCGAGCGCGCGTTGATCGGCGACGACGAGCACGGCTGGAGCGACCACGGCGTGTTCAACTTCGAGGGTGGCTGCTACGCGAAGGTGATCCGCCTGTCGCGCGAGGGCGAGCCCGAGATCTACGCCACCACGCGGATGTTCGGCACCGTCCTCGAGAACGTGGTGGTGGACCCGGAGACCCGGACGATCGATCTCGAGTCCGCCGCCATCACTGAGAACACGCGCGCCTCCTACCCGATTCACTTCATCCCGAACCACGTCTCCGGAGCCATGGCGGGACACCCGTCGCACATCGTGTTCCTGACGTGCGACGCGTACGGGATCATGCCGCCGATCGCACGGCTGTCGCCGGCGCAGGCGATGTACCACTTCCTCTCGGGATACACCGCCAAGGTGGCCGGCACCGAGCGGGGCGTGACCGAGCCGAAGGCGACGTTTTCCGCCTGCTTCGGCGCGCCGTTCCTGCCGCTGCATCCCAACGCCTACGCCGCCCTGCTCGGGGAGAAGATCGGGCGGCACGGCGTGCAGTGCTGGCTCGTAAACACGGGGTGGACCGGCGGACCGTACGGCGTGGGACAGCGGGTGCGCCTCGGCCTCACCCGCGCCATGGTGCGCACGGCGCTCGCGGGGCGGCTGGATCGCATCCCGACCGCCGCCGAGTCGGTGTTCGGGCTCGAAGTGCCGCTGCAAGTACCGGGCGTGCCCGAGGATCTGCTGCTGCCGCGTGGCACGTGGCAAGAATCCGCGGCATACGACGCCCAGGCGGCGAAGCTGGCCCAGCTGTTTCGGCAGAACTTCGAGCAGTTCCAGGACCAAATACACGCCGCCGTCAGAGACGCCGGGCCGCGGGGCTAGCCCACGCGCAGCGATGAGACTCGCGACCCTCCTGATCGTCCAGTTCAGCGTCGTCGGGTGGAACAACGCCCGCGCCCAATGTCCCGATGGCTCCCCACCCCCGTGCCGGGGTGGCCTGGCGCGCGGACACGTCACGATCGACTCCGACGCGGTCGCCATCCTACCGTTCCGCGTAAGGGGCCCGCCCGGCGAAGTCGAGTGGCTGCGCGAGGGTATCGTCGACTGGCTCAACATCGCGCTCGACGGGCTGGCTGGCTGGCGCGTCGTGCATCCGCGTACCTTGCTGCTCCGTGCGCCAGCCCGGGCCGAGCTCATGGACATCCCCGCGGCGTCCCGAACTGCCCGGGAGGTGGGGGCCGCATCCCTTATCGTCGGCAGCGCGTTCGCTAGCGGGACACAGCTCCGGCTGCACGCGGAGCTGTATGACGCGGTCGCCACTAGGCGTCTCGCCACAGTGGAAGCCCGGGCGCCGACCGCAGACCCTGCACCCGGCGTAGACAGCCTCGCCGTCGGCCTGGCCCGCCAGCGCCTGCTCAGTCACCGGCCGACCACGCGCCGCTCCGTCGAGGAATACGCGACGACGTCGCCTCAGGCACTGCGCGCCTATTTGGCGTCAGAACACTTGGCGCGCCAGGGCGCCTGGCAGGCCGCCGCCGACAGCCTCCTCACGGCGATCGGCTACGACTCGACGTTCGGACTAGCGTATTACCGGTTGTACATCGCCGGCACGTTCGGGGCCGTTCCGCGCGGCTGGCAGTCACCGGAGATCATCCGCGCGGCGCTCCGGCACCTCGATCGTCTGCCGCAGCGCCAGCGGGACCTGTTGCTCACCGTGCACGCGCAACAGAGTGGCATTAGGACGGAAGCGATTCGGCGGGCAGACGACCTCGGTCGCCGCTACCCAGACGACGCCGAGGCGGCGTACATCCAGGGAGAGAGCTACTTCCACTTCGGCCTGGCAAGCGGCGAGCGACCAGATGAGGCCCTGGAGCCGTTCGAGCGTGCCCTCGACCGCGATCCCAGCCTGGTGGAGCCGTACAACCACGCGATCGAGCTGCGCTGCCTCGTCGGTGACACCGCGAGGGCGTGGCGTCTAATGACCCGACTAGTCAAGGTCGCCCCGGAGTTCTTCATCGGTCGTGCACTGAACCTCGCCATGCGAGCCGGTCTTCGCGGAGAGGATCCCGCGAACTTGTCGCGGGCGCTGCGGCTCTCGGGCATCCGGGATGCCGAAACAATCCTGGACCGCACGCAGGTTGAGGCTCTACGCGCCCTGGCCGGACAGCCGGGGCGCGCGCTCGCAGTCGCAGATTCATTCGCCGCGCTGATGACGGAACCCGACCTCCCCCAGACCGAGCGGATTCAGGCGCTGCTCCGCCGGTCCCTGTATCACCTTACGCGGGGGCGGTACGCGGAGGCGTGGAAGATGCTGCAACGCGCCGCGACAATCGAGCCCGGCAACCCCGACGTGCTCGCCAGCACTGCCGTGTATGCGCTCGTGACGCGTAAGCACACCGGCGAAGGGCGTGCGGCCGCCGGGCAGCTTGGCGCAGCCGACTCGTCTGCGCCAACGGCCCGGACGCTTGTCGCCTGGGAAGCCGCTGAGGATGGCGACACGGCGAGGCTTGCCACGCTGCTGGGCGTCGGCGAGCCAGCTGGCCCGGCGGACTTCGCCCGTGTCTATCGCGAAGCTCATCGAGCCGGCCTGTGGGGTCTGTTGGACCTCGTGCGCGGGGATACGACCGCTGCCGGTCAGAAATTGGAGGAAGCGTATCGCATCCGGCCATACGGATACCGCGGGCAGGGTATCTTCCCCGGCGTCGGCTACGCCGATATCGCCCTCGATGCATACCTCTCGCTCGCCTGGGCGCAGCTCGAAAGCCGTGTGGTATCCGCGGAGGCGGCCCTGCGGCTGGTCGACGATGCCGCTCTCGTGCCCGATCACGGAATTCCCTACGGGGCCCAGGCGGAGGAGCTGCGGGGGCAGATCGCCGAGCTGCAGCGCGATACGGCCGCAGCGATCCGCGCCTACCGAACCTTTATCGAGCTATGGAGCGACGCCGATCCCGAGTTGCAACCGCGAGTGGCGGCGGCGCGGGCGGCGCGGGCGAGGCTGGAAGGAAGGCGCGACGCGAGGTGAAGCGACGGAGGGTGCCTCTGGGCAGAGGGTCTCCCGTCGGGCACGCGCCCTTCGAGGTCGTTCGCGACCCGCTCTGGAACAACATCCGGCTCGACCCCGAGGCCGTCGCGGTAGTCGACACGGCCGCCGTGCAGCGCCTCCGCTACGTGCGCCAGCTGGGCCATGCCTTCCTCGTCTATCCGGGCGCCACTCACAGTCGCTTCGAGCACGCGCTGGGCGCATACCATCTCGCCCGGCGCGTGCTCTCTCAGCTCGAGGACGCGGGGGACACGCGGCTCGCGCCCGCGGATCGCGTGGGGCTCAAGCTGGCCGCACTGCTGCACGACATCGGCCACTACCCCTTCTCCCACGCCCTGGAAGAAGCCGGGCTGCCGCACCATGAGGTACTGGCCGAGCGGCACCTCGTGAGCGGCGAGCTGGCCGAGCGGCTCGCGGGACTGGGCACGCCGCCACAGCAGCTCCTCGCGCTCATTCGGGGCCGGGGCCGCGGCCCGCGCCCTGAGCCGCTCGCGGGGCTGGTGGCCGGGTCGCTCGACGTCGACAAACTCGACTACCTGTCGCGCGACGCGTGGATGTGCGGCGTCCCCTACGGTGTGATCGACGTCGACCGCCTGCTCATGTCATTGACCGTGGCCGGCGGCCCGGACGGCCGACCGACGCTGGCGCTGCACGAGAAGGGGCTCGCGGCGCTCGAATCCCTGTTATTCGCCAAGTATCAGATGTACCGGAACGTCTACTGGCATCACGCCGTGCGCAGCGCCACGGCGATGTTCAAACGCCTGGTGCGCGACGCGATCGCCGCGCGGCGCCTGGCGACCGATCAGGTGGCGGTGGCCACGGACGACGGGCTGATCTACGAGCTGATGCACGGGGACGCGACCGGCCTCGCCCGCCGGTTGCGCGAGCGGCGGCTCGCGAAACGCGCGCTCGATCTCCCCGCGACCGAGCTGCCGGCGGATGCGCCGGCGTGGCCTGCGGACGACCCCGACCTGCAAGGGCGCGTCGAGGACCGCCTCGCTCGCGAGGTCGGCCTCGGACCGGGTGAGCTGTTCCTCGACTTCCCCGCCAAGCCCGACATGCTCGCGCTCGACCTGCCGCTGGTGCGGCGTGACGGCACGGTGACGCAGCTCGCGGGCACGGAAGCCATGGCCCACCTGGGCCTTCCCCGCGTCGCGGCGGAGCTCTACCGTTCGGCCCGGCGGCTACGGGTATTCGTGCTCGGGAGCGCGACCGTGAATGCGAAGGCGATTGTCGAGCTGGTGATGCTGCCGCAGGAGGAAGTGTTGGCCAGGATCAAGGAGCAGCGCCCCTTGATGCGCGGCTGAAGCCGCGGCTCCCCTCTACCCCCGCACCCCCGGCTGGGTGATCTGCGTCGTGTCCGCCACCGCTGCCTCCGCCGAATCGATCCGCACGAGAATGGCGGTGATGTTGTCGAGGCCGCCGTGGCGATTCGCTTCGGTGACGAGCTCGTCCACCTGCTCCTGCGGCATCCGGCTGGCCGTCAAGAGCTCCGCCAGCTGGTGGTCTTCGAGCATGCCCGTGAGGCCGTCCGAGGCGAGCAGAAACAAGTCTTTCGGCTTGACCGTGCCCAAGTAGATGTCGGGCATCACGTCACTGTTCGCGCCCACGCAGCGGGTGATGACGTTGCTGTACGGGTGGGACCGGGCCTGCTCGGGGGTCAGGTAGCCCGCGTCGACTTGCTCCTGCACGTACGAGTGATCCTTCGTGAGCTGGATCAGGTTGCTGTCCCGGAACAGGTACGCCCGGCTGTCTCCCACCTGTCCGATCAGGAAGCGCGTGTGATAGAGCACCAGCGCCGTCACCGTGGTTCCCATGCCGCGCTTGTCGTGCTCGGTGAGCGTGCGCTGGAAGATGGCGCCGTTGGCGGCGCGAATCGCCGTGCGCATCCGATCGGCGACCTGGTCGTCCGAGAGCCCCCGCAGCGACCCGAGCTCCCGGGCCACGAAGCGCACGGCCATCTCACTCGCCACTTCGCCGGCGGCGTGCCCGCCCATCCCGTCCGCGACCACGAAGATCCCCCGGTCGGGGACCATGAGATAGCTGTCTTCGTTGCCCGAACGGATGATGCCGACGTCGGTGCGGCCAGCGCAGGTGATGTGCACGGTCCGTCGCTAGGCCAGCAGGCGGTGCAGGATTGCCGTGAGCCCGGCCGCGGCGAGCAAGAGGACCGCAGCGCTACCGCGGCATCCTTTGCCCTTCTGCTCCGGCGGCTGTTGCGCGGCGGGGCGTTTCGCGCCAGGCCTGGCTTTCGCGGGCGGACGGGAACGCGGCGCCGGCCGCGCCGGAGGGGCGGGCGCGACGGCACGGAAATCCTTCATCACCTGCGTGCCCCCTCCCTTGGCAATCCTCACCGCGTCGTCGCTCGGCTCGAATACCAGCTGCACGTCCCCAAACCGCAACAGCGCGCCGGGCGCCAGGGGGCTCTCCCCTTTCACGCGCTCGCCGTCCACGAACGTCCCATTCGTCGAGTCGAGGTCCACGACCACCCAAACGCCTTCGCGACGCTGCAGTTTCGCGTGCGTCGTCGACACGGACGGGTCGGGGAAGACGATATCGTTGTAATCGGCCCGCCCGATGTTGAACACCGGGGTTCGCACCGGGAGGCGCTGATTCTTGAGCGCACCGCTCTTCACCAGCAAGCTCGCGAGCGGAGCGCCCGGGGAGGGCCGGGGGGGCCAGGGGGGGGGCCGGGAGGGCCGGAAGCCGCGGGAGCTCGAACTGGCGCGCCGGTCTGCGGGGGGACGGCCGGCGGCGCTTCAGCGGCCGGCCCCGGTTGAGGGCCGGGGGCGGAGGCGGGCATCACGTCGGCGTAGAAGCGGAAGCTCTCCTCACCGATCCGGATGACGTCGGCACGTTGCAGGATGCGCTGCCCCTGCACACGCTCATCGTTGACGAACATCCCGTTGGTGCTCGAGTCCACCAGCAGGTAGCCTTGGGCGGTCTGGACGATTTCCGCGTGACGGCGCGAGACGTCCTTCCCGGCAACGACGATGTCGCTCCCCGCCTCGCGCCCGAACACCACCGACGTGCTCGTGATCACGTACTCCCGGCCGTCGGTAAGGCTCACCACCCGGCCCCCCGTGTTGGCGGTGGCGCCCGGCTTGCCGGGGGCCCGAACCGGCGCCATCGCCTCCGGCATCTGCACCTTTTGGACGAACTGCGTGCTGCCGGAGCGGCGCTCGTCGACGAACGTGAGCTCGTGGCCCCCGACTTCCACCTTATCGCCGTGGAGCAGTGGGGTCGGCTCGGCACCGAGCCGCACGCCATTGATGAGCACTTCGGCTGCCGGTGTGGCTTTGCGGATGACCACCTGCCCGTCCGGCTGCCCCTGGAACATGGCGTGGCGCGGCAACACGCCTGCCCCGGTCAACGGGATCGCGCAGGCCGCGTCGCTGCCCAGCGCCACCTCGCCGACCGGGAGGCTGAACTTCCTGTCACCGAGTTCTAACAGCGGCATGACGCGGAGCCCCTAAGCCGGAAGAGCCAGCGCCGGAAGTTACGCCCGGCGTTGTAACCGCGCAAGGAAACACGGGTTACGCGCGCGGCCGCGGATGGCGAGGCACGCCACAGCGGCGGCATCACGGATCGACGCCCTCGGCCGCGACGGACTCCTCGCGGCCGACCAGGCCTCGCTTGAGCCAGTGCCAGAACAGCAACGACCCGACGATCACCGTCGCATAGCTGTTGATGAAGCGCCAGATGAGGGTGTACGTCGGCAGTTCGGGGGGCTGAACATAGATCTGCATCACCGCCGCCGACAACAGCTCGGCCAGCCCCGACGACCCAGGGGTCGGCGCAAAGTAGAGCAGAAAGGTAATGAACGTCTGCAGTAGGAGGATGTCGACGAAGTTGGTGTGCAGGCCGAGCGTGCGGAGGGCGACATAACCGGCGAGCAGCTTGTTGGCGTGCGAAGGGGCGGACAAGAGGACGGCCCAGAACAGGGCCAGCCAGCCTTTCGGGCTGCCGAAGGCGACCAGGCAGTCGTGCGCCCGGTCGATGCCCTCCCGCAGCTGCTCGATCCGGGCGGCCACCCGGCGGCTCTTACGCTCGAGGCGCGTCGCCAGCCAGTGCACCGCGTCCCGCAGCCACACTGGGAACACCATGGCGACGAGCATGAGGACGCCCAGGACGCCGAAGATCGTGAGGCTGGTGCGAAACAGGCCGTAGTAGGTAATGCCCAGCACGACGTTGTGCTCCGCCAGCGACTTGCCGGCGCCGAGGTAGATGGCGAGCGGCCCAGCGAGCGCGAAGAAGGCGACGGTGGCGACGAAGGTCATGAACGTGGAGGTCATCGCCTCGGGGAGGCGCACGCCGGCGCGGCGCATCGCCCACATCATGGTGGGGCCCGCGCCGGTTTGAAACGGCGTGAGATAGGCCGCCCACGCGCTCATGCCGCCGGCGATCACCATGTCGCCCCAGCGCACGCCCGGGTGCACGTGCCGCGCCACGACCCACAGCCGGCTGCCCCCGCCGATCCAGTCCATCGAAGCGAGCCCGAGCCCGACGAGCAACCACCTCCAGTGGAGATGTGCGAGAGCGGAGAGAAACGTCTGCAGGTTTTCTCCGAACACCACCAGGACGACGACGACGCCGATGAGGGAGATGACGGCGAAAAGCTCGAGGCCGCGGCGCAAGAGGCGCGGCGTCAGGGCGAGAGCCATGTTGGGGGCGAAACTACGGGGGCCCGGGGCTCGGGGCTAGGGTTTGGGGTTTGCGGTCGAGCCCCGAGCCCCTAGCCTCGAGTCCCTGTTATCTTCGTTGGTTATGCCCCCGTCCCCCGACCGCGTGGTCATCCGCAACGCGCGGCAGCACAACCTCAAGGGGATCACCGTCGAGCTGCCCCGGCGTGCGCTCTCGGTGATCACCGGCCCGTCCGGTTCGGGCAAGAGCAGTCTGGCCTTCGACACGCTCTACGCCGAGGGGCAGCGCCGCTATATCGAGTCCCTCTCCACGTACGCCAAACAGTTCCTCGATCGGATGCCCAAGCCCCTGGTGGACGCCATCGAAGGGATCTCCCCGGCAGTCGCGATCGAGCAGAAGAACCCCACCACGAGCAGCCGCTCGACTGTAGGGACCGCGACGGAGATCTACGATTTTCTTCGTCTGCTGTGGGCCAGGGTGGGAACGCAGCATTGCGTGAAGTGCGGGCACGAGGTGAAAGCGGATACGGTGCAGGAGGTGGTGGACGAACTGATCATGCAGTGCGGAGTGCGGAATGCGGAATGCGGAGTGAGCGCGCCCGACGTCGTGGCCGCCAACTCCACACTCCGCACTCCACACTCAGCACTCGTCATCACCTTCCCCTTGCCTCCCAGCGCCCACCGCCCCGACGTCGAGCTCGCCGCCCAGCTACGCGCGGCGGGCTTCGTACGCGCCCAGCTCGACGGCGCGGTGATGCGGCTGGATGAGCCGGACGCCGAGCATCGGGTGCGAGAGGCGGGAGAGGTCCTCGTCGTGGTCGACCGGCTCCCCGCCTCGGAGGGAAATCGCGGGCGGCTGGCGGACGCGGTTGCGACCGCGTTCAATGAAGGCGAGGGTGTGGCCGTGGCGCTCGAGAACGGGGATCGCCGCCGCTTTTCCGAGCACCCCACCTGCTCGAATTGCGCCACGCCGGCCCCGGCGCTCACGCCGATCCTGTTCTCGTTCAACAACCCGCGCGGCGCGTGCCCCGGCTGCAACGGCTTCGGGGCGGTGCTCGAGTATGACGAGTCGCTCATCGTGCCCGACCCCAAGCGGACCTTGGCCCGAGGCGCGCTCGACCCGTGGACGAAGCCGCGCTACGAAGGTCGGCGCCGCATCCTGCGGGAGGCGGCGCGCGCTCGCGGCATCCCGCTCGATACGGCGTGGCACGGGCTGGCCGAGCGGGACCGCCACTTCCTGCTACACGGCGCGAGCGCTCGGTTCCTCGGGATGTTCCCGTTTCTCGAGCGCCTGGAAGCGAAGCGGTACAAGCAGTATATCCGCGTCTTCCTGCGCCAGTATCAGCTTGCCAAGACGTGCCCCGCGTGCGGCGGGGCGCGCCTCAAGGCCGAGGCGCTCGCCGTGCGGGTCGGCGGCAAGAGCATTGCGGCGGTCGCGGGTCTGACGGCCGGCGCCCTCGGCGACTGGATCGCGGGGCTCGCGCTGGCGCCGTTCGAACAGGCGGTGGCGGTTCACATCCTGGCCGAGCTCTCGGCACGCGTCTCCTTCGTCAACGACGTCGGCCTCGGATACTTGACGCTCGACCGTCTGACCCGCACCCTGTCGGGCGGCGAAGCGCAGCGCATCGCGCTCTCGAACGCGCTCGGCTCGCACCTCGTGGACACGCTGTACGTGCTGGATGAGCCGTCCATCGGCCTGCACCCGTCGGACATCGACCGCTTGCTGGGGTTGTTGCGCCGCCTGGCGGACGCCGGCAACACCGTGGCGGTCGTCGAGCACGACCCGGCGGCGATGCGCGCCGCCGACTGGATGATCGAGCTCGGCCCCGGGAGCGGCGAGGCGGGCGGGCACGTCGTGTATCAGGGACCGGCCGCGGCCGTGCGCGACTCGGGCACACTCACCGGGCAGTACCTCTCGGGCGAGAAGCGCATCGGGGTCCCCTCGGCGCGCCGTCCCGCCCGCCGGTGGCTCGGTCTGAGCGGCGCGCGCTTGCACAACCTCGCGGGGGTGGATGTGCGGATCCCGCTCGGCACGCTGACGGTGGTCACGGGGGTCTCGGGCTCGGGGAAGTCGACGCTCGTGCACGACGTGCTGTATCGCCAGCTCGAGGCCCGGCTCACCGGCGCCCACTCCGCCAAGCAGCACCTCGGGGAGCCGGTCGGCGAGGTGCGCGCCCTCGAAGGATGGGACGCGATCGCGGACGTCGTGCTCGTCGATCAGGCGCCCATCGGCCGAACCCCGCGGTCGAACCCGGTGACCTACATCAAGGCCTTCGACGAGCTGCGCGCCCTGTTCGCCGCCGAGCCGCTGGCGCGGGCGCGCGGCTACACACCGAGCACATTCTCCTTCAACGTGGCAGGGGGCCGCTGCGAGGCCTGTGAGGGGGCGGGACACGTCCTCGTCGAGATGGTGTTCCTCGCGAACGTATTCGTGCCCTGCGAGATCTGCGAGGGGAGACGCTTCAAGAAGGACGTCCTCGAGGTCAAGGTCCAGGGCAGTGCGATCCATGAGGTGCTCGAATGGACCGTGGATCAAGCACTGCAGCGGTTCCATCGGCAGCCGCGGCTGGCGCGCGCCCTGTGGCACCTGCAGCAGGTAGGGCTCGGCTATCTCCGGTTGGGCCAGCCCGCGACGACGCTTTCGGGCGGCGAGGCGCAGCGGCTCAAGATTGCGCGCGAGCTGGCAGTGGCGGGCAGTGCGAAGCGGCGGGGCCGCAAGCTCTACATCCTGGACGAGCCCACCACCGGCCTGCACTTGGACGACGTGCGGACCTTGTGCCGCGTGCTCGACCGGCTGGTCGACGCGGGGCACACGGTGCTCGTGATCGAGCACCACCTCGACGTCGTGAAGCGTGCCGACTGGATCATCGACATGGGCCCGGGTGCCGGCGAGGCCGGCGGTCGCGTCGTCGCCCAGGGCACTCCCGAGAGTATCGCCCGCGTCGCCGGCTCCGCGACGGGCCGCTATCTGCGGGACCTGGGCTGATGGGCGGCGTGCTCCGCGTCCTCATCGTGGAAGACTCCGCCACCGACGCGGAGCTGATGCTGCGCGCGATCCGGCAGGCAGGGTTCGCACCCGTCCACGACCGCGTCGAAACCGCCGAGGCGATGCGCGCGGCGCTCGCCGGGCAGGCGTGGGACGTGGTGCTCAGCGATTACAGCCTGCCAGGCTTCGACGCGCTGGGCGCGCTCGCGTTGCTCCGGGACACGGCGCCCGACGTGCCGTTCATCGTGGTGTCAGGCAGCGTCGGGGAGGACACAGCCGTCGCCGCCATGCAGGCGGGTGCCGTCGACTACATCATGAAGGACCGGTTGCAGCGCCTCGCCTCCGCCATCACCCGGGCCGTCGAGGGGGCGGTCGGGCGCCGCGAGCGCCGGCGCCTGGAAGAGCAGCTGGGGCACTCGCAGAGAATCGAAGCCGTGGGCCGGCTCGCCGGTGGGATCGCCCACGATTTCAACAACGTCCTCACCGCGGTCCTCGGCTCGGTCGAGCTGCTCTTGCTCGACGAGCCACCGGGGCGTCCACACCGCGAGGAGCTCGACATCATCCGCGACGCGGCGACACGCGCCAAGGATCTCATCCGCCATCTCCTCGCGTTCAGCGCCCGGCAGGTGCTCCAGCCCGTGGTCATCGACCTGAATCGCCTGGTCCGCGACGTCGCCAAAATGCTGCGCCGCTTGATCGGCGAGGATATCAAGCTCGAAACGGTGCTGGCGCCCGAGCTAGGCGCCGTGCGCGTCGATGCCGGACAGATCGAGCAGGTACTCGTCAACCTCGCGGTGAACGCCCGTGACGCGATGCCCCAAGGTGGCCGCCTGACCATCCAGACGGATAACGTCGACGCGGACGGCACGCGAGGGCGGCTCACCCCAGGCGTCCCGGACGGACGTCATGTGCTACTCCAGGTGTCGGACAGCGGGATCGGCATGGACGACGAGATCCAGGCACACCTGTTCGAGCCGTTCTTCACCACCAAGCCACGCGGCAAGGGCACCGGGCTGGGACTCGCCACCGTGTACGGCATCGTGCGTCAAAGCGGCGGGCACATCGCCGTGGACAGCGCGCCGGGCCGTGGCGCCATGTTCCGCATCTACCTGCCGCGCGTCGAGGCGCCGCTCGACCCCACCGACCGCCCGACGCCGGTGACCGCGCCTGCCGCCGGCAGCGAGACCATCCTGCTCGTCGAGGACGAGCACCTGGTCCGGCTGCTGGCGCGGAAGGTGCTCGAGCGGGCGGGCTACCGCGTCCTGGTCGCCGCGGGCGGGGCCGAGGCGCTGGACCTGGCGGAGCGATACGCCGGCCCGATCCACTTACTCCTCACCGATGTCGTGATGCCCGGGATGAACGGCCGCGAGCTGATGCGCCGCCTCGCGCCGCTGCGCCCGGATCTGCGCGTGCTGTATATGTCCGGGTACGCCGACGAAGCCGTCGCGCAGCACGGGGTGCTCGATCCCGGGACCGCCTTCCTGCAGAAGCCGTTCACGCCCGGGGGGCTGGCGGATAAGGTGCGCCGCGTGCTCGACACGCCCCGCTGACCGCGTGACCCGACGGCAGGCCGACCTGACGCTGCTGCTCGCGACGTTCCTGTGGGGGACGACCTTCGTCGCGGTGAAGAGCGCGCTGGCGTTTGCCACTCCGTTGGCATTTCTCACCGTGCGGTTCGGGATCGCAACGCTGCTGCTCACGCCCGGCACTCGGTTCGACCCCCGGCCGACGGGCCGCGAGCTGCGCGGCGGGTTGCTGCTCGGCGCCCTCGTCGCCATCGGCTTCATCACCGTGACGGCCGGCCTCGTGATCACTACGCCGTCGCGCGCGGCGTTCATTGTCGCCGTGTCCTCAGTGCTCGCGCCCGTCATCGCGCTCGCACTGCTCGGACAGCGCCCGGGCTGGTTGACGGCGACGGCGCTGGCGCTGGCGACGCTCGGGATCTACTTGCTCACGGCTCCGGACGGCGGCGGTCTGAATCGGGGCGACTGGCTAACACTTATCTGCGCCGCCTGCTTCGGCGGCCAGATCGTGGGCGTGACCGAGCTGGGGCGCCACTACGACGCGCGCCGCCTCGTATGGTTCCAGGTCGCCGGTACGGCCGCCGTGGCCGGGCTGGCCACGCTGTTGCTCGAGCAGCCGCACATCCGGTGGACCGGGGAATTCGTCGGGGCGCTCGCCTACACGGTGGCGTTCGCCAGCTCGCTGTGCTTCATCCTGCAGATGCGCGCCCAGCGCCACATGTCGTCGGCGCGGGCGGCGCTCATCTTCTGCTTCGAGCCGTTGTTCGCGGCTGTCACTTCCTGGCTCGTGTTGGGGGAACGCCTCGCCCCGCTGCAGTGGCTGGGCGGAGGCTTGATCGTGCTGGGCATGATCGCCGCGGACCTCCCCACGAGCCGGGTGGTGCCCACCCGTACCGGTTGATTGCTCGCCCACGCTCGGCGATATTTGGCGCGTCTTTCCCGAGTAGCTCAGCTGGTAGAGCAGCCGGCTGTTAACCGGCGGGTCGCAGGTTCGAGTCCTGCCTCGGGAGCTCCGGGGCTCCACCGGCCGTAACGACTTCCCGCCCAGGCTCCAACGGGATCCTCGGCTCTCGTACGGTCCGGGTACGGTTGGGACGGTCCCGGTCCATCACAGAGGCGGCTTCCTTGAGGTGATCGGGGCGGACTTGGATGTACTCGCGCGCTCCAGATGTCGATATCGCCGACGTCGGCGACCC
>WNGQ01010621.1_pt1 | contig 14900 bp, 15 predicted proteins | sample 5407661 | NCBI WGS metagenome assembly WNGQ01 (sample SAMN13153382, study PRJNA577476) | soil metagenome | isolation source: 60 cm soil or saprolite under Garry oak tree replicate 2 | place: USA:California | collected 2016-06-15 | reverse complement strand
GACCGCACGGCAACCTGCGATCCGCGCAAGCTGGCCGACAAAGCTTCCGACGCTGCCGGCTGCGGTCGACACCAGCACATGCTCGCCGGATTTGGGATCGCCCAGGCCGTGAAGGGCGAGATAGGCGGTGATGCCGTTCATGCCGAGCACGCTGAGATTCGCGCTGAGCGGCAGGCGCGAAGGAACGACGCGGCGCAGGACCGTGTCCGGCGTCGTGACGCAGTAGCGCTGCCAGCCAAACCATCCGTAGACATGCTCGCCTGCTCGAAACTCCGCTACATTGCTCTCGAGGATTTCGCCGACCGCGAGCGCACGCATCGGCGTATCGAGCGGCACTGGTGCGCTATAGTTCCCTTCGTCGTTGGCCCATCCGCGCTGCGCAGGATCGACCGAAAGATAGTGATTTTGGACCAGGATCTCGCCCTTGCCAGGTGCAGCGACAGGCTCGGTGACCAGCGAAAAATGTTCCGCCTGCGGTATCCCATTCGGCCGCGCCACGAGCCGCACCTGCCGGTTTTCACGTGGGGACATGAGCGCTCCTCATAAGTAGTACGCTTGTGTACGATATGACTATACGGTAGAACGCAGGTGGGAGACAAGGACGTCCTGGCGGCTTCGGCCGCAGGACGACCTGCAAGATAAAACAAGAGGCAACCAGATGGCGGGGCTCTTCTTCGAGCAGTTTACGGTCGGGCAGACATTCGTCCACGAGATCCGACGCACCGTGACCGACATGGACAACATCCTGTTCTCGTCGCTGACCTACAATCCGGCGGCGGTGCATATCGACCACGACTATGCCAAGGGGACCGAGTTCGGAAAGCCCCTGATGAATTCGATATTCACGCTCGGCCTGATCATCGGTCTGTCGGTCCAGGACACGACGCTGGGTACCACCGTCGGCAATCTCGGCATGGAAGACACGCGATTCCCGCGCCCGGTGTTTGCCGGCGACACGCTGCGCGCTGAGACCAAGGTCGTCGCGGTCAGGGAGAGCAAGTCGCGTCCGACGCAGGGCATCGTCACTTTCGAACATCGCGGCTTCAATCAGCGCGACGAAGAGGTGGTCTACTGTCGCAGGAATGGATTGATGATGCGGAGGCCGGCATGAAACTACGTTCGCTCCTCTTCGTACCAGCCGATAGTGAACGCAAATTCGCCAAGGCAGGTGGCATCGGTGCCGATGCGCTGATCCTCGATCTCGAGGACTCCGTTGCGCCCAGTCGAAAGGCCTTTGCCCGTGATGCCGTCAAGGCGTTGCTGGGCGGAGGGACGAGGAATTGGTCGTTCCTGGTCCGCATCAACCCGTTCGGCACGGGGTTGACGCTGGAAGATCTGGCCGCCGTGGTTCGTCCGGGCCTCGACGGCATCCTGATTCCCAAGGTCAACGGAATCGAGGATGTCGATCTCGTCTCGCATTATGTCGATGTGCTGGAGGTCGCGACCGGCGTCGCGCCTGGTCACGTCAAGCTGCTGGTCGTGGCAACCGAGACGCCGGCCGCGATGATCGGCTTCAACGGCTATGCGCGCAAGAACAAGCGCTTAGCGGCGATGACCTGGGGCGGCGAAGATTTGAGTGCAGCGCTTGGCGCGCTGACGCCGCGAGAAGCCGATGGAAGCTGGACCTTTCCCTATCAGGTGGCGCGTGCGCAGTGCCTGTTTGCCGCGGGCGCTGCCAATGCTGCGGCGCTCGAAACGCTGTACGTCGATTTCAGGGATCAGCAGGGGCTGGCTGAGAGCTGCAAGATCGCGCGACGGGACGGATTTGTCGGCCGAATCGCGATCCACCCTGATCAGGTCGCAACCATCAATGCATGCTTCACGCCGTCGAGCGCTGATATCGAACATGCGCGCCAAGTCGTGGCTGCGTTCGCGGCGAATCCGGATGTCGGCACCGTCGGGATCGACGGAAAGATGTACGACATGCCGCATCTGGTCGCGGCGCGACGAACCTTGGCGTCGATCGGGGAAGGCATCTCTCATGGATAGGTCGTTCGCCAACCAGCTCGATGTGCCGGACGATCATGCCGCGATCCGTGAAGGCGTTCGTGCCGTCGTCTCGCGTTTCGACGACGAGTACTGGCTTGCCCGCGACGAGGACGGCGAGTTTCCGCGCGCGTTCCACCGTGCCATGGCGGATGCCGGCTGGCTCGGCATCACGAGTGCCGCGGCTGGTCGCAGGCGACGACCAGTGCTGCTTCGGTTTCACCGAGCCGGATGCCGGGCTGAACACCACGCGCATCAAGACCTTCGCCGAGAAGGTGCCGGGCGGCTATCTCGTGCACGGCCAGAAGGTCTGGACGTCAACGGCGCAGATCGCCAACAAGATCATGCTGCTGACCCGAACCACCAAATTCGAGGATTGCAAGCGGCCGACGGACGGCATCACCATTTTCTACACCGATCTCGACCGTTCGAAGATCGAGGTGCGCCGAATCCCGAAGATGGGACGCAAGGCGGTCGATTCCAACGCCATCTTCATCGACGGTCTATTCATTCCCGAGGCGGACCGGATCGGCGAGGAAGGCAAGGGCTTTTCCTACATCCTGCACAGCCTCAATCCCGAACGTATCCTGATCGCGGCCGAAGCCATCGGCATCGGTCAGGACGCCCTGCGCCGGGCGACGCGCTATGCCAGGGAGCGCGTGGTGTTCGACCGTCCGATCGGCCAAAATCAGTCGATCCAGCATCCTCTCGCCGAGAACTGGATGTATCTGGAGTCGGCGTGGCTGATGGCGATGCGTGCCGCTTGGCTGTACGATTCGGACAAGCCGTGCGGTGCCGAGGCCAACAGCGCCAAATTGCTCGGCGCGCGCGCCGGCCACGATGCGGCCTGGCAGGCCATCATGACCCACGGCTGCTTCGGCTATGCCAAGGAGTATCACGTCGAGCGGCTGTTCCGCGAAGTCTCGATAACCCGACTCGCGCCGATCACAGAGCAACTCATCCTGAGTTTCATCGCCGAGAAGGTGCTCGATTTGCCGAAGAGCTATTGAGCCACGCCGTGGCGTGCGTCAGAGGTTGCGCGAGATCAACTCTCGCATGATCTCCGACGTGCCGCCATAGATGCGCAGCACGCGCGCATCCGCAAACAACCGGCAGATCTCGTATTCGCGCATGAAGCCGTAGCCGCCAAAGAATTGCAGGCACTGATCGACGAGACGCCCATGCATCTCGGTGACCCAGAGCTTTGCCGTCGATGCGGCATAAGTGCTCAGCTCACCACGGACGTGCTGGCTCAGGCACTGATCGACATAGGCCCACCCGACCTGGAGGTCCGACTTGAGATCAGCCAACTTGAAGCGCGTGTTCTGATAGGTTCCTATCGCCTGTCCAAACGCCTTGCGCTCAAGCACATAGGCCTTGGTAATGTCGAACGCCTTTTGTGCCGACGCAATCGAATGAAGGGCGATTGTCAATCGCTCTTGCGGCAACTCGCTCATCAGCGCTCCCATCGCCCCGCCTTCGGAGCCCAACAGGTTGCTCACGGGAACGCGGACCTGGTCGAAGAACAGCTCCGAGGTGTCGGAGGAGAGATGGCCGAGCTTGTCGAGGTTGCGGCCGTGCCGAAAGCCGGGGCTGTCGGCCTCGACCAGGATCAGGCTCATGCCGCGTGAGCCGCCGTCCGGATTGGTGCGGGTGACCGCGATGACGAGGTCGCACATTTGGCCGTTCGAGATGAAGGTCTTCTGGCCGGAGATGACGTACTCGTCTCCCTCACGGACGGCCCGCGTGCGGATGCCTTGAAGATCGCTGCCGGTCCCGGGCTCGGTCATCGCGATCGCGCAGACGGCCTCGCCGGCGACCATGCGCGGAAGCCACTTCTTCTTCTGTTCCTCACTACCGTAGCTCAGGAGATAGCCGCAGCAGACGTCGTTGTGGACCGAAAAGTCGGTTGCCGGACCCGCGAAGCCCGAATAGGCGAGTTCTTCGATCACGACGGCGTTGTGGCGGAAATCGCCTCCGATGCCGCCATATTGCTCGGGCACTTGCGGGCAGAGCAGGCCGGCCTGACCAGCCGCCGGCCAGAGGGCACGGTCGATGATTCCAGCCTTTTCCCATTCCTGGAAGCGCGGTTCGATCTTCGCCGCGGCAAAGCGGCGGACGCTCTCGCGCAGGATTGAGTGCTCTTCGTCGTAGACCGGGCGATTTTGCAGCATGTGTCTGACCGTAAAGTTGGAAGGCTAGAATGCGACCTTGTCGCCACCCTTGAGCTGCAGGATTTCACGTGCCTCGTCGGGGCTCGCAATTTCGAGCCCGAGGCCTTCGATGATCTTGCGGACTTGCGTCACCTGGGCTGCATTGGTTTCGGCGAGGCGGCCCGCGCCGAGCCACAGGCTATCCTCCAGCCCAACCCGGACATTACCGCCCATTGACGCCGCCATCGCCGCAACTGGCATCTGCGCGCGGCCGGCGCCGAGCACCGACCAGCGGTAGTCGCCGCCGAACAGACGGTCGGCCGTCCGCTTCATGTGCATGACATCGTCCGGATGTGAGCCGATGCCGCCGAGCAGCCCGAAGCAGGTCTGGATGAAGAGGGGAGCCCTGACCAGACCTTCGGTCCAGAAATAGTGCAGGTTATAGAGGTGGCTGGTGTCGTAGCACTCGAACTCGTAGCGCGCGCCGGAGCCGTTCAGCGTCTCCAGCGCGTAGCGGATATCCTTGAACGAGTTGCGGAAGACGAGGTCGTGGGAACCCTCGAGCATTTGCGGCTCCCAGTCGTGCTTGAAGCTCTTGTAGCGCTTCAGCATCGGAAACAGGCCGAAATTCATTGACCCCATGTTGAGGCTTGCGACCTCCGGCTTCCAGGTCGCTGCCGGACGGACGCGCTCCTCGACCGTCATGTAGGGCGAGCCGCCGGTGGTCAGGTTCACGACGACGTTGGAGCTTTGCTTGATGACGCGCAAGAAGGGCTCGAAAGCTTCCGGCGACTGATCCGGCCTGCCATCGACGGGATTGCGGGCGTGCAGATGCACGATCGCAGCTCCTGCCGCGGCGGCGCCAAGCGCGGACTCCGCGATCTCCGTGGATCGATCCGGTGACCGCGCAGGAGATGATGACCTTGTGCGACGCCATGGCTTGGCTACTCAGCGCGTGAATTTGTGGAAGTCCGGATCGCGCTTCTCGTTGAATGCTGCGACGCCTTCCTTCGATTCCTCCGTGTCGTAGAATAGCTTGACCGCGTGAAGGGCGAAGTTGCTGATGCCGCGGATATTGTCGGAATCGGCGTTGAAGGAGCGCTTGGCGAGCGCAATGGCCGTCGGCGACCGCTGGGCAAGCTTGTCGGTCCAGTCCTTGACGGCCGCATCGAGCTGCGCCATGGGCACGACTTTGTTGACGAGGCCCATCTCGCGGGCTTGCTCCGCTGTGTAGCGCTCGTTGAGAAACCAGATCTCGCGGGCTTTCTTGTCGCCGACATGGCGGGCCAGAAAAGCCGTACCCCAGCCGGCGTCAACCGAACCAACCTTGGGCCCGACCTGGCCGAATTGGGCGTGATCCGCAGCAATGGTGAGATCGCAAAGTGTTGCGAGCACGTTGCCGCCGCCAATCGCAAAGCCGTTGACGCGGGCAATCACCGGCTTCGGCACATCGCGGATCAAGCCCTGGATCTCGTCGATCGGTAATCCGACCACGCCGCGGCCGTCATACTGGCCTTCATGCGCGGATTGATCGCCGCCGGTGCAGAACGCCTTCTCGCCGGCGCCGGTCAGGACAATGCTTGCGACCTGCCAGTCGTTGCCGGCGATATGGAAAGCCTGGATGAGTTCCTCGAGCGTTTGTCCCCGGAACGCGTTGTAAACCTTGGGCCGGTTGATGATGATCCATGCCGCGCGGTCGCGGACTTCATAGATGACGTCGGTGAATTGCTTGGGGTCGGTCATGGCAGGTCCTCGCACGATTAGATCATGTTCATTCCGCCGGAGACGGAAATGGTTTGTCCGGTGATGAATTTGCCGTCGTCGGAAGCAAGCATCGCGACGATCCCGCCGTAATCGTCGGGCTCGCCCATCCGCTTCAGCGGAATGCCCCGGACCATGGCGTCCTTCCATTTCACGGCGTGCTCGCCTTCGCCAAGGACCGACGCCATCATCGGCGTGTTGGTGGGACCGGGGCAGACAGCGTTGAGAAGGACGTTCTTGCGTGCCAGCTCCCGCGCCAGTGACTTGGTGAAGGAGATCAGCCCGCCCTTGCAGGCGGAATAGACGGCCTCGTCGCTGGTGCCGACGCGCGCGGCGTCGGAGGCGATATTGACGATGCGGCCGCCGCCGCGCTCGGCCATCAAGGGCGCAATCGCCTTGTGGGTGTTGAGCGGTCCGTAGAGATTGATCCGGATGATCTTGTCCCAAAGCTCCTTGTCGGTCTTCAAGAACGGCATCGGGCGGTCCCAGCCGGCATTGTTGACCAGGAGCCAGATCGGGCCGAGCTCGGCTTCGACCTTGCCAACCGCCGCCTCGACGGAAGCGGCATCTCCCACGTCGACCGCGTAGGTCCTGATGATCGCCTGCGGTGCGAGCTTTGCGGTTTCTTCGCCGCCCTGCGGATTGATGTCGAAGATCGCGATCTTGCAGCCTTCTTCAGCGAGCCGCAACGTCAATCCTCGTCCGATGCCCTGTCCGCCGCCGGTCACGACGGCAACTTTTCCAGATAGGCCCTTCAACGCTGATCTCCCTTGTCGTTTATATTTTTGTCGGCGACCTTCGATTCCGCGAAGGAGATGGGGAGGCCTATGAGGCCGACCCGTTTCTCTGAATGTCGTATCCTCGCTGCGAATACATTTGCCGCGCGATGATCGTCTTCATGATCTCGATCGACCCGCCGGCGATTTTCACCACCCGTGCGTCGGCATAGGCCCTGGCGATCGGATATTCCCACATATAGCCCCATCCGCCGAAGAGCTGGAGGCATTCGTCGACCGTTTCGCAGTGCAGCTCCGAGGTGAACATCTTGGCCATGGCGGCATCGACGGGATCGAGCTTGCCCTCCATGAATAGGGCAATGCACTTGTCGGTAAAGACGCGGGCGACGGTCGCCTTGGTCTTGAGTTCGGCGAGCTTGAACTGGGTGTTCTGGAAATCGGCGAGCTTCTGGCCGAACGCGCTGCGTTCGGAGGTATATTGCAGCGTCCAGTCGATCACGGTCTCGGTGACGGTCGCCGAGCGAATGGCCTGCGCCAGGCGCTCCTGCGACAGTTTGGTCATCATCTGCGCAAAGCCCCTGCCTTCCGCGCCCAGCATGTTGCTGGCGGGAATGCGGACATTGTCGAAGAACAGCTCGGACGTATCTTGCGCCCTCATGCCGAGCTTTTCCAGATTCCGGCCGCGCTTGAAGCCGTCCCGGTTGCTCTCGACGATGAACAGCGTCACGCCTTTGGCGCCAGCCTGGCTGTCGGTCTTGGTCGCCAGCACGATGAAGTCGCAAAGCTGGCCATTGGAAATGAAGACCTTCTGGCCGTTGATGACGAAGTCATCGCCGTCACGCGAAGCGCGGGTCCGGATCGCCTTGAGATCGCTGCCGGCATGAGGCTCCGTCATGCCGAGCGAGCCGATGGCTTCGCCCGACACCATCTTGGGCAGCCATTTGCGCTTTTGCGCCTCGCTGCCGAACGACAGCAGATAGGTCGCGACGAGGTCGGTGTGGATGAGAAAACCGGGGCCGCTCGCGCCGGCGCGCCAGAGCTCCTCGAACACGACCACGTCGAAGAGATAGTCGAGACCCATGCCGCCATATTCCTCGGGCACGGTGCAGCACAAGAGGCCGGCGGCGCCGGCCTTCAGCCAGAGGTCCCGCGGAACAATGCCGTCCTCTTCCCATTGGGCGTGGAAGGGCACGATCTCGCGGTCGACGAAGCGACGGACCGTCTGCCGGAAAATCTCATGTTCTTCGCGAAAGATCGTGCGCTCGATCATTGTCAAAACGCGTCCTGTCTGATTTAGTTTGCTAGTGTACAGTATTAGGTTTGGGTATACAACCCGAAACCAGACGAAGGCAAGTGCGATCGTACACCAATGAACTGTTATGGGAACGGAGAGGGAGCAATGGCGATCGGAGTGGAGCTGAAGCAATTTCGGATCGAGATGTCGGGGACCGGCGTCCTGCACCTGATCTTCGATATGCCCGACCGCTCGATGAACGTGTTCTCGAACGCGGCGATCGAGGAGCTCGGCCTGTTTGCCGACTGGCTCAAGCAAAGCGATGTGGCCGGCGTCGTCATCAGCTCTGGCAAGTCTTCAGCGTTCTGCGCAGGTGCCGATCTGGCCGAGCTGGAGACGGCCTATGAGATGATCATGGCGGCACCGGCGAGCGAGCGCGATCGTCTGGCCTTCGATCATTTTTTTCGGCTCAGCCATGGGCTACGCAGGCTCGAGACTGCCGGCAAACCCATTGCGGTGGCGGTCGCCGGCCTCGTCTTGGGAGGGGGCTGCGAGTTCGCGCTTGCGGCGCACCACAGGGTGCTCGCCGATCACCCGCAGGCTACTTTTGGTCTGCCGGAATCGCTGGTCGGATTGCTGCCGGGCGGAGGCGGAACACAGCGGCTGCCGCGCCTGATCGGAATCGAGGCGGCGCTGCCCGTGCTACTGGACGGCGCGAGGATCGGTGGACAGGCGGCCATCGCCGTCGGGCTTGCTCATGAACTGGTGGCGCCGGGCGAAGAGGTGGCTGCTGCCGAGCGCTGGGTGTTGTCGCGACCGGCAGCCACACAGCCGTGGGATCGGCCGGACTGGCGCGCCGCTGACACGCCGCGCGTCGCGGCAATCATCGGAGAGCGCAGGCGCAAAATGCTGGCCGAGACGCTGGGTCACTATCCAGCATCCTCAGCCATTCTCGACTGCGTCGAGCAGGGCTTGCCGCAGGACTTCGATACGGCCATCCGGACCGAGATGCAGATCTTTGCAAAGCTGATCCAGAGGCGGGAGCCTCGCAATATGATCAGGACATTGTTTCTCGGCAGGCTTGACTATGAGCGGCTGAAGAAGAAGGGCATGAAGCCCGAGATCATGGAGGCCGTCGCAGCGGTTTCGAAAGTGCTTGGTGTCCATTCGGAGCGCGGCAAGGAACTCTCGGAGGCCTTTGCGCGTGCGGGTTTTCGCGTCGAGCAGCCGTGCCGGGCCGATTTCGACGGCCATATCGCTGATGCCGTCTATTGGCATGACGACGAGCCGAGAACCTGGGGCAAGGATCTCTTGCGCGCGCGATTGGTGGACGCTGAGGCCGCCGCTGCGGTCTGGCGCGGACGGCTTGACGAGTCGGAGCGGCGGGCTGCCGACTATGTCCTGGTCACGCAAGCGGGCTTTCCCGCCTACCTCGGCGGCTTGTTTGCCGCCGGGCTGAACTAGTCGGTGCCTCAGGTAGGAGAGAAGTCGTGTCGAAACCCCTTGACGGTATAAAGGTTCTCGATCTTTCGAAGGTTCTCGCCGGCCCGCTCTGCGCGCAATATCTCGGCGATCTCGGCGCCGAGGTCATCAAGGTCGAAGCTGTGGGGCAGGGAGATGAGACGCGGGGCTGGCCGCCTTTTCCCGCGCCCGGCCTTGGCACGGTTTTTCTGAGTGCCAATCGCAACAAGCGCAGCATTGCGATCAACATGAAGTCCGACAAGGGGCGCAAGCTTGTGCACGAGCTCGCGAAATCCGCCGATGTCGCCATCGAGAGCTTCGGCACTGGCGTCGCCGAGCGGTTGGGAATCGATGCCGCAAGTCTCTGCGCGCTTAACGACCGGCTGGTCCATTGCAGCATCTCCGGCTTCGGTCGGACGGGACCTCTCAAGAATTCGCCGGGTTACGACGTGATCTTGCAGGCGTTCAGCGGCGTCATGTCGATGACGGGCGACGAGGGCGGCGGATATATCCGCAGCCCCATTTCCCCGATTGATCAGATGACAGGTGTGCACGCATTCAGCGGCATACTCGCCAGCCTGTTCGCGCGGGAGAAGTCGGGCAAGGGCGCGGCGATCCAGGTGTCGCTGTTCGACACCGCGCTTGGGCTTCTGGGCTACAATCTCCAGACCTTCTGGGAGCGGGGCACACAACCCCCCAAGTGCGGTTCCAGCCACGAATCGTTATGTCCCTATCAGGCGTTTGAAGCATCGGACGGTCCGATCATGATCGGGGTGGCCAACGACAATCTCTGGCGCAAGTTCTGTGGCGTCGTCGGCCTGAACGCGATCGTAGACGACCCGAAATTCCGCACCAATGCGCAGCGCGTGAAGCATCGCACTGAGACGCTTCACCATGTGCAATCGGTGATTGCCAGCAAAACCGTTGCGCACTGGAATGCTGCGCTGAACGAGGTCGGCATTCCCTGTTCGCCGATCAATACACTCGCGCAGCTGCTGGATCATCCGCACACAAAGGCGGACCAGCTCATCATGCAGTATGATCATCCCGCCGCGGGTCGTCTCAATTGCGTCGGTCACCCCGTCACCTTCGTCGGGGAGGAGCGCAACCCCGGCCTGCCGCCGCCTGCGCTCGGACAACACACTGACGACGTCCTGAAGGACATGGGCCTGTCTGCCGCGAGCATCGCCGAATTGCGCCGCGAGGAGATCGTCAGTTGACTGGCGTCTCATCGCTTCCGGAAATTACGACGCGCGTCAGACCGTTGTGAAAAACGGCAACGGTGCGCCGTCGGTCGGCTTGAACACCACCTTCACCTTCTGGCCGATCTTGAGCTTCTCGAGGTCGCAGTCGACGAAATTGGTCTGCAGCGACGGACCTTCCCTCAGCGTGACATAGCCGATCGCGTAAGGACCGGTCGGCGATTTCCGCATCAGGCTGTAGGTGTAGATCGTGGCCTCGCCCGAACTCTCCTCCCACACCGACTTGTCGGAGTAGCAGAACGGGCAGATCGCGCGCGGGAAGTAATGCGCTTCGCCGCAGGCGGTGCAGCGCTTGATCATGAACTTGCCCTGCTTGGCAGCTTCCCAGAACGCGGCGGTCTCCGGATTGGCCACGGGGGCCGGATACTTCTTGCTTCGCTCATCACACGCGCTCCAGAATGGCAGTCGAGGCGGCGTGGCGGACGCCCAAGAGACCGCCGGTGCCGTGGGCGAGGGCGAGATCGCAATTCCTGACCTGCACCTTCGGATGCGCCTCGCCGCGCAACTGCCGGACCGCCTCGAGGATCTTGGTCATGCCGCCGCGGTTGACGGGGTGGTTGCTGCAGAGGCCGCCGCCGTCGGTGTTGAACGGCAGCTTGCCGACGCCGGAGATCAGATTGCCGTCGGCGACGAACTTGCCGCCCTCGCCCTTCTTGCAGAAGCCGAGGTCCTCGAGCTGCATCAAGACCGTGATGGTGAAGCTGTCGTAGATCGAGGCGTATTTGATGTCCTTCGGCGTGATGCCGGCTTCCTCGAACGCGCGCGGACCGGACCAGATGCCGGCGGAGTACGTGAGATCGAGATCCTTGCCGCCGCGCGGGCCCTTCATCGCCTCGCCATGGCCGATCAACCGCACCAGCGGCTTCTTCAAGCTCTTGGCAATCTCGGGCGTCGTTACGATCAGCGCGCCGCCGCCATCGGTGACGACGCAGCAGTCGAGCCGATGCAGGGGATCCGAGATCATAGGGGAATTGACCACATCCTCGACGGTGACGACGTCCTTGAGCATCGCGTGCGGATTGTACTGCGCGTGATGCGAGGCCGCGACCTTGATCCAGGCGAGCTGCTCGCTGGTGGTGCCATAGTCGTGCATGTGACGCATGGCGCACATGCCATAGGCATTGTGGGTGGTCGCACCATAGGCTGTCTCGAAGTCGGCCTCGGCGCCAGGCGCACGCGGCGGCGTCCGGCCGGTGCGCGGCTTGCCGGCGAGCGTGATCAGCGCGATCGAGCACTTGCCCGCCGCGATCGCCTCCGCCGCGTGGCCGAGATGGATGATGTAGGAGCAGCCGCCGGTGTCGGTGCTGTCTATATGGCGCAGATTGAGGCCGAGATAATCGACCATCGGCCAGGCACCGCCCGGCGCGTCACCGGCGCAGAAGTAGCCGTCGATGTCGTCCTTGGTGAGCCCGGCATCCTCGATCGCGCCTTTGGCGACCTCGGCGTGAAGTTGGGCTGTGGATTTGTCCGGCGCATGCCGGGTCGGATGTTCGTAGATCCCGGCAATGTAGGCCTTGCTCTTGATGGTCAAATAAGATCTCCGCTCGCGGTTCTGTGGCCTGCCGAGGCAATGCTCGGCAGGCATGGAGGTGATACCGGCGCTACTCGTCGAGCAGCCTCCAGGATGTCTTCTCGAAGATGGCCATGCGCAAGGAGCGGTAGGGAGCGTAGTTCTCCTTGGAATTGGTAAGTTCGATTCCCGGAAGGAGCATGCCGACCCGCTCCTTGTTGAAGCTCGTCGCCTGGGCCAGCAGATTTTCGCGCGTCAGATTGTCGCCGCACCTTTGCAGGCCTTTTGCGATGGCTTGCGCATTGATGTAGCCGGACAGCGCGATGAAGTCGTTCGGGCTGTCGTTCGGCGCCCATTTCTTCATGAAGGCAGCGTAGTCCTTGACCTCGGAGTCTTCGGCCCAGGCCGGACGTTGGCCTGCTTGGCGAACTGGGTCGTATAGGCGCCCTGAACGTTGTCGAGGCCGGCAGGCGTCAGCACGCCCTGAATCGAATTGACCGGACTGGCGAGGAACTGGACCGGTTTCCAGTTGATCTCATTGGCCTTCTTGATCCCTTGGGCGGCAAATTTCGGCGTCGCAAAATAGACCAGCGTGTCGGCGCCTGAGGCCTTGAGCTTGAGGATCTCGGAATCGATCGTTGGATAGCTGAGCTCGTAGGATGCTTCCGCCACGATCTTGGCCGTGCTGTCAGCGCCCAGGCCGGCCTTGAGGCCGGTGAGGTAGTCCTTGCCGTAATCGTCGTTCTGATAAAGCACCGCGATCTTGGCGTTCGGCAGCTTCTTGAGAATGAACTTGCCGAACGTCGCGCCCTCCATCTCGAAGGGAGGGTAGAATGGGACGGTCCAGGGAAAGGTCTGCGGGTCGTTGAAGCGACGGCCACCGGCCGAAATGAAGACCTGTGGTACCTTGTTCTGGTTGAGGTATTTTTGAACCGCAATGTTGGGAACGGTGCCGACGGTCCCGACCTCGGCAAGAACGCCGTCGTCGTCGACCAGCTTGCGGGTCTGTTCAATGGCTTTGGGCGGGCTGAACGCGTTGTCGAGCGAAATCAGGTTGACTTTTCGGCCGTTGATCCCGCCGGCCTCGTTCAGCATCTGGAAATAGCCGGCCATGACGCGGCCGTAGCTCGAAAAGGCGGAGGCCGGCCCGCTATAAGGGATTGTCTGGCCGATCTTGATCTCGGTGTCGGTAACGCCGGGGCCATATTGCTTTTCAGCGGCGCGAACCTCGATGAGAGCGCTGCCGAGGAAAAGGGCCGAAACGCTGACCAGTGTCAGAATTCTCATGTTTTCTCCCATGTCATTTCTTGCATGTCATTTCTTGCAGTCACGCCCGCGTGGAGCGTCCAAAAGCAGTACACATGTGTATCATATACTATAAAACGTAAATGCGCGACATGAGATGTGCCGAAAGGTTCTGATAGCCGACTGCGCGTTGTATTGCTGGGCGGCGTTGTACGTCTTGAACGCCGCCTGGACTGTGGTACAGATAGTACATAAGTATACTATTGTCGGCCGAGCGGCGCGTGACGCCGACCGCGGCTGGCGAAGGGAGGAACCATGGCTGCCTCGGGCGCCGAGGATGTTCCGTGCTCGCCCGACGCCATCACGCCGGAGTGGCTGACGGCGGTGCTTTGCCAGAAGGTACCTGGAGCCGTCGTAACGGGTGTCGTGGTCAAGCCCGCGAGCGCGGGAACGCATGAACGCCATCAGTTGATCGTCAGTTACAATGAGGCCGGCCAGCGCGCGGGTCTGCCACAATCGATGTTCACGAAGTCGCTGCCCAGCGTCGTCACGCGCATGATCGGCGGGTTCAACGGCACCGCGCGGGTCGAGGGACGCTTTTACATGCAGCTGCGACCGCAGCTCGAGATCGAGGCGCCGATCGGCTATCACGCCGCATTCGATCGCCAGACATTTGCCTCGATCCTTCTTCTGGAGGACATGGTCGCAACCAAATCGGCGACGTTTTGCAACTACCGGACCTACGTGTCGCGCGAGACGGCGGAGGACATGATCGATGTTCTGGCCGCGCTCCACGCGCGTTTCCACGGCGATGGTGAGCTGGCGACGAAGTATCGTTGGGTTGCCAGCTATCCGCGCTGGTTCACGATCGGCGCGGACAAGATGGGCTTGGAACACTATACGCGAAAGGCATTCGACGCTGCCGCGCATGTCATTCCCAAGAGCGTGCTGGCGCAGCGTGATGCGGTTTGGCCTTCTGCCACGCAGGCCCTTGCCGTCCATGACAGCGAGCCGCAGGGACTGATTCACTCCGACGTGCATATCGGCAACTGGTACCGCACAGGGGCGGGGAAGATGGGCCTGTGCGACTGGCAATGCCTTGCCCGCGGACATTGGTCGCGGGATTTTGCCTATGCCGTGACGGCCGCTCTGACCCCCGACGACCGCCGCAAGTGGGAAAAGGATCTGCTCCTTCGATATCTCGACCGATTTGCCGCGCTAACCGGCACCAAACCGGATTTTGACAAGAGCTTCCTGCACTATCGGCAGCAGATGGTGCATGCGCTGCTGATGTGGACGATTACACTCTGTCACTCCCCGCTGTTGCCGAACATGCAACCGGAGGACACGACACTGGCGATGATCGAGCGGATCTCGACTGCGATGGCTGACCTGGATTCGCTTCGCAGTTGACATGCTCCTTGAGCAGGCGCGACGACTTCAGGCCGGCGCAAGCCGGCATTCGCCGCGATCGAGCACCATCATATGCCGTTCGATGGCCCACGCCCTAAAGCGAACGGTTTCACCTTCCTCGAACATCTCGATCCGGAT
>WNGQ01003912.1_pt1 | contig 14909 bp, 16 predicted proteins | sample 5407661 | NCBI WGS metagenome assembly WNGQ01 (sample SAMN13153382, study PRJNA577476) | soil metagenome | isolation source: 60 cm soil or saprolite under Garry oak tree replicate 2 | place: USA:California | collected 2016-06-15 | reverse complement strand
CGCCAGGGCCGTCCTGGGCAAGACCCCGGCCGGCCCGGGCGGACGTGGCGCCGCGCTGGACGCCGGCGGCCGCGCCCTGGTGCCTGCCCCACGGCAGCCGGCCGGCCCGGCGGGCAGGCTGCGCGGCCTGGAGACCCTGGCCCGGCTGGCGGACAAGCTGCCGGCCGGCGCGGCCGCGCTCGCGGTGGACGCGGAGACCGCAAGCCGCCTGCTTTCCGTTACCCCCCGCACGGCCAGGAGGCTGCTGCACACGCTGGCCGAGGAAGGCCTTGCCTGGCCACTGCCGCCGAGCCGGACGCCGCAGCCCGGCCGGCCACGCCAGTTCTACCGGCTGGTGGTGGAGAAGCTGGACCAGGAGTAGCCGCAAGGCTCAGGCGTAGCGGCTGATCACCGACTTGCCGAACCTGGCCATTTCCTCACGCTGCGGCGAGAACTGCAGCAGCATCAGGCCGACGCCGGCCTGCTCGTAAGCCCGGAGCCGCTTGATGATCTGGTCCGGGGTGCCGATCAGTCCGCTGCGCAGCCCGCGGTTGGAGACGCTGTACTCCTCGACCGAGACCCGCGACTCAAGCTGCGAGCCCTCGACGAAGTCCTGGTAGGAGGCGTACGCCTCAGGGGAGGCGCGGACATCGAGGATCCGGTCCAGCTCGGCCTGGGCCTCGGCCTCGGTATCGCGGCAGATCACGTACCCGGAGACGCCGAACATCAGCGGCGGCCGCCCGGCGCTGGCCCGGCGGGAGTTCAGGTCGGCGACCTTGGCGGCGATGACCTCGGGCGCGTCGCCATGCATCACGTAGGCGTCCGCCTGCGCCGCGATGACCTCCTTGGCCTTCGGCGACTCACCGCCCATGTAGACGTGCGGCGGCCGGCCCGGCTTGGGCTCAAGTATCGCGCCATCGAGCTGGTAGAGCGGGCCGTTGTGCGTCACGGTGTGCTCGCGCAGCAGCCGGGCGACCACATCCAGCCATTCCCCGGTCCGCGCGTACCGGGCGTCGTGCACGTCGAACGGTGCGCCGTACTGCGCCGCCTCGTCCTTCCACCAGGAGGACACCACGTTCAGTGACAGCCGCCCCGGCGCGATCACGTCCAGCGTGGACAGTGCCTTGGCGGTCAGCGCCGGCGAGTGATAGTTGGGCCGGACGGCGAGCATCAGCTCAAGCCGCCGGGTGACGGCGGCGATGGCCGGGGCGACCGTCCAGCAGTCCAGCGACGGCGCCCGGTGCCCCTTGATGTCGTTCAGGTTCAGCTCGGCGATCAGGGTCAGCTCGAAGCCATGCTGCTCGCTCTCCACGGCCAGGTCCCTGAGGTACGGCCAGCCGATGGACATGCCCTCGTCGCGGACGTTGCGCAGCCACCCGCCGAAGATCGGCATCCAGTACCCGAACCGCATCAGTGATTCCCGCTTCCTGTCTCGCTGGCCAGCAGGCCGCCGAGGAAACCGGCCACCGCCCGCAGCGCGGAGCGGGGCGCGGCTGCCTCGATGCCGGCGTTGTAGTTGGTGGTGGTGTTCACGTCGTAGGTGACCAGCCGGCCATCTTCGGTCTCGATGAACTCGAACCCGGCGACCTCGATACGGTGCTTGCGGGCAAACTCCAGGTAGCGGCCGATGACCGGGTGGTCGAAGCCGGCCCGCAGCGCGAACAGGCCATCGCCGGGCGGCTGGCCGACGGCGCAGGCATCGGCCGGGCACAGCTCGAACCCGCCGCGTGCCGTGTCCGCGGTGATCGCGTAGATGAACTCGCCGCCCACCAGTTCCACCCTGGTAATGACCGGCTCTGCGGCGCGCAGGTACTCCTGCAGCAGGGTGATCCCGTCGGCAGGCGCCTCGTAGCCGGGCGACGACAGATAGGCGTCGAACTCGTCGTGGCTCTCGAAGAGCCGGACGCCGAGGCCCTTCCCGCCCTGGTTGTGCTTGCTGATGAACGGAACAGGCAGCTTCCTCGCGGCGGCGGGAAGCTCGCCGGCGCCGGCCACGGCCAGCGTCTGCGGCACGTCGAAGCCCGCCGCGCGCAGCGCGGTGAGCTGATCCATCTTGCTCATCTCGAACTCGAGCACCCGGCGGCCGTTGACCACCCGGCGGCCATGCGACTCCAGCCAGCAGAGCACGCCGCGGGTCAGGTCCTTCGCGTGCGGGTGCCCTCTGGTGTGCGCGGACGCGCTCATCCGGGACCAGAACACCCCGTCCGGCGGCGGCGCGCCGAGGTCGAGCACGCCATCGCCGAGCAGCCACTGCTCGTGCGGCACGCCCGCGGCATCGAACGCGGCCCCAAGCGGCGCGTACCAGCCGGGGTTCTCGTGCATGACATAGACCTTCATCCGAGCCTGGCGTCCGCCATTCACCCCTGCCCTCCGCCGTGCCGTCAGCAACAGCGTAGGCGAGACGCCGGCCGGCCGGACCGGCCGCCGGGTAGTGAAATGATCACTTCCCGGCGGCACCAGCTGGCCCGGGCGAGCACGCCGGAATTTCCCGTTATAAACCCGGCGGCAATCAGTGCCGTCGCGGGTACCCGTGCGCTACGGCGAGCAGCATGTCGTTGGCCTCTTCGTCGCCGATGGAGATGCGCGCGCCCTCCGCGCCGAACGGGCGGATGCTGATCCCCTGGCGCTCGCAGGCCGCGGTGAAGCCGGCCGTGTCATCGCCGAGCGGCAGCCAGATGAAGTTGGCCTCGGTGGGCGGCACCATCCAGCCCTGGCCGAGCAGCTCGCCGCGGACCCGGTCGCGCTCCTTGACGACGGCGTCGACCCGGTCAAGCAGCTCGGCCTCGGCGGCCAGCGAGGCGATGGCCGCCGCCTGCGCGATGGCGTTGACGGTGAACGGCAGCATCGTCTTGCGTGCGGCCGCGGCCACCTGCTCGTGCGCGACCATGAAGCCGGCCCGCAGGCCCGCCAGCCCGTATGCCTTGGAGAACGTGCGCAGCACGGCCACGTTAGGCCGGTCGCGGTACAGGCCGATGCCATCGGGGACTTCGCCGTCCCGCACGTACTCCCGGTAAGCCTCGTCGAGTACGACCAGGCAGTCGGCCGGCACCCGGTCAAGGAACTCGGCTAGCCCGGCGCGGTGCACGACCGTGCCGGTCGGGTTGTTCGGGTTGCAGACGAAGATCATTCTGGTCTGCCCGGTGATCGCGTCCGCCATCGCGGTCAGGTCGTGCGCCTGATCGCTGAGCGGCACCCGCACCGAGGTGGCCCCGGCCAGGTCGGCCAGCAGCGGATAAGCCTCGAACGAGCGCCACGCGTAGATGATCTCCGCGCCCGGCTCGCCGACCGCCGCGAGCAGCTGTGCGGTCACCCCGACGGAACCGCAGCCGACCGCGATATGCGCGGGCGGCACGGCGAACCTGCTGGCGATCGCCTCGGTCAGCGCTTCAGCCCCGTTGTCCGGGTACCGGTTGACCTGCCGCGCCGCGGCGGTGATGGCTGCCACGACCGAGGGCAGCGGGCCGAGCGGGGACTCGTTGGACGAGAGCTTGAACGACCTGCCGTCCGGCCCGGCCGGGCTGCGCCCCGGCCGATAGGGCGCGAACTGGTCCAGGATCGAGCGGAACCGCGGGGAGCTTCCGGACACCGTTGTCCTCCTGTGCTTGTCCTCCTGTGCTTGCCCTGCTTGTGCTTGCCCTGCTTGTGCTTGTTCTGCTGTGCTTGTTCTAGTGGCGCCCGTCCAGGTTACTCGCCCGGCGGCGACTCGAGTGCGGCGCTGAAGGCGACCAGCATCTCGTCACTGAACAGGACGAACCTGGCCTCGTCCAGCGACGGCCCCGGCTTGCGCACCGCGGCAACGGCGATCCGCGCGGCGTCGTCGGCCGGCCAGCCATAGGCTCCGGCGGAAATGGCGGGAAAGGCCACCGTCCGCGCGCCGAGTTCCCCGGCGAGCCTGAGCGACTCGGTGTAGCACGACGCCAGCACCGCCGAGCGGTCCTGCGCCAGCGCATAGACGGGCCCGACGGTATGAATCACCCACCGGGCCCGGAGGTCGCCCGCTATCGTCGCCACCGCCTGGCCGGCCGGCAGCCCGTCGCGGTAGGGCCCGGCGCGCAGCGCACGGCAGGCCGCCAGGATCGCGGGTCCGCCCCGGCGGTGAATGGCGCCGTCGACGCCACCGCCGCCGAGCAGCGTGGAGTTGGCGGCATTGACGATCGCGTCCACCCGCTGCGCGGTGATGTCGCCGCGGACGATGGTGAGCCTCACCAGGTGTGACCTTCCACGATTGTTGGCATCCCGATTCTGCCGCCAAAGTCCTTTCCCGAGGGTACGCGCATGGCAGTATGAATTGCCTCACAGTGAGGCTGATCATGAGATTTGCCGGTATCGTCGTGGCGGCCGCCACGATCGCCGGGCGGCGCCAGTTCTTCTCGAGACCGGGCCTGGCTCGTGCCGAGCTAGCCAACGAGATGCGGCTCGGCCAGGGGTCTTTAACCGGGGGCGTGCGCAGCTCCATCGGCGGACCAGTTCCTCATCAGTATGCTTGGCGCGCTCCGGCCAGTGGACCCCGCCGCATGAGGGGGCCCCGCCGCGTTAGGGTGCCCCGCCGCGTGAGCGGGCCCCGCCGCGTGAGCGGGCCCCGAGTAGAGCTCTCGGCACCCGCTGGCCCGGCCTTCTCCGCTGCGGCTCCCCGCGTTGCGGAACACACCCGTTGCTATTTAGGAGGAGAAGCACATGGCTAGGTTGAGTAAGGTACAGATGGCTCGCTGGGCCAGGGGCCGACGCCGCTTCAGCGCGCCGGTTTCCGTCCTGGCCGTTGCCGTGGCGGCGGTGACCACGGTCGCGCTGACGGGCGCATTCACTGGCGCATTCGCTGGCGGGTCCGGCGCGACCGGGCTGACGCTCAACAGGCAGCAGATCGCGCAGCGCATCCTGAGAACCCAGGCGTCAAAGGTGATGACGGCACCAGCCCTGGCTGCCCTGCACATGCTGGCGACGGGGAGTAAGGAGTTGTCGCCTGGGCTGGCCGCGCACGGGCTACCCGCACGGGGGCCATCCGGGCTCGCAAACGGCGGTGCGGCGCTGGCGAAGTCTGCGTTTACTAACGTCCGGGTCAATGACCCGTCGCTGGATACCCACGAGCCCGGCCAGACCACGCAGAGCGAGACCTCGATCGCCGTGGCCGGATCGCATATCGCGGTGGGCTACAACGACAGCCAGCAGACCGGGCTGTTCCTTACCGCCGGCAGCGACCTGACGGGCTACTCCTACTCGGCGGACGGCGGCGCCAGCTTCACTGACGGCGGCGCGATCCCCAATACCCCGGAGTTCGTGAACTTCGGCGACCCGTGGCTGGCAAGCACCCGTGCGGGCGACATGTACTACTCGACGCTTGCCCTGGACCTCTTCAATTTCAACCTGGATGTCGTGGTCGCCAAGTCAACCGATGGCGGCAAGGCGTGGGGCACCCCGGTGCCGGTGTACCGGCCGCCGTTCAGCATCTTCTACTCTGCCGACAAGCCGGCCATCGCCTCCGGCTCCGACCCGGTGGTCAAGGCACGTGACGACCTCTACGCCACCTGGGACGACTTCTCCTTCAACCCCGCCATCGGGAAGTTCTTCGCCGGGCTGCCGGTCGCCCACTCCACCAACGGCGGCGCGACCTGGCACCTGGCCTACGCCAAGAAGTTCGACCTCACCGCGGAGAAGGGCTGCTCCTTCAAGCAGTTCATCGGCGCGACGCCGATCGTCAGCCACGCAGCTGGCACCCTCTACGTGGTGGCCGAAAGGCTCGCCGTCAACGACCCGAGGTGCACGGGCACGGCGCCGATGCGGCGGTCCGAGTGGATCTTCCGGTCCGCCGACGGCGGCAAGACTTTCGGGCCAGGCGTGAAGATCGCCGGCGCGACCGAGGCTGTCCCCAACGGGCTGCTGTTCCTAGGGCCTGGCCGGTACATGCGCGACCTGGAACTGCCAACGATCGCCCAGCGCGGCAATGCCATCTATGTCGCCTGGAACGATGGTGCTCGCGGGAAGAGCCACATCCGGCTCGCCACCTCCATCGATGGCGGGCAGACCTGGGCGGTTTCGTTTGTCACCCACGGCGCGGGTGACGAGGTACAGCCGGCGCTGTCGGCCGACAGCAGCGGCATTCACCTGCTCTACTACCAGCGCAATCCAAACAACACCCTCGACGTGCTCGCCGGCAACTCCCGGAACGGCACCGGGTTCGCCACCAAGCGCGTAACCACACAGTCGTTCCAGGGGACGCTGACGATCCCGCAGTTCGACCCCATCATCGCCTTTGGCTACATGGGCGATTACATCGCGAACGTCAGCGACGGGTTGCATCAGTACTTCGCCTGGGGGGACAACCGTGACAGCGTGACCGATTTCCTATTCCCGAACGGGCGCAACGACCCCAACGTATTCTTCGCCAAACAGTGACTACGGCGGCTGACTGGCGGGCCGGCCTGGGATGTTCGTCTGTTCCGTGCCGATCACAGCGGGTGACCGTTGCGCGTGGCCGGCCGGACAAAGTCACGCGTGGCCGGCCGGACCAAGTCAGATGCGCCGTTGCCCTCGTCTGTCGCGAGCGGACTGGTGCCAAGCTGGATGAAAAGCGGCTGAACTGACTGAAAACCTCCTCCGAGGTTTCCGCTCAGTGCCGACCTGGAAGCCAACTAACGTGCCGACCTGGAAGCCAACTAACGTGCCGACCTGGAAGCCAACTAACGTGCCGACCTGGAAGCCAACTAACGTGAAAGGTCAAACCAGGGCGAGCCTAGCTCCCGGGCCAGGGCACGGCTCTACTCAAGGCCCGCCCGCGCGGTAAGGTGGCGACGTGAACCGGCTCGGTGAACTAGAACGCGCCATTATGGATGTGCTCTGGGAGACTCCCGAGCCGCTGACGGTCCGCCAGGTCAGCGGGCAGCTTACGGAGCGGGACCTGGCGCACACCACGGTCATGACGGTGCTGGACAGGCTCGCCAAGAAGGGGTTCGCGCGACGCGAGCGGGACGGCCGGGCGTGGCGTTACCGCGCGGCGGAGAGCCGGGAGGCGTACGTCACCGAGCTGATGCTGAACGCGCTTGACCAGACCGGTGACCGGCAGGCGGCGCTTGCCCGTTTCGTCCGCAGCGTGTCCGGCGCGGAGGCCAGGGCACTGCGCCGCGCGCTTGAGGCACTTAATTCGCCTGGACGGCTCGATAGGGCGCGTCAGGCCGACTCCCTTGAAGACGCCGCTGAGGGCTGACTGCTCGTGTCTCCCGCAGTCCTGATCCTGGCCGTGGTCGCGGCGGGCAGCGTCCCTGCCGCGTCGGCGCTTGCCTCGGCCCGCTGGCCGGGCCGGTCGCCTGCTGCCGCGATCCTGCTCTGGCAGGCGCTCGGGCTGGGCTGGGGCCTCGCGGCGGTGGGCGCGCTCGCCGGGCTTGGTGCGGGACCAGGACCTGGGCCGGCCGGCACCGGGCAGGTGGGAGTGGTCAGGGCGGCGCTGGCGGTCGCAGCTCGGGTGCTGCGCGACAAGGCATTCTGGCCGGGGGCCGCTGACCCGCTTGCCGACCTCCGGCTGGTATCGGTTGCCGCCGGGCTTGTGCTGTTCGCGCTGCTCTGCTGGGTGCTGGTGGCCGCTTTCGCCGCTGTGCTGCGCGCCCGGCGGCGGCATCGGGACCTGTTAACGCTGCTCGCGCATGGTGACCCCAAGGTGCCGGGCGCGCTCGTGGTGGATTATCCGGCCGCGGCCGCCTACTGCGTACCCGGCCTGCGGTCCCGGATCGTGATCAGCGCGGGCGCCCTTAAGCTGCTCGACCAGGCCGAGCTTGCTGCGGTGCTCGCGCACGAGCGGGCCCATCTGCGGGAGCGGCACGATCTGGTGCTGCTGCCGTTCAATGCGCTGCTGCGTGCGTTCCGCTGGTCCGCGGTCGCCCGCCGGGCCGAGGGCGCGGTGGCGCTGCTGGTGGAGATGCTGGCTGACGACCACGCCCTGCGGCACCGCCCGGCCAGGGAACTGGCGACGGCGCTGATCCGGGTCGGCGCGGCGGGCTCGCGGGTGCCATCGGGCGCGCTGGCCATTGCCGGTGCCGAGAACGGTGCCGGTGACGATGGCGGCGGTGCCGGTGCTGCTGGCGGCGGTGCCCGGGCTGGTACCGATGCTGCCGGTGCCCGGGCCGGTACCGATGCTGCCGGTGCCAGTGCCGCCGGTGCCCGGGCCGGTACTGATGCTGCCGGTGCCAGTGCTGCCGGTGCCCGGGCCGGTACTGATGCTGCCAGTGCCGAGAACGGTGCCGATGGCGGCGGCGAGGTGGCGGTCCGGGTTGCGCGGCTGCTCCGGCCAGCACCCGGGCTGTCCGCTGCGGCGCTCGCGCTCGTCTGCGGCACGGCCGGACTGCTCGTCGCGGTGCCGGTCACGCTGCTGTTTACTTCCTTTTGAACGCGGTAGCACCCGGCCAGCCAGCCAGCGCACACGGCTGCCGGCGCGGGCGCGTCTATGCGGCCCCTGTGGAAGCCGGCGCCTGTGCAGGCCGGCGCTGTGCAGGCGGGCGCCTGTGCAGGCCGGCCCCTGTGCAGGCCGACGCCTGTGCAGGCCGACCCGGCCAAGCGTGCCGGGCTAGTCGGCGATGCGGATCCGCAGGCGGCGGAAGCCCTTGCCCTTGTTCTCGATCTTGACGACCTCGATCCGGCCGATCTGGCTGGTCGTGGCCACATGCGTGCCGCCGTCAGCCTGCTGGTCAAGTCCAACGATGTCGATGATGCGGACCTCGGGCACGTCCGGCGGTACGAGGTTGGTCGCGGTGCGGATGATGTCAGGGATGGCGAATGCCTCCGCCCGCGGCAGCACCCGCACGTCGATACGCCGTCCAGCGGCGATCTCCTTGTTGCAGGCCGACTCGACCGTCTCCTTGAACCCGGGCGGGACCTCGGGCAGGTCGAAGTCCATCCGTGCGACGTAGGGTTCCATGTTTCCGCCGGTTACCAGCGAGCCGAAATCCCTGAACACCACCCCGCAGAGGACATGCAGTCCCGAGTGCGTACACATCAGCGCGGTCCGCCGCTCGTCCGCAACGGCGCCGCGCACGGCCGTGCCTGGCGGCGGTATCGGGTCGCCGTCCGCTGGGATCAGGTAAAGATCGTCCGCCTTCCGCGCGCCAGCGATGCGCGTTTGCACGCCACCCCAGAGCAGCACACCGTGGTCGGGAGGCTGGCCGCCGCCGCCAGGATAAAACGCCGATCGGTCAAGCACGATGCCGTCCGGCGCTGCCGCGAGAACGACAGCATCCCATTCGCGCAAGGTCTGATCAGCTAGCTCAAGCCGGTGCGTTCGCCACTGGGTCTCGCTCACGGCCACTGAGCCTAGTGCAAGGCCGGGGGCTGGCCTGCCTAGCCTGTCGGCTCAGGCGTGGCCTGGTCGGCGTGCGTGACCTGGTCGGCGTGCGTGACCTGGTCGGCGTGCGTGACCTGGTCGGCGTGCGTGACCTGGTCGGCGTGCGTGACCTGGTGGCCTGCGTGTGGAAGGCTCGTAGCTCACCAGGGACCGTACGGGCCCTGTCGCGACGACCCGCCGTTGAATCCCTTGACCCGGGGCCGGACGTCGGTGAGATAAACCGCTGACGCGACGAACGCGGCTACGGACAGGATGCCGATGGCCGCGAAGCCGGTACTAGCGGCGGTGCCGAGGCCGATCGCGGTAGCGACGCCAAGGATGATCAGCCAAAGCGGCTTGGTCTGCTTGCTTGCCGCCACGAACGCCTGGGACGGCCGACGGATAGCGTCGATGAATGCCCATGCCTCGACGATGAATGCGGCAATGGCCAGCACCTCGAAGAGCCAGGTGAGCGCCGAGTATGCGCCCGGATTGCTGAAAATCACGATGTCAGGCTATCGGCTAGCGGCCGGGCTCGGAACCATGTGCTCGGGCTCCGTCTCATTGGCAGCTTCTGCGTCTCCGGCATGCTGCGGTACATCCCCGGGCTCCGCTGGCTCCACGGTTCCCGCCGCCCCTGGCTTAGCGGCCCCCGCCGGCGCTGGCTTAGCGGCCGACGCGGCCTCAGGCTCCGTAGCCCCCGCCGCCTGTGGCTCTGCGGCCAGCGCGGCCTCTGACTCCGCAGCCAGCGCCGCCTCCTTGCGGAACGAGTCGTAGAGCTCAACCAGCATTTGCTTCTGCCGCTCGCTCAGATCGGGATCGGCAAGAACGGCGCTTCGGACGCTAACGCCCTGTGGCTGGTCTTCCAGGATCCCGGCTTGGACGTACAGCACCTCGGCGGAGATCAGCAGGCCCTTTGCGAGTTGCTGGAGTATGTCCGCGCTCGGTTTGCGGAGTCCCCGCTCGATCTGGCTCAGATACGGACTGGGCACGCCCGCAAACTGAGCGAGCTGGCGGATTGAAGTCTTGGCCTGCTCGCGCTGCTCGCGAACGAAGTTTCCGATCGAGCTGACATTCACCGGACTCATACCTCCAGTCTCGCCACCGGCGCTTGCGCTTGCAAACTAGGCGCGAGCGCTCCGCCCGGGCAAGCTGCAAGCTAGCCAGGTGCGGCTGATCCAGCAGTCGGCGATACCTCCGGCGATACCTCCCGTGATACCTCCGGTGATCGATCGCCGCCGGTGCTTTGCTGCTGCCCAGCCAGATGACAGCGCCCTCGCAAACCGGCCAGGACCGTGCTCCCGGTTGCGGAAATTCTGACGCTTTATTTCCAGCATGACGCCGGATGCACGGCATTTTGTCAGTAGGTATCGATAGTTTGATCGAAGAAGATACAGCCAGCAGCCAGGAGTCGGGAGGAGGGCCGATGCAAGGAGAACCAGTCATCCCTCCGATTGAGCCTGCCGGGTCTCCTGGCGCGGTGCCCTCTGGCAGCCCGGTCAGCCGGCCTGCTGCGCCCGCGCCCCAGGCCGGTCTCGCATCCCCGGCCGGTTCCGCGCCCGCGGCCGCCGCCCGGCACCGGCGGCGGCGGCCCATCCGGCGCCCGGCCGGGACCCGGCGCCGGCCAGGCCCTCCCGCCAGGACTGGCCGGGTCGGTCAACCTGACCATCCCGCTGACCGCCTGGCTCGGCCTGACCGCCCGCCCCGGCGACGCCGCCGGGCACGGACCCCTGGACGCCGACACCAGCCGCGGCCTGGCCGCCCTGCTGGCCGCCCGGCCCGCCAGCCGGTGGTGCCTGACCATCACCGGCGACTCCGGCCGCGCGATCGGGCACGGCTGCGCCCGCGCCGGGCCCGGGCCACCCGGCCAGCGCAGCAACCCGCGCGGATGGCTCGCCGGGATCACCATCCGGTGGCTGCAGACCGGGGCCTGCGGCCACCCCCGCGAAACCGCCGCCTGCCAGCCATCACCGGCCCTGCGGCACCTGGTCAAGAACCGGCACCGGACCTGCACGTTCCCCGGCTGCCGGCGGGCCGCCCGGCGGTGCGATGATGACCACACGATCCCCTACCACCAGGGCGGCCGCACCTGCGAATGCAATTTGGCCCCCTTGTGCCGCCGGCATCACGCGGCCAAGCAGGCACCCGGCTGGCAGCTCCGCCAGCCCCGGCCAGGAGAACTCCACTGGGCCCTCCCCAGCGGCAGAACCAGAACAGTCACCCCACGGCCTTACTGCACCTAGATCGATCGCTGACCGGGGAATCTGGATCGTTGACCGGGAAATTCGGGCTGGTCAGCGGCCGTACGCGAGCAAAGATCGTTTGACGGGTGCGCCGGTCTGCCAGTTGTGCCAGACCGCAGCGTTGAGCGCGAGCAAGCGCTGAAGGGACACGGGCCCACAGCCCGGCCGTTCGTAGGGTTGGCTGGTGGCCATCGAGCTGGTACATGAGACCCGTTCCGCCACCGAGGACAACGAGCAGGGACGCGTCACCGGCTGGCTGCCCGGCCGACTCTCAACAGCGGGGCCGGGCGCAGGCGCGGCAGCTGGGCAGCGGCGCGCCAACGACGGGATCGCCGCGGTGTTCAGCTCCGACCTGACCCGCGCCGCCGAGACTGCCCTATGGGCGTATCCCTGGTCCGGCGACGAACGCCTGGCGGAGGATGGCCATGCCCCATGCGCCTGCCGCATGGATGTCCCGGCCGTCGCCTAGGAACTGGTATCCGACGAACTGGTAGGTCCGCGGATCGATGATGATCTCCTGGTTTCCGCCGGTGCCTGTCAGCAGGAAGCCAGAGCCAGGACGGCCGGCAACGTCGACGGCGTGTTCGTCGGCCCGCACGCCCCTGATCTGGCCGAGGGCGCGGTACATCTGCGCGGCCGGCTGCGGCGGCAGGAGATAACTCTGGAACAGCTCGGCGATCAGCTCGAATGCGTGCCCGGCACGCCACGCCCGTGCTCTCCTGACCGGGGTCTTGCCGAGCAGGGCGACGAGGACGCGCGGCTTGGCGGGCAGCGAGCTCAAGGAGCCGTAGCTGATCGCTGGCTGGGTGATCGGCGACTTCATGGTCTCGCTGGCAGGGTTGACCGGCCACGTCCACGGGCCGGTCTCCAGCTGGCCGCCGATCCACGCGGCAGCCGTGCCGTTGTCGGCAGTGGCCCAGCGCTCCACGGTCACCGGGTTGGCGGCGCTGGCCGGTGTGGCAACGACAACGCAATTCCGGTACACCCACTGGCCGGGACTGGCGGCCGGGCCCGACAGCGCTGCCGCTGCCGCCCGGGTGGCCAGCATCTTCGCGGTCAGGCCTGCTGTTTCGCCGCTGGAGGAGCTGAGTTTCCCGACGTGTGATCTTCCATGTTAGCTCGACTTGGATTCGCGGTTAGCTCGACTTGGATTCGCGGTTAGCTCGACTTGGATTCGCGGTTCAGCGGCTACTACTCGCCCACTCACGCCTACTCACGCCCACTCACGCCCAGCATGGCTCGGGCCTGATCCGGTGTCATCGCGGGCCGCTGCGCCAGGCCGGCCAGTGCGGCCGCGCGCTGCACCAGTTCGGCGTTGCCCGTCACCGGGCGGCCTCGGGCGAACGAGATCGTGTCCTCCATCCCGACCCGCAGGTGGCCGCCTGCCGATAGCGCAGCGAACATCACCGGCACCGACGTCCTGCCGACGCCAGTCGCCGACCAGGTCGCACCGCGCGGCAATGCGGCTGCCGCCTGGACAAGTTGCGCGGCGGTACCTGGCATCCCGCCTGGCACCCCCATCACCAGGTCGCAGTGCACGTGCCCGCCGTATGGCATGCCGAGATCATCAAGCAGCCGGTGCAGCGTAGCTATGTGGCCCATGTCGAATAGCTCGAATTCCGGCACTACCCCGGCTTCCTTGGCCCGGCCGTAGAGCTCGCGGATGAACGGCCAGGGGTTGGCGAACACCTCATCACCGAAGTTCACTGTCCCGCAGGTAAGCGAGCATGCGTCGGGGCCTGCGTCCAGGACGGCGAGTCGAGCCCCGAAGCCGTCAGTGACCGCCCCGCCGGTCGACAGCTGGACGATAAGGTCCGTGCCTTCTCGCAGTGCCTGGACCGTGTCGGTGAGCCTGCCAAGGTCCAGGGTGGGACGCGCATTCTCGTCCCTGATATGCACATGGATGACCGCGGCGCCGGCGGCTCTGCATGTCTTCGCGGTGGCAACCAGCTCATCGAGCGTCACTGGCAGCGCCGGCACCGATGCCTTGTCCGTTTCGGCGCCGGTCGGGGCAACGGTAATGAGGGTGCTGTCCCGGCCAGCCGGGGCCGCGCCAGCGGAACCAGCAGACGAGGCAGGAGCTGAGCTAGTTGCCGGGGATTGCCCGCCGGCGGCGGGCCGGCCTGCGGCGTCTGTCGTCATGAGCGGAAGAATGCCTTCTCGTGCGAGCTGTGATCCAGCGGGCAAGTACCGCCAGTGTCGATGTTGCCGGGACGACCGTGGGCTCCCTGCCCCGCCCCGGACTGGTGGCGCTCGTCGGGGCGACCCACACGGACACGCCAGCGGTTGCCGCCGCGCTTGCCCGCAAGATCTACCATCTCCGCATCCTGCCGGGTGAGCGGTCTTGCGCAGAAACCGGAGCGCCGCTACTTGTCATCAGCCAGTTCACGCTCTACGCGGAAACCGCAAAGGGACGGCGGCCGACCTGGCAGGCGGCAGCGCCGAGGTCGGTCGCCGAGCCGCTGGTCACCGCCTTCGCCGACGCGCTCCGCAGTCTCGGGGCTGAGGTGCAGACCGGGGTTTTCGGCGCGGATATGCAAGTCATGCTGGTCAACGACGGTCCCGTGACCCTGATCCTTGAGGCGTAGCCGGCGCGAGCCCGCCGTATTGGCCGAGATGATGCCGGGTGAAAGCGAGGGCCTCGGTCAGGTCTGCCTGCCGCTCGTCACTGGCCATCGCGCGCCGTGTGTTCACCTCGAGCACGACCACCCCCGCGTAGCCGGTTGACCTGAGTCCCTGCAGCACTTCCGCGCACGGCTGGCCACCCCGGCCCGGCACCAGGTGCGCGTCGGGCAGGCCCGGCCTGTCGCCGTCAGCCATGTGCACGTGCGCCAGCCTGGGGCCGAGCTCAGCGGCCATCTCCATGGCATCGGATCCGGATACGGCGGTGTGCGATAGGTCCAGCGTCACGTGACGACAGTCAAGCTCGACCGGATTCCAGTGCGGCGCGTACGCAGCCACCTCGGCTCCGCGCGCGCGGAGCGGGTACAGGTTCTCCACGGCGAAGATCACGTCGGTTTCCTCGCTCATCCGGGCTAGCCCGGCCTCAAAGTCCCGTGCGTACTCCCGTTGCCAGCGGAACGGCGGATGCAGCACGACGACTCGCGCGCCCAGCTTCTCGGCCGCTTCCCTGGCCCGGTTCAGCTTGCCCCAGGGCTCCCGGCCCCATACCCGCTGGGTAATGAGCAGGCATGGCGCGTGCACCGCGAGGACGGGAACGTGGTGATAATCGGCGAGCCTGCGCAGAACCTCGACGTCCTGACTGATCAGGTCGGTCGAAACCATGACCTCGACGCCGTCATAGCCGAGCCTGGCCGCGGTCTCGAAGGCGTCCGGCGTCCGCTCGGGGAAGACTGAGGCGCTGGACAGCGCCACCAGCGCACCCGAAG
>WNGQ01006849.1_pt1 | contig 14911 bp, 14 predicted proteins | sample 5407661 | NCBI WGS metagenome assembly WNGQ01 (sample SAMN13153382, study PRJNA577476) | soil metagenome | isolation source: 60 cm soil or saprolite under Garry oak tree replicate 2 | place: USA:California | collected 2016-06-15 | reverse complement strand
AAGACGCGGCAGGACGGAAACGGACAGCGAACGACATCGCGGGCAAAAAAGCACGACGGCAAGGGACGTTAGGGGAGAGGCGGGGACTCACGAGGACACCGGCGAACGAATTACAAAACCGCTGCTCTACCCCTGAGCTAACCCGGCCGATCCTCCGCCGACGGCCGGCCTGTGCGCCGGCAGGCAAGATCGCGCACCATATCGCGTCTTCGCCGGCGGAACAAAAGCTCGGCGAAACGGGAAAGCGCGACAGGATCGCGGCATTTCTAGCGCCCGAACGACCCGAGGCCGGGCCGCGAGAAACAAGCCGGCAAGCCTCCACCCGGCAGTTGCAATATGGTCACAATCGTGCGGAATTTGCGTACTGGCCCAGCCTGTTATCTCCGGGCGCGCACCTGAGTCCCTACAGTCCGAAATAGAAAAGGGGGCGGACGATGCGTATCTTGGTTGCGACGGCTGCAGTCGGTCTGGCGATTACGCTCGCGGGCTGTGCGACAGTCACTCGAGGCACCACGAGCCAGGTGCAGATTCGATCGGATCCGCCCGGCGCTCTCGCCCATACCTCGACCGGCTTCAGCTGTACGACTCCGTGCACGATCACGATCCCGCGGAAAGACGAGTTCAGCGTCGTATTCTCGAAGCCCGGCTATCAGGAGGGACTGTGGACGTGAGGACGCAAGTCGCCAGCGCCGGCGCCGCCGGGTTCGCCGGGTTTGCCGGGAATATCCTGCTCGGCGGGATCATCGGCATGGGCGCCGATGCCGCGACGGGCGCCACCCTGGAGCACGTTCCCAACCCGGTGAGCGCGACCCTCGTCCCGATCTCGCGGCCCCCGGCGGCGAAGCCCAACCCGGTGCGGCCGGAAGGACCGCCGAGCAGCTGATCCAGCCGCCGCGGCAAGCGTGAGCCCCGTTCAGCCGCGCGGGCGGGCCAGCAGCAGCCCGTCGCCGATCGGCAGCAGGACCATGTCGACGCGGCGATCGTCGCGGATTTTTCGATTGAGCGCGCGGATCGCCGCGGTGTCCACGTCGTCGCACGCGGGATCCGCCACGTTGCCGTGCCAGAGCGCGTTGTCGATGGCGATCAGGCCGCCTGCGCGGACCAGCTCGAGGCACTGCTCGTAATAAAGGTCCAAATTCTCCTTGTCGGCGTCGATGAAGGCAAAATCGAAACTGCCGGTTGCTCCGGCGTCGATCAGCTTCGCGAGTGTGTCGGCCGCCGGCGCCAAGCGCAGGTCGATGCGGTCGGCGACGCCCGCTTCGCGCCAGTAGCGCCGGGCAATTTCGGTCCATTCCTCGCTGACGTCGCAGCAGGTCAGCTTGCCGTCGGCAGGGAGCATCAGCGCCACGGCAAGCGCGCTATATCCGGTGAACGTGCCGATCTCGAGCGCGCGCCGGGCGTCGATGAGACGCACGAGCAGGCCCATGAGCTGCGCCTGCTCCGGGCCGATCTGCAGGCTGGCGTTGGGCAGACGCCGCGTCTCGGCGCGCAATCGCGCCATGAGCTCCGGTTCGCGCAAAGTCTCGTCGAGCAAATAGGCGTAAAGCCGATTGTCCAGAACGAGCAGCCGGCTGGTATCGACCGGGACGGGTTTGTCGGTCGCGCGCGACGCGACGGCAGCGGACCGGCGAACGGGCGTGCGGCGCGGGGAGCGATCGGGAGTCTTCGGCATATGGTGATCCTGTGAAGTGACAACATGACGCATGCTGCCGTGGAAAAGAAGGCCAAAAATCGATCAAATGCTCGACCGCCGAATTTCCCCGGTGCTTTTTCCGGAACAAATATGACCGGTGTTACTGTAGTACCAAACATCGGAACTGGATCGCCGAGTGCATCGTTGACGAACGCAGGTATGCGAACGACGGGAGAAGAACGATGCGCCCGAAACGGACTTCGATCGGTGTTTCCCGCATGAGCCGCTTCCGGAACAAACAAAAGAAGCGGCAGGCCAAGCACTACCGCGGTCAGGGCAGGCCTTCTTAAATTGGCCTTCGCAAATTGGTCCTGACCTACTTCAGGTTATGAGCCCACGACGGTGCCGCCGTTCGGGTGGAGCACTTGGCCGCTGAAGTAGGAGGCATCCTCGCTCGCCAGGAATACATAGCACGGCGCCACCTCTTTGAGCTGGCCGCTGCGCTGCATCGGGGTAGCGGCGCCGTGCTTCAGATAGACGATCGCGATGTTCCCCCCTCTCGCGCCATCGCGATAGCGGTGGCGCGGCCGTTGCCGCTGTCGCCGCCGGTGATAGAGCGACGCGACCTTTCAGCTTGCCGACGCCGGGATATTTGGGCTCGTGCTCGGGCTGCGGCCGCAATCTCGTGCTCGCGGCCGGGCTGGCGATTCTGTCGTTGCTCGGGTTGCAAGCGCGCGCTCATGAAGGCCTCCGGCAATCCGCTAGCCGAACGCGAGGTCGCCCGATGTGGTTCCTCGAATCCAGAGCCGCGCGTTGCGGCTGGAGGCCGATGTTTGGTCCCGCCAAGCGGCTGATCCGCCGGAACCTTCTCGAACCGGCGTCGTTGCTTTGAACGCGTATCGCCGGGCAGTAGCCATCCCATCCGGTTCGTGATCGGCGCCGGTCGGATGCTCGGCCGCGAGGCCGCGCACGCGCTGCCGTAATCGAACGAGTGAGGGCATGGCCGAGCGGCACAGCTCAGCGGAGAATCAGGAAACCCCGGGCATTGCCGCGCTGCCGCTGCGCGCACCTGCGCCGCGACCCTCGCGATTGCAGAGGCTGGCCAAACGGCTCGGGCTTCACCTGGTCACGACCGAAGCGCTGACCATCCGCCGTCGCCGGTGCGGACGAGGCTTTGCCTATGTTCGGCCCGACGGCTCGCCGCTGCGGGACAAGAAGGAGATCCGGCGGCTCGCCTCGCTCGCGGTCCCGCCCGCCTACCATGACGTGCGCTGTGCCGAAGATCCGGCGGCGCACTTGCAGGCGATCGGCCGCGATGACGCCGGCCGGTTGCAGTACCGATACCATCCGATATGGGAACAGGTACGCGAGGAGCAAAAGGCGCGGAGTTTGGAGCGATTGGTGGACGTGATGCCCAAGATCCGGCGCAGCGTCGGCCAGCATCTTGCCGGGAACGAGCCCTCGCGCGAACTGGTGCTTGCCGCGGTCATCGAGCTCGTGGCGCGCAGCGGCATCCGCCCGGGCACCGAGAGCTACGCGCGGATGCGCGGCACGCGGGGCGCGGCGACCTTGCTGAAGTCGAACGTGTCCGTGGAGAAGGATACCGTCATCCTCAGCTTCCGCGGCAAGGGCGGCAAGGTGGTCCGCAAGGAATTCCACGCCCCGCGGCTGGCCGAGGTCGCCGAGATGCTGCGCAAGCTTCCGGGACGGCGCCTGTTTCAATATCGCAACGGCAATGGCGCCGTGCGGGCGGTAACCGCGCGTGAGGTCAACGGCTTCCTGCGCGAAGTCGCCGGCGTGAAAATATCGCTGAAGGATTTCCGCACGCTGCTCGCTTCGGCCGCCGTTCTCGAGGCGCTCGCACGCCAGACGCGCGCCGCGAGCGTGCGTCTGCGCCGTCGTCAGGTGCTCGAAGCGGTCCGCGCGGTTGCCGAGAACCTCGACAACACGCCGACCGTGTGCCGGCGCAGCTACGTTCACGACACCGTCGTGACCGCGTTCGAGGACGGCGTGCTCGAAACCTTCGCCGACGTGCTCAAGAAAAATCGTTCGGTGGTCCAACGCGAGCAGCTGCTGGCACGGGTGGTGGCGATCGCGTCCGAATCGGACTAGGGCCACGGTGTCCGGTGCGCGGTTCGGCAGGCCAGGGCTCAGCGCGCCCTGCTGCTCCTTCGCGGCGGCGAAGACGCCCTCAACCGATCCCGCGGGACATTCTCGGCGGGAAACGCGTTTCCTGCAGGCACCAGAGCGACCCGGCCAGCCACGCATTGGTCTTCGACCATGGAAGGGTCGGTTTCTATGCCGGTAGGGACGTCCCGTCCCGTGTTGGGACAGCTGATCATGACCATGGCCATGGCGCGTCCTCCTGTATCTGCTCGGAAAACGAACACGGCGGCGCCCGATTGCGTTCCAGGGCGGTCGCACAATAAATATCGCGTTGCCCGCGTTTGGCCGGCGGAACTTTTTGCCCCGATGCGGAACCCGTGCTCATGGCCATGGCGCGCTGTGCTTGTGCCGGAGGCCGCGGCACCAAACCGGGCCGAGCGCCTGCCTCGACTTGGTCGGCCGCCGGGCAAAACGAACCTAGGCCGCGGTTCTCGCGGAAATCTTCGGCCGGACGAGCTGACACAAGCCGCAGTCGCTGCAAATGAATACCTGCAGCTCGGTCGGCGTTCTCGGGCGGGATTCCAGCCGAACGATCCGCATCGGAGCCTTACATGCCTGGCATGTCGGGCAACCGAAATGAATGCTTTTCTGGATGGACATGGCACGAAGGTCGTTAGAGTCTCCTGATGCTTCGACTACCATTACGCACAGCGGCCGGCTCGGGTTCCGACGAGTGTCGGCGATTCTCATGCATGCCGATCGGCACCCGTGGTGTTGTCGAGAAATTCAAAGCAGTTCCCGGCTGGCGTCTATTTGTTGCGCGCTGCACAAACACGAGGTGCAATGCTTGGATTTTAGGGAACGCGACGCGCGCTTGTACGTTATCGGACGACAACTACGGAGGAGATCAGCATGCCCTTGCTTATCCCCATTCTGTGGGTTGGAGGAGGCGCGCTTCTGTTGGGCGGCGGCTACTATATCCTCCATGTAACCCATGTGTTTCACTGAACGATGGTTCGAGCTCGATCGAGCACGGCGGGACCCCGGCTTCCGAAACGAGCTGGGGCTGTTGCATTGAGCTGCATGAATTGCGGAGCCGAACGCGCCGGATGAGGCACGAAAGCTAGGTTCCAAACAATCACCATCGGCAGGTGCTCACAGGTCAAACATTTCATTTCATCTTTCGCGCGGCGACTTTGGCGGCACGGAACCAAAGTTGCGAGCGGAGCGTTGGCCAGACCACAAGGAGGATGATGTCATGCTCAAATACCTGCTCGCGGGCAGCCTGGTCGTTGCGTTTGCCGTCCCGGCGCTTGCCGCCGACGAATTTTTCATCGTGAGGAATCCCGACAAGAAATGCGTGGTCGTCGACAAGAAGCCGACGACCACCACGACCGTGGTAGTGGGCGATACCGTCTACAAATCCCGGTCCGAGGCCGAAGCGGCGGTAAAGGTGGTCTGCACCGACTAGCCGAACCGTCTGTGCTGCATGCGGGCGCCCGACGGGCGCCCGTTGCTGTTGCGACAGCGACCCGATTGCAAACTCCCGCAAAGTCCAGCCATCGAGGTCGCGGGGATGCCGGCAAATCGGGGCCCCGCGGAACCGTTCCCCATCCAAAGTATTGATATTCATCCTGGAAACCGCGCCCAGCGAGGCCGCACCCCGAACAGGAACGCAATGGCCGAGCTTCTCGGGCCCGAACGATTGCAGCCCAACGGAATGCGCACGGAAGTCGCGATCACACGCGCACTGGCCGTGCTCGCCGTGCTGGGAATCGTAGCGGCGCTGTATTTTGCCAAGGCGATCTTTCTGCCGCTCGCGCTGGGAATCCTGCTCACCTTCCTGCTCGCTCCGGCAGTGCGGCTGCTGCGAAACTGGGGAGTGCCGCGCGTTGCGGCCGTGGTTTTGGTTGTCGCGTTCGCCTGCACCGTTTTCCTGGGCGTCGGTGCGCTCGTCGGTCAGCAGATGACGCAACTTGCGCAGCAGCTCCCGGAATATCAGTTCACGATCCAGGAGAAGATCCGCTCGGTGCGCGACGCTGCGAGCGGCGGGACGCTCGAGCGCATCTCGACGTTTCTCCGAAACGTCAACCAGGAAATCCGCAAGAAAGAGGGCCAGGATTGGCAGGGCGCCCAGGTCTCGGGCAGCTCGCAGACGGCGCCCATGCCGGTGGAGATCCATCAGCCCGAGCCGGCGGCCGCCCAGGTCATCCAGCGCGTGCTGCAGCCCCTCGTGGAGCCGCTCACCACGGGCGGCCTCGTCGTCATCTTCGTCACGTTTTTCCTGCTGCAGCGGCAAGACCTCAGGGACCGTTTCCTCAAGCTCGCCGGATCCCACGATCTGCAGCGCACCACGGAAGCGCTCGACGACGGCGCGCGTCGCTTGAGCCGTTATTTTCTGGCGCAGACCTCGCTCAACCTCCTGTTCGGCGTCATCGTCGGCACCGGACTGACCTTCATCGGAGTGCCGAACCCGGTGCTGTTCGGGATCTTGGCCATGGTATTGCGGTTCGTGCCCTATGTCGGCGCGTTCATTGCCGCGGCGTTTCCGGTCGCGCTGGCGATCGCGGTCGATCCGGGCTGGACCATGGCGTTGCTGGCGATCGCGCTCTTCGTCGTCGTCGAGCCGCTGATCGGGCAGGTGGTCGAGCCGCTGGTCTACGGCCACAGCACCGGGCTCACGCCGGTGGCCGTCATCATCGCGGCGACGTTCTGGACCTGGCTGTGGGGCCCGATCGGACTATTGCTGTCGACGCCGCTCACCGTCTGCCTCGGCGTGCTCGGCCGGCACATCGAATGGCTGCGGTTCGTCGACGTCATGATCGGCGATGAACCGCCGCTGACCCCCGCTCAGAGTTTCTATCAGCGGGTGCTGGCCGGAGATGCCGACGAGGCGCTCGACCAGCTCGAGCAGATCCTCAAGCGCAGATCATTGTCGGCCTGCTACGACGAGATCGTGCTTCCGGCGTTGATCCTGGCGCAGGTCGATTTCCGGCGAGGCGTGCTCGACGCCAAGCATGTCGCGCAGATCAACGAGACGGTGCACGGACTGATCGCGGACCTTTCCGAGCACGACGACGTGACGCCCGCGCGGCTGATCAAGGAGAAGCAGGACGGGCGGCGTGAGGAAGAGGACCAGGACGAGAGAGCGCCGGACCTTCCCGCAGTGCGGGATTTGCGACCGGAGTGGACCGGGCAGCCGGTCCTGTGCGTCTCCGGCAGGGGTCCGTTCGACGGCGCGGCGGCGGCCATGCTCGTGCAGTTGCTGGAGAAGCATGGGCTGGGCACGCGTGTTGAGCCGGATCTCGCCGTGTCCTCCGCCAACATCGTGCGCCTGAACAGCGCAGGCGTGAGGATGGTCTGTTTGTCGTATTTCGAGCTCGGCAACAGCGCCGCCCATTTGCGCCATTCGATCCGGCGCATTCGCCGGCAAATAGCCGGTGCGAAAATCCTCGCGGGTCTGTGGGGTCATGAACGCGGCGGGAGGGCGGAGGGGCAATTGCGCGCGCGTGCCGATGCCGACGCGTACGCGTTTTCGCTGAGAGAGGCCGTGATCCTGTGCATCGACGCGGCTTCCTCCGGGCGGCCCGATGCGGACCCGGTCGCGATGACGACGGCGGGATCGAGCGCCGCCTGAGAGCGCCGAGCGGAAGGCGCCGTCGGGCCAGACCATGGCTTAACCCCCTGCGCGACCGTCGGTTTTTGGAACCGGACGGCCCCGAAAACGTTGTTTTGCGTTGCAGTTCCGCACGGCTCGGTCGAATCGGCACCGTTTTGAGCAAACACCGGGATTTGCCGGAAGAGGATGTCCAGCGAGAATCTCGACGCCTGCTGGTGCGCAGGTTCTGGGCGAGCGCCGCCGGTTTTTGGGGCCGCTCCGGGCCTCGCGCCGCCTGGATCCTGACCATTGCGCTCCTCGTCCTGATCGCGCTGCAGATCTTCGTGCAGTATCGCATCAACGTCTGGAACCGGGCGATCTTCGATGCGCTGCAGGCGCGCGACTCGGGCGCCGTGCTGTTTCAGGCGATGCTGTTTCCCGCGCTGGTCGCAGCCAGCGTTCTGGTGGCGGTCGGCGCATTGTTTGCACGGATGACGACGCAGCGGCGCTGGCGGGCATGGCTCTCGAGCCACGTCGTGGATCGCTGGCTCGCCAATGGACGCTATTATCAGCTCAACCTGGTGCCCGGCGATCACCAGAATCCCGAAGGCCGGATCGCGGAGGATCTGAGGATCGCGACCGACGCCCCGGTCGATTTCTCCGCCGGCGTCCTGCAGGCCGTGCTGTCGGCCATCACCTTTATCGGTGTCCTGTGGACCATCGGCGGCCCGTTGTCGGTTCGCGTCGGGGACACTTGGATCGTAATTCCCGGATTTCTGGTCATCGCCGCCGTCGCTTATTCGCTGACCGCCAGCGGACTCATGATCGTCATCGGGCGCGGCTTCATCACCGCCTCGGAGCAGAGAAACCAGGCGGAGGCCGAATACCGTTACGTCCTTACCCGACTGCGCGAGAATGGCGAGAGCATCGCGCTGCTCGATGGCGAACAGGAGGAACGCGCGGGTCTCGACCGTTCGCTGCGTCAGGTGCTGCGGCGCTGGCGGCAATTGTGCTCGCAGCACATGCGCACGACGAGCGTATCGCAGGCGAGCGTGCTGATCGCGCCCGTGATCCCGGTGATTCTCTCCTCCCCGAAATTTCTCGACGGCACCATGACGCTGGGCGAAGTCATGCAGGCTGCTTCCGCTTTCGTCTTCGTGCAGGCCGCGTTCAGCTGGTTGGTCGACAATTATCCGCGCCTTGCGGATTGGACCGCGTCGGGTCGCCGCGTCGCCTCGCTGCTGTTTTCGCTGGACAGCCTGGAGGAGGCCGAGCAGGGCGAGGGCTTCGGTCGCATCGAGCACGGCGAGACGCAAGGCGCGGCGTTGCGCTTGCACGATCTCTCGGTCACTCTCGACGACGGCACCGTGGTGGTCAACGAGGCCGACGTCGTGATCGCTCCCGGCGAGAAGGTCCTGGTGGTCGGGGAAACCGGCGCCGGAAAGAGCACGCTGGTGCGCGCGATCGCCGGCCTATGGCCGTGGGGCGAGGGCAAGGTGCAGGTCAATTCCGGCTCAAAGCTGTTCCTGATGCCGCAGCGGCCCTACGTGCCGATCGGGACCTTGCGGCGCGCCGCCGCCTATCCGGCGCCCGCCGACGAAGTGTCCACGGAAGCGGTGGCAAAGGCGCTGGAGCTGGTCGGGCTCGGGCATCTCATCGACCGCATCGACGAGGAGGCGCCCTGGGACCAGACCTTGTCGGGCGGCGAGCGGCAGCGCCTCGCGTTCGCCAGATTGCTGATCGCACGTCCCGACATCATCGTGCTCGACGAGGCGACCTCGGCGCTCGATCCGCCCAGCCAGGAACAGCTGATGCGGATGATCTCCGATCAGCTCCCTGCGACCACCATCGTCAGCGTCGGACATCGCCGCGAGCTCGAGGCGTTTCATGAACGCAAGCTGGTGCTGGAGCGCCGCTCGGGCGGGGCGCGGCTGGTCCGGGATTTGGCGCTCGCGGGCCGCCGCGCGCCGCCGCGCTGGCGCTGGCCGGGCCGGTTGGGACGCAAGGTGAAATCCAGGCAGGCGGCCGAATGAAGCTCATTCGCATCTATGCTCGCGTGCTCAGCCTGTTGGGGCCGGAGCGCAACCTCGCCTGGATGCTCGCCGGCGCCAACATCGCGCTCGCGGCGGGACAATTCGCCGAGCCCGTGCTGTTCGGCCGCGTGGTCGACACCCTCGCCAGGGCCCAGTCCGCCGACGCACCGCCGATCTGGTCGAACCTGATTTCGCTGCTGCTGATCTGGGTCTGCTTCGGAATGTTCAACATCCTGTGCGGCACGCTCGTCGCGCTCTACGCCGACCGTCTCGCCCATCGCCGCCGCCACGCGGTGCTCACCGGATATTTCGAGCACGTGCTCGAGCTGCCGCTCGCCTTCCACGGCGACGTGCATTCCGGCCGATTGATGAAGGTGATGCTGCAGGGGACCGACTCGCTGTGGTCGCTGTGGATCGCCTTCTTCCGCGATCACCTTGCCGCGTTCGTGTCGTTTCTGGTGCTGCTGCCGCTCTCGCTGGTGCTCAACTGGCGGCTCGGGCTGCTGCTGATGGTGCTGTGCGCAATATTTGCCGGATTGACGGCATTCGTGCTGCGCAAGACCGAGTCGATGCAGGGCTCGGTCGAGCAGCACTATTCCGAGCTGGCCGAACGCGCCTCCGACACGCTCGGCAACGTCGCGCTGGTCCACAGCTTCGCCCGCGTCGAGGCCGAAGTCTCGGCGTTGAAAGCGGTCGTCGACAAGCTGCTCGCCGCGCAGATCCCGGTGCTCTCGTGGTGGGCGGTGATCGCGGTGCTGACCCGGGCGGCGACGACCATCACCATCCTGTCGATCATCCTGCTCGGTGCCTGGCTGTTCGCGCAGCGGCTGGCTTCGATCGGCGAGATCGTCACCTTCATGAGCTTCGCCACCATGCTCATCGACCGGCTGCAGCACGCGGTCGGATTCGTCAATCGCGTGTTCATGGAGGCGCCGAAGCTGCAGCAGTTCTTCGATGTCTGCGACACCGTCCCGGCGATCCGCGACCGTGCGGACGCGGTCGATCCCGGCCGCGTGCGGGGACTCGTTGCGTTCCGCGACGTGTCGTTTTCCTACGAGGGCAAGACGCCCGCCGTATTCCGGCTGAACTTCACCGCGGCGCCGGGAGAGACCATCGCGCTCGTCGGGGCGACCGGCGCGGGCAAATCCACCGCGCTTGCCCTGCTGCACCGCAGTTTCGATCCGCAGTCGGGCACGATCGAGATCGATGGCCGCGACATCCGCTCAATCAAGCTCACGGCGCTGCGCCGCAACGTCGGCGTGGTGTTCCAGGAGGGTTTGTTGTTCGACCGATCGATCGCGGAGAATTTGCGCATCGGCAAGGCCGACGCGACGGAAGAGGAGATGCGGCGCGCCGCCGGACGGGCGCAAGCGCTGGACTTCATCCTGGAGGGGGAGGGCGGGTTCAATGCCCGCGTCGGCGAGCGCGGGCGTCGGCTCTCCGGCGGCGAGCGTCAACGGCTGTCGATCGCTCGCGCCCTGCTCAAGGACCCGCCGATCCTCATCCTCGACGAGGCGACGAGCGCGCTCGACGCGGCGACCGAGACCAAGCTGTTGCGGGCGCTCGACGAGGTCGTGCGCGGGCGCACCACATTCGTGATCGCGCACCGGCTCGCGACCATCCGCAAGGCGACCCGGATCCTGGTGTTCGAGCGCGGGCAGATCATCGAGGCGGGCTCGTTCGAGGAACTGGTCGCGCGCGGCGGAAAATTTACGGAACTGGCCCGAGGCCAGTTTCTGGCGCCGGAGGCGCGCCAGCCCGAACCCGCCCGCGCGGCCAGATCATAAAGTGACGCTGGCCGCCACGAACGGAGGCGAGGGGCCGGTGCACGACCCCTCGGGAATGAACGGCGGATCAGTTCAGTTCGGCAGGCGGGTCTTCGGATTGACCGGGAAATCCGCGTTGACGATGGTGCCGCGCAGAAGGTCGTCGGCCATCTTCAGCGCCTTGTCGTCCTTCGGATCGGGCGGCACGTAGGACTGGGACCCGGTCTCCTCCTGACCTTGGGCCTTGAGATGTCCGCGCAGGGTCGATTCGGCAACCGAATCGGTTCTGCCCTTCAGATTCTCCGGCAAGTCCTGCAGGACCTGGATGTCGGGTGAGATCCCCTTGGCCTGAATCGAGCGGCCGGCGGGCGTGAAATATCGCGCCGTGGTGAGGCGCAATGCGCCCTTGCCGGGGCCGAGCGGGATAATGGTCTGCACCGAGCCCTTCCCGAACGAACGCGTGCCCAGAACGGTGGCGCGCTTGTGGTCCTGCAACGCGCCGGCCACGATCTCCGAAGCCGAAGCCGACCCGCCGTTGATCAGCACGATGAGCGGCTTGCCCTTGAGGAGATCGCCCCGGCTCGCATTGGCATAGAATCGCTGGCTCTCGTCGGGATTGCGGCCGCGCGTCGACACGATCTCGCCGCGTTCGATGAATGCATTGGAAACCGCGATGGCCTGATCGAGCAGGCCGCCCGGATTGTTGCGCAGATCGAGGACATAGCCCTTGAGCTTCTCGGCCGGAACTTGTTTGGACAGCTCGCTGACCGCCCGCTGCAATCCCTCGCTGGTTTTCTCATTGAACTGGGTGATGCGGATGTAGCCGACGTCGTCGCCTTCGGGATGGAAGCGCACCGAGCGCACGTGGATGGTCTCGCGGGTGAGCGTCACCTCGATCGGCTTGTCCTGACCCTTGCGGACGATCGTCAGCCGGACCTGGGAATTGACGGCGCCTCGCATCTTGCTCACCGCCTGACTGAGCGTGAGGCCCTGAATCGCCTCGTCGTCGAGCTTGGTGATGAAATCGCCGGCCAGAATGCCGGCCTTTGCCGCCGGGGTCTCGTCGATCGGCGCGACCACCTTGATCAGACCGTCCTCCATGGTGACCTCGATCCCGAGGCCGCCGAACTCGCCCTTGGTATCCACCTGCATTTCGCGGAAGCCGTTGGGATCCATGTAGCTCGAATGCGGATCGAGCCCGCTGAGCATGCCGTTGATCGCACTTTGGACGAGCTTGGTGTCTTCGGGCTTTTCGACGTAATCCGTGCGCACCCGCTCGAATACGTCGCCGAACAGGCTGAGCTGCCGATACACGTCCTGCATGGCGGCCGCATTGGCAACGTTGCCGATCGCGGCAAGCCGCGGCTGAGTGGCGAGCAGAGTCAGCGCCGCACCCGCGGTCGCGCCGAGTAGAACAAGCGAAATCTTCCGCATTTCGACAACCTCTCGTCTGGGACGCCGTTCAAGCCACGACGACGGCGGTTTTTTTAGGGCCGCGGGGCCGGACCTCCGGCCGCGGCGAAGCTTTGGTTTCGGCGCTGGCTCGCGGAAGCTTCGGCCGGACCGGCTAAGCTCGGCAGAGGCTATTCTGTTCCGCGGGCTTGCGATGATAGCGAGCCGCCGCACTCTCGATCAAGCTTTGCCGCCATCCTGGGATCGCCGGAGGGGCTACGGCTTCGCTACGCAATTTGTCGCAGCCCAGCGATTTGATGGGCGCCACGGCCTCGCCGTTAGCATTACCGACAAATTTCAGGATCGCTTTAGGGCTTTGATCCGGCTCGTTGCTCTAGATTCGCTCCGCACCAAACCGTTCGCCGAGGAGCATGAGATGTCTCGCCGCTGGTTGCCTTTTATCGGCGCTGCCGCCGGTCTCTCCGTCTTCGGCCTCGCGCCTGCGGCAAACGCCGGATGCGGAGGGTGGGGCTGCCAGCCGGCCTGCGAGGGGCCGGCGTGGTTCGGACCGCCCCTCGTCCGTGGATCGATCCTCCCGTGCGCCCCGCTTTATCCGCTGCGGCCCGTGTACCGGGTGGAGCAGGGGCCGATCCATAACGTCGTGGTCGTGCCCTACGAAGAACCGCACCTGCGGTTGGGCTACCTGCCCCGTCGCTTCTTCGCCGATTGCGCCTGCTATCGTTGATCTAACGCCGGCGCTCGGAATTCATGCAGGCAGGGCGTGCGACAGCCGCGCGCTGGCGATGTGGAGCGCGAGCGCGGCCGCATTCGAGACATTGAGGCTTTGGATGCGGCCCGGCAGGGCGAGCTTGGCGAGGACATCGCAGGTGGTGCGGGTCAATTGCCGCAAGCCCTTGCCTTCAGCCCCCAGCACCAGAGCGAGCGGAAGCCGGAGCGGCACCGCGGAAAGCGCGGCGTCGGCATCGCTGTCGAGACCCACGATCAGGAAACCGCGCGCCTTGAGCGCCTCCAAACCCCGTGCCAGGTTGGCGATGGCGATGATCGGCACGTATTCGAGCGCGCCCGAGGCGGACTTGGCGAGAACTCCGGTTGCCTCGGGACTATGGCGGGAGGTGGTGACCAGCGCGTTCACGGCGAACGCCGCGGCCGAGCGCAGGATCGCCCCCACGTTGTGAGGATCCGTGATCTGGTCGAGCACCAGGACGATGCCCTCGGGCTTCAGGTCCTCGATCGCGGGCGCGGGTAAGGGGTCGGCCTCCGCGAGCAGCCCCTGGTGGACGGCATCGGCCGGCACGTAGGCCAAGAATCCGTCGGGCGGCACGACCTGCGGCTCGACGGGCAAGCCGGTTCCGCTCTGTTGGAGCCGCCGGAGCGCATTTTCGGTGACGACGAGCTTGCGGATGCGCCGCTTTGGGTTCTCGAGAGCGGCTTTGACCGAGTGCCAGCCGTACACCAGCACGCGGTCGGGGTCGGGAGCAAAGTACCGCCGGGAATTCGATGCAGAACGAGCCGCGTGCCGCCCCTTGGCTCCCGCAGGGCGATCGGGGCGGTGGGATCGCGCCGCTGGCCGGCGAGGGTCCCACACCTTGCGAGGCATTGAGGTTCTTGTCATAAGGGTTCGGCTTTGGCAATCTGGGCCGTCAGACACGGCATGTGACCCGCTCGCCGCGCAACGACGGGCGAAAGTTGGGTTTTTTCCGGTTGACAGCACGGGGGCGGCTCCCCATAAACACGACCCACGGGAATCCCTGCAGGCGGCGGGGCCTTTCCGTGCGCCATCATCCTCAGCAACGCGCGGATCGATCCGGAGGGGTGCCCGAGTGGTTAAAGGGGACGGACTGTAAATCCGTTGGCTCAGCCTACGTTGGTTCGAATCCAACCCCCTCCACCAGCCACCCCCGAGGCTTGCGGGTGTAGCTCAATGGTAGAGCAGCAGCCTTCCAAGCTGACGACGGGGGTTCGATTCCCCTCACCCGCTCCATGCCTGCGCGATTTCAGCGGCGCGGCGAGGCGAGGGTTGGGGCCTGAGGAGGAGTGCTGTCGGTTGACAGAAATTTTCCGCTCCGCGGCCGCAGGGCTGCAACAGCGGACTGGCCGGAAACGGCGCTGGTGTCGATGAAGAGAGAGCGAGGCTCATGGCCAAAGAGAAATTTGCGCGGACGAAGCCGCATTGCAACATTGGGACGATTGGTCACGTGGACCATGGCAAGACGACGCTGACGGCGGCGATCACCAAGGTATTGGCGGAGCAGGGCAAGGCGCAGTTCACGGCGTACGACCAGATCGACAAGGCGCCGGAGGAGAAGGCGCGCGGGATCACGATTGCGACCGCCCACGTCGAATACGAGACCGACAAGCGGCA
>WNGQ01005893.1_pt1 | contig 14915 bp, 14 predicted proteins | sample 5407661 | NCBI WGS metagenome assembly WNGQ01 (sample SAMN13153382, study PRJNA577476) | soil metagenome | isolation source: 60 cm soil or saprolite under Garry oak tree replicate 2 | place: USA:California | collected 2016-06-15 | reverse complement strand
GAGGCGGGAGTAGTGGATCCCGCCGATGTTATCCGTCGCCTGGAACAGGCCGGGCATGAGCTTTGGAAGCTGCTCCGCCACAGCCTTGGCAGCCGCCGGCGATTTCAGGGGAAAGCAGAGAGTAAAGTGGTTCTGGCTCATGATGGAATTCCCCTGGTACTCACGGGATCATGCCGCAATCGTACATCTTGTTCAGAACGGGGGCGGCGATCTTGTTGATGAAGACAACTCGCGCCTGCGAGTCGTTGCGGAGAAATTCTATGGCTTGCTTCTCCTTGTCCGTTGGCGGCTCTTTCCTTTGCGCCTTCAATTCATCGCAGGTTGCTGTCTGATATTTCTTGATCACCTTGTCGGCCGCAAAGTCTAACAGCATGCCTTGCGCGAACGCTGCGTCTACGAAGACCAAGGCCGAAACCATCACGGATGCACCGATTGATTTGTTCACGTCGAGCCTCCTGTCACGTCGAGCGGTCAGTTCAGCGCAAGACTTATGGGACGATGCTGCATTCGAACATCTTGTTCAGCACAGGCGCCGCGATTTTATCGATAAACGCAACACGCGCTTTCGGATCGTCCCGCAGCAGATCCAGCGCTATCTTCTCTTTCTCCGATGGCGGCTCTGACTTCTGCACCTTCAACTGATCGCACGTCGCCGCCTGATATTTCTTGATCACTTTGTCGGCCGCAGCGTCGACAAGCGCACCTTCCGCGACTGCGGCGCCCGCAACGATCATGGCTATGGCGAATACCAAAGCACCGATTGATTTACTCATGTCGCGCTCCTCATCCAGATGATGTTTCGGGCGTCCTTTGAGAGCCGCCGGTCCGAGGCGATGCCGGCTTTGCGGCATCGCCTGTCTGACTGACTTCGGCTGATCGTCCTAATCTCGCGATCGAGCCCTTGCCTCGCGCACTTTCAACTCGTCCACAGCGGTTAGCTGCGTCGGTCCGAGGTTGAAGGTGACATTGTCGATCTTGCCGTTGAAACGGAATGGCACCTGATAGTCCTGATCGTTCACTCCGGTGCGGGTGTCGATCCCGACATCGAAGGTCTCATCCGCCGGCAGCAGGAACGGAACTGTCTTTGGAACCTGCAACGTGCGGACCTCTGTGCCGTCAACCTTCAGCACTCCCGTGCCGCCTTTTGCGATGCCCGGGCCGTCATATCTGAAGTCAAACACGACGGTGTGTTTGCCTGCGGCGAGCGGCTGATCGCCCGCCCATCGGGCCTGCAGCAGCGCGAGCATGTTGTAATCAAAGACCGGCACACCCTTGAGCAGATACAGTCCATACCCGCCCCAGCGCCCGCCCTCGGTGACGATCATCCCGTCGCCGCCCTGCGGGACGTCAACCTCCGCGGTGATCTTGAACGACCGGTTCAGGATGTTCGGTGTATTCCCGGTTGGGATGCCGGCCATCTCGCCCGAGTAGGAAAAGATGGTCTGTCCGGCGGTCGCACTCGGCCGCGGCGCTATCGCCCGGGCGAACGACGAGTTGTCCATTGGAAGCACATTGTACTTGGCGGCCTCCCGCGCGAACAGCACCTGCATTTGCTTGAGCTTGTCGGGCATCTTGGCCGCGAGATCGTTGGCTTGGGAGTAATCCGCGCTCAGTTCATAGAGCTCCCACTTGTAGGCGCTAACGTCCGGCATCGCCGAGTTCAGGACCCAGGGTGCCACCGGCGGCGTCGTGTTGGCGTACCAGCCCTCGTTATAAATGCCGCGGTTGCTCATCAGTTCGAAGTATTGGGTCATTCGCGCTGACGGGGCGTTGGCGTTCGCCTTGTCGAAGGTATACGCCATGCTGACGCCTTCGATCGGGCTTTGCTTGATGCCATTCACTGTCTCGGGCGCGTTGATACCCGTGGCCTCGAGGATCGTGGGAACGATGTCGATGATATGGTGGAACTGGGTGCGGATGCCGCCAGCGTCTTTGATACGGGCTGGCCACGAGATCGCCAGGCCCTGTCGTGTGCCACCAAAGTGCGACGCCACCTGTTTCGTGTATTTGAACGGCGTGTCGAAAGCCCACGACCACGCAACCGCCATGTGCGGATAGGTCGCCGCCGAGCCCCAGCTGTCATAAAACTTCAGTTGCTCTTCGACCGGAATCTTCAGAATGCCGTTGTATGCCGTGTACTGGTTGGGCGTGCCGAGCAGCGTTCCTTCGGGGCTGGTCCCGTTGTCGCCGTCGACGTAGATGATCAGCGTGTTGTCGAGCTTGCCCATGTCTTCGATCGCCTGGATTACGCGGCCGATCTCGTCGTCGGTGTAGGCGGTGTAGCCTGCGTAGACCTCCGCCTGCCGGGCAAACAGCTTCTTTTCATCCGCCGAAAGCGTTTCCCATTTCGGCAGCTCATCCGGCCACTCGGTCAGCTGAGCATTCGCGGGAACGACACCCAACCGTTTCTGGTTGGCGAAGATCTGCTCGCGCATGGCGTTCCAGCCCATGTCGAACTTGCCCTTGAACTTGTCGATCCACTCCTTGGTCGGCTGGTGCGGCGAGTGACTTCCGCCGGGAACGTAGTAGACGAAGAATGGCGTGTCGGGTGCTGCCGCGTCGAGCTGCTTCATGTGCTCGATGGCTTCGTCCGCCATGTCGGTCGTGAGGTTGTAGCCGGGCTTGCCAACCCATGGAAAAATCTGGGTGTGATCCCGGAACAGATACGGCGTCCACTGGTCGGTCTCGCCGCCCATGAAGCCGTAGAAGTAGTCAAAGCCCATCCCCGAGGGCCATTGATCGAAGGGGCCCGCCACGCTGTACTGGAAGCCCGGCGTGTTATGGTTCTTGCCGAACCACGACGTCGCATAGCCATTGCCCTTGAGGATCGTTCCGACCGTTGCCTTGTCGGGAGTGATAATCGAGTCATAGCCCGGGTAACCCGTCGATAGCTCCGTGATCACACCGAATCCCGCTGAATGGTGGTTGCGACCGGTGATCAGCGCCGCTCGCGTCGGCGAGCACAGGGCGGTCGAGTGGAACTGGACGCAGTCCTGCATTCGCGATTCGATCCAGCGCCGGCGTCGGAATAACGCCCCCAAAGGTGCCGCTGACGCCATAACCCTGATCGTCGGTCATGATGAGCAGCACGTTGGGCGCGCCCCTCGGCGGCACTACGCGCGGCGACCACCATGGCTGCGAATCCTTGGCGCTCTCCTTGATGATACCGCCGAATTTCAGGGGCGGTGGCGGCAGCTGTTTGCCGTCAATTGTGATCGTCGCGCTCGGCGAACCCGGAGTGCCGTTGATCTGCTGGGCCATCGCATCGGAAGAAAGGACTGCACCAAGGAGGATGCTCACTGACAGCGCCGTCGCGATCCTAAACATATCGCCGCTCCTCTCGGTAGCCGCATTAAACAAACCGCGCCCTGCTTCCCGTCGCAAGAAGCGGGCCAATGTCAGATAAGTCGCGCAATCCGATAGAAATGCTCGTGAGATCAGTGAGGTAACCAGCCTCGGCGCAAGCAACGGCACGTTGCGGACCGACATAAACCCTCCGAGTTCTTGGAGAGACTCCGAAAGTTCGGAGGCCGCAACTCTGAAATGGGCGAAATCAAAGTGGCCGCTGCTGATCGCAAATCGTCCACGCGGATTGCAAGAGTTTGAGCGCGCAGTCGCGATAATCGGGATGCTTTGGAGCGTGATCGTTCGTCAGTAATAGTCAAGCTCGTGCAGCGCGGTCCGCGTCTCACGGGCGAGATTGATGAGCGATGCGGCGAAGAAGCCGAGGGTGACGATAAAGAGCACCGCGATTCCCCGTTCGTGCTGGATGCCAAAGAACGCGCTGACGAATGCTACCATTACCAGCAGAGTCGCGAAGATCGCGCTGATCGATGCGTAAAGTATGGCCCTGTTCAGCAGCACCGCGCGCTGCTTCAGGCGCGGAAGATCAGTCTTCAGATGCACTCTTGCCGGATCGTCCCCGCCAATCGCATTCAGGGTCTGCGACCTGTCGACAACGCGGTTCATCCGCAAAATCAACACCGAGATGAACGCAGCCAGCGCGCCCAGTATGAACGCCGGCGCGACAGCTTGCGAGATCACTTGCGATAACTGGCTGACCGTTGGCGTTTCCGTAATCACCTGATGCGCTCAAACTTCGTTTATTGCATCTTGATGCCCATTTTCTCCCGCATGCCTTTGAAAACTACGTCAATGGCCTGAATAACCCTGAGCTGCGGGTTGGCCTTGCAGTAGACAATCAGCTCGTGCTCTGCTTCCCTGCCCTTCCTGATATCCATGTAGTGCCTTTTCGCGAGCCCGTTGTACCACCCGCTGTACCAGGAACTCAGCAAGTCCGCCTGATCCTGCCACGTCCCGGCAAGCTGGGCGCAGGTCAATGCCTGGATGTCGAGAAACCCCTCCGGGTCGGCATACTCACTCAGATTGACCTGAGCTTTGGCGCTTGAACCCGCTATCACGAGTGTGGCGGTTACTGCGGCGGACATCAATATGTTACGCATGGCTTCTCTCTTCTGTGGATGAACTCTCGCGAGAGGGTATGCGATTTTTCGTTTTCCAGATTTCCCGAATTGGGCTTGGTTGACCTATGATTCAGGCGAAGCCGCGCGGCCGGCGCTAGAGGGAGCACTTCGGTGAAGCGCCAAAGCCTCGACGCCCTCCTCCCGTTCGACCGTGTCGACGCGAACCACCGGCGGCTCGCTGGAAAGATCAATTGCTGCAACGATCGCATTCAGCTTGGCCATATCGAGATTGCGTTCAAATTTTTCGCGGGATTCCCATTCTTCGACGATCAACAACGTCTTGCGCTTGTCGAGATCCGAATAGAGACGGGCATCCAGGCAGCCCGGCGCGACCCGCGTCGGTCCAAGCATCGCACCGAGGCTGCGCAACAATGTCGTTCGCCTTTCATCGGAAGTCACGATCTGCATCGAGAACACGATCAAGATTCATGTCTTTCATTCGGCGCTACAAAAGACAAAACAGGTTTCTTGCCTTTCATCGCAAGAAGCGGGCCAACGCAGAACGCGCAGCGCGCCCAACAAAAACATTCGCTGGATCAGTAGGGTAACGAAAGCCCGCACGCGCAGCCGCGACGCCGGTACAATCCAATTCTCCGAAACTTCGGAGAGCCTACGAAATTTCGGAGGTTACCGCTTCGGCGCAAGTCCGAGCTTCTTGATGCGGGATTCGAGTGTCGTTGGTTTGATGTCGAGCAGCGCCGCAGCTCCGTTCGATCCCCTAATACGCCAATTGCACTGTTCGACCGCCTGCAGGATGATGGCGCGCTCGGCTTCATCGAGCGAACCGGCCGTCGCCGTCAGGCCAACCGGTCGAAGCGTCGCGTGGGCCAGCTTGATGCATAGCCTCGGGCTGTGATTGAGAATCATCGCGCGTTCGATCACATTTCGAAGCTCGCGGACATTGCCGGGCCAGTGGTATTCCTGAAGCGCCGACATCGATTCGTCCGCGATCTCGTCGATCCGCTTGCCCATCGAATTGCTGAACTCTTTCACGAAGTTCCATGACAGCAACGGAATGTCGTCGCGCCGCTCGCGCAAAGGCGGCACCTCAATCGGAAACACATCAAGTCGATAAAACAGATCCTCCCGAAATTGTCCTTCCTTCACTGCCTGTGCGAGCGGGCGGTTGGTGGCTGCAATAACGCGCGCGTCGACCCTGATCGTCTTTGTGCCCCCCAAACGCTCAAACTCGCCTTCCTGAAGCACGCGGAGCAGTTTCGGTTGCAATTCGAGCGGCAGCTCGCCAACTTCATCGAGAAAGATGGTCGAACCGTCAGCTATTTCAAAACGGCCTGGCTGCCGTGCCAACGCTCCGGTAAAGGCGCCCTTTTCCCGGCCGAACAGTTCGGACTCGATCAGGCTTACCGGCAGCGCGGCGCAGTTGACCTTAATCATCGGGCGATCTTTCCGGCTGCTTGCATCGTGGATTGCCTGCGCCAGCACTTCCTTTCCACTTCCAGTTTCGCCAAGCAGCAGAACCGTGGAGTTGGTTTGCGCAACCTGCGTGGCCTCATCGATGACCGTCAGAAAGCACGGCGAATGGCTTATCAGCCCCTGCGGTGGCCGGATCTGCGCGGCGTGCTGAAGATAGGCATTCTCCCGCTCGAGCCGCTCCTTCAGGACCTTGATCTCCGCCATGGCCGCCATAAGTTTTTCCTGCTCCCGCTTTCGGGCGATCGCCTGAGCAAACACCTCGCCCACGAGCTTCAGTCGGGCAATCAAGTCTTCCGGCCAGGCGCGCGTTTCCCTAAATGCTGCGAAGGCAATCACAGCGACGATGCGGCCGCCGATGCGAAGCGGAATGCTCAAGTGCGAGTGCAGCCCGAAACTCCGCCAATATTCAGCCTCGACAGCGGCTTCCGGCGGCAAATCATCGCGCAGGTTCTGGAAGACGATCTTCTTGCCGGCGAGAAGCTGGGAGAGGAACCACGGAAGATGCGGAACGAACGGGCCAAGCGGCAATGGCCCTACTTCATCGTTGGCGCTCGATGATATGACGCTGAGCGAGCCGTCCTGGTCAAACTCGCCAAAGTTACAGCGATCGAATCCCAGAAATTGCCGCAGTTTTGTTTGCGCGAGTTGAATTTCGCACTCAACCCCCTCGGCCGGAACGTTCGCAAATCGCGCCGAGAGATCGGCAAGCAAGCGTTCAAACGCCAGAAGCTCCTCGGCCGAGGCATCGGTCGTAGCCGCGTCCGCGACAGCCACTGACGGAAACCGGCCGTACGCCATACTACTCTCCACCGGATGCATCCGTCGCACTCCATTCGCATCGAGGGTCAAGGACAACCGTAACATGCATCTGGAAAGTGGCTCGCTCCATTGTACATGAGGAAGATTCGCGGCTTGCGAGGGATCGGTGGTCGATACGTTGGTATAGATCCAGACCGCGTTCTGATACCTTGGTCTCGAAACTCGGGCAGATTACGTCCGCGATACTTTCTTGCCGGAGTTTCCAAGCGCGGTGCTGAGGCACTTGAGCAAGCTTTCCTCGCTGAAGGGCTTGCTAAAGTAGCCGAGAGCGCCGGCCTTCATGACACATGCCCGCGCTTCTTCCTCTGGAAAAGCCGTGATGAAAATCGTGGGCATCCGAATACCTTGAGCGATCAGCCCCCGTTGCAGGTCGACGCCGCTCAAGCCGGGCATCTGCACATCAGTGATCAGGCAGGACGTACTATCCACGCTGTCCGATTGCAGGAACTCTTCAGCCGATGCAAAGGCCGCTGCTTCGTAGCCAAGCGATCTTACGAACCCTTTGGTCGACTCGCGGATCGACTCGTCATCATCGACAATCGAGATCAAAGCCATGCTCCGCATTCCAAATTTTCGCCTTAAAAAAATAGGCGAGTCGGAGTCACGGCGCCTTCATACGTTGGTAATAATCCAAGGAAATAAGGTTCAGGAGATTATACGTGGGTATAGCCCCGCTATGTCCTGTTGCGTCGGATACCCAACATATCCGCGATCATCACCAAATCAGGCAGCGAGTTTGCCTTCATCTTGCGCATGACATTGCCGCGATGGACCTTCACGGTAATTTCGCTCACACCCATCTCGGCTGCGACTTGCTTGTTCAAGAGCCCCGCGGTCACCAGCGACATGACCTCTTGCTCACGCTGCGTCAGCGCCTCGAACCGAGAACGCACGACTGCACTTGCCTCCCGTCGTCGGCGCTTTGCCTCGTCCTTTTCAAGTGCGAGTTTCACCGCATCCAGCAGATCCTGATCCCGGAACGGCTTGGCGAGGAATTCGACGGCGCCGGCCTTCATGGCCTTCACGGTCATGGCAATGTCCCCGTGGCCGGTGATGAATATGATGGGAACGTCAATGTTGGCTTTGGATAACTCAGCCTGAAGATCGAGCCCACTCAGTCCAGGCAATCTAACATCCACCACCAGACAAATGGCGGCGTCCGGCAGTTTCCTTTCAAAAAATTCCGGCGCAGCACCGAAAGTTTCGACACGCAAACCTACAGACCCGAAAAGGCTTCTGAGCGATTCACGCATCGATGAATCGTCGTCGATGACATAAACGACGCCTCGCGCATCACCGCTCCCTGCCACTTCGACGCCCTCCTTGTCATACGGGTCCGATCCGCGCTGCGCCTCCTAACGGTTCATTTCATCCGGTGCCAGGCTGATAGATCGGCAACTCGAGATGAAACACCGATCCATGCAAGTCCCCTGGCGAGACGAAAAGCCGACCGCCGTGAGCGGCGACAATGGATCGGCAGATCGAAAGGCCCATGCCCGTTCCGCTCTTTTTCGTCGTGAAAAACGCCTCGAATATCCGGCCGATAACGTTCTGGTCGATACCCGTTCCGGCATCCTCTACAGTCAGCGTCACGCTGGATGGTCCGGCTTGTTCGGATCGCAGTTCCAGTACCCGCGCACGATCCCGCAGGGTCGCCATGGCATCGATCCCGTTCATCACCAAGTTCAGCACGACCTGCTGCAGCTGAACCCGGTTGACAAGAATCTGCGATAAATTCTCATTAAATTCGGTTCGCACCACAATCCTTTCGGTCTCGATTTCGCCGCGTGCGAACGTCAAGACGTCGCGGACGAGTTCATTGATATCGAGCGGTTCCTTCGTGTCTCTGCCCTTTTTCAGCATCGTCCGAATGCCGCTTATCACCTGACTTGCACGGTGGCCGTCCTTCACTATTCGAGTTAAGCAAGCACGTGCCTCCTCGATATCGGGTGGCTCGTTCGCGAGCCAACGAAGCCCGGCTGAACCGTCGGTGACAATGGCACCCAGTGGCTGGTTGATTTCATGTGCGATCGACGCCGTCATCTCTCCCATCGTTGTTAGCCGTGCGACCCGCGCGAGATCCGACAGCGCCTCCCGCGAGGCGGCCTCCGCGAGTCTTCGGTCCGTTACGTCGATCGTGGTGGCGAGGAAAAGCGGCGGTTTGGATTCGTCGCTTTGAATCCTGGACACATAGGCCTGCACCCATACCGGCGCGCCGTCCGCGCGCCTGTACTCCTGCACGCTTTCGTAACGCTGCTGTGTGCCTTTTCGGACCTGCTCATAAAGCAATTTCAGGGGTCCGCGCTCCTCCTCTGCGCAGATATCGAGCGGGGAGAGTCCTTGGAGTTCCTCGCCAGTTCGGCCGAGCATGGCCCGAAAGGCAGCATTGGTGGCCTGGAATCGGAAGTTTTGATCCGCTAAAGCAACGCCCACCGTCGACATCTCGAATACAGATCGCCAGCGTTCCTCGCTCTCTTTCAACGATGTTTCAGCTCGCCTGCGCGCAAGCATCTGAATCAGCAGGGTTGCGATCATTATTGCCTGCAGCAGGATCAAAAAAATCGTTGCAAGCACCAGGTTGCGATGCTCTTCCCAGATTGTCGGCTGCTTGAAATAGACGGCGGTGCCTCGCGGAAGGGTCGTTTCGGCGAACTTCCATCGAGACAGCTGGCGAGCATCGACCTTATAGCTCCGGTTCTCGCTTGGCTTCGGGGCAATGGTGGCCGGATTGCTGCCAGCAAGTATCTCCAGGGCCATGCTGGCCGCGCTGGTGCCCATCAATTCGTAAGAATCCGTATAGCCGCCGACGATACCCCGGCCGAGATAATTATCGGAAGGTCCATAGATCGGAGCGCTCGAGACTCGCGTGAGAGCGCTCAGCACGTCGGCGGGCACAAATGATCGGCTTGTCCCGTCGCCATAAACCGTCATGAAGAGCACGACCGTTTCGCCGGGCAGATGCGAGGCCCGATCCAACAGAGTCTCATAGGGAAGACCGATCCAATATTCGGTGTTAAAATGAACTTCGTACGGTTCAATTTGGTTTCGTACCGACGCTAACCATTGCCGATCCATCTCCGACGCACCGGAGATGATGACAAGATTGCGGGCCTTTGGTTGAAGCCTCTGCGCCAGCGCTATGGTTTTTCCGGCGTCAAATTCGCCATAGATGCCCGTGACGTCGCTCGGCCTGTCCGCGGCGGCCGCCATCTCGGGGGTCACGCAGCAAAAGACAATCGGGACATTCGGAGCAATGATGCCGCGGTATTTGATTGCGAACCGCTGGGCCTCCGGACTCAACGGCATGATGATCTTGGGGGGATTGTCAGTATATTTCTCGCCTAGATAGCGTGCCGCGCGGAGCTGATCAGCCTCACTGGGGAATCGTGCCAGGTCGAGAAAACTCGAGTGGATATCGACTTTCGAAGACGACTCTTCGTTCAATCGCTTCCGGATGGCCGTGCCAGCAGTCAAGGTGGCAGGACTTACACTGTCGTAAGGGTAAAGCAGCAGCGCTCGGCGCGGCGTTTCTTCTGCGTCGGCAGACTGGCGTCCGATTATCAAAACCGCAAGGCCAATAACAAGTACTCTAACAACCAATGAAATCTGCGCCACCTTGCCACTCCAACGCTGTTCAGCGTGTGTGCACGCGCATTACGCATCGTACCCAGGCTCGAAAGTACAGCCAATCTTGAGGTGAGGAAGATGAATGTCTTGAACCAAATGGTTCGAGATTTAGAAATGAATGAAGTTTGTTGAATTTATGGCCAAAATCGGAACCGCACGACCGATGTCGTCGGCAATAGGTCACCGTCACTTACCAAGTCGGGGTTCTTCTTCTGAATCCTCAAACTGGGAACTGGGCCCGCGATCCGTCCTCGCCCGAAAATCGCTCAATCGCGGCTTGATCACTGCCGTGACGACATGACGTCTTCGAAAGCTCGATCGCGAGCATTCACCGACATCTCTTTCGCAATGATACCGACCGCTTACTTGTGTACGAGCATCGGCGGTGCAGCGCCCGTTACAGGCGGCGCCTCCGAAATCGCGAACGTAAGCCCTGTATTCCACCCCTCGGGCCGGTCTTTGGCACCAAACTCAAAATACGACTTCAGGCCGAGAAAGCCCTGCTTGCCAGCAATGGGAAAAATGTATCCCAATTGGGGACCGACCGAAAACACTCGCGACTCGAACGCACCGACTCTGTCGCCGGAGCCGCTGTCGCCGCTGACCTGGTCGTAGGCATAGCCGACGAGGCCAATGAAGAACTGCTTCGACAGGAACTGCGATGCCCCCCAGTCCAGGTGAAAATCAACGCCACTTTGATATTGGGTGGTCGTGTTCAGGAAATTATAGGTAAACCCCGCAACCGCTGAAAACTCATGCCCCGTTGCCGGATTGAAATAGGTATAGCCGCCGCCGGCGTCGATGGCGCCGTGCCCAAGGCCGAGATTGGCCAGGCTTGTCGAGCTATAATTGCCAACGGGAATGTCCCCGGTCACATAAGCCATGAAGTTATTGGCACCCATGTTCCACTTCAGCGATGCCAGCGGATAGAGGTCGCCGAAACCCGTCACGGTATCGCCGATACTGTCGGTTCGCACCAGACCGAACGGAGGCAGCGAGGCCGTAAGAGTGCCGTTGACGTTGGCGCTCGTACTTCCGACGATCGTTCCCATTTGCACGGCTAGCTGGCCACCAAGAACCGGCGTCGCAAACACATAACTCGGGACGATGATCGCGAGATCTGCTCTGGCGTTCAAATTCGCATTGAGATTGACATTCAGAGTTGGGTTAAATCTGCCGATCTGAATCTCGCGCGCCGCAGCGACGTCGGCGCCGGCGCTAACGGACGTATGATAGTAAACTGAGGCGACCGCCCATCCCGGGGTACCCGGCACGGCGGCGAGACTTCCATATGTACCTGGAAGCCAGAAGCTGGTGCCGCTTTCATCGGCGATGGAAATCGACGACGTCAACGATAGAGTGCCAACACTGAGAAGCACCACGACTGCGAAAGATCGGGGTGCCGACTTCACCTCTCCGAACATCTTTCCAGAAAATTTCAAATCGATCCGGTACATGTGACGGTCCCCCGGTCTATCAATGATTGCATGTTAGAGATTTTGCGCGCTGTGTCAGCGCAATCCTCGAATCTCCCGAAAAACTTCATCGCATTGATGCAAAGAAGCCACGGTCAATGATCGTGCATGAGGTCGAGACGCCTGTATCTCGCCCTAAAGCGACTCCGAAATTTCGGATTCACTCCGAAATTTCGGAGTGTTCCGGTGTACCGGATACGCCGAGGCTCGCGCCAAAACTGTTACTCCACTGACCCATCAGTTATTTACCTATGCTCGCGCGGCGCCTTCTGCGTTGGCCTGCTTCTTGCGAATTCGTTGTTGGTGAGCATTCGAATCAAGCGGACAATCCACCCGTCGCTTCGGCTTGAGAGGAACAGGGGATGCCGGAGCCAAACCGCTGGTATGTCTCTTACACGGTGCAATCGGATCACGGTGCTCGGCGAAAGTCACGTGTGACCAAAACGTTCAATACTGAAGGACATGCGAAGCTGTTTGCCAGAGAAATTGCCGTCAACAGTTTGCGTCTCACCGCCGGGACCATCAATCCGCATTCACCGAAGGGGATCGTTTCCGCGACCGAAATCGCGGCCTGGCTGGAAGAAGCGGACCAGCTCGGTTCTTGCGACGCAGCAGGACAGACCGGATCGGAAAAGCGCTCGTCGTAAGCTTGTCGCTCAAGATCGATCGCTTCCGAAATGACGTATCCGCGACATGGGGGTCGATTAGGCCGCGTCCGAGGTAAAATTGGATCGGCCTGACGAATTTCTCTTCCGGCATTCTTCCAGCATGAGCTTGGCGACGGGATCGCCGGGGAAGCCTTCCAGGATCGCAAGATAGGCGCACTCTGCGGCTCGAAAATCGCCAGCCTCGATCGATTGTGAGGCTTGCCATGTCATCGTGCTCAATTGCTCGTCTCGCTCGCGGACCCTTAACTCGGGATCATCGCTGGCACGGAGAGCGAGCAGTTCATAGATCATGAACTCGGTCTTGCGGCCCTTGACCTGAACCCGCTTCAATGGTCGCGTCAGTATCTCGGCCCGCACGTGCTCGAAAATGCCGTCGCTGATGCAGATGGTGGTGCCGAACTGTTTGTTGATACCTTCGAGGCGGGCGGCGACATTCACGCCGTCTCCCAAGGCAGTGTAACTCAGCCGACTTGAAGAGCCGATATTGCCGACCAGGACATTGGCGCAATTGAGCCCGATCCGAATGCGGATTCGTGGCCGTCCCTCTGCTTCCCAGGCGTCGTTGACCCACTCCATGCGGCGTGCCCCCCGCAACGCGCCGGCGCAGGCGCGCAGAACGTGATCGGGGCGCTGAATCGGGGCATTCCAGAACGCCATGACGCCGTCGCCAATAAACTTGTCGACGGTCCCGCCTTCTTCCGTGATGGCGCCAGACACCTGCTCGAGATAGGTCGAGATCTGCATCAGCAAATCATCCGGAGCCAGGGTTTCGGCGTGTGCGGAGAAATTCTCAAGGTCGGAAAAGAACACAGTGAGGAATCGCGGCTCAACGCCCAGAGTCAACGGAATGCCCGACTTGACGAGTTGCCTGACAATGTCCAGCGGCACGAACGACGAAAACGACTGCAACGAGCTGCGCAGCAGCGATGCTGCGGTTTCCAGCCTCGCGATCTCCCGAATGTTGGATGGCCGCGCCGCTGGCGCGTCGAAGTGCAGGCTTTCGATAGCCTGCAATTGCTCCGCTACCTGTTCGACGGGCCGCGAAAGCCGGCTAGACGCGAAATAGATGAAGAACAGCTCGATCATCGTGAGTACCACGATGACCACCATGATCAACCGATTGGTCGCCTTCAACGTCCCCACGAAATCGTCGATCGGCGTCAACGTGATCACCTCCCAGGGTTGACCAAAACCATCCGGGAAATTGGCGAAGGCCGCGATCAGATCCTCGCCGTTTGCAGGGGACCGGAACACGAAACTGTCGGTATCGGCACGGGCGCGCTGGCGAGAGGCCTCGCGTACGTCCGGATCGTCGATATCGGCCAGGGTCGCGATCTTGAGCTTGCCGTTCTCGGCGCGCACGCCCTTCTGCTCGTTCGGAAAGGCGATGATCTTGCCGTTGTGACGGTCGGCAATCAGAGTGGTGCTGCGCACGCTGGTGCGGTGCTCATCCAGAAAGCGCGACAGCACGTCCATGGTGATGTTGACCGATGCGCAGCCGATGAAATCGACACCATGGAAGATTGGAACGCGCAAGGAGAGAATAGGGAAACCAGTGTCGGGATTTATTGCGGGTTCGGTCACCGCAAGCGTCCGCGTTGTCTTGCCTACCTGATAGCCGGGTAAAGTCCTGATGTCGAGGTCGGTTGCAACATCGTACCCGCCGAGTAGATGCGGCCAGACGTCAAAAAATTTGCGATGCCGGACCCGCGAGAGCGCAAAGGTGATCGCATCGATGTAGCTGGCGTGCCAGTTCGCCGCCCCAGGAATACGAGGGTCGCCACGCCTGCGGTCCTCGTCGATCCGGGTGACGACCCGATGATACCCATCCTCGAAGCTGACATAGACGGCGTCGATATGCGCGGCCGAGGTCAGCGTGCGGTACAAGAGATCATTGCTTTGCTCGGCGCGGAAATAGCCGGGATCCGCAGCAGCTAGCTCGGCGAGAAAGCGCAGCGGGGTTTCGGTACTGTCGATCAAGTTCTCGGTGCGCTCGACGCCGGCCCGGCTGGTCTGCGCGACCGCATCGTTCAGGATCGACACCATGGCGGCCGAATTCCGATTGTAATTGTAGATCAGGATGAAAATGAGAATGGGAATGCTGAGGCCGATGAACAGCAACGACATAACCGAACTCAGCCTTGGCCGCCTGATCCTGGCGGCCGGGGTAAGCGCTCCCAACCGGGCCAATGCGGCGTGCAGAGAGCGGCGGCTTCGGTACGCAACCAGCGCCGCAATCGCCAACCCGACGGGCACAAGCAATCGAGCTTGCTGTACGCCGCGGCGATCTTTCGCCAGTGCCTAGCATCCTGCCCACCGATATGGCCAGGTCGGACGAGCAGATCCGTGCGGGCTGCCTCGAACAGCAAAGCCTCGCGGCTCTTTCTTGCCGAATAGGTTGTAAGGAT
>WNGQ01003909.1_pt1 | contig 14916 bp, 8 predicted proteins | sample 5407661 | NCBI WGS metagenome assembly WNGQ01 (sample SAMN13153382, study PRJNA577476) | soil metagenome | isolation source: 60 cm soil or saprolite under Garry oak tree replicate 2 | place: USA:California | collected 2016-06-15 | reverse complement strand
CGGAGGGCAGCGGCGTGGCAACGAGCAGCACCGTCACCCTTTGTGGAGCATCATATAATGCCGCAACCTATTCCACTGGCGCTGCAGCCAGCTTCGCCGGCGACCTCTCCTTTGCCGGCAGCAGCGGGAGCAATTCCCTGACCGTCAGCAAAGCGAATGCCACGGTTGTGGTCACACCGTACACCGTGACGTATGACGGCAACCCCCATACCGCGACCGTCACCTCCATCAACGGTATGTGCGGCGAAACAGGGGCCACGGTCGGCACGGTTGACGTGAGCGGCACGACTCACATCATGGCAACCGGGAGTCCGTACACTGATACCTGGAGCTTTACTGGCACCGGCAATTACAACAACATCGCCGCGGGACCGTCGACGACGATCACCGATACCATTAACAAGAAAGCTGCTTCAGTAACGCCGAATGCGGCAAGCAAAACGTACGGCGCTGCCGATCCCGCGTTTACAGGCACGCTGACTGGGTTCCTGGCTGCGGATGGCATCACGGCGACCTACAGCCGCACATCGGGTGAAACGGTTGCGGGAAGTCCATACACGATTAGTGCCACGCTGAGCCCCGCGGGCGAGTTGGGGAATTACGATATAACGTACAACACTGCGAATTTCACGATTACGACCCGTGACCTCGCGGTGACGGCCGATGCTAAGACCAAGGCCTATGGGGATGCTGATCCGGCGCTGACCTACACGCACGGAGCGCTCTACAACGGTGACACCAACACTGTGTTCAGTGGCAGCCTCACGCGAGCTTCGGGTGAGAATGCGGGCACGTATGCGATTACGCAGGGTACGCTCTCAGCGGGGAGCAACTATAACATTATCTTCACGGGAGCGAACCTGAGCATCACGGCGCGGGATCTGACAGTGACGGCGGATGCTAAGAGCAAGGCTTATGGGGATGCTGATCCTGCGCTGACCTACACGCACGGTGCGCTGTATAACGGCGACACGAACACTGTGTTCATTGGCACCCTTTCGCGAGCTCCTGGTGAGAATGCGGGCACATATGCGATTACGCAGGGTACGCTTTCAGCGGGATCCAACTACAACATTCTGTTCACGGGAGCGAACCTCACTATTGATCCTCGCGCGGTCACCGTCACGGCGGATGCCAAGAGCAAGACTTATGGCGACGCTGACCCGGCGTTGACGTACCAGATCACCAGCGGCTCGCTGGTAACTGGGGACAGCTTTAGCGGAGCGCTGACCCGGGTGTCCGGTGAGAACGTGGGCACATACGCGATCGTGCAGGGCACGTTGGCGCTGAGCACCAATTACACTCTCACCTATGTCGGTGCGAATCTCACGATCGACTCACGCGCGGTCACGGTCACAGCCGATGCCAAGAGCAAGACTTATGGTGACGCTGACCCGGCGTTGACCTACCAGATCACCAGCGGCTCGCTCGCTTTCAGCGACAGCTTTAGCGGAGCGCTGACCCGGGTGGCGGGTGAGAACGTGGGCACATACGCGATCGTGCAGGGCACGTTGGCTTTGAACAGCAACTACACTCTCACGTATGTCGGTGCTAATCTCACGATCGACCTGCGCGCGGTCACTGTTACAGCTGATGCTAAGAGTAAGACTTATGGCGATGCTGACCCGGCGTTGACCTACCAGATCACCAGCGGCTCACTGGTTACGGGCGATAGCTTTAGCGGAGCGCTGAGCCGAGTGCCTGGCGAGAACGTGGGGACATATGCGATCCTGCAAGGCACGCTGGCTTTGAGCACCAACTACACCCTGACCTATGTCGGAGCGAACCTCACTATTACGCCGCGTGACTTGACCGTGACCGCTGATCCGAAGAGCAAGATCTATGGTGATAGTGACCCGGCGCTGACCTACACGCATGGAATGCTCTACAACGGTGACACCAACAGTGCGTTCACTAGCAGCCTGTCGCGTGCTCCTGGCGAGAACGTGGGCACGTATGCAATTACTCAGGGCACGCTCTCGGCTGGCTTCAACTACAACATTCTGTTTACGGGCGCGAACTTCACGATCACGCCTCGTAATTTGACGGTAACAGCTGATGCCGGCACCAAGATATATGGCGCTAGTGATCCGGCGCTGACTTACACCCATGGAATGCTCTACAACGGCGACACGAACAGTGTATTCGCCGGCAGTCTCGCGCGTGCTGCGGGTGAGAATGTGGGCACCTATGCGATCAGTCAGGGTACGCTCTCAGCGGGGTCCAATTACAACATTCTGTTCACGGGGGCGAACTTCACGATTACTCCTCGTAATCTGACGGTGACCGCCGATGCGAAGAGCAAAACCTATGGTGGTAGTGACCCTGCGCTGACGTACACGCATGGCATGCTCTACAACGGCGACACGAACAGTGTATTCACCGGCAGTCTCACGCGTGCTGCGGGTGAAAATGTGGGTACCTATGCGATTACGCAGGGAACGCTCTCAGCGGGGTCCAATTACAACATTCTGTTTACAGGAGCGAACTTCACCATCAACCCGGCGACGCTGACGATCACGGCTACCAACCGCGGTAAGGTCTTTGGCGGTACCTACACGCCTGACACAACTCCGCCGTCCGTTGACTTCACGATCAGTGGCACCCTCTACTTCGGCGACACGATCGCCTCGATCACGTTGAACAGCACTGGGTATCCGTCGAGTGCCCTGCCTGGATCGTATACAGTCACGCCGAGCGCGGCGGTATTCGTTCCTGCCGGTGCGGCGGCTAATTACAACATCACCTATACGCCTGGCACGTTCTCGGTCGGCTATGGCACCTGCACCGGGCCGACCCCGGGCGGCGTCATTTTGCCGCCAATCAACCAGGACGGCAGCAGTGTCTGGAAGGTCGGCAGCACTGTTCCAGTGAAGTTCACGGTTTGCGGCGCCGATGGCCAACCGATCTCCGACCCAAATGCGGTGTTTGCGAGCGGCTACGGCTCGATAACCCTGATTAACACGGTGCGGGGCACGGTTAACAACGTAAATGAAACTACTTACAACGATATCCCGGACAGTGCGTTCCGCTGGAGCGGTGGCCAGTGGATCTTCAACATGGCGACGGGCAACCTGCAAAAGAACAACACCTACCAGTACCGCATCGCCCTGAAGAATGGCGACTTCGTCTACTTTACGGCCGGCACGAAGTAACGCCCAGACAACTCTGCCCCCAGAGAAAACAGCGCCGGGAGGGGTAAATCCTCTCGGCGCTTTGATTCGCGATCTCCCGATCGCTCACCCTTGCGGGCTTCCCGTCCACCCGACGGCGTCCCCGCACGTCGTGTTCTCTTTTTGAGATTGAACCGCGGGCCTGTCTGATTTGGTAGGGGCGATTGACCCCAATCGCCCTGGCGGTTCAGTGAACCGCCCCTACCACGTTCACGGTTCGTTGTGGCTGCGACGCAGCGCGCCAAGTTTATTCGTGTCTATTCGTGGTTTGAAATCTCTGCTCACCCTTGTGAAATTTTGCTTTCGCAAATCGGGGTGACGCTGTTCTTTGTTCGCCGATGACTGTGGCGGGAACTCAACGAATCAGCACACGCGCGACGGGCGTGGTGGGGGTGGCGATTCTTTGCAGCCGCGTTCTCGGGTTGATTCGCGAGGTGGTTTTCGCGGCGATGTTCGGCGCGAGCCGAAACATGGACGCGTTTCTCACGGCGTTTCGCGCGCCCAACATGTTGCGCGACCTGTTTGCCGAAGGCGCGCTCTCGACTGCGTTCGTGACCACGTTTTCCCGACGCATCGCCACTGACGGCGATCGCTCAGCGTGGGACCTCGCCAGTAAAGTCGCCACGCTCACAGTCATTTTCATGAGCGCGGTCTCGCTGCTCGGCGTCGTCTTTGCGCCGGTGCTCATTGACATTCTCGCGCCCGGCTTCCCGGCTGAAAAAGCGGAGCTCACCGTGTTGCTCACGCGGATCATGTTTCCCTTCATTCTACTGGTATCGCTCGCCGCGCTGGTGATGGGAATGCTGAACGCGCGGCACGTCTTCGGTCCGCCGGCGATGGCCTCGGCCTTTTTCAATCTCGGATCCATCATCGGAGGAGTAACGCTTTGTTACTGGCTCGATCCGCAGCCCGATTGGCGGCATCCGCATTTTGGCGAGCGGGGTTTGGTGGGACTTTCCATCGCGACATTGATCGGCGGCCTGTTGCAACTGGCGGTGCAACTGCCGTCACTGCGACGTGTCGGATTCCGTTTTCATCCCGATTTCAAATGGCGCGACCCGGGTGTGCGCACCATTCTCGGAATGATGGGACCGGCGATGATCGCCGCCAGCGCCGTGCAGGTAAACGTGGCTGTGAACAGTATTTTCGCGTCCGGTCTTGGCGACGGCCCAATTGCATGGTTGAACATTGCATTTCGCCTGATGCAATTGCCGTTGGGAATTTTCGGCGTGGCCGTCGCAACCGTGACGCTTCCTTTGGTCTCGCGCAGCGCGGCGGTAGGCAACACCAGCGAGTTCCGCTCTGCGCTGGCGCATTCGGTTCGGCTGGTGCTGCTGCTCACGATTCCGGCGGCGATCGGTCTGATCATTCTCGCGGAACCGATCATTCAATTGATTTACCAACACGGCCGCTTCACACATGAAGCGACGATCCAAACAGCCGCTGCGCTTCGCTTTTATGCCATCGGTCTCGCCGGATATTCGGCGGACAAAGTGCTTGCCCCGGCGTTCTACGCGCTCGACAAGCGCCACCTGCCGATGTTCGTCAGCCTCACTTCAATCGCGGTGAATTTTTCGCTCAACTGGTTTTTTACTTTTCATCTGCATCTTGGCCACCGCGGGCTGGCGCTTTCGACGAGCCTGGTGGCCATCACGAATTTCTTTTTCCTTTACTCGATGATGCGCCACTACACGAAACGATTGGAGACTGGCGCCATGCTGAAAACCATTGGCAAACTGCTTCTTGCCGGCTCGGTCTTGGCCGTTATTTGCTGGGTGGCATCGAGCTTTTTCTTTATGCGCTACCCGCACGCTCCGGCGTTGCAAAATGCAATGGTGATGTTGGTCACCATCTGCTGCGGCGCGGGCGCATTTTTTTCCGCCGCATACTTGTTGCGCGTCACAGAGGTGCACGATCTTGTCGATCTGCTCCAACGACGTATTGGTACGGGCGGTTCACCTGAACCGCCCAAGGGCGATTGAAGTCAATAGCCCTACCTTAGCGCTTGATCGAGGTCTTCGATCAGATCATCCGCGTTCTCGAGCCCGATGGACAGGCGCAGCAAACCTTCGGCTGAAGTCGTTCCCGGTCCCTCGATGGATGCGCGATGCTCAATCAAACTTTCCACGCCGCCGAGACTTGTGGCGCGAATGAAAATCTTCGTGTTCGCCGCGACCGACATCGCGGCTTCGCGGCCATCTTTCACTTCAAACGAAAGCATCCCGCCGAACAACGACATCTGCCTCGCGGCAATCTCATGTCCGGGATGCGACTGCAATCCGGGATAATGGACGCGCGCCACTTTTCGATGTTGTGCGAGGAAGTTCGCAACCTTTATTGCGTTCTCCGAATGCGCGCGCATCCGCCACGGCAACGTGCGCATGCCGCGCAAAATCAGCCAGCAATCGAAAGGCGAGGGGACTGCGCCGCCTTCATATTGAATACTGCGGATACGTTGAAAGAAATCGCTACCTTCTTTTGCAACGACGATTCCTCCGAGAACGTCGCAGTGGCCCCCAAAATATTTTGTGGTCGAATGTAAAATGAAATTGGCGCCCAGATCGAACGGACGCTGTAGCACGGGCGCCCACGTGTTATCGCAAACGCAAACCGCACCGGCGTCGTGAACGATTTCGGCAACCGCGGAAAGATCGACGATTTTTAGTAGCGGATTGGACGGCGTTTCCATCCAGGCCAGTTTCGTTTTTGGTCGCACCGCTTTTTTCACAGCGTCGAGATTGCCCATGTCGATGAAGTCGGCTTGCAGTCCCCAGCGCAGGAAAATTTCGCGCAAGAGTCGCGACGTGCCGTAGTAAGCGTCCACATGCGCAAGCACATGATCGCCCGGCGCGAGCGCTTGAAAAATCGACATGGTCGCGCCGGTGCCGGAGGCGAACGCCGCCGCGCCCGCGCCGCCTTCAAGCGCGCTGATTCCCTGCTCCAGCGCCTGGCGATTCGGGTTGTCGTTGCGCGTGTACATGAAGCCGCGCGGGTACGTTCCTTCGACGTCGCGCTCGAACGTTGTGGAAAGGTAAATCGGGGCAGCGACTGCTCCGGTTGCCGGGTCAACAGCGTGTCCGGCATGAACGGCTAGAGTTTCAATTTTCATTTGTGATCAGGTTATCGAAATTAATCCGCGATTGTCGATCCTCCGGCGCATTTGTTTCATGCGTCGCAGCCGTCCAATTGGAACCGCGTTTTCGATTTGACGCCGTCACTTCACCAGCGCAAATAGCAACTTCCCATGGACGCTCAGGTTTCGCCAGATTCATCCATGACCATTTACGATGACGAAGTTTTCCAGATGGCCTGCGAGCAGTTTCGCGTCATCGCCGATTATCTGAACATCGACAAGGACGACCGTGAGTGGGCGACCTACCCCAAGCGCGCCATTGCCGTGACATTGCCGGTGCACATGGACGACGGGAGCACCAAGGCTTTCCAGGGTTATCGCGTTCAACATCACATCGCGCTCGGTCCGACCAAGGGCGGCACGCGTTTCGCGCCTTCGTTGTCAATGGGTGAAACGGCCGCGCTGGCGATGTGGATGAGTTGGAAATGCGCGCTGGCCCAATTGCCCTACGGCGGCGCCAAAGGCGGAGTGGCCGTCGATCCAACAAAGCTGTCGCGCACCGAGCTGGAAGCGGTCTCGCGCCGTTACATGCAGGAAATGATCCCGTTCGTCGGGCCGCACACCGACATCATGGGGCCGGACATGGGCACCAATGAACAGATCATGGCTTGGTTCATGGACACTTATTCCGTTTACATGGGCTACGCCGTCAACGAAATCGTCACCGGCAAGCCGGTCGCCATCGGCGGCACCGAAGGCCGGCGCGAAGCAACCGGACGCGGCGCTGTTTACCTGATCGAGCGCGCCATGAGCATGCTGAAGATGGATCCCGAAAAATGCACGGCCATTGTGCAGGGATTCGGCAATGTCGGCTCGGTAGCGGCTCTGTCGCTCGCGTACAAAAGCGGCGTCAAAGTCGTCGGGATCAGCGACGCGTATGCCGCGATTTACAATCCCAAGGGAATAGACGTTAAGGCGGCTGAACAGCATATGCTCAAGAAGGGAAATCTGCGCGCGTTTGCTCAAGGCGACCATATCGATCCAAAGGAATTCCTTACTCTGCCGTGCGACGTGCTTATTCCCGCCGCGGTCGATCGAGTGATTACCGGCAAAAATGCCGGCCAAATTAAATGCCGTATCCTTGCCGAAGCTGCCAACGGTCCGACTACGCCGGAGGCCGATCTGATTCTCGAAAACCGCTGGGACGAAATTTTCGTGATCCCGGATATTCTCTGCAACGCCGGTGGAGTGATCGTTTCGTACTTCGAATGGGTGCAGGGTTTGCAGGCCTTTCTGTGGACGGAATCGGAAGTGACGGACAAACTGTTCCGCATCCTCGAGCATTCGTTTGCGCAGGTGATCAAGCGCGCGAAGGAGCACAAGGTTTCGCATCGCACGGCGGCCATGGCCATCGGAGTCGAACGCGTTATCAAGGCCAAACAAGTGCGCGGCCTGTTCCCATGAGCTGCGTAAATTTTCCCGCGTAGTGGCGATTGACCTCAATCGCCTGCTCCCATATGCGATTACGCACAGGAAGGCGGTTCGGTGAACCGCCCCTACCAACCAATGAAATTCTCGCACACCGAGGACAAGCGGGATGATCGACATCTCGATATCTTGACAGATGAAGAGAACGGTCTCCGCCTCATCGTCTCGCGTCTGGGAGCGGAATTAATTAGTCTCGCGCGAGTCAACGAAGCCGGAGAGTGGACAGGCTTTCTTTACCGGGACAACGATCTGTCAACGCCGTCTCAGGGCTGGGCAAACCACGCGACCGTCATGGGCTATTATCTTCATCGGCTCAAAAACGGTCGCAGCGTGTACCGGGGCCGCGAAATCAAAGGCGGCAACCACGGCTTCCTTCGCTCCAAGACGTGGCGCCTCGCAGGATTCTCTGGTGAGGGCAGCGGTGCTTCATTGAGATATCGAATTACCCCGGAGGACCTTTCGCCTGTTGAATACCCGTTGAAAGTCGGTGTGGATCTAACGTACAAGATCGAATTGAATACGGTCAGCGTTCTTTTCGAGTTTCAGAACCATGAGCCTGAACTGACCGCGCATGTGGCCTTCGGATTGCATCCGGGATTCGCAGCGACTTCGTTCGAAAGCTTTCATCTGCAAATGCCGCGGGGTTGTTATCGCCGGTACTTTTCGCAGGATAATTTTCTCTCTGGTCAGACGCGCGACATCGAGTTTGCCGGCGGCGAAATGCCGTTTCCGAAAACGGAGTTGCCCGGTTCGATCATCCTCGAACTGGTCGATGTTCCGCGGCGGCTATTCTCCTACGTCGATCCGCCGAGTGGGCGGTGGATGACGCTGAATCTGACCGGTGTTCCTTATTTGACTCTGTGGTCCGACGGCGGACCCTTCCTTTGCATCGAGCCTTGCTGGGGGCTGACTGATCACCACGAACAGCGCGCATTTGAACACAAACAGGGTATTCAAACGATTTCGCCCGGCGGCGCGTTGCGCGCGTCCTTCAGTATGATTCCGGACCTTGCGTCCTGCGATTAGCGATGCCTTCGCGGAGGGATGAACGCCGAATAGTCACAAAATTTGTACATAAAAAACCGCACCGCGGGATCGAACCAACAGTGCGGTTGCTCGTGGCTACCGCCTAGAGACCAGCTGGGGGGTTGCCTCTAGGAGGGTTGCCCTTGGGAGGATTGTGTCTGGGATGTGGATACCGGGATCGAACCAACAGTGCGGTTCTCTGACCTTGTCAGTTGCCCAGGGGGCCGTGGCCGGTTGGGGGGTTGCCTTTGGGGTTATGGCCGCCGGGTGCATGGTTAGGTTTCTTTAGTTGGATTGTTTAGTGTTTGTTTCGCGTCAGTAGCACCGAACAGCAATTGATGCCCGCCTGTAACATCCTGTTTTGGAATCAGGTCATCCAGACGAATCACTTTATCTTTCCTGCGCTTTGGCCTTTGATTTCCTGACTCTCCGGCGGGCGCATTTTTTTTGTTCTTCGGTGCACTCACTTTGGCTATCTCTGTTATCAGTATTCGTGCCAAGTGTCGGAGCGAGCTAAGGAATAGCGAAGGAGCAGTTGCGGATTTCTCGTTAATCGATAAGCGTTTACGCAGAAATTTGTTCTGCGGAAACTGATAATTTGCTACAGAAGTTATCGGAGCGCCTGGCCCTGTTTTTAGGCCGCCCTGGCTACTTTTTCGGGCCGCAGTGCTTCACTTTTTGACCATACCTTGAAGATAACGGGTCAGCGTGGAGCGAGAAATGCCAAGCAATTTTGCAGCCTGCCGCTGGTTCCGATTCGCCCGCTCATAAACGAATCGGACGTGCCTTTTCATCGCGCTTGCCATCGACAGATCGGTACCAGCGTCGTTCTCTTTGTTGTTGCTGGCCAGGGTAGGAAACGAATTGGCGAGTTCAGAAGTAGCTCGATCTGGCTCCAAGTCGGGAGGAAAAATGACATGTTCGGGCAGAATCACCGAGCCATTGCAAAACAACGTCATAGTGCGCACCGTGTGGCTTAACTCGCGCAGGTTTCCACGCCACTGGTGGTTAAGCAATTTTTCCATCGCTTCGGGATGGATAGCCGCAATGTCTTTTCCTTCCTTCAACCCGGCGGCTTTCAATTCAGTCGCAATCAATGCCGGCAACTCCTCCAGGCGCTCACGAAGCGGGGGGATGAGCAAGGTCAGGCCGTTCAATCTCTGATAAAGGTCCTCGCGAAATTTTCCCAATCGCACCCGCTCGCGCAGGGAGCAGTTTGATGCGCAGATGATTCGCGCGTTGGAAGTGAGCATTCTTTCGGAACCGAGCCGCTCAAATTCACCGTATTCGAGCACGCGCAAGATTTTCACCTGGGCGAGGGGGCTCATCTCCGAGATTTCGTCCAGGAATATCGTACCGCCATCAGCGAGCTCGAATTTTCCCTTGATGTTTTGCTGCGCGCCAGTGAATGCCCCGCGCTCGTGACCAAACAACTGACTTTCGAGGAGTGTATCGCTAATTGCCGAGGCGTTAAAGGCGATGAATGGGCGGCCGGCTCGCGCGGATGAATTGTGGATAGCGTGGGCAAGCAACGTCTTGCCGGTGCCGGTTTCGCCAAGAAGTACGACCGGCACGTCTGATTTAGCGGCCAGCGCAGCAAGTTGCAGACAACGCGCCATGGCTAGATTGCTCGTCGTCAGGTCTTCGAGTTTGAGCTTTGAAGGTCGTTCCTTCATGCGTGCGCGAACCGTGTTTAGATTCCCAGCTGCTGACTGGAAAGGTAATAGTACAAACCGCGATGGGCCATCAACTCATCATGTGTGCCAATCTCGGCGATGCTCCCTTTCTCCAGGACCACAATGCGATGGGCTTCACGGATCGTGCTCAAACGATGTGCAATGACAATCGTTGTGCGGCCAGCCATTAGCCGCGAAAGGTTTTCCTGAATCGCGCGTTCGGATTCTGTATCCAGTAAGCTGGTCGCCTCGTCGAAGATCAAAACCGGCGGGTTGTTGTAGATTGCCCGGCCAATTGCGATGCGCTGTTTTTGCCCGCCTGAGAGAGACAGCCCCGATTCGCCGATCTTTGTCTCGTATCCGAGTGGGAGACGGCTGATGAACTCGTGCGCTGCTGCTGTCTCGGCTGCCGAAAGTACGCGATCAAGGTCTGGCTCCGGATCACCGAACGCGATATTGCGCGCAATCGTGTCGTTAAACATGTGGTTCTCCTGAAGAACAATTCCGACCTGCCGGCGGAGATCCCGATAATTTATAGTCTTTGAATCGACTTGGTCGAAATAAATGCTCCCTTCGGTAGGCGTCAGCAGACCGGCAATTAGTTTTATCAGCGTTGTTTTGCCTGATCCGCTGCGGCCCACGAATGCAACCATCCGGCCGGGCACGAGATCCAACGTAATATTTTTTAAAATATCAGGTGATTCGGGTCCGCCGTATTTGAAACTGACACCGCGAAGCTGGATTCGGCCTTCGAGACTGTGTACCGGCACGAGCCGGGAACGATCATGCCCTTGTTCTGGCTCTTGTTCGAAGATGTCGTTAAGCCGGTTCAGCAGGACAGCCGCTTGTTGCGTCTTCTGCCAAACGCCAAGCACGCGCAGAATTGCCGCGTATCCCATCGCGGTCAGAGAACTGAATGCGACAAAGCCGCCCAGACTCAGCTGTCCTTTGATCACTTGGGTGGCGCCAACCCAGAGAAAAATCGCAGTGGACAGCAGGCCGATCGTCTGCAAGACGCGGTCCCAGGACATGACGATGAAGGTCGCCTTGAAAAGTTTTTGTGAGACCGAGAGAAACTCGTTCAGCATCGCATCACGAACGGTGCTTTCGGCCGATGCCGCTTTAACCGCTTCGATACCTTTGATCGCATCGATTTGCTGTGAACTGTACTTGCCCTGGCTTTCTTCTACGCTGTGACACAGGGGTCGGAGGACCTTCACCGAAAAAATCATTAGCCCCGCATAAAGTGGCGTCGTGGCCAAAAACGCCAGCGTGAGCACCGAGCTATACATCGCCATCAAAATCAGTGCGCCGATGAGAAACACCAATGCCAGCAAGGCGCCGATTCCGTGTTGCACGACAAACTGTCGAAGCTGTCTGGCGCCTTCCAGCCGACGCTGGATATCACCCGTGCGGCGATTTGTAAAATAGCTCATCGGCAGAGCAAAAAGCTTCCGGCTCACGAAATCGAGAACCACCGCATCGAAACGCGCGGCCGCAAACGCCAGCAGATACTCCTGCGCGAATGCGGAGAGTTGCACAAACACGATCGCCGCCAGCATGCCAAGCAGGATGGTTTTCAACAGACCGAGGTCATTTTCGACAATGACCTTGTCCACGACGACCTGAGTGAATATCGGAAAGAGAAGTTGAAGGAAACTGACGGCGATCGCCAGGCCGAGCACTTGAAATAAAATGACTTTGAAGCGCGAGAGAAACGGAACCACCCAGGCAAGGCTTGCCTTGCTCTCCGGTGCCTGTTCGAATGCCGGGGTATAGTCGAATAGGGCCGCGTAGCCAGTCCACTTTCCTTCGAATTCGCGGCGGGGAAGTTTTCGCAACCCGCGCGCAGGATCGGCGACCCGGACAAACTGCTCGTCGACATCGTACAGCACGATCCAGTGATTGCCTTCCCAATGAACGATCGCTGGCAGCGGCATGAGCGGGAGATTGCGGACCGAGGCTTTCAAAGCGCGAGCTGCCAAGCCCAGTTCTGTCGCAGCGTGAGAAATCGCCTTGAGACTAGTGCCGTCAATTGCCGTGTGACAAAGCTGTCGAATCCGTGCCAGACTCACTTTGCGTCCGAAATGCCGGCAGATCATCCCGAGACACGCTGCGCCACAGTCCATCTCGTCGATTTGCAGGATATGATCGATTTTGCGGATCCGCTTACCGCGTTTGCGGAACAAGCCACGCTCGTCTGCAAACGGCTCTTCTTTCCCTTCGGTCTCGCTGGGGCGCTGCTCACCGTCCAACTCCACTTTGTCATGCACCTGCGTTTCCGCTGGGAGCAGTTCTGTTGTGAAATCCAGCGGCACGCGCGCTTCTGTCTTTGCCTGATAAAGAGCGAGTCGCTCCGTCAAGAGTTTATCAAATTCGGGAAAACGTCGGCGCAAGTCGCGGACGGCCGCGGGTTCCAGCGACAGCAATTCGCAGTCAGTGAAGGCTTGTACCGAGGCGGCTCGCGGCGAGCCGTTCAAGATCGACAATTCACCAAAGAAATCTCCGGCGCGATAAAATGCTAGATTTCGCTCCTTCCCATCCACTCCAGTAAAGGCTCGCGCTCTGCCTTTCTGTACAACGTAAAGAGGCCCTGCGCCGTCACCTTCGCGAATGATCAGGTTTCCCTTTTCAAACACGGCGGGTTTCAACGTCTCGATCACGCTGCGCAACACGGGCGTCGGCAGCCGACCGAAATTGCTGAATTGATAAAGGAAGCTTTGCAGGGCGCGATTTCGACCGGTGGTGTCGACAAATTGTTTTAGCTCCGGCTCCTGGCGTACCAGCTCGAGAAAATCGTCGCGATCTATTCGCAAAACGTCGACTGCGGTGCTACAGCGCACGGTCGCCCTTCGAGTTCCACCCTCGGACAAAGCAGCTTCGCCGAAGCAGTCACCGGGCTTTAACACCCCCAGCGGGATTTCTTCGCCGCCGGGTTTAATCTTTATGGCACGGGCGCGTCCCCGGCTCAGCACGTAAAATGAGTTGGCGGGGTCGCCTTGCTTTACGATCACATTGCCGAATTCGTAGTGTTCTTCCTCAAGCAGAGGCTCGATCGCCGCGAAGTGTTCATCGGAAACAAAGCGAAACACCGATGAGCGTCGCAGAATTTCGCTGTCCTTTACTTTCATTCTGCCGCAGGAGTGGAAACGCCACCGAGCCGCCGCTGGACGTGTCTCCTGGCAAGCTCAGAGAAACGCCGCTCCAGGAGCCGCTGATCGATTCGCGACTGGACGTTTGGATCGTCAGCTTGCGGCTCGATTTTATTAATCACACGACACAGCTCGAATCCGTTGCGTCGCGCCAACGGTCCCAGAATGTCGCCGGCCGAAACGCTCACGAACCTCTGTTGTGCATCGACGGGGAGATCTTCCAAAAGAAAGTCCGCACGTCGGTAAGGATACCGTCCCTCGGTGGCCACTTCTTCCATTGACATGCCGTCCTCGCGCACGCAAAACAGCGCTTCCCGGGCGGCATCGAGCGATTCCAACTCGATCACTTCAGTTTCGAATCTCGTCAAGGGCAGCCGCAAAGCTAGCAATTCGCGTTGACGTGCTTCAGGGACCAGCAGCGTGTCGCAATGCCTCCGGTATGCTGCCTCGATCGCGAGCATTTCATCCAACCACTTCGAATCGCGCCCCAATTTCTCCAGCCAATCCGCCCGTTGTGCCGATTTAATCCTATTCCGATGCAAGAATTTCCGCTCCTCGGCCGTAATTGCCTCTGTGGCCGGTTCTTTTCCTGCGCAGCGTGCAGCGAGACGCGCCATCAAATCGCTGGTCATTCGGTCCAAATCTCCTGATAAAATCAATTCCGTCAGGAACGACCTGCGTAGGTCGGGCGACGCGCACTGATATTCCACTTCATCCGGGGCGACCTTTTCGCGAATCGCGGTGGCAAAGTATTGACGAGTAAAATAGTCGCTGAAGTCATCGAAAGTCAGGCTACGATTTGCAAGCCATGCTTCCGTTTCCTCGGCAGTGATCAAATCGTATTCGTAACGAAATGCTTCTGCCGCACCCGAAATTGCGGACTCGTCTGGCTCTACGTCTAGCTCATCCGCCCGTCTTTCCGCTGCGACTTGGTGGAGAAATTCTTTCCATTTTACATCTAACTCGCCCCTGAAAATTGCCGCATCGATTGCATCGCGCGCAGTATACTCCTGTCCTCTGCATGCACACACTACCAAGTCAAGGCCTGAGGTCGACTCCGTGGTCTCCATTAAAAGCCCAAATTTCTACAGCATTTCGAAAAGAAAGTCGAGCCTGTCGTTAAGCGCTCGCCAGTAGCGATTTGACCCAGCAAGCGTGCGAACGCACGGTTCGTCCATCCCATGCCCACCGCTTCCCTTCAGGCTCTGCTCGCGAAATCGATTGATTATGCGGGAATGTTCCCGCCGTGCAGTCTTGCGCTCGAACCAGCCTTCCAGAACCACGCGAAATATGTGTGGTCGCCCGAAGCGTGGATGCTCAACACATTC
>WNGQ01004168.1_pt1 | contig 14917 bp, 16 predicted proteins | sample 5407661 | NCBI WGS metagenome assembly WNGQ01 (sample SAMN13153382, study PRJNA577476) | soil metagenome | isolation source: 60 cm soil or saprolite under Garry oak tree replicate 2 | place: USA:California | collected 2016-06-15 | reverse complement strand
CCCCGGTCGGCGGCGGCACGGGGCTCATGCCTCCGGGCTCCACGCCTGGGCCCCCTCGGTTCGTTCGTGCACCAGGTCGACCAGGCGGGCCAGGATCTCCGGGGGCGTCTCGGGGAGCACGCCGTGGCCGAGGTTGAACACGTGGCCGGGCCGGCCGCCCGCCCGCCGCAGCACGTTCAGCGCCTTCACCTCGACGACCTCCCACGGTGCCAGGAGCACCGCGGGGTCGAGGTTGCCCTGGATGCCCGTGTCGAACCCGACCCGCTCCCAGGCCTCGTTCAGGGGGGCCCGCCAGTCCACGCCGACCACCGTCGCCCCCGCGTCGCGCATGAGCGGGAGCAGCTCGCCCGTGCCCACGCCGAAGTGGACGAGCGGCACATCCAGTCCGGCCAGGGAGCCGAAGAGGTCCCGCATGGCCGGCAGGACGAAATGCAGGTAGTCGTCGGGATCGAGGGCGCCCACCCAACTGTCGAACACCTGCAGCGCCTGCGCCCCCGCCTCCACCTGGGCCCGGGCGTACGCGGCCATGCTCCGGCCCAGCACGTCCATGAGGCCGGCCCACGCCTCCGGTTCGGAGTGCATGAACGCCTTCGTCTTGGCGTAGACGCGGGAGGGGCCGCCCTCGATCAGGTAGCTGGCCAGGGTGAACGGCGCCCCGGCGAACCCGATCAGCGGCACCTGCAGCTCCTTCCGCAGCAGGGCCACGGCCTCCAGCACGAACGGCACGTCGGCCTCCGGCTCCAGGGGTCGAAGCCTGCGGACGTCCGAGGCGGAGGCGAGGGGCGCGCCGATCACCGGGCCGCGGCCGGGTTCGATGCGCACCTCGAGGCCCATCGCCGCCAGGGGCACCATGATGTCGGAGAACAGGATGGCCGCGTCCACATCCATCCGGCGGAGGGGCTGCAGGGTCACCTCCACGGCCAGCTCCGGGGTTCGGCACAGCTCGAGGACGTCGCGGGTCTCGCGGAGGGCTCGGTACTCGGGGAGGTACCGGCCGGCCTGGCGCATGAACCAGACGGGGGTCCGGTCGACCGGCTCCAGCCGGCAGGCCCGCAGGAACCGGTCCTGAGCCGCCGCGTCCACCCCGCTCGCGTCCATGTCCACCGTTGTCCCCCTCGGGCGACAAGGTTACAGACGCCGGCCCCGGCCTCGCGTGGGCAGGGGGCGCCGAACCTACACTGGCGCCCGGGATGGGGGTGACTCGCACCTCGTGGGTGGCCAGGTGGGCGCTGGGCCTGCTGATGGTGGGCTACGCGCTGATCGCCGTGGCGGCGAGCGTGCCGGGTTCGCCCCTCACGCCTCCGCTCCCTCCGGGCACGAAGCCGGCGGCGGCCCTGGCCCGGACCGCCTCGGCTCTCGGCCTCGACCGGCCGGGGCGGTTCGGGCTCACCGTCGTCGCCCTGTGCCTGCTGGCCGGTCTGGTGGGAGCGTTCGTCGTGCTCCTGGTGGAAGCCTGGCGGGGGCGGGTGGGGCTGCGGGCGGTGGCGGTGGCCGGCGCCGTGGCGATCGCGTTCGCCGTGGTGGCCCCGGTGCTGGTCTCCCGGGACGTCTACAGCTACGCGGCGTATGGGCGGATCGTGTCCCTGCACGGTTCGAACCCCTACGTCCAGAACCCGACGGCCTATCCCGGCGACCCGTTCACCCGGGTGCTCGCGCCCGCCTGGAGGCACACCCGTTCGGTGTACGGCCCCGCCTTCACGCTCCTGAGCGCGGCCCTCTCCGGCGGCTCCCCGGCGGCCGACCTTCTGGCGTTCAAGGTTGTGGCGGCGCTGGCCGTCGGCGGGGCCGGGTGGCTCGGCGCGCTCGCGCTTCGCGAGTGGGGCCTGCCCGAGCGTGCCCCGTTCGGCGCGGCCCTGGTTCTGCTGAACCCGGTGATCGTGGTGCACACGGTGGGGGGCGCCCACAACGACGCCCTGGTCGCGCTGTGCGTGGCCGGGGCGGCATGGCTGGCCTCGAGATGGCGGCCCGTGGAGGCGCCCCCGGGTGCGTCGCGGCGGGACACGCCCTCGGCGCTCGGTGGGCGCGGCGAGCTCGTCGTCCTCGTGCTGGCCGCGGCGGCACTGGTGAAGATCGTGGCGGTCATCCCGCTGTTCGTCTTCGCCTGGGTGGCCGGGCGCAAGGCGGTGAGCCGCAGGCAGGCGGTTCGAACCCTGGCCGACGTCGCCGTCGTGGCGGGAGGCCTGACCCTGTTCATGGCGCTGCCGTTCGGGCTCCACGGGCTCACCGGGGTGGCGAACCTCGCGTCGCGGCAGGGTGGAGCGAGCGGAGCGCGCCTGGTGGCCCGGGGGGCGCAGGCGCTGGGCCGGGCCGTGGCGGGATCGGGGGGGGGCCGGGTGTTCGGCGCGGTGGTGTACGTGCTCTTCCTCGACGCGTTCGCCGTGCTGCTGTGGTGGATCCTTCGGCGTGCCGAACCCCGGAGCCTGCCGCGCGACTGGGGCGTCGCGCTGGTGGCGTTCGCCCTGGCCGCTCCCTACCTGCTGCCGTGGTACGCGGCGTGGTTCCTTCCGCTGCTCGCCTTCTCCGCCGTCGACACCCCGGCCCTGGTGGGGATCGGGGCGGCCTGCCTGCTGGCGCTGGCCGAGGTCCCGGCCGAACAGGGAAGCTCGCCACTCCTGTGGCGGGACATGGAGCTGGCCGTGCACTACGTTGCCGCGCCGGCCATGCTTTCGCTGTTCGTGGTCCTGGCCCGCCATCTCGCCCGGCCCGCCCCGTAGAATTCGGTCCCGTCGCCATGCTCGACCCCGAACTCGTCCACGAGCTGCTGTCGATCGCCCTCGCCACCGGGGGGCGGTTCGCCGAGGTGTTCGCCGAGGACCGCGTCTCCACCTCGCTCCGGCTCGACGACGGGAGGATCGAAGAGGTGGTGGCCGGGGCGGACCGGGGGGCGGGCGTCCGGGTCTTCCACGGCGGGTCGCAGGCCTACGCCTTCTCCAACCGCCTCGACGCCTCGTCGCTGCGGGAGGTCGCCGCCGCCGCGGCCGGCGCGGTCAGGCACGCCATCCCCGGCGTCACGGTGCTCGACCTTCGCCGTTCGGAGTTGCTCACGCACCCCGAGCCGAAGCCGGCCGCCGAGATCCCGGTCGACGCGAAGGTGGCCTGGCTTCGCCAGGCCGACGACGCGGCCCGGTCGTTCGATCCTTCCGTCCGGCAGGTCCTGGCCGCCCACGCCGACAGCCGCCAGCACGTCCTGGTTGCGAACTCCGAAGGGCTGTGGGCCGAGGAGGTCCGACCCCGGCTGCGGCTGGTGGTGCAGGTTGTGGCCGCGCGCGACGGCGTGTTCCAGACGGGTTTCGAGGGGCCGGGCGGGCTGGCCGGGGCCGAGCTGCTGGACCGGTACCCGCCGTCCCGCACGGCCGGGCGTGCCGCGGAGATGGCGGTGGCCATGCTGGACGGCCGCCCGGCGCCGGCCGGCGAGATGCCGGTGGTGATCGGGCCGGGCGGAGGAGGCGTGCTGTTCCACGAGGCCTGCGGGCACGGCCTGGAGGTCGACCATATCCACAAGGACGCGTCGGTCTACCGGCTGGAGAAGCGAGGCGAACGGCTGGCCTCATCGCTGGTGAACGGGGTCGACGACGGGACGATCGAGTCGGCGTGGGGCTCGTTCGCCGTGGACGACGAGGGCACCCCGGCCCAGCGGACCGACCTGTTCCGCGAGGGGGTCCTGGTGGGGTTCCTGTACGACCGGGTGCGCGCCGACCACGACGGCGTGGCCTCCACCGGCAACGGGCGCCGCCAGTCCTACGCCCACCTCCCCATCCCCCGGATGCGGAACTCCTACATCCTGGCGGGATCCGCGCGGGCAGACGACGTGGTCGGCGCCACGCCGCGAGGGCTGTACGCGAAGACCCTGGGGGGCGGCCAGGTCAACCCGGCCACCGGCGACTTCGTGTTCGGGGTTGCGGAGGGCTACCTGATCGAGGGCGGCCGTCTGACCTCGGCGGTTCGCGGAGCGAACCTCATCGGCAACGGCCCCCAGATCCTGGCGGCCATCGACGCGGTGGCGGACGACTTCGAGACCCGGGACGGCGTGTGCGGCAAGGAGGGCCAGGGGGTGCCCGTGTCGAACGGTAGCCCCACCCTTCGGATCTCCCGGATGACGGTGGGGGGCACCGATGCCTGACCTGACCGAGCTGTGCGGGCGGGCCGTCGAGGCCGCCTCGGGCCGGGAGGAGGTGGAGGCCTTCGCCGAGGAGGGCCGGCACACGTCGGTCCGGGCCCGGGCCGGCGAGATCGAGGAGTTCGTGTTCGCCGAGTCGCGGGGGGGCGGCGTGCGGGTGCTGATCGAAGGCCGGCAGGGATACGCGTATGCCGCCGACCCCTACCTCGACGAGGTCGTCGAACTGGTCGAGCGGGCCCGGGCCAGCGCACGGTTCGCCGAGCCGGACCCGGCCAATGTGCTGGCCGCCCTGGAGCCGGCCGATCCGCTGCCCGAGATCTACCGGCCGGGCCAGCTGGAGGTGCCGCCGGAGCGAAAGGTCGAGCTGGCCCTGGAGCTGGAGCGGGCCGCGGTGTCGGCCCACCCGGAGGTGCGCAAGGTGGAGTCGGCGAGCCACGGCGACGCGGCGAGCCGGGTGGCCGTGGCGTCCACCCGAGGGGGCCCCTTCGAGTATTCGCGCACCGACAGTTGGGTCTCGGTGGCATGTCTGGCCGAACGCGACGGCGAGACCCAGACCGGGTTCGCCTTCCGCCTGGCCCGGGAGACCGCCGACCTGGAGTGGCGGGCCGCCTCCGAGGAGGCCGCGGGGCGGGCGGCCCGTCTGCTGGGCGGGCGGAAGCCCTCGAGCGAACGCCTGCCGGTGGTGCTCGATCCCTATGCGGCCACCGCGTTCCTCTCGGTGCTGGCCGGCGCGCTGTCCGCGGACGCCGTCCAGAAGGGCCGTTCGATGCTGGCCCCGCTGGTCGGCCAGACGATCGGGAGCCAGGCCGTCACGCTGGTCGACGACGGCCGGCTCCTGGAGGGGCAGGCGGCGGCGCCGTTCGACGACGAGGGCGTCCCCACGGGCCGGACCGTGCTCATCGAAGGCGGGACCCTCCGCGGATTCCTCCACAACACCCGGACGGCCACCCGGGCCGGGACGCGCTCGACGGGCAACGCGAGCCGCGGCGGCTACCGCACCGTCCCGGGCGTCTCTTCGTCGAACCTGTCCTTCGAACCCGGGGCCGCCTCGCCGGAGGACGTGCTCCGGCAGGCGGGCCGAGCCGTCTACGTGCAGGAGGTGAGCGGCCTGCACTCGGGCGCCAACCCCGTCTCCGGCGAGTTCTCCGTCGGCGCGGTCGGCCTGCGGGCCGAGGGCGGGGCTCTGACCGAGCCGCTCCGCGAGATGACCATCGCCAGCACGCTCCTGGACGTCCTGAAGAGCATCACCGCCCTCGGCTCGGACCTCCGGTTCCTGATGGGCGGGCTCGGCGCGCCGACGATCCTGGTCGGCGAGATGACGGTGGCCGGCGTCTAGGCGGTCTCGAGCGCCACGTACTTCGTTTCCTCAGCTCGCCGAAGCTGGGGGAGGAATTGGTGGAGATCGAACCTCTCCACCAGATCGAGCAGGGGAATGCCCGCAGATGCTCCGATGATTTCGATGCCTACGGCCGTTCCGTCCGCGGCCATGTCCACCGTTCGGCGTTCATCGACGACGACCGAATGGTCCACGGGAATCCCATCCCGGAGATAGAGGTATGCGGCATCCGCCTCGTCATCGTAGGTGGACTTCACCGCAACTCCTTCGGCGCCACGACACTGATCACGAAGTCCCGCTGATCGCGGTAGGTGGTGATCCTCAGGATACGCCCTCCTGCAGTCTCCCCCCACAGATTGACGCGTCTGGCGCTCGAGGCCGGACTCTCTACCTGCACATGGCCGAGTGCTTCTTCGACCTCCTTCGCTGTGATGCGGCGCTCGCGCATGCGCTCCTGTGCGTGGGCAGAGAACCTGAGGGCCAATCCGCGCCCGTCCCCGTCCGAGTCCTGCGGACGCTGTCAGCCGTTGGCGCCGGAGTCGCCGGCTCGGCTCGCTCCGGCGGGCGCGATGGCCACCTCCAGGTCGGCGAAGGCCCGGGCGAAGGCCAGTCGCCCCTCCTGGTAGGGCGCGACAAGCAGGATCAGGGTCACCGCCGAGCCGGCCCCGGCCGCCGAGACATCAAGGTTCAGGCCGCTCGAATCCGCGCCCGGCTGGGCCGGCCCCAGGACGAACAGCACCTCCACGCCCTCCACCACGGTCTCCGTATGCGGCTGGCCGGCGCCCCCCGTGCCGTAGGTCGCCAGCACGTCCACCCGGTCGCCCGACCGCACGGCTCCGACCGGGAGCGAGGTGGGTACGGCGAAGGCCCGGAGCCCCTGAGGGACCAGTGACGCCACCGGGCCTGCCCGTACGCGAGCCAACCGGGTCTCGGTCACCACCTCGCCAGGAGCGAGGTCCGTCAGGGCGGCCCGGCCGGCAGCCTGTCGAATCGAGGAGAACGCGCCCGGCTGAACGAACGCCCGAGGCACCCGTGCGACCGAGAGCTGTGGCGCCGCCACGACGGATCCTCGGACGATCCGCTCCGCCGCCACGATCTCGGGCACCTGAGGTCCCAGGCCTCGCGCGGCGGCGGACGCGCGAGCAACGTAGCCGTGCAGCAGCACGCCGGCCAAGAGGGCCGACGCGACCGATGCTCCAAGGTAGGCCCGGGAGATCCCCGTCCACCGCCGGCGCATGCGCGCTCCTCTCCGGGGGAGGAGAAGCCTTCAGATCGAACGTCGGGGAAGAGGGAGGGGAGCCAGAACCCGGATAGCGGCTTCGGCTTCGATCACCTTAGAGCGCAAACTCCTCCGGCACAGTGAAAAAGATCACACCAGGCTGAATTTGACGTTCGAATCCCGCGCGGTTCAGCCGGAGCTCAGACCTCGAACCTGGCGTTGGCCAGGGCCGTGGCGCAGGGGCAGTCCCGTTCGTCCGGCAGCGCGGCGACGATCCGGAACAGCAGCTCTCGCAGCTTCCCGATGTTCTCCTGGAACACCCGGATCACCTCCTCGTGGGTGACCGCCTCGACCTCCCCCACCACGCCCACGTCGTAGTCGGTGTTGAGCGAGATGTTCAGGTAGCACATCTCCAGCTCGCGAGCCAGGACCGCCTCGGGGGTCTGGGTCATGTTGATGACCTCCCACCCCTGCGCGGCGTAGTAGGCGGACTCCGAACGGGTGGAGAACCGCGGTCCCTGGATCACCACCACCGTCCCCCGTTCGTGCAGCGGGAGCGTCAGGTCTCGCGCCGCTTGAAGGGCCACCGAGCGCATGGTCGGGCAGTACGGGTCGGCGAACGAGATATGGGTCGTCTCCGGCCCGTCGTAGAAGGTCGAGGTTCGGCCGGTGGTTCGGTCCACCAACTGGTCGCAGATCACGAAGTCGCCGGGCTTGATCGAGGGCTGCAGCGAGCCGACGGCGCAGGGCCCCAGGACGCGTTCGACGCCCAGCTCCTTGAAGGCCCACAGGTTCGCCCGGTAGGGAACGACGTGCGGAGGGAACTGGTGCTTCACGCCGTGCCGAGGGATGAACGCCACCTCCCGCCCCTCCACCGAGCCGACGGTCACGGGCGCCGAGGGCTTGCCGTAGGGCGTGTCCACGTCGGCCTCGCGCACGTCCTCCAGCAGCGAATAGAAGCCCGAACCGCCGAAGATCCCGATCTTCACCTGCCCCTTCCCGGCACTCAAGCCGACTTCTCCTTCGAGCCCGAGCCCGGGCGCGACCCCGACCCTGATCCCGACCCTGATCCCGACCCGGAGGCGGTGGAGCTCTTCGAGCCGGCCGTCTCCTTGGACGACGCGGCCGATTCCTTCGGGGTCGACGCGGCGGCCTCCTTGGACTCCGAGGATTCCTTCTTGGCCGCCTCCTTCGAGGCCGCGCCCTTCCCCGACCGAGAATCCGTCGCGTAGAAGCCCGATCCCTTGAACAGGATGCCGGCCGGGTGGAACACCTTTCGCAGCGGCCCCCCGCACAGACCGCACACAGTCAGCGGCTCGTCGTTGAAGCGCTGGAACACATCGACGTGGGTGCCGCAGGACATGCAGGCATATTCGTAGGTCGGCATGGCTCGATTATAGGAGCGGGTTGGGCCCGAACCGGGCCTTCAGAACACGCGCGGGTTGTACTCGGTGAACACGCCGTCGGGGTTCGTCTTCCAGATCCACGCGTGGAGCAGCCATGCCGTGTTGGCCTGGAAGTATCCGCGCCGCGACCTGCACGCGGCGCGGTCCGGGGTGATGGTCACCGACCCGGTGGGGAGGAAGCACAGGTTCTGGTGGAAGTGCCATACGTCGGCGTTGCCGGCGAACCCGACGGGCTGCTGATCCCCGGGCCCCGTGTGGGCGATCGAGTAGGCCACGCCCACCAACGCCAGGCTGCCGTTCGCCTTGGGCTGGTACAGCAGGACCTGGGGATGGGCCGGGTCGAACACCTTGTTCGAGATGTCGAGGTTCGCCATGTGCAGCCCGAGGCCCGGGATGAACTGGGTGACCTGGATGTACCCGTCCTTCCTGGCCGCCTCGATGCTCCGATACCGGACCGTGGCCTTCATCGCCGCCGAGAGCTGCCGGTCCAGGATCTGGGCCTGCTCGGGGCTGACCGTGCCAGGCGTGCCGTGGACGTGGCCGAGGATGCTGCCGCCCTCGGCCCCGGTCGAGCCGGTGAGGAGGTCGCCCACCCCGTCCACCGAACCCGCGCCGGTGGAGCCGATGTCCACCGCCACGCCGCTGGGCCCCGCGGCGGCGATCCTGGCGGCGGCCGCCGCGACGCTCGCCGCCGATGGGGCCGCGGCCACCGTGCCCTGGCCGGTCCGGGCCTGCCAGCCCGACCACACCCCGAGGATCGACGCCGCCGCCAGCAGCAGCGCCATCACCGCACCCAGGAGGTTGCCGAGCTCCGTCCCCAGCCGGCTGGCCCACCGGACGGCCCCGAGGGTCGTGACGAACAGCCCGGCGAACGAGACCAGGTGCCACGGGTCGGTGCCATGGAAGCTCAGCACGAGCAGGGGGTCGTTCAGGTGCTGCGCGGGGGCGAGGGTGCGCACCACCAGGTCCCCCACCACGCCGACGAGGGTGAGCGCGGCCCCGGCCGGAACGAGCCATCGGCCCGCCTCCAGCCTCGAACGCGCGCCGGCCCTGGTCCCCACCACCGCCTGCACGCCCAGAGAGTAACCGAACCGAGCCCCCACCGCCGGGCCGGTTCGCCCGTTTCACCCGGGCGCTCTTCGGCCCCATCGGCCCGAGGAACCGGGATGAACGGGGTCACGAAGGTTCGGCCCTCGATCCCTCGGATAGACTTTCAGTCCCTGTCCGGCCAACTCGAGGAGCGTGCATGCGCGTCAAGAAAGCGGTCATCCCCGCCGCCGGCCTCGGTACCCGGTTCCTTCCGGCGACCAAGTCGCAACCGAAGGAGATGCTCCCCATCGTCGACAAGCCGGCCATCCAGTTCGTGGTCGAACAGGCCGTCAAGGCGGGACTGACCGACATCCTCATCATCACCGGGCGGGGCAAGCGAACCATCGAGGATCACTTCGACCGGTCGTTCGAGCTGGAGTACCGCCTGGAGCAGGACGGCAAGTACGACGAGCTGAAGGAGGTCCGGGAGATCTCCGACATGGCGAACATCCACTACATCCGGCAGAAGGACCGGGTCGGTCTGGGCGCGGCGGTGGCCGTCGCGGAGAATCACGTGGACGACGAACCCTTCGCCGTGCTGCTCGGCGACGACATCATGCCCGAGCCCCGGCTCCTCCAGGAGATGGTCGGGATCTACGACCGGTACGGCCGCAGCGTGATCTGCGGGATGGAGGTGCCCCGGTCCGAGATCAACCTCTATGGGGCCATCGAGCCGGAGTTCGTCGAGGACGACCTGGCCCGAGTGCTCTCGATCGTGGAGAAGCCGCCGCCGGAGAAGGCCCCGTCGAACCTCGCCGCCATGGGCCGATACGTGTTCACCCCGGAGATCTTCGACGCCCTCCGCGAGACCGCTCCCGACGAGCACGGCGAGATCCAGCTCACCGACGCCATCAACCTCTTGGCCCAGCAGCAGATGGTCTACTGCTACGTGTTCGAAGGCCTCCGCTACGACATCGGGAAGAAGCTCGACTACCTCCGGGCCACCGTGGAGATGGCGATCGACCGCGACGACCTGGGGCCGGAGTTCCGGTCGTTCCTGTCCGACCTGGTGCAGCGGAAGAAGCTCATCTGAGGCGGAGGGCCGGCATGAGGGATCACGCGTCGTCGCCGGAGCACCCGGGCCACCACGAGCATGACGAGCATGACGGCGGCGGCTCGCTCCGGCCCGTCGACGAGGTTCGGGCCTACATCCTCGACCGGATCAGCCCGCTGACCCCGATCCAGCTCCACCTCCAGGAGGCCTTCGGCTGCGTGCTGGCCGAGGACGTGGCGGCCGACTCCGACATCCCGCCGTTCGCCTCCTCGGCCATGGACGGGTTCGCCGTGCGGGCCGCCGACATCGCCCACGCCACGCAGGAAAGCCCCGCGATGCTGAAGATCGTCGGGCGGGCCCCGGTGGGCCAGCACCCCGACGCCACCGTGGGCACCGCCGAGGCCGTGTGGATCGCCACCGGCGCCCCGGTCCCGGCCGGGGCGGACGCCATCGCCCCCATCGAGCACTGCGTGGTCCAGGGCGAAGGTGTGAGCGTGCTCCGCCCCTTCGCCGAGGGCTATTCGGTCCGCCCGGCCGGAGAGGACGCCTCGGAGGGCTCCCTCCTGGTGCCGGCGGGTCGAAGGATCTCCGCCGCCGAGCTGGGGCTGCTGGCCAGCGCCGGCCTCGCCTCGGTGCGGGTGTACCCGCGGCCGAGGGTGGTGATCCTGTCCACCGGCGACGAGCTGGTCGAACCCGGCCGGGCGGCCCCCTACGGGGTGATCCGCGACGCCAACTCCTACACGCTCTACGGCGCGCTGCGGGAGGCGGGCGCCTCGGCGTACGTGGGCGGGATCGTGCGGGACGACCCCGACTCGTTGAAGGAGGCCGTGTTCGGGCTGATCACCAGGGCCGACGGCTTCATCAGCTCCGGCGGCGTGTCCGTGGGCGAACGCGACGTGGTCAAGCGGGCCTTCTTCCGCCGGGGAGAGGTCGAGTTCTACCGGGTGGCCATGCAGCCCGGCATGCCGCAGGCATTCGGCTCGATCGAGGGCATCCCGTACTTCGGTCTGCCCGGGAACCCCGTTTCGACGTTCGTGTCCTTCGAGGTCTTCATCCGGCCGGCCCTGCTGAAGATGATGGGCCGGCGCGACATCTTCCGGCCCGAGATCTGGGCCGTGCTGGACCAGGACGTCACCGGGCCCCGGGAGAAGCTGCAGTTCGCCCGGGTTCGGGTTCGGCGCGAACACGGCCAGTGGCGCGCCGCCGGCACGGGCTCCTCCGCGTCGAACCTCCTCAGCACGGTGGGCCGGGCCAACGGCCTGGCCATCATCCCGTCGGGCGTGGAGACGGCAGAGGCCGGCAGCCGGGTTCGCGTGATGCTGTTCCGGGCGCTCGAGGACGAGTGAGGGCTCGGTGAGTGGCGATCCGGCCCCGGCCCGGATGGTGGACGTCGGCCCCAAGGACGTGACGAAGCGCCGGGCGGTGGCCGAGTGCACCATCACCATGACCCCCGAGGCCTGTTCGAAGCTGGTGGCCGGCACGCCGAAGGGGAACCCGCTGGAGGCGGCCAAGGTGGCGGGGCTCATGGCGGCCAAGCGAACCCCGGAGCTGCTCCCCTTCTGCCATCCCATCGCCCTGACCGGTGCGGCGGTCGTGCTGGAGCCGAACCCGGATGCCGGGACCATCAGGGTCGAGGCGACGGTGAAAGCGAACGACAGGACCGGCGTGGAGATGGAGTCCCTCACCGCGGCGGCGGTGGCGGCGCTGTCCCTCTACGACACGGTCAAGGCCTACGATCGGGCCGCGGTCATCAGCGGGCTTCGCCTCGTGTCGAAGTCGGGCGGCAAGAGCGGCGACTATCGGGCCGGCTGACCGAGGCCTCTTGCAGTCGGCGGCCCAAGAAGCCTCGACCTCAGCTCGAAGTGCGGGGCGCAACCGCTCCACTGACGCCGCGGCAGCCGTCACCTCAGCCGCCGGTCAAGGAATTCGTTCGAGAAAAAAGTCTCGACGTCGTTGAGCTACCAGATGTGGGGTGGTAGCGTCCAGTTCCAGCCCATATGTAGTGGTTCACACCGGGGAGTGGCCGCGAGGAGGGGCTGGCGTGAGTTGGCTTTTGGTCGCCGGATTGGTCATCATCTGGGCCGCATTCCTTCTTCCTTTCGGCTCTCGAAGGGCGTCGCCTGCGGCGACCGTGGAGGAGTTCGAGCGAAAGATGGGCATCCTGGCCGAGACGAACCGACAGCAGGCGGGGCGATGGGTCCTCGTTCCCCGGAAGGGCGAGCGATTCATGGGCCCCCGCGATCGCGAGCGCGTCCGGGTGCGCCGGCGCCGCAAGCACGTCTTCACGGTCCTGCTCGAGACCACGGGCCTGACCCTGCTGATCGGCCTGTTCCCGCCGCTTCGGGACATGCTGTTCGTCACCGCGGTCCTCGTCGGCGTCCTCGTGCTGTACGTCGGGTTGCTGGTGCGGCTGCGGCTGGACGAGCATCGCCGGGCCCGTCTCCTGAGGGTCCGCCGGGCCAGGGCGGCGGCGGAGCGCTTCGAGCGGGTGCCGGTGGGGGCCCTGCGACGAACCGTGGCCTACGCGAACGGCAACGGGCATTCGAACGGCAACGGCCGCGCTCATTCGAACGGCAACGGCCATGGACACACGAACGGCAACGGCAACGGGCACCACGAGAGCTACCCCGAATCGGGCCTCCGCATCGTGGAGGAGGACCTCGAGGTTCTCATGGACGACGACGTCCACGTGGTGATCCGCCGGCCCGCGCAGGCCACCTGACCGACCGGTCGTCTCGGTTCGCGCCCAACTGCACTACGCTCCATCCCGCATGGACCTCTCTCCGCTGACCGAAGGCTTCCAGCGCAGGTTCGAGGGGAAGATGGCCGCCCGGGAGAAGGCCCTGGCCGCGTCGAGGCGCTCCATCCGAAGCTCCGCCAACGCCATCCGGGCCGTCCACCGGGGCGAGTTCGATCAGGCCCACCGCCTCATGGAGGACTCGAGGGAGGCCCTCCGGGCGGGGCGGGACGCGGTGTTCGCCGAGCATCCCGACGTGTACTTCGCCGGGTTCCTCCAGGACGCCCAGAAGGAGTACGCCGAGGCCCGCCTGACCGAGGCGCTGGTGACCGGCTCGGAGTTCCCCGGGCCGGAGGAGCTCGAGGTGGGGATGGCCCCCTTCCTGAACGGCATGGCCGAGTCGATCGGGGAGGGCAGGCGGGCCATCCTCGACCTGCTGCGGAAGGGCCGGGTCGAAGAGGGCGAACGGATCCTGGCGGCCGTGGAGGACATCTATCACCTGCTGGCGTCGATCGACTTCCCCGACGCCATCACCGGAGGCCTCCGGCGATCGACCGACGCGGCCCGGGCCATCATGGAGCGAACCCGGGGCGACCTCTCGCTCTCCCTGGTGCAGCGGAACCTCCGGGAAGCCCTGGAGCGCCACGCCGAACGCCTGGGCGGATCCGCCGGCCCTCCGCCGGTCTGAACCTCAGACGATCCGGAGCTTGGCCAGCAGCCTTCGGGCCGGCGCCTCCTCGCCTTCGATCTTCAGGAGGCCCTCACGTTCCAGGGCGTCGAAGGGGTCCCGTCCGGCCGCGGCCATGACGAACGCCGGCGCCCTTGCCAGGATGCGGGAGGTGGCCGACGCGGCCAGGTCGGCGCCGTTGGTTCGAGTCCCCAGCTCGTAGCCCCACTCGGGCAGCGGCACCTGCTCCAGCGAGATCGCCACCCGCGCGCCGGGAGGACCCTCGACGTTCGGGCTGGTGCTCGCGGCGATGGCCCGCAGCAGGAACTGGGCGACGGATTCGAGGTCCACGTCCTCGTCGGGCATGCCGAAGGCTCGGCGGATGTCCTGCCGGTGGATCCATTCGTCGTAGGCGCGGATCCATACGAGCATCCCCGCCTCGCCCCTGCCCAGCACGCTGGGGAGGCGCAGGCGGTACATGGGGGCGGGAAAGGCCCGGGCGAACGCGGCGAAGCGCCGCCCCCACCGGTCCAGCGCCAGCAGCATGTCCCGGACCGGCCGGTCCCTCCACTTCGCCACCTGCTTCTCGTTCCAGGCCTCGAGCTTGTCCATGGAGCCGAACACCTGGGACAGGATGGCCCCCGTCACGGCGGCCTGGTCGGTGGTGATCAGGTGGGCCACCACCTCCCGGACCCGCCACCCGGGCAGGGCGGTGGGCACGTCGAACCGGTCGTCGGAGAGCGGACGGAGGAGGCCGAGCGTACGGGCCCGCTCTGCCGCGATGGATCGAACGACGTCGGGCTCGCTCCCCTCGCTCCCCGGGGAACGCGACGAGTTCCAGGGAGGCCACGGGGAAGCCGCGGGTGGGGGTTCCAGACGCGCCTCGGGCGGGGGCGGCGGACCCGGGTTCGGCGCGGCCGGAGGGTCGGGCGCGACATCCGGCTGGGTGACGGCAGGCGAGGGCTGCGGAGGCTCCGGCCTGGGCGGAGGAGCGGCGGGCGGGGGCGGTGGGTTCCAGCCTCGGGACGGATACGCCTCCAGGAGGACCCGCCGCCGTTCGAGGAACTCATCCCGGCTGATCTCGCCCCGGGCGTACCGCTCCTCGAGGAGCCGCAGGGCGGGGGGCCGCGATTCGGGCCACCGCACGTGGGGCAGCTCCCGCCGGAGCAGCAGGACGGCCACCACGATCAGCGCCACCCAGAACACCGCGCTCCCAAGCCCGAACAACCAGCCGGGGCCACCCCACCAGAACATGGCTCAGGCCCCTCCCGAGAGGTCCTGCCGGATCGTGGCCAGCTCCTCCACCGAGATCTCCCCGCGGGCGAACCGGTCCTCCGCGATGCGCACCGCCG
>WNGQ01011196.1_pt1 | contig 14920 bp, 13 predicted proteins | sample 5407661 | NCBI WGS metagenome assembly WNGQ01 (sample SAMN13153382, study PRJNA577476) | soil metagenome | isolation source: 60 cm soil or saprolite under Garry oak tree replicate 2 | place: USA:California | collected 2016-06-15 | reverse complement strand
AGCTCGAAGGCTGCGTGGTCGAGGCCGGCGCGTTGGTAGGCATGGGGGCAACGATGCTGCAGCGCAGCCGCCTCGGAGCCGGTTCGATGCTGGCCGCGGGAGCGGTCCTGCGCGAGGGCAGCGAGGTTCCGCCGGGTCATCTGGCCGCGGGCGTGCCGGCGAGCGTGAGGAAGGAGCTGGACGGCTCCTCGCGGAGCTGGGTCGACAGCTCGGCTCGGCACTATCGCGAAAGAGCGATCGCGTACCGGTCAGAGCTACGCATCGCGCGTCCCTGAATCCGGTGCGGAGCCCAAAGCCCGCAGCCGCTGCCGCGCGCAGCATCGCGCTGCCGGCGCGCGCGAAGGTGAACCTCGACCTCGACGTCGTGCGGCGAATGCCGGATGGGATGCACGAGCTGCGCACCCGGATGCAGGCGATCGAGCTCCATGACCTGCTCACCGCCGAGCCGGCCGGTGAAACGACGTTGACGACCACCGGCTTCGACCTGCCGGCCGGCGTCATCAACACGGTGCTGAGCGCGCACAACGAAGTCGAGGCTGCGGCCGAGCGCGAATTGCCGACGAGCTACCGCCTGCATAAGCGGATCCCGCCAGGGTCCGGCCTGGGCGGCGCCAGCTCTGACGCGGCTGCGGCGATGCGAGCCCTGGCGACCCTGTACCGGCTCGATATCGATCTGAAGCCTCTCGCCGCACGCGTCGGTGCGGACGTGAGCTTCTTCCTCAGGGGCGGGGCGGCGTTGATTGAGGGCGTGGGCGAGCGGGTCACGACAATTGACGTGGAGAGCTCGTGGTTCGCGATCGCCTGGCCGGGCATCGAGCTGTCAACGGCGGCGGTCTATGAGGCGTGGAACCAGCTCGGTCCGGCAGAGGCCAAAGGCCCCAACCAGCTGCGCGTCGCGGCGGGCCGCGTCGACGAAAGAGTTGACAGGTTCGCCGAGCATCTCGGCGAGGGCTGGCGGATGACCGGCAGCGGCTCGGCGTTCTTCCTTGCATGTCCGGATCGGGAGGGCGCTGAAGACGCGGTGAGGAAGCTTGACTGCTGGACCGCTGTCACGCGCGCGGTCGGAGCGTGGGCGTGATGCGGCGCACCGCCGCGGTGTGGGCTGGCAAGGCGACTGGCGCGCTGTCGCGCCTGAGCGGGCGCGGCGGAGGCACGACGCTGCCCGGCGATGTGGCGCGGGCGATCGACCCGACGGTCTTGCGCAAGCTCACGGGGGACCTGACCGAAGGCTCGATCGTGATCACCGGCACCAACGGCAAGACGACCACCGCTCGGTTGCTCACGAGCATCTTCGAGGGGATGGGCAAGCGCGTCGTTTCGAATCGCGCGGGGGCGAACCTCATCTTCGGGGCCACCGCGGCCGCGCTGAGAAGCGCCGGGCCGGACGGCAGGCTGCGTGCGGACTGGGGCGTATTCGAGATCGACGAGGCAAGCCTGCCGAGGGCCGTGGAAGAGATCCAGCCGCGAATTGCGATCGTCCTGAACCTGTTTCGCGACCAGCTCGACCGCTACGGCGAGCTGGAGAAGATCGCGAAGACGATCGAAGCGGCGCTCGAGAGCATCCCCGAGGGAGCGCAGGCCGTGCTCAACGCCGACGACCCGCGGGTCGGGGAGATCGGCCTGGCTCTCGTGCGGACACCGCTGTGGTTCGGCATCGAGGATCCCCAGGTGGCGATGCGAAAGCTGCCCCACGCCGCCGACGCGCGCACGTGCCCGAAATGCGGTGCGAGCCTGCGCTTCTCGGCGGTATATCTGGGACACGACGGGATGTACGAGTGTCCCAACGGCGACTTCGCGAGGCCTGCACCGGGAGTCGCCGCGACCGACATCGTGCTGGACGGATTCGACAGCGTGGCCATGAACATCGGGGAAACGCGGCTGGAGCTGCCGGTCGGCGGGCTCTACAACGCGTACAACGCGCTTGCCGCTTTCGCGGCCGGCATGGTCCTGGGTGTCGACGGCCAGTACATGGCCGAGCGCATGCACGGCTTCAAGGCCGCGTTCGGCCGGCAGGAGAAGATGGACTTTCGCGGCCGGCACCTGGTGTTGGTGCTCTCCAAGAATCCCGCCGGTTTCAACGAGACGCTGCGCACGGCCGTCGACATGGCCGGCGCCACGCATTTCATCCTTGGTTTGAACGATCGCAAGGCCGACGGCACTGACGTGTCGTGGATCTGGGACGTCGATTTCGAGCAGCTCGCCGGCAAGGCGCAGGTCGTCGTCCCCGGCGGCACGCGTGCCCACGACCTTGCTGTGCGCCTGAAGTACGCAGGGGTCGAGGCGCGCCCGCCGCAGACCGATCCGGGCCGGGCGCTGGACGATCTCATCTCGGTCACAGCGGAGGGCGCGGCCGCACACATCCTGTGCACCTACACCGCCATGCTCGACATCAGGGCCGAGCTCGTTCGACGCGGATGGGCGAAGCCCTACTGGGAGACCTGATGACGAAAAAGAAAAGCCGCTTCACGGTCGGATGGCTTTACCCGGACCTGATGAACATCTACGGCGACCGCGGCAACATCCTCACGCTGCTGAAGCGCGCCGAATGGCGAGGCCTGGACGCGCGCGCCATTGACCTCGGCCGCGGCGCGGCGCACGGAATGGAGGACGTGGATGTCTTCTTCTTCGGTGGCGGCCAGGACCGCGAGCAGGCTCTCGTGTATGACGACCTGATCGAGATCAAGCAGGAGCCGCTCGAGGCGGCCGTCGCCCACGGCTCAGTGGTGCTGGCGGTGTGCGGCGGCTATCAGCTGCTCGGCCACTACTACCAGACGGCCGAAGGCGAGCGATTTCCGGGCATCGGGCTCATCGACGTGCGCACCGAAGCAGGCAAGAAACGATTCATCGGCGACGTGGTCGTGGACGCGACGATCGAAGGCATCGACCCGTCGACGCTGGTCGGATTCGAGAACCACAGCGGACGCACTTTTCTTGGAGCCGGGGCGAGGCCTCTTGGGCGCGTCCGCCTGGGATCGGGCAACAACGGCAGCGACGGCACCGAAGGCTGCGTCCAGGGCGGCGTGGTCGGCACGTACCTGCATGGCTCGCTGCTGCCGAAGAACCCGCACCTGGCGGACTACCTGATCAGGCGCGCCCTCAGTCGCCGCGGAATGGCCGAACTCGTGCCGCTGGACGACTCGATCGAGCTCGCCGCGCACGCAAAGATCCTGCAGCGGGCCCAGCCACGGGCTGGGGAACGCTAGCCGAACCGGACCCGTCGCTCGCTCCGTTTGTAGTGGCCTTCGCCGGCACGTCGTCGCGCGAGAGCGCCTGCTTCAGCACCTCGTCGATCGAGTCCACCATCACGAACTCGATCTGACGCCGGAGGTCGGGCGGAATGTCGTCCAGGTCAGCCTCGTTGCGCTTGGGCAGGATCACGCGCCGGATGCCGGCGCGGTGCGCGCCGAGCACCTTCTCCTTGACGCCGCCGATCGGCAGCACGCGCCCGCGCAGCGTGATCTCGCCCGTCATCGCGATGTCGTCACGGGCTGGCCGGCCGGTGAGGATCGAGGCCATTGCGGTCAGGACGGTCAGTCCGGCCGAGGGCCCTTCCTTCGGCTGCGCACCGGCAGGCACGTGGACGTGGATGTCGTTCTTGAACTGCGTCAGTTCGATGCCGAGGTCGCGCGCGTGCGACTTGAGATACGACAGCGCCGCCGCCGCGGACTCCTTCATCACATCGCCGAGCTGACCGGTGAGCTTGAGCTCGCCCCGGCCAGGCGTCAGCGCGGCCTCGACGAAGATGATCTCGCCGCCGGTCGGCGTCCACACCAGGCCGGTGGCGACGCCGGGCCGGTCAATGCGCTCGGCGACGTCGTCGAAGTGGCGACGCTTGCCCAGCGCCGCACGCACGCGCCGCATGTTGACCGCCTTGCGGATCTTCTTGCCGACCGCGATGTCGGCCACGGCGCGGCGCATCACCGAGGCGATCTCGCGCTCGAGGTTGCGCACGCCTGCCTCGCGTGTGTACTCGCTCACGATGAGGCGGATCGCGTCGTCGGCCATCGTCACCTCGTCGGGTCGCAGTCCGTGCGCGGCGAGCTGCTTCGGGATGAGGAAGCGCCGCGCGATGTGCACCTTCTCGGCCTCCGTGTAGCCCGAGAGGTTCAGCACCTCCATGCGGTCGCGCAGCGCGGGCGGGATGGTGTCGAGCGTGTTGGCGGTGGTGATGAACATCACCTTCGAGAGATCGAACGGCACGTCGAGGTAGTTGTCGCGAAAGTCCTTGTTCTGCTCCGGGTCGAGGACCTCGAGCAGTGCAGATGACGGATCGCCACGCCAGTCGGCGCCGATCTTGTCGACCTCGTCGAGCATGAACACCGGGTCGTTGGACTCGGCGCGGCGGATTGCCTGGATGATGCGGCCGGGCATCGCGCCGATGTATGTGCGGCGGTGGCCGCGGATCTCGGCCTCGTCGTGCACGCCGCCGAGCGACGCACGCGCGAACTTGCGGCCCATCGCGCGGGCGATGGAATGTCCGAGAGACGTCTTGCCCACGCCGGGAGGGCCCACGAAGCAGAGGATGGGCTCGCGTCCGCGTTCGGTGGCGCCGCGGTCCTGGCGCAGCTGCCGCACCGCGAGGTGCTCGACGATGCGCTGCTTGACCTTGTCGAGGTCGTAGTGGTCGTCGTCGAGGATCGCGCGCGCCTTGGCCACGTTGACCTCGCCGCCGGTGGACGTGTTCCACGGCAGCGAGACCATCAGGTCGAGGTAGGTGCGGATGACCGACGACTCGGGCGACGCGCTCGGGATGCGCTCGAGGCGCGAGATCTCGCGGTCGGCCTCGCGCTGTGCCTCGGTCGGAAGCCCGGCCTTCTTGATCCGCTCGCGAAGCTCGCCCAGCTCGGCCTGGTCGCCATCGAGCTCGCCCAGCTCGCGCTGGATGGCCTTCAGCTGCTCGCGCAGGAAGTACTCGCGCTGGGCCTTGCCCATCGATTCCTCGGCCTGCGACTGGATCTTGCGGCCGAGCTCGAGCACCTCGAGCTCGTGCGCCATGTGGCCGAGGAGCTTTTCCAGCTTCTCCCGCGGCGAATCCATCTCGAGGAGGTGCTGGCGCTCGTCGGTGGTGAGCCGGATGTGGTTGGCGACGTAGTACGCGAGGTGCACCGGTTCGTCGATCGCCCCCGCCGCGCTCGCCAGCTCGGCCGGCAGCTGCGGCGCGAGCGCCACGAGCTGCTGGAACGATGCGATCACGCGACGGAGCAATGCCTCTCTTTCGATGGCAGGCTGCTCGTCGACAACCTCGTTGTAAGCCTCGATGCTCGCCGTCAGGTAAGGCTCGTCAGAGACGGCGCCGCTCAGCTTGATGCGTCGCACGCCGAGCACCGCCAGCTGCACCGTTCCGTCCGGCAGCTTGAGCATGTGCTGGATGCGCACCATCGCGCCGATGTGATGGAGATCGTCGAAGGCGACCTCCTCCGCCGTCTCGTCGAGCTGCGCGGCCACCGCGATGTACCGATCGCCGGCGGGCAGGTCCTCGAGCAGCTTGAGCGATCGGCGGCGGCCCACTGAAAGCGGGATGAAGATGCGCGGGAACACCACCGTCGACTTCAACGGAAGGACGGGCAGGTTCTCCGGGACTTGTGTGTCGTCGGTGTCGACGGGCGCTTCGTCGCTCACGCCACCACAGTAGACGTTCGCTGCGGGGTCGGGCTACGCGACAGGGCCCGAACAGGGCGCCCGTATAAACTCTAAGCCCAATTTGAGCCAGGAGCTAACGGCTGTCATCCTCGCCGCCGGGCACGGCACTCGGATGCGGTCTCGCACTCCGAAGGTGCTCCATCCCATCTGTGGCCGCGCCATGGTCGACTGGGTGGTTGACGTGGTCAAAGCCGCCGGCGCGACCGACGTCAAGGCGATCGTCAGCTCGCATCACGCCGAGGTGGCGGCGCATCTGGACGGCCGGACCGAGGTGATATACCAGCGCGAGCCTGAAGGCACGGGGCACGCCGTTCAGCAGGTGCCCCCCGAGGTCCTGTCTCGCGGCGACGTGCTCGTCGTGAACGCCGACTCGCCGCTGCTCACCGCCGAATCCGTTCGCAAGGTGATCGACGCGCACCGCAGCTCGGGCGCCCAGGCGACCATCGCCTCGGTCGACGATCCCCGTCGCGATGACGGCCGCATCGTGCGCAGCGCAGACGGCGGATTCGAGCGCATCGTGGAGAGGAAAGACGCGACTGCCGCCGACCGCGCCACCTCGGAGATCAACGTCGGCCTCTACTGCTTCCAGGGCAAGCCGCTCGTGGAGGCGCTGGGCAAGATCACCAAGGACAACCAGGCGGGCGAGCTCTACCTGCCCGACGTGCTGCAGCACCTACAGCCGGTGAACATCGTCCGCATCGACGACCGCGACGAGGCGATGGGGATCAACGACCGGGCCGGGCTAGCGCGGGCCATCGCGGCGATGCGAGATCGGATCCTCAGCGGCCACATGGCGGCCGGCGTCACCGTCACCGACCCCGCAAGCACCTTCATCGACGGCACCGTCCGCATCGGTCAGGACACGGTCCCACATCAAGGGCGACACGGTCATCGGCGAGGCCTGCCGCATCGGACCGCACGCACATATAGAGGACGCGCGCATAGGCGACCGGTCGGACTGCGGCCCGTTCGCGAAGATCCGCCCGGGCACGGTCATCGACCAGGACGTCCACATCGGCAGCTTCGCCGAGCTGGTGCGCACGACGGTCGGTCGCGGCAGCAAGGTGCCGCACGTCTCGTACCTGGGCGACACGTCGGTGGGCGAGGACGCGAACGTGGGCGCCGGCACGATCACCGCCAACTTCAACGGCGAGGTCAAGAACAAGACCGAGATCGGGGACGGCGCCTTCGTCGGCGTGGATACGATGCTGGTCGCGCCCGTCAAACTTGGCAAGGGCTCCCGCACCGGGGCGGGATCGGTCGTCACCAAGGACGTGCCCGACGGCGCGACAGCCGTCGGGGTTCCAGCTAGGGTGGTACGGAGAAAAAGCGTGAGCTCAGACCACAGATGATCGGGAGGCTGCAGACGGCGGTGGAGTACGTGGCCGAGTCCGCCTCTCCGTGGGGCGAGCTCAAGCTGCTGGGGGGCTCCGCCAACCCGGCGCTGGCGGAGAAGATCTCGGCCCAGCTGGGCGTGCCCCTCACCGATACGCGCCTGCGGCGCTTCGCCGACGGCGAGATCAACGTCAAGATCGAGGACTCGATGCGCGGGCACGACGTGTTCGTCATCCAGCCCACCTGCCCGCCGGTCAACGAGCACCTGATGGAACTCTTCATCATCCTCGATGCCCTGCGACGGGCTTCCGCGGGGCGGGTCACGGCGGTCATCCCCTACTACGGCTACGCGCGCAAGGAGCGCAAGACGCAGCCGCGCGAGCCCATCTCGGCCAAGCTCGTGGCCAACTTCATCACGCTGGCAGGCGCCGATCGCCTCCTGCTGCTCGATCTCCACGCCGAAGCAATCGAGGGTTTCTTCGACGTCCCGACCGACCACCTCTCGCCCTTCCGCATCTTCGCGGACCACCTGCGGACGCTGAACCTGCACAACCTCACGGTGGTCGCACCGGACGCCGGCGGCGGACGCCGCGCCGAGGCGGTGGCCAACCAGCTCCAGGCCCCGATCGCGTTCGGCTACAAGCGCAGGCCCGAGGAGGACCAGGCGGAGGTGATCGCTGTCTCGGGTGATGTGAAGGGCCGCGACTGCGTGGTCGTCGAGGACATCATCACCACCGGCGGCACCATCTCCAAGCTGGCGCAGTCGCTGCGATCGCAGGGCGCGCACAGGGTTCTCATCGCGGCCACGCACCCGGTGCTCACCGGTGACGCGGTCGACCGGCTGAAGAAAGCGCAGATCGACGAGGTGATCGTCACCGACTCGGTGCCTATATCGCCCGAACGGCTCGGGCCCCCGATCACCGTCCTGTCGGTCGCGCCCCTCCTCGCTGAGGCGATCATCCGGGTGCACGAGAACCGGAGCGTCAGCGAGCTGTTCCGATAGCCCGACCCCGATGACGGCAGTGCAGTGGATCGAGCTTGTGGTGATCCTGGTCTGCTTCGTCCTGGCCGGGATGGCCAGCGGAACCGAGACCGCCCTGACGTCGGTCGGCCGTCTTCGCGTCCGCTACCTCGCCGAGGAGGGCAGTCGCGCGGCGCGCATCCTGCAGCGCCTTCAGCGCGACCCCAACCGTTTCCTCTCCACCGTCCTGCTGATCAACACCGTCGCGCTGATCGTCGCGTCCAGCGCCACCACGCTGCTGACCGACGACCTCTTCCACAGCTGGGGCGTGCCGCACGAATACGTGCTGTGGCTGGCGCTGCTCGTGTCACTGCTGCTGTCGGTGCTGCTGCTGCTGCTGGCCGAGGTGACGCCGAAGACGCTCGCCATCAGGTACGCGGAACGAGTGGCGCTGATGGCGGCGGGCCCGGTCGACCGCATGGCCACCTTCTTGAGCCCGGTGCTGTGGGCGGTGACCATCGTCTCGCGCGCGCTGACAGGCGGCCGCGCGGCCAAGGCCCCGTACCTCACAGAGGATGAGCTCATCACGCTGCTCCACGTCTCGGAGGAGCAGGGCGTGATCGAGGAGCAGGAGCGCGACATGATTCACGGCATCATCGAGGCCGGCGACAAGTCGGTCCGCGAGGTGATGGTGCCGCGCACCGACATTGTGGCCGTGGAGAGGAGCGCCACGCTGCAGGACATCGCGCGAATCTTCAAGCAGCACCGGCACACGCGCTTACCGGTCTACAAGGGCGACCTCGATCACATCTTCGGCCTGATCCATGCCAAGGACCTGCTGCTCTTCTACACGCTGTCGAGCGCGCCCGAGTTCGACATCGACAAGATTCTCCGTCCGATCCTCTACACCCCCGAGACCAAGAAGGTCGACGAGCTGCTGCACGAGATGCGCTCCAAGAAAGTGCACATGATGGTCGTGGTCGACGAGTACGGCGGCACGGCGGGACTTGTCTCGCTCGAGGACCTGCTGGAAGAGATCGTCGGCGAGATCCGCGACGAGTACGACCAGGCGGAGGAGGAGCAGCTGCTGATCGTGAGCCCCACCGAGGCGCTGGTGGACGCGCGCTACCCGATGGACGAGCTGAACTCGCGACTCGGCCTGGGCATCAACGAGTCGGCCGAGTACGACTCGGTCGGCGGCTACGTGGTGGCGTCGTTGGGCACCATTCCGGCGCCCGGCGCCGTGATGCAGGGCGGGCGCGCCAAATGGAAGGTCGAGCAGGCCAGGGGCAATCGCGTCGAACAGGTCCGACTCGTCGCCGACGAACCCTGGCCGGACGACACACTGGTCGAAGCCGGGTTCGCGCCGCCGCAGCGTCCGTCGAGGATGGACAGCGACGGTTTCATGCAGGAGGACCGCTAGGGTGTCCCGGGGGACACCCGACTGACGACCTATCGCGACCACGCGGTCGTGCTGCGCAAGCTCGATTACGGCGAAGCCGACCGGATCTTCACGCTCCTGACGGGCACCCACGGCAAGGTTGGTGCGATCGCCAAGGGCGTGCGCAGGCCGCAGAGCAAGCTGGGTCCGTCCCTCGAGCTTTACGGCCACGTCGACGTGCTGCTCGCCAGAGGCCGCGGCGACCTGGACGTCGTTGCGCAGGTGCAGCGCCTGCCCGGGACGCGCATCGCGGGCGAGGTGGAGAGGATGTCGCACGCGGCGCTCATCGCGGAGCTGGCCGAGCGCGTGTGCGAGGACCGGCACCCGGTAGACGGGGTGTACGAGCTCACCGTCACCGCGCTGGAGGAGCTCGCGCGCGAGAGCGACCCCCGGCGCGCGTCCGCGTACTTCCTGACGTCGGCACTGGACCTCCTCGGTTACGCGCCGCAGCTTTCGGTGTGCGCGTCGTGCGAGAAGCCGCTGCCGGCAAAGCCCGCGGCGTTCAGTCCGTCCGCCGGAGGATTCCTGTGCGACCGGGACGACCTCGGCATGCCCACGACGTCGCTCGCGGCGATCAAGGTGCTGCGCCTGATGGCCGCGGGTGACCTGCAGACGTATCGCCGGTTGAAGCTCGACGACGCGCTCATGAACGAGCTCGAGCACGTGCTCACGACGCAGCTCGAGCATCACCTCGACCGGCGTTTGAAGTCGCTACAGTTCCTGCACTCCATGTATCCCTCTCCCGCGCTGGGAGAGGGTCAGGGTGAGGGCTTGTGACCGTCGATCGCGACCAGTTGATGGACAAGGTCGTGGCGCTGACCAAGCGTCGCGGCTTCATCTACCCGTCGAGCGAGATTTACGGCGGTCTATCGGGCTTCTACGACTACGGCCCTTACGGCGTCGCGCTCAAGCGAGCGATCCGCGACCTGTGGTGGCGCCATGTGGTCGAGCTGCGCGACGACGTGGTCGGCCTCGAGTCGACGCTGATCATGCCGTCCGAGGTCTGGGCCGCGTCGGGCCACCTGACCAACTTCGTAGACCCGCTGAGGCAGTGCACCGGCCGGTGCAAGAAGCGCTGGCGGGCGGACACGGTGAAGGGCGACAAATGCCCCGAGTGCGGCGGTCCGCTCGACGAGGCGCGGATGTTCAACCTCATGTTCAAGACGCATGTCGGTCCCGTGGAGGACTCCTCGTCCGAGGTGTACCTGCGGCCCGAGACGGCGCAGGGCATGTTCGTCGACTTCAAGAACGTCATCAACTCCACGCGCGTCCGGGTGCCGTTCGGCATCGCGCAGCAGGGCCGGGCGTTTCGCAACGAGATCACGCCGGGGAACTTCGTGTTTCGCGTGCGGGAGTTCGAGCTCATGGAGCTCGAGTACTTCGTCAAGCCGAACGAGGACGACGGCTGGTTCGACTACTGGCGCAAGGAGCGGATGCGCTGGTACACGGACGTGCTGGGTGTCAACGCGTCGCGGCTGCGCCAGTACGACCATCCGAAGGCATCGCTGTCCCACTACTCCAAGCAGACGACCGACATCGAGTACGAGTTCCCGTTTGGATGGGGCGAGCTCGAGGGCATCGCGGACCGAACCGACTTCGACCTTCGCGTCCACCAGGAGGCTTCGAAGACCGACCTGACCTACCTCGACCCCGAGACCAACGACCGTTACCTCCCATGGGTGATCGAGCCGGCGGTCAGCGTGGATCGCATCTTCGTGACGCTGCTCATCGACGCGTATGACGAGGACGTCGTTAACGGCGAGCCTCGGGTCCTGCTGCGGCTGCACCCGAACGTCGCGCCGGTGCAGGTGGCGATCGTGCCGCTGTCGAAGAAGGAAGACCTGATCAAGGTCGCGCGCGAGGTCCAGTCATCCCTGCAGGGTGAGTTCCGCGTCGAGTACGACCAGACCGGCGGCCACATCGGGCGGCGTTATCGCCGCCAGGATGAGATCGGCACGCCCTTCTGCATCACTGTCGACTTCGAGACGCTCAACGATCGCGCGGTGACGATCCGCAGGCGTGACACCACGCAGCAGGAGCGAGTCGCGATCGTGGATCTGACCGAGCGCTTGACGGCGCTGGTCGCGGACTAGAGGCGCGGGCGGAAACCTCCGCCGAGAGATTCGGCGATCCAGGTGGCCCAGATTCGGGTGAAGCTCCGAGCAGCGGAGCGATCGCATTGGAGAACTGCGTGAGCGAGCAGCGCAGGAGCTGAACCCGAAGATGGGCCGCATGGGCGCCGAAGATCCGGCGACGCTTTCCGGCCGCGCCTCTAACCCCAGACCGACTTCGCGACCCGGCCGACCAGCTCCAGCTTGTGGCGCTGGTCATCGGGCGTGATGCGGTTGCCCTCCATCGTCGAAGCAAATCCGCACTGCGGGCTCAGCGCCAGCCGCTCCAGCGGTACGAATCGCGACGCCTCCTCGATACGGCGCGTGAGCTCGTCGTCGGTCTCCAGTCGCGGCTTCTTGGTGGTGACCAGGCCGAGCACGGCGACTCGATCCTCGGGCAGATGGCGCAGCGGCTCGAAGCTGCCTGAGCGCTCGTCGTCGTACTCGAGCAGGAACCGGTTGAACAGCGTCTTCTCGAAGATGCGCGAGATGGGCTCGTAGTCGCCCTCCGCATAGAACTTGCTCTGGTTGTTGCCGCGGCAGATGTGAATTGCGAACGTGACGCCGGGGTGGTTCTCGATGATCGCGTTGTCGAGCTCGATGCAGCGGTCGATGAGCTGCTCCGGGTCGCTGCCCCGCTCGCGATAGCCGGCGCGGATCTTCGGGTCGAGCAGCGCGGCGTACTGCGGCGCGTCTATCTGCACATATGTGCAGCCGAGCCGCACGAGCTCGTCGATCTCGCGGCGCGACACGTCCACGATGTCCGCCAGGTACGCGTCGCGCGTCGGATATGCGTCGCGTGACTTCTCGGGGTCGTAGTACGCGGCCGCCTGCTGGGCGCTGATCATCGTCACCTTGCCGGGCCGCCGCGCCTTCGCGCGCAGGAATGTCCAGTCCTCGGCGCACATGCTGTGCCGCCAGCGGAGCCTGCCCACGACGACCGGGCGCTTGAAGATCAGCTCCTCGCCTTTCTCGTCGCGGAACGGGATGGCCCAGCCGCCCTCCTTGTCGAAACCGTCGAAGGACTCGACAAGATGGCCGAAGAACGCGTAGCGGCGCTGCTCGCCGTCGGTGACCACGTCGATGCCGGCGTCCTCCTGCATCCGGATGGCCGCCTCGACATGTTGGTCTTCCTCGCGCTTGAAGTGCGACGCGTCCAGCTCGCCGGCGTCGTGCTGCCTGCGGAGCTCGACCAGCGCGGCCGGGCGGAGAAGGCTGCCGACGACCTCAGCCCGAACCCCGCTGTCGCTCATCCCGTTTAGCGTAGTGGCCATGGACGCCATCGACCGCGCGGTCATGATGTCCCGGCTGCACTACCTCGGCACGGCGGCTCGCACGGCTGAGCCCATGTGGAAGCTCGCGGTGCTTACGTGCATGGATGCGAGGCTTGACGTCCACGCCATGCTGGGCCTCCGTCCGGGTGACGCTCACGTGATTCGGAATGCCGGCGGTCGCGCGACCCCCGACGCCATCCGCGCGCTGGCCATCTCGCAGGCCGTGCTCGGCACGCAAGAGGTCATGGTCATTCATCACACTGAATGCGCGGTCGGGCGATTCAGCCAGCACGAGCTCGCGGAGCGCATCGCTCGGGCGACAGGTCAGGCGTTCAATGAGGACTTCGGCACCTTCACGGATCCGATCCAGGCGGTGAAGGAGGACGTCGGACATCTCCGCCTGTCGCCGCATCTCGCGCACCGAGAGAAGATCCGCGGCTTCATATACGAGCTCGCCACGAGCAAGCTGAGCGAGGTCTAGTCGAGGGGGGTCCCCACCAGTTCCTCGGGCTGGTCCTCCTCCTCGGCGTCGACAACGTTCGCGTAGCGCACGCGCTGCCCGATCAACAGGGAGGCAAACGTGCACGCGACCGCCGCGGCGAATGCGACCAGCGTCACCAGGTACAGGCCCACGATGGGCGCGTGCCCGCCCGTCGCCTGGGCGGTGGACAGGGTGATCACCACCATCAGGGTGACCATCATCAGAAGCTGGCCGACGGCCAGCAGGCTGAGGCTCATGCCCGTCAGCCGCTGATCGTTCCGGGAGGCCGGGATGTGCCGGCGCAGGCGGTGCCACCCGGACGGCGCAAACGAGCGGCCCGTAACCACCGCCAGCAGCCCGGCGCACAGGGCCACGAAGTTCAGAACCACGGCGATCAGCACGAACCAGAAGGTGATCGCCACCACCGTGCCCATCTCAGGCATAACGCGCCCCCCGAAGCCTCTGGCTTCAGCTTACGGCCGCCCTGAAAGAAATCCTTCGCAGCCTCTTGACATCGCACCGGTGGCCATGATTGAATGACCAACCAAAGTTGGTTGAGCGTTCAACCAGGCATTCATCCAAGGAGCAAACGGAACCCAGAATATGGCCAGCGACACCAGGGAAAAGATCCTTCAGGCGGCGTTCGACGTCCTGAGCCGCGAGGGGTACGAGAACACCTCGATCAAGCAGATCGCGGAGGAGGGCGGCGTGGCCCAGGGCCTCGTCCACTACTACTTCAAGTCCAAGCAGCGCCTCGTCATGGAGGTGCTCCAGTTCGTGTGTCAGAAGATCGAGCTCGGCGACCAGGGGGAGGCCGGTGCATTGGCCGCCTTCGAGGACACCAAGCAGAAGATCCGCGAAGACCGCGGCTCCAACGCGCTTCTGGTCCAGCTGATCGGCATCTCGCTGCACGACCCGGAGGTTGGCGCCGGCATACGCGATTTCGTCCGCGGCCAGCGTGGCCGCGTCGAGGACATCGCGCGCCAGGTCTTCGCCGAGCGTGAGCTTGATCCTACGGCGGCGCGCGGCATCGCCGGCGCGGTGTGGGGCGCGGTCCTCGGAATCATCATCCAGAGCCTGGTCGAGCCCGAATTCAACGCGGACGAGGCCATCGACGCGCTCGCCGCGATGTCGCTGTCGGCGGTCTATCCGGCCGATCAGAGCGCCTAGCGCTCACAACGAGGAGGAAAGGGACGTGTTCGCGGGTTGGGGTCGTCTGGTTTACAGGTACAGATGGGCGATGCTGGTCGGGTCCGGCGTCCTGCTCGCCATCTCCGTCGCCGGCCTCCTCATGGGCGGCACGCTCACGAGCGGCGGCCCGCTCACCAGCAACCTCGAGTCGGCTCGCGCGGCCAGCCTGACGTCGAGCGAGCTGCCGAGCAGCAGCAAGCAGACGTCGACGTTCCTGCTCTTGTTCCGCAGCGACAGCCTGATGGCGAAGGACCCTGCGTTCAAGTCGGCGGTCGGGGACGCGCTGGCTCCCATCCAGGGCGACCCACGCATCAACAAGCTGATCGACCCTTACAACGCCACCGACCCGCGAATCGCGCAGGCGTTCATCTCCAGGGACGGACACGAGGCGCTCGTCAGCGTCGAGCTGAAGTCCAGCGGCACGCAGGCTTGGCACGACTACGACGCTCTGCGCGGTGACGTCAGGTCATCGACCCTGACGGTGAC
>WNGQ01008967.1_pt1 | contig 14920 bp, 14 predicted proteins | sample 5407661 | NCBI WGS metagenome assembly WNGQ01 (sample SAMN13153382, study PRJNA577476) | soil metagenome | isolation source: 60 cm soil or saprolite under Garry oak tree replicate 2 | place: USA:California | collected 2016-06-15 | reverse complement strand
CCACCACGGCCGGACGGCCGCAGGTGCACCGCTCGCCCGGTTCGGCGCGCCGTTCGGTGAGCGCCCGCGTGCTACGTTCCTCTTGCATTGGGACTGACCTCCCTTTGCCATGGCCCCCGGGCGGTTACGGCCGTCGCGGGGGCTTCTGTGCTTCCTGTCTGGGCAGCGACGGCGACGGGGCGGATGAGTCGATACCTGATCGCGCCTTGCAGCGTGTCGTGGAATCCCCTGCTTTCCGCCCCGTCGTCTCGCCTACGCGGCGGGTCACGCCCCGGACTTTGGGGGTCGGATGGGACGCCCCCCGCCGCCTGTCAGTCGTACGCCACCCTGCATAGCCTGTCAAGGCTCTACATTGCTCTCCATTGGCCGTACAGTATGGGCATGAACGTGCAGGCTGCGCCGTTGCTCGGCATACAATCCCGGCACTCGGACTTTGGGGGTCACGGGATGCCGAACTACGGGCCGAACGATTTGCTGACTGAACAGCAGCTCGCGGACGAGCTGCGCAAGAGTTCCGCCACGCTCGCGCGGTGGCGCCGCACTGGCACCGGCCCGCCATGGGTCCGGATCGGCAAGAGCCCGATGTACCGGTGGTCCTCCGTCGAGGAGTGGCTACGCCAACGCGAGGGCAACTAGGCGGCCCGGCGCTCCCCCTCTACTGAGTAAGACTGTGGTTCGCGGCGGACGTCCCAGAACCACTACAACCTGATCTACCGCGAGGAGGAGCGTGAGATGATCCCGCTCTGCCTGGACCAGGGCGTTGGCTGCATCCCCTACAGCCCGCTGGCGCGCGGCGTGCTGGCCGGCAACCGCGAGCGCGGCGGCGAGCAGCACAGCGTCCGCGCTGGCAGCGACCCCCTCGGCCATGAGTTCTACAGCGACGAGGACTTCGACGTGATCGACGTGGTCCGCACCGTCGCCGCCGAGCGCGACCTGTCCCCGGCGCGGATCGCGCTAGCATGGCTGCTCGGCAAACCCGCGGTGACCGCCCCGATTGTGGGTGCGACCAAGCTGGGCCACATGGACGACGCGGTATCGGCCATCCAGGTCGCGTTGACCGAGGAAGAGGTCGCCCGGCTGGAGGCGCCGTACCGGCCGCATCCGGTCATCGCCCATTCCTGACGTGGTTCCTGATACGAACGAATGGCGAGCGTCGATCGCAGGTTGAACCTTCGAGATAATCGGGCCATACTGAGCGTAAGTCTCAAGCAGTGTTCTCGTATCTTTCCCCGAGTCTTGGAGGTTTGACCTGTGGCGTTGACGGAGCCGGACCAGGTAGCGGAGGTCAGTAGCAACGGCGATCGGCCCATGTCGAGTCTTGGGGTCGAGGCGGCGCGCAACCTTGCGACCACCACCAAGTCCGCCCCGCAGATGCAGGAGATCACCTCCCGCTGGCTGCTGCGGTTGCTGCCGTGGGTCCAGGTCTCCGGCGGTACCTACCGGGTCAACCGGCGCTTGAGCTTTACCGTTGGGGACGGGCGCGTGACCTTCACCACCACCGGTGCCGAGGTCCGGGTGATCCCGCAGGAGCTGTGCGAGCTGCCGCTGCTGCGCGGCTTCGACGACCTCGGTGTGCTTGAGGCGCTGGCCGGCCGCTTCGTGCAGCGGGAGGTTGGAGCCGGTGAGGTGATCATCGGGGCGGGGACTTCCGCTGACGAGGTGGTGCTGTTGGCCCACGGCAAGGCGCAGAAGCTCGTGGTGGGCAAGTATGGCGACCCGGTGGTGCTGGGGGTGATGGTCGACAGCGACCACTTCGGCGACGAGACGCTCATAGACGGGCCAGCCAGCGCCGGCAACGGCTCCGCCAACGGCAACGGCGGTCCGGGTGCAGGGCCGGGCACCTGGGAGTTCACCCTCAAGGCGGTGACTCCGTGCACGGTGCTGATCCTCGACCGGCAGGCGTTCCAGGAGCTGGCCGGCCAGTCCGAGAGCCTGCGCAACCACCTGCAGGAGCTGCAGGCGCGCCGCCTGCGGGGCGGGGCTAGGAACGACGACGGCGAGGCGGCGATCGAGATGGCCGCCGGCCACGACGGCGAGCCGCAGCTGCCCTCGACCTTCGTCGCCTACGAGACCGCTCCGCGCGAGTACCAGCTCAGCGTGGCCCAGACAGTGCTGCGGGTCCACACCCGCGTGGCCGACCTGTACAGCCACCCGATGAACCAGGTCGACCAGCAGTTGCGGCTGACTATCGAGGCGCTGCGGGAGCGCCAGGAGCACGAGCTGGTCAACAACCGCGACTTCGGGCTGCTCCATAATGCTGACTTCAGCCAGCGGATCTCTACCCGCAGCGGGCCGCCGACCCCTGACGACTTCGACGAGCTGCTCTCGATGGTGTGGAAGGAGCCGGCCTTCTTCCTCGCCCACCCGAAGACCATCGCCGCGTTCGGGCGGGAATGCACCCGCCGGGGCGTCTACCCGCAGAGCATCGACCTGCACGGCCACATGGTCCCCGCCTGGCGCGGCGTGCCGGTGTTCCCATGCAACAAGATCCCGGTCACCGACGCCCGCACCAGCTCGGTCCTGCTCATGCGCACCGGTGAGGAGCACCAGGGCGTGGTGGGGCTGCACCAGACCGGCATCCCCGACGAGTACCAGCCGAGCCTGTCAGTCCGTTTCATGGGCATCAACGACCAGGCGCTCATTTCGTATCTGGTCAGCGCCTACTACTCGGCAGCGGTGATGGTCCCTGACGCGCTCGCCATCCTGGAGAACGCCGAGCTCGGGCGGGAAGGCTAGGGGTGCGGCCCGAGGCCGGGGCTCGCACGTGACCGAGACCACCGCAGGGGTGCGCGCCGCGGCTGCAGCCAACGGTGACCAGGCAAGCAGCTGCCTTGGGGTGGAGGCGGCGCGCACCCTCGCGTCCACCACCAAGTCCACGCCGCAAATCCAGGAGGTCACCCCCAGGTGGCTGCTGCGGCTGCTTCCCTGGGTGCAGGTGGACGGCGGCACCTTCCGGGTCAACCGGCGGCTTTCGTATACGGTCGGGGATGGGCGCATCAGCTTCACCACCACCGGTGCCGAGGTGCGGGTGATCCCGCAGGAGCTGTGTGAGCTGCCACTGCTGCGCGGCTTCGACGACCTCGACGTGCTGGAGGCGCTGGCCGGCCGGTTCGTGCAGCGGGAGGTCGCAGCGGGGGAGGTGGTGGTCGCGGCCGGGGAGCCGGCCGGGCAGCTGGTGCTGGTGGCCCACGGCAAGGCCCACAAGCTGGGGAAGGGCCCCTACGGCGACCCGGTGGCCCTGGGCCTGCTCAGCGACGGCGACCACTTCGGCGCCGACGCGCTAGCCGGCCTGCAGGCCGGCGCACAGCGCCGGGGCTCGTGGGAGTTCACCGTCAAGGCGGTGACACCGTGCACGCTGCTGGTCCTCCCTCCGGAGGCTCTCCAGGAGCTGCATGGCCGCTCCGAGGCGCTGCGGGCCCACCTCCAGCAGGCCCTCGCCGGGCGCAGCCAGCCGCGCAACAAGCACGGTGAGGCGGCGATCGAGATGGCCGCCGGTCACGACGGCGAGCCGCAGCTGCCTTCGACCTTCGTCGCCTACGACACCGCTCCGCGCGAGTACCAGCTCAGCGTGGCCCAGACCGTGCTGCGGGTCCACACCCGGGTGGCCGACCTGTTCAGCGAACCGATGGACCAAGTGGAGCAGCAGCTGCGGCTGACTATCGAGGCGCTGCGGGAGCGGCAGGAGCACGAGCTGGTCAACAACCGCGACTTCGGCCTGCTCCACAACGCGGACCTGCACCAGCGGATCTCCACCCACAGTGGGCCGCCGACCCCCGCCGACCTCGACGAGCTGCTGTGCCGGCGGCGCAAGTCACATTTCTTCCTCGCGCACCCGAAGGCCATCGCCGCGTTCGGCCGGGAGTGCACCCGCCAGGGGATCTACCCGCCAACCGCCGAGCTGGACGGCCGCAAGGTCCATGCCTGGCGGGGCGTCCCACTGCTGCCCTGCGACAAGCTGCCGATCAGTCCCACCCAGACCACCTCGATCCTGGTCATGCGCACCGGCGAGGAGGACCAGGGCGTGGTGGGGCTGCACCAGACCGGCATCCCCGACGAGTACCAGCCGAGCCTGTCGGTCCGCTTCACCGGCATCGACGATCAGGCATGCATGTCGTATCTGATCAGCGCCTACTACTCGGCCGCCGTGCTGGTCGGTGACGCACTCGGCATCCTGGAGAACGTCGAACTCGGGCGCTGAAGCCGAAGGCGAAGCTGAACCGCATGTCACCTCCTTCCGGCAGGATGTCCACCGGAGGTGAGTGCATGCCGCACTACAGCAGGTTGTATATGGTCGTGATCGACGTGCCAGAGGCCGAGCACGACCAGGAGCTGGCGTTCTGGCAGGCGGCCACCGGCAAGGAGCTGAGCCGGTCTGCCCGCCAGCCGGAATACCACGGCGCCATGCTGGTGGACGAGGCGATCGGGATCCTGGTGCAGCGGCTGGGGGAGGGCCCCAGCCGCATCCACCTGGACATCCACACCGACGACCTGGAGGCTGAGGTCGCACGCCTGAAGGGGCTGGGCGCCGAAGAGGTCCAGCGCATCAACCGCTGGTGCGTCATGCGGGACCCGGCGGGCATGGTGTTCTGCGTGGTCCCAGATCCACCCGGCCGGCTGAACGACGCCAACGCGCAGCGCTGGGACTGATTCACGACCGGGTCCGGGAGCCCCAGCCGCCGCCACCTGGGGTGGTGATGGTGACGACGTCGCCGGGCGAGAGGGCGACGTTCACCTTCGGCGGCAGCGGCGTGCCGTTCAGTTCGTTGCGCCCGCAGCGGCCCGGCTCGCCGCCGTGGCTGCCGGGGGTGGGGTGGCGGCGGCGGTCGGTGAGCAGCGAGAGGTTGGCGCCCTCGAGCACCCGGATCGCGCGGACGATGCCGTCGCCGCCGCGGTGCTGCCCGGCGCCGCCGCTGCCGTCGGCAAGTTCGAAGCGCTCGACACGCATCGGGTACTCCAGCTCGAAGGCCTCGATCGGGGTGTTGAGCGTGTTGCTCATGCCGACGTGCACGCCTGTGGGGCCGGGCCCCTTGCTGCTCGCGCCCTGGCCGCCGCCGATGGTCTCGTAGTAGGTCCAGCCGCGCCCGCCGATGTTGACGTTGTTCATCGTGCCCTGGCCCGCCGCTGGGAGGTCGGTGGCCTGGCCGAGGGCGGCGAGCACCGTGTCGGCGATGCGCTGGCTGGTCTCGACGTTGCCGGCGACCACCGCCGAGGGGCGCCGCGCGTTGACCAGGCTGCCCGGCTCCGCCTGGATGGTGAGCGGCGCCCAGGTCCCCGCGTTGGTGCCGAGGTCGTCGGCGACCAGCACCCGCAGCGCGAAGATGCAGGCCGAGCGGGTGACCGCCAGCGGGCAGTTGACGTTGCCCGGCACGGCGCCGGCGGTGCCAGCGAAGTCCACCTGCAGCTCGTCACTCCGGATCCGGCGCTCGGTCGCGGCGATGACCCCGTCGAAGGACGCCAGCACCAGGTCGCGCCCCCAGCGCGCCACCAGCTCGGTGAGGCGCTCCTGTGCCAGTCGGTTGGCGGCGATCTGGGCGCGGAAGTCGCCGCGCCGGATCGCCGGGGTGCGGGTGTTGGCGAGCAGCAGCTTGAGCACGTCGCTGACGTACGCACCGGCGGCGACCAGCCGGACCGGCGGAATGATCAGCCCTTCGGAGTAGATGTCGCGTGAGCCCGCCGGCATCGAGCCCGGCTGCATGCCGCCGATGTCGGAGTGGTGCGCCCGCGTGACCGCGTAGGCGAGCCGCTCGCCGCCCACGTCCAGCGGCGACACCATGGTCACGTCGGGCAGGTGGTTGCCGCCCGAGTAGGGGTCGTTGAGCACATAGACGTCGCCGGGGTCGGGGTCGCAGGCGATCACCGCCGCGACCGCCTCCGGCATCGCGCCGAGGTGCACGGGGATGTGCTCGGCCTGCGCCACCATCCGCCCGGCGGCGTCGAATAGCGCGGCTGAGCAGGCGCGCCGCTCCTTGATGTTGGCGGAGTAGGCGCTCCGGACCAGCGCGGTGCCCATCTCCTCGCCGATCCCGGCCAGCGCGCTGCTCAGCACCGAGAGGGTGATCGGGTCGAGCGGCTCGCCCTTCATGGCACTCGCTGCCGTTTCTGTTCCCGTTCCAGAAGGAGGGAGCCCACCTCGTCGACCACGCCGTGCCAGCCCGGACGGACCACGCAGGTCGCGTCCGAGGAGGCCACGATCGCCGGGCCCCGCACCTCCGCGCCCACCCCGAGGCTGGCGCGGTCAAGAGCCTCCACCTCCTGCCAGCCGTCGTCGAAACTGGACCGGCGCCGGCTCGGAGCCGCCGGAGTGGTACCGGCTGTCGCCGAGAGTGACGGTTTCTCCACCGGCGTGACGGCGATCAGGCGCAGGTTCACCAGCTCCACGGGCTCGTCCGGCATCCGGTAGCCATAGCGGCGCTCGTGCGCCTCGTGGAACCGGGCGGCCAGCTCGCTGGGGTCGGGGCAACCGGCCGTGATGGTCAGCTCGAACGACTGCTGGCGGTAGCGGAGATCCACCTGGCGTGTCAGCTGGAGGGCGGACGCTTCCGCCCGCTCACCAGCGTCGGCGCTGGCGCGGGCTTCCAGCGCCTTCCATGCGGCCTCCAGCGCGGCCGGGTCGGTCTGGTCGAGCGCGCCGAGGAAGGGGCGCAGGTAGTCGCGCCGCAGGTCGGCGATGGCCAGGCCGAGGGCGCTGAGCACCCCGGCGTCGCCGGGCAGCAGCACGCGTGTGATCCCCAGCTCCTCCGCCAGCGCGCAGGCGTGCATCCCGCCAGCGCCCCCGAAGGCGACCAGGGTGTGGTCGCGCGGGTCGATCCCACGCTGGACGCTGATCACGCGCAGCGCCCGGGTCATCTCCGCGTTGGCCACCCTGACCACGCCCACTGCCGTCTGCTGCAGGTCCAGCCCGAGGCGCTCGCCGAGATGCGTGAGCGCGGCCTCGGCGCGGCTCCGCTCCAGGCGCACCTCGCCGCCGAGCACGGCGCCGTCGGCCAGGTAGCCGAGGTAGAGGTTGGCGTCGGTCACGGTCGGGTCCTGGCCGCCGCGCCCGTAGGAGGCGGGGCCTGGGTCGGCCCCTGCCGAGCGCGGCCCGACCCGCAGGCCGCCGCCGTCGTCCACCCAGGCGATCGAGCCGCCGCCAGCACTCACGCTGTGGATGTCGACGACAGGCAGCCGGATCGGGACGCCGCCGACGATCGACTCGGTGGTGGTGCTGACCACTCCGCCGCGTACCAGCGCGACGTCGGTGGAGGTCCCGCCCATGTCGAAGGTGAGCAGGTCGCGGTGGCCGCTCAGCCCCGCGACCCAGGCCGCCCCGACGACCCCGCCCGCCGGGCCGGACAGCACGCAGGCAGCCGCGTGGGCGGCGGCCTCCTCAACCTCGGCCGCGCCACCGGAGGACTGCATGATGAGCGGGTCGGGCAGCGCGCGCTGGCGCAGCTGCCCGGAGAGGCTGCGCAGGTAGGTGGCGAGCCGGGGTGTCAGGTAGGCGTCGGCGACGGTGGTGGCGCAGCGTTCGTACTCGCGGAACTCGGGCAGCACCTGGCAGGACAGGGAGACGTGCACGCCGGGCAGGGCGGCTTGCAGCGCCGCGCCGACACGCAGCTCGTGCTCGGGGTGCAGGAACCCGAACAGCAGGCACACCGCGACCGCGTCGACCTCGGCCGCGCGGCAGGCGGCGACCGCCGCAGCCAGCGACGCCTCGTCCAGGGGAACCAGCACGCCCTCTGGGCCCATGCGCTCCCGCACCGTGAAGCGCAGTTCGCGGGGGACCAGCGGTGGGGGCCGGTCGCGGGTCAGGTCGTAGAGGGTGGGCCGGTTCTGCCTGCCGATCTCGATCACGTCCCTGAAGCCTTCGGTTGTGACCAGCGCGGTCCGGGCTCCGCCTCGCTCCAGCAGGGCGTTGGTCGCGACCGTGCTGCCGTGAGCGATCACGGCGACCTGCTCGCTCGCCAGCTGGGCATGCCCGATCGCGTGCATGACCCCCCGCGCCTGGTCCCGGGGCGTGGACGGGACCTTGGCGCTGACCACCCGGCCGCCGACCAGGGCGACCAGGTCGGTGAAGGTGCCGCCCACGTCGACGCCCACCCTGATGTCGCCCACGTTCGCGCACATGTTCTCCGGCAGTATCACGTGCCGAGGTGCCCGATGCACATCGCCCCCGAACTGTGAGGCTCCCGACCCCCTAGCCGCCGCCTTGGCGGTTGAGGAAGCCGGCCCCGGCGCGGCGCGCGACTGAGCCGAGTGTCCCTGGCGCGGCCCGCATGGCCGTGAGCAGCGGCAGCGCCGCGCCGGCGAGCGGGCCGTTGGCTAGGCCGATCGTCTCCAGGCCCGGGTCGGCGGTGGCGAAGCGATACTTGTAGGATTCGCCTCCGCGGAGCAGGCGGTATTCGCCGATACCGGCCTCGGCCGCCTGCCGGACGGCGTGCGCCAGCAGGACGAAGCCGACGCGGTACTCGTTCCAGCGGGGGTCGCGGCCGGCTTGGTAGTAGCACTCGGTGCCGGCGAAGCGCAGACCGTACAGCGCTGCGACCGCCGCTCCCTCCACCTCCAGGAACCACAGTCGCAGCCACCCCTGCTCCAGCGCCACCGGGGCGAAGGCGCGGTGGAACGCTTCGTGCGCGAGGAAGTCCGACCGCTGCCCGGACCAGCGCGCGGTGTGCAGGGCGAACAGGGTGTCCAGGTCGTCCTGCAGGTCGCGCGACCCGTTGGCCAGCCGGTAGCGCACCTGCTGCTCACGGGCCAGCTTGCGGGTGCGCCGCCTGGCCTGCTCGCGGAAGTTGGCGCTGCGCGTCCGCAGGAAGCCGTCCCATCCTTCCGGCCCGAAGCGCAGCATCGGGCTTGACTCGGCGGCCAGGCGCCTGCCGCCGAGCAGCACCCGCCAGTCGGCCTCGCGCGGGAGCTGCTCGCCCACGAAGACGTCCCAGTCCAGCCCGGCGAGGACGCAGCGCAACCCGCGTGCCACCACCGCCACGTCCTCGGGATCGCAGACTGGGCCGAGCTCGTCCGCTGGGCCGTGGCCGAGGAAGCGGAGGACCTCGACTGGCCGGCTTCGCCAGCGGTACATGGGCACGACGCCGACCAGTTCGTCGCCACGGCGGATGGCGGCCACCTCGAGCTGCCGGCCCGCGCCGGCGTAGCGCCACCAGGTCGAGGCCCATTCCCAGGTCTTGAAGACGCTCTGGCTGCGCTCGGCCAGTTTGGTCCACTCGTGCCGTAACGGCTCCAGCGAGGCCAGGACCTCGACCTGGAGCTTCGTGGCGGGAACCGAACCCGGACCCGGACCCGGAGCCGGAGCGCCCGGAGCGCCCGGAGCGCCGGGGCGGTCCCGCACCGCGCTGATGATGCGCTCCAGGTCCCGGGAGCGTAGCTCCTGGTGGACGGGGAGGCCGACGGTGCGCTGCCGCCGCCGGGCGGCCAGCGGGAAGCGCTCGGCCGGCACGGCCGGATGACCCACGGCCCAGAAGTTGAGCGGGCTGATGCCATGCTCGTTGAGCCGCGCCAGCAGGCTATCCTTGTCGTCGGTCTCGACCGGGAACGCGAACGGCGCGGCGCCCTCGGGCAGCCGCGCGAACGGTTCGGGCACGTGCTCGGCCAGCTCCGCCAGCAACACCCGGTAGTGGCTGCGCCGTTTTGCTTTCGGATCACCCTTGAGCAGGCGGGGGAGCAGGACGCCGGCAGCCCGGAACGGCCCGGCGTCCACCTCGCCGAGGGCGATCTCCTGCTCGGCTGCAACCCGGCCCCCTTCCAGCCGGACGCCGGCAGTAGCCAACAGGGGCGACCGCGAGATCAGCCAGGCGGCGTGCCGGCGGCTGACCTTGTACAGCCCGCTGGCCGCTCGATGGCTGTCGAGCGGTGGGCCCGCTAGGTTGCTCGAAGTCGACGGCAGTAGCAGCGCGCCGCAGTCGGGGAGACCGACCGTCTTGTTCAGGCAGAAGATGGACAGGTCGCCGAAGGAGCCGAGGGGGCGGTCGCGGAGGAGCTGGCCGCCGATGCTCCCCAGCCAGGCCTGGGCGGCGTCCTCCAGCAGCAGCAGTCCCCGCGCGCGGCACCAGGCGAGCCAGCCGGGGGCGTCCTGGGGGAACCCGAGATAGTGGATCAGGTAGAGGGCGCGCGTGCGGGGGCCGAGCAGCGTCTCCAGCTCATCGCCGTCGGGCGCGAGGCTGGGCCCGACCTCGTAGAAGCGCGGGGTGATCCCCGCCCGCAACAGCGCCTCCACCTCGGAGCCGTGATGCCAGGCTGGCATAAGCACCTCGTCGCCGTCTCCGAGGCCAAGCGCCTTGACGCCGTGGTAGAGGGCGTGGCGGCCCTTGCGGAACAGCCGGCAGCCCGGCTCCTCCAGCGGGAACGGCAGCCTCGACGCCGCACGGTGCAGGTAGACGTGCAACGGGAGCGGCGGCCACACGCCGAGCTGGCTGTTGATGTTTTACCCTCCTGTGTTATGGGGTCTCATCGGCGCCCCAGGGCGATGAGCAGGCGCTTGGCGGCGGGTCGCCCATGCGCCCAGGCGGCCCAGCCGGCCAGCCCAGCCGGGGAGCGGCTGAATACCCGCAGCGCGGTGAGCTGGTGGGCCGTGTCAGTCCAGTCCGCCTTCCAGGGATCATCAGCGCCGAGCAGCTCGTAGCGCTCCAGCCGCAGGGTGAAGGCGCGGGCGATCATCTCGTGGCGCAGCAGCACGCCTGGCCCGTAGGTTCGCCAGGCCGGGTCATAGCCGGTCTTGAGCAGATAGTGCACGCCGTTGGTCTCGATGCCGTAGTCGAATGCCAGCGGCTGGCCGTCCAGCCGCAGGAAGGCCAGCCGCAGCCAGCCCCGGGCGGCAGCCCAGCGCGCCACCGCCCCGTAGAACTCGCGGGTGCCGGCGTGGGAGGCGACCGCGCTGCCGCGCTCCCCCTTCCAGCTGCTGGCCTCCACCCGCCAGCCCTCGGCGAGCAGTTCGTCGAGCTGCTCGCGGCCGTCCTGCAGGTCCACGGCCAGCTTGCCGAGCCGCTCCAGGCGGCGCCGCCGCCGTCGCATCTCGCTGAGCTTGTGTGCGCCGACGACCTCGGTATAGGCAGGCCAGTCGCCCTCGATCCGAATGTAGGGCGAGCGCAGCATCGGCCGGGTGACCAGCAGCCGCCCCGCCGCTCGAGCGGCCTGGAGGCTCTCGTCCAGCCCGGCGCCGGCGCCGCTGCCGTCGGCTGCCAGGTAGCCGAGCGTGACCCGCCGGGTCCGCCCGCGCATCAGCGCGTCGGCAAGGGCACGCCGGACCGTGTCGTCCTCGGCGAGGAGGCAGAAGCCGGGACTGTGCGGGTTGGTGGGGGAGGCGACCCGGCCACCTCGGCGCTCCAGCGGCAGCAGCCCGGCCAGGCGGCCGCCTCGCCGAGCGGCCAGCAACTCCAGGCGGCCACGGCCGAACGCCCGCCACCAGGCCGCAACCCAGCCCGGCCGGACCCACGGCATGCCCCCGGTGCGGTCGGCCAGCTCGTCCCACTCGGCGGCCAGCGGCACGCTGGCTAGCGCCTCGCTCCAGTCATGCCGCTCGATGGCGGGCGCGTGGAAAGTGATCATGAATTCTCGGCGGCCTCCGTCTCGTAACCCCAGGCCGGCAGGTGCTTTGCCAGCGATCGCTCGATCAGCGCCAGGCTGCCTGGGTCGAGCTGGCGCCTGTATGCCTGCTGCCGTTCGGGCTCCAGGACGGTCCGGGACAGGGCCCGGTCCAGCGCCGGGTGCTCGTCTAGACCGATGAACGCGAGCATCTCCTTGATGTGGTGCCGCGGGTCGGCGAGCAGGTCCTCAAAGCGGAGATCCAGCCACTGCTCGCCTGGCACCAGCGCTCGCGCCTCGGCGAACGCGTCCAGCAGGAGCTTCCAGGAGATCGCGGCCAGGACTGGGAACGACCGCCCGGCGTCCTCCCACTCGGACGCGTAGCCAGCTGGCAGCGGGCCCCACTGCCAGGCCTCCGGGCCCATGTAGCCCAGCCACCAGGGCGTGCGCAGGGCCGAAGCGGCAAAGGCACGGCCGTCGCGGACGACATGGATGAACCTGGCGTCCGGAAAGACCTCGCGGATGAACCCGCTCCGCGGCCAGCCGGTGTATTTGTGCACGAGCACCGGCCGGCCCTGGGTGCGGCTGCGCCGGGTGAAGAAGGCGCTGAAGCGCTCCGCCACCCAGGGCTCCGCATCGCCTGCCAACAGGTCACGAGACGACTGGGTGACCATCGGCGAGACCTCACGGGCCAGCGCCCGGTAGCCCTCCGAGGGACCGTAGCGTAGCCGGCCCTTGCGGGTCAGCGACGGCGGCAGCCGCCGGTGCAGCACGTTCCCGGAGCGCCGCGCCCACGAGGGTAGACCAGGGATCCGATCGTCCAGGTTGGACAGAAACCCGACGTCAGGATGGCGAGCCAGCAGCTCATGAACCAGCGAGGAGCCACAACGCCCGGTCCCGATGACGAAGGTGAGCATCTGCCCTCTCGCGGCCTTCAGCTTGTATTGCTGTATCCAGTATTCCGTTATTCCGTCGCCGCCATTTCTACACTATCCGGAACTATCCGAACTAGTCGCGTTCGAGTAGCCATCAGACCGAAGCGATGTCCATGCTGGTCGCTACATTTGGTGGGTGGCGCGTGCCGACTCGTGGAGGCGAGATGGAAGAGCGGATCGTGGCGGCGGATCCGGTGGCGGATCCACAGGGATACCAGCGGGAGCTACTAGCGCTGCTGGACGGGGAGGACCCGGTCGTGGTGATGGCGTCGACCCCGGCGGCGTGGCAGGAGCTGACCGGCGACCTTCCGGCGGAGCTGCTCGGCAGGCCGCCGGCGCCAGGGGAGTGGTCGGTCGCGGAGCTGCTCGGACACCTGTGGGACGGGGAGCTCGCCTATGCTTTCCGGGCGCGCGCGATCCTGGCGCAGGACACCCCGCCGCTGCTCGGCTACGACCAGGAGGCCTGGGCGGCGCTGCCGCACCCACCCTTCGGGGAGCTGCTGGACGCCTTCGCCGTGCTGCGCGCCGCCAACCTCGCACTGGTCAGGGGCGTCCCCCAGGCGCTGTGGGGCCGCATCGGCATCCACGAGGAGCGGGGCCCGACCAGCTTCCGCCTGCTCACCGAGACGATCGCCGGCCACGACCGCGCCCACTTCCGGCAGCTCGAGCAGACCGTCGCGGCGGCGCGCCGGTAGGCGCAGGGCATGAGCGAGCTCGCGGCGCTGGACGCGCTCATCGAGCACATGGAGGCGCTGTTGGTTTCGCTGCAGGCACGCGGCGACGCTCGCCGCTATTTCCATGGGACCTACCTCCGCACACCAAGGCGGTCCGCGCCGAGATCGCGGCCGGCGGGTTCCTTGACGCGGCCTGGGTCGAGCGCTGGGACGTGGCCTTCGCTGGGCTCTACCTGGACGCGCTTCTCGCTGATCAGCGGGGTGAGCGCCCACCCGGCCCGTGGGCCGTCGCGTTCGCCGCCGCCGACACCGCCGCGCTGCCACCACTGCGGCACACCCTCCTCGGCATGAACGCCCACATCAACTACGACCTGGCCCAGGCGCTGCTCGCGGTGATCAGCGACGCCGAGTTCGACGACCAGGCGCTGCTGGACCGCCGCGGCGCCGACCACCGTCACATCGACCAGGTGCTGCTGAAACTCGCCGTCCGCGGCTTCGGCGTCCTGCTCACCCCTGACCCCTGATCCCAGACCGACCCGGAGGAGGTCCCCGATGCCCACATCCACACCACCGACCCCCAAGCTGGTGGCGCCTGGGGAAGGCAAGACCGTCAAGCTGTTCGGCGTGCGGTTCCGCTACAAGGTCGAGAGCGCCGACTCCGGCGGCAGCCTGGCCGTGCTCGAGGTCGAGATCCCGGCAGGGACGCTGGTCAAACCCCACAGCCATACCCGCGAGGACGAGTTCTCCCTGGTGCTGGCCGGCACCGTGGGCGTCCGCATCGGCGACGACGTGCTCCAAGCGAACCAGGGCGCCTACCTGATCAAGCCCCGCGACGTCCCCCACGCCATGTGGAACACAGGCAGCACCCCGCCACGGTCATCGAGATCCTGTCCCCAGGCGGCCTTGAGACCTATTTCGAGAAACTGGCCCCCATCCTGGCCCACGAGGGCGGCGCCGGCCCAAAGCAGTACTACGACCTGGCGGAGGAGTACGGCATCACCATCCAAGACGACTGGATCGAGCACCTCGAACAGACCTACGGCGTCAAGCTCTGACCAGCCTGCTGATGATCCGCACGTCCATACGGCTCCGGTGTTGAGCGCCGTGCAAGCCGTAGTCAGCGGCATGCACCGCGTCGTGACCTTGAGCGCGCAGCCCGGCGGCGAGGCATGGGGAGAGGCAGATGTCGACCAGGAGCCTCATGCGGGCTGGCGGAGGGGGAGTTCGCGTTCCCGGACCGCCTCGGCGGCGAAGCGGAGGGCTTCGGTGACGTCTTCGCGCTCAAGGTAAGGCAGGTCGGTGAGGATCTCCTCCACGGTCATCCCGTCGGCGACCATCGCGACTACTGTGGCGACCGGGACGCGGAGGTCACGGATGCAGGGAGCGCCGCCCATGCGGTCGGGATCGACCGTGATCCGCTCGAAAGTCATGACTTCCCATCTCCTTAGATTCCTCATTCCTGGCTGCCAGGTCTGATCGTAGGTGCCGGGCGGCGACGGTTCAACCAGGCGGGAGAGATCTCATTGGACAGCCTGGACCTTCGCGGTCGGCATAATGGTGGCACTGGCTGGCGTGGCGCAATCGGTAGCGCAGCTGTCTTGTAAACAGCAGGTTAGGGGTTCGAGTCCCCTCGCCAGCTCCAGATTCCAGTTCCCACGTTGAGAGGTGTTTGGTGCCCTACCCGGGGGCGATGGTGATTCGGTCGGACGGGTTGGAGGTGGAGGTGACGCCGGCCAAGGATGGGGATGTTGTTTCGGTGCGGCTGAGCGGGGAGAGCGGCGCCGGTAGCGGTTGCGC
>WNGQ01032322.1_pt1 | contig 14930 bp, 9 predicted proteins | sample 5407661 | NCBI WGS metagenome assembly WNGQ01 (sample SAMN13153382, study PRJNA577476) | soil metagenome | isolation source: 60 cm soil or saprolite under Garry oak tree replicate 2 | place: USA:California | collected 2016-06-15 | reverse complement strand
CATTGGCGACGGGCATGTACTCCCACCAGATCAAACACTTGTAGCCCCTTTCCCGGTACATTACCTGCAAATTGGCACTGATGCTCCTAACGCCGCTTTACTGGCTCTTGCCTCACACACAATTCAAGGTAAACTTGTCACACTGGCTCAAATTGCGAATTATAGCCACCAGCAGCGTTCAATACCGGTTGAGTTATACGCTGATGGTAACTTAGTGGGCGTGCAAACCGCGAGTTTAGCGGCTGGAGCCAGTGGAGCGCTCCAATGGAGTCCCCTACCGCCAGCAACTCGTTTTTTGCATGCGCGCATCATCTCTCAAGATGCCATGACAATTGACCACGAAGCATGGGCCATTGTCGGAGGATCAATGCATGGCCGAGTGCTTTTAGTAACGAAAGGCAATAGTTTTCTCGAAGCATCGTTTCGTCTACAGCCGAATATTGACCTCTTCGAGACGACTCCTGATAAATATGCGAACGTTGGCAATTTTGACTTAACAGTGTTCGATGGCTTTGTACCCTCGAGTCTCCCATCCAAAGCTCTATTCTTCGTCAATCCACCAACTGATTCGAACATATTCGGCAAGTCGGGCGCTGAGATAATTATCAGTCATATCAGTACTGGCAGCGATAATCAAAATCTGCTAAACCAGGTCGATCTCAGCAGCATTCATGTAGTGCGCAAGAGTCATCAACTTACTCCAGCGCCGTGGATGCAACCAATCATTGTTACACCTGAAACTCCATTGTTGATTGCCGGGGAGCAAAATAACAGGCGCATAGGTGTGCTTAGTTTCGATCTGCATGATTCTGATCTGCCTTTGCAACCAACGTTCCCAATTCTTATCTATAACCTTGTCAACTGGTTTCTGCCTCTTCCGGTAGCTGGCAATGCTCAAGTTGCACCCGATACGTCTGTCACAATTCAAGCATGGCCAGGCGCGGAACGTATAACGATTACCGGACCAGATCAGCAACCTGTTACCGTCGCTCCCCCATTCCCAGTGACAGCCTTTCATAATACTGATAAAATCGGCATCTATTCTGTGACGCAATTTACACAGAATCAGGAACTACATGGCGCTTTTGCTGTTAACCTGTTCGACCCATTGCAATCTCGCCTGACACCCTCGGCTCGTCTCCCAATATCTCAAAGCATACTCTTTGATTCTGGAAGCCCCGCTATACCACATGTGTTGCGAGAGATTTGGCCATGGATTGCAGCCTTTCTACTACTGGTTCTTTGCGCTGAATGGTGGCTATTCAGCCACAGTTATACGATACGCGGCATTTCAGGTTTGAAACGCCCAAATCCTCTACAACAATCACGTTCTGGTAATCGTCCTCCTCAACATACTGTAATTGCTACTCTACAGCATCAGGTAGAAACTCAATTTAGAGCTGTACGGAAGCGCATAAACAGGGTAAGAAAACGTTTTAAGAATCGGCAACAGTCGAAAGGGAAGAGCAATGTTAAGCTTTGAGCAACCAATGCTGCTACTGCTCTTAATCCCAATTTGTATTCTGGTGCTTCTCACCTGGCAACGTATGTCCCTGCCATTTCCCAGGTCGCAACGCTACTTGATACTAGCATCCCGGCTGGCGCTTTTCATCTTGATCGTCACAGCCCTGGCTGGTGCGACAGTGTCGGTGCCTGTCTCACGACAGGCTGTTGTTTTTGTCGGTGATATCTCCGCCAGCACCACACCTCAACGAGCTTTTATAGAACAATGGATCAATGATGCCATTCATCATAAAAGACCAGAAGACCAGGTAGGCATTGTGGCCGTTGGGCGAAATGCACTGGTTGAGCAATCGGTTACGAAACAGATCGACTTTTCTCAGTTTGAATCCACACCTGATACAAACTATACTGATCTGGCTGCTGGACTAAGACTCGCAGCAGCGATACTTCCGCAGGATAGCGAGAGGCGCATTGTACTCTTAAGTGATGGTCAGCAGAACCTGGAAGACGCATCACAGGAAGCGCAACTTTTGCAACAGGAAGGCATCCGACTCGACGTTGTTCCACTCCCTACATTTGATGGCCCTGAGGCACGTATTGACGATCTCAATGCGCCATCCATTTTGCATACCAACGAGCGTTTTCTTTTACACGTTCGCTTCTTCAGTTCCGTAGCTCAGCGTGTTACACTTCACTTGTATCTTGACCAGACATTATTATTACAGCAATCACTTCAACTAAACGGTGGAGAACAAGAGATTACGTTCACGTTAAACGCCCCGCCAACGGGCTTCCACACGTACCGTATCACTATGGATGCCCCCCAAGACACAATCAACCAGAATAATGAAGCGGCGGTCTTCGTTAATGTGCAAGGACCACCACACGTGCTTGTCATCGAGGGCAGTCGAGGAGCAGGTCACAACATCGCCAGCGCACTGCATGCCACGCATATTGCTGTCAGCGTTGGTGTTCCAGTTGATGTGCCAACAACTCTTGAAGGGTTAGTTAACTACGATGCAGTCGTGTTGGCAGATGTCCCCGCGGCTGACCTGGGCATAATGCGCATGCAGGTATTACAGTCATACGTGCGTGATCTTGGTCGCGGACTTGTTGTTAGCGGTGGCGAGAATAGTTATGGTATCGGAGGCTATGCCAACACCCCCCTGGAAGAAACGTTACCTGTGAGAATGGATATTCCTCAGCACAAAGATACCCCTACTATCGCCGTCGTCTTGATCATCGAGAATTTGGAGAACGAGTCAGGAGTAAATATTTCTAAGGAGGCAGCTAAAGGGGTTATCAGTCTTTTAAATCCACGCGATTATATAGGTGTTTCGGATGCATATGGGAACCTTGAAATTCCCATGGGACATGTCATGAATAAAGCAGCCATCGATCAGACCATCGATAAAATGAATCCTAGTGATCCTCCAAGTTATATACCAGATCTGATGGCTGCGGAAACAGCATTACTCCATACAGATGCAAAAATCAAGCACGTGATTCTACTAGGGGATGGTGATGCTTCGGATAGCTATGCAAAACAGGTGCTCAAAATGGCGAGCGAACACATTTCTGTATCTGTTGTGGGCACCAATATAGCAATGTACCAAGATTTAACGATGATGCAACAGATTGCTGCATGGGGGAAAGGACGCTTCTACAGTGCAGATAACCCCAATGCCATCCCTAAGATTTTGCTCAATGAGACGCAACAGGCATCCAGAAGAGCGTTCATCGAAGAACCTTTTGTTCCAGCCATTATCGTACCTCATACTATTTTAACGGGCTTAGGTTCACTTCCACAACTCACAGGCTACGTTGCGACCACACCTAAACCAGCAGCTCAAGTAGTGCTCACCAGTCATCTGGATGATCCCGTCCTGGCTGTCTGGCAGTATGGCCTCGGCCGCGTTGTTGCCTGGACAAGCGATGCTCTCGGACTCTGGACCACAAACTGGCTACAATGGAGTGACGCCGCTCGTTGGTGGGCCAACCTTGTTACCTGGACTATATCAACACCCAATAACCAACTCATCGTGAACAGTGAAATAGTCGGAGGGAACGGACACATCATTGTCGATATTCCTCCCGAAACTTCAGTCATATCGGGGGCAGTAAATCAGCAGCAAGTTCAGGTCAAAATCATCGCTCCTGATCTATCCCAACAAACCGTTACGTTACAACCTACCGCGCCTGAGCGTTGGGAAGGCACTTTCCCCACTTCACAGGTGGGCGCATACTTGTTGCGAGTAACATGGCAGGCACGAAACAGCGCTAATACTGGCTCACCCGGCCAATTGACTACAACCACGGGGCTCGTAGTACCCTATTCGCCTGAATTTTCTAGTTCTGGCACAGATACGTATTTTCTCAATCAACTAGCTCATGCGGGTGATGGAAGCGTTATTAACCCAAATGATACAGCCTCTGCATTTTCCACAAACCTGCCACCGGTATATGCGTCGCTCTCCATCGTTTTCTGGCTCTTTGCAATAGCCGCACTTCTACTACCTGTTGATATCGCCTTACGCCGTCTTTCAAACCTGGAATTCCTCGCCGTTGGCTATCACTGGCTACTCTCCCATCTTGGATTGCGCAAAGCAACACTGGCAAAGAATAACCCGGGCAATCTAGTACTGGAAACTATACGTTCCCAGTTCCCATCGCGAGGAGCGTAGAAGCCGCGCGTCAAACCGCAAGCCAAAGGTTTCCACTACCGCGGCAAGGCCAACAACCAGTCCGGCTCAACTTAACAAATCCGCAACGCTTGATTCAAAGAAGCAGCAGGAAGTCTCTATGACAGAAAAACTCCTGGAGGCAAAACGTAAGCGATCGATCACAAAAACAGATACGGAGTAATATTAGAGTAAGTGATCTTTAGATGCTATGATTTTCCGAAAGTCACTGACTTTAGAAAATTTCAAGCAAATCCTTAAGGTTTTCAATGATAATATCTGGCTTTATATCGATTTGAATCTGCTGAAGTTTCTGACCATCTCGATTGTGCGCATATGCCAGCAAGTAGTCTTCTATGAAGCCAGCTTTGCTCTCATCCTCAGATGGCTTTGGAGGTTCAGAATCGGACATCTGGCCTCTAATTTGGACAACACTGCTCTGGGATTGATGTTCTCGAGATGCTATATATGACGACATCCACGCCATTTTTGCTTCCTCGTACAATGAAGCTTTAGGTTTCCAAATAGCCAACATGTTCAACATTCTTGCTCCTACAATATCGGCTTTCAGTGAATCTCCTACCATAGCAGCTTCTTCTGGTTGAACGTTCAACTTGTTCAAGGCATGCATGAAAATATCGGGATTCGGTTTGCGAATGCCTAAATCTGCGGAAATAGCCATATGTTCATACTCAAAGTAGTTAAGCAAACCCATAGTCTGGAGGTCTTCACGGAAAGGCAGTCCTCCATAGTGGCGGTTCGTTACCACGCCTAGAGTATAACCATGCCGTTTCAATACTGCTAGTGTAGAAAGCGTATCATCAAAGAGCACTCGCGAATTGGGAATGCGAATGCGTAACGCTTCATATATATCTTCTCCAAGCTTACGGTTCGCTTCCGATATGCCTAATTGCCTTAGGGCTTCCATCGTCGCAAGTACAAAATCCGGTTCGTATCCAGGATTATGCCTTGCCTCCAGGCGTATCCGCTTTTCGACAGCTTTCCGAACAAGGGTACCTAGCGTATGCGTTTCCATAGAGGAAAGCGCTTTATCATTTGTGAAGCTAAGAAGTGCTTTCACTGCCATTAGATTCGAAGTTTGCTCTAAACTCAGCCAGGCAGCTTTATCTGCGCTGGTCCAGAGTGTACTACCTAGATCAAAGAGAATACAGCGAATTTGATGTATTTTTATCATTCTTCATTCCCAAACATCTGTGCTTTATCAAATTATACCTACTTGCCTACAGGACATGCAAAAGCACAGTCACATGCTCTATCATCGGGTTAAAAGCTGTTTATACAATTAGAGCCGTATAATATGGGGTTCCATTACACCTGCTGTGGCATTACGTGTATCGACAAGAAGAGATGCCGTTCTAATAATAGAAGTATAATCAAAGATGCTGTGATCAGTGAGAATAACAACACAATCAGCGTTACGCACACGTTCTTCATTAAGGGGCACAGCAGTCAACACTTCTTCTTTGAGTACCAAAACCGGAATATATGGATCAACGTAATCAACCTGCACCTTTTGTTCGCGAAGCATGTGAATGATCTCAATCGCTGGAGACTCACGCAGATCACCAACATCTCGTTTATAAGCGATACCTAAAACCAAAACGCGAGATGCATCGAGGCATTTACCCGCATCGTTCAAAACACGGCTTATACGCTCAACGACATAAGTCGGCATCTGTTCATTGATCTCACACGCTGCCTCTATAAAACGAGATCTGTAGTTAAGAGTACTCAGCTTCCATGCAAGATAGTGGGGATCGATAGGGATGCAATGACCTCCAACACCTGGTCCCGGATAAAAAGGCGTGAAACCATAAGGTTTTGTTCCCGCAGCAGAAATAACTTCCCATACATCCACACTGAGAAGGTTTGCCATCATGGCCAATTCATTGACCAGGCCAATATTTACTGCGCGGAATGTGTTCTCGAAAAGTTTCACAAGTTCTGCTGTACGAGTAGAACTGACCGGAATGACCGTATCTACTACTGTTTCATAGAGTGCCTTCGTCAACTGTATGCAGCAAGCAGTGATGCCTGCGATGACTTTTGGCGTATTATGCAGACCATAATGCGGATTACCTGGATCGATACGCTCTGGAGAATAAGCCAGAAAGAAATCTTCCCCAACTTTCAGACCGCTTTGTTGGAGCCGCGGCAGGATGTACTCATCAGTAGTACCGGGAAAGCTAGTGCTTTCCAGAATAATAAGTTGACCAGGATGAAGGGATGCGGCAATAGCGTCAACAACTTTGAGAATTGCTCCAATATCTGGCTCTTTTGCCTCATTTAAAGGAGTGGGAACGCAGACTGTGATAACGTCTAACTCCTTGAAGACCGATGTATCTATGGTAGCTGTCAATTGACCTTCACTCACTAATGAACCAAGGTCTTCTGATGACACATCAGTAATCCAGGATTTGCGCTGATGACACATACTGACACGTTGAGGATCAATATCGATGCCTGTCACCAAAAAGCCGGCACGTGCCCACTCGATGGCAAGAGGCAAGCCCAACATAACCAAGACCTACTACACCGATACGAGCGCTACGCTCTGTAATACGAGTAAGCAGGCGTAGATGCCTTTCCTCACTGTTGGCTCTTTGCGAAAGTTCTTGTGCTAGATCGGTTATGAGCTGCTGCAATTCTATTTCTCCTAAATTAACGATGCTCTTCATGAATATCTCCGGGTAAACAAACCGCAAAGGAAGATCTCTCATGAGGAAATGTGGGAGCAGTGATGTTTGTTCTCACTTCTGCGTATATGCCGGTATCAGCTTTCGCCCCACAGAATACCACACTCAATGAATATAGAAAAGATTTGGTACCGCTTTAGCTACGAGGCTTGCGTACTTGAACGTCGTTCAGTAGAATAGAACTGGGAACATCGGTGTTCTGTAATACTCCATCTTCACTTCTCAAAGGTACAGTTGTTATGCCAAAACGTCTTTCTGAAGGCCCTACCAATTACCGGCACATGAGCTTACGACTCATTCTTGGTTTGCTCTTCAGCAGTGGCATCGGGCTGATCGCGCACCGCCGTCAATCGCTCGACAAAAGTGGAGTGCTGGGCGCAATTGTCTGCGGAACAAGCATAGTGGGCATGGGCGGCTGGTCATGGGGACTCTCGCTGGTCTATTTTTTTGTCTCGTCCAGCCTGCTTTCCTCCTTTCGAGCACGGGAGAAAGCCATTGCTGCCTCCGATAAATTCAGCAAAGGATCACAGCGCGACCTCTCACAGGTTGTGGCCAACGGCGGGCTTGCCACGCTCTTCGCGCTATGCTATGGCTTCTCACGATCACCGAACACACGTCGACGAGCGAAATCAGGCTTCATAGGTGCGCTTGCGACTGCCACTGCTGACACCTGGGCAACAGAACTGGGTACGCTCAGCAAAGCATTCCCACGCTTGATTACAAGCGGCAAGCCAGTTGCTCCCGGCACTTCAGGCGGTGTTACGCCTTTGGGTATGGCTGCATCAGCTCTGGGAGCATGTTCCCTGGGGTCCTTTTTCTGGGCAGGAGAGAGCTTTCGCAAGTCGCTTACTCCCCTACTGGCGCTTTTCAGCGGCATGGTAGGCAGTTGCTCCGATAGTGTCCTGGGAACAACGCTCCAGGCCATGTACACTTGTCCCATTTGCAAGACTGAGACCGAACAGCACATTCATTACTGTGGTTCGCGCGCAGAGTTCAAGCGCGGTATCGCATGGATGAACAACGACGTGGTGAATTTTATAGCCACAACGACTGGCAGCGCTGTAGCCATTGCGCTGGATTGTTTTTTGCAATAAAGACATTTTGTACTACTACACTCTTCCAGTCTTATTGACCAAAATGATACTATTATAGCAGTTTTAATTAGCCTTCATGACAACATGTAAAATGAGGGAATGGAAGCATACTACAAGCGATAAAAACAGGAATCAGAAATTCCTCTGACGCTGCGCAGATTGAAGTTCTGCTGCGAGAGGATGGATCACAGAAGGGAGGTGTTTCAGAATATCCGCTATCGTTTAAACAATGAAGTGCCATACATCAAAAGGAGGCTACGATGCCAGCTAACCCAATGGATTATAATAGCGGCAGAGATACCGTACTCGACGTAGCGCGCACCGAGCGCGCGAAGTTCTACAATATCATTGACGATCCAAATAACTGGTACGTCCAGACGCGATGCAGCGAATGGGAAGTGCGCGACATGGTCGGCCACATGATCGACGTCACTGAAGGCTACCTGACAGCCTGGGACATGGCTCGCAAAGGTGAAACCGGCAATGCACTTGGTCTGCCGGTTATGAGCGACCGGCTCAACGAACATGCCCAGGCATTCCGCAGTCTATCACGCGAAGAAGCTATCTCACGGCTCAAAAAAGACTCAGATCAGGCGTTCGTTATTTTCGATGCCATCACTCCCGAAGAGTGGATGGGCGCTACCGCCCCTCATCCCTACATGGGTCCTATACCAACCTGCTTCTATCCCTCTTTCCAAATCATCGATTATGGTATTCACACCTGGGACATGAAGTGGGGCCTTGGTGATAAAACTGGAAAGCTCGATGAGCGCACTGCCGGTATCCTTATGCCATACATGTTTATCGTCATGCAGTACACGGTAGAGGAGGAATCGGCCAAAGGCGTAGATGCTGTATTCGGCATCATCGTCGATGGCGAATGGGGTGGTCAGTGGCGTGTTACAGTTAAAGACGGTCAGTTCACATATGTTCCAGCCGAGAGTCTTGATGGCGTGCAAGCCACATTCCACTTCAAAGATGCTTCTGATTTTGTCCTCACCACCTATCAACGCTTTCCGGGTGGTGAGACAAGTGGAGATCCCAAAGTAATCGATCAGATCCGCCACCTGTTCTTCAGGATATAGGAATTTGGAAAGTGCCAGAGTATCCGCAGGGATGGGAACCTTTGTGGGTGCCCAGAACAAGAGCGGAAGGGTGAGGCTTGTCCAGACAGGCCCCACCCAGTACTTTTATCGCTCCTGTGGGGAAGATTTTTGGTGAGGCAATGCATCTCTTCATCAAGGAACAAGGATAAGCTTGCGACGAGCACACTCGGCCTGGCGCTCCCAGGCTTCCGCGGCTCGTGCAAGCGGCACCGTTTCTCTCTCGACCGTGCAGCGACCAGCAGCGGCGTGCGTGAGGATTTCTGTGAGGGCTTCCGCCTTTTGCTCGTGGGTCAGTGCATTGTTGGTATAGCCAAGGATGGCATGCAGCTTGCTGCGGAGGATAGCTGACTCAAAGCGCGCTGTGGGACCGGCAGCAGATCCGATGTTGACCAGCCTCCCTTCAGTGGCCAACACTCGAACGGCGGCTTCAGCTGGCAGACCCCACACAGGGTCGATGACGAGGTGCAAGGGACCCTCACAGGCTGCTAAGATGCGCCTGCCGATCTCATCCACATCGTTGCCTGAGAGGTCGACGATAGCATCTGCGCCGTGCAAGAGCGCACGGGAGCGCGCAGTCTCATCCCGTGAAGCTGCAATCACACGGCCAGCGCCGAGCAGCTTAGCACCTTGCACTGCCACCTGTCCGACCGCGCCACTGGCTCCGAGAACAAGCACTTGCTCACCAGGCTTGAGGTGACCACGCCAGGTGAGGGCCATCCATGCAGCAATCGAGGACAGCCCGAGTGCAGCGGCCAGGTCATCGTCGACCTGATCAGGGAGCATGAGCGCTGACGACTCATCAATAACGCAGTACAGTGCCATGCTGCCATCACCAGGCTTCATGCCGGCGTCGCAAGAGAACCATATCCGTTGTCCAGGCCCGAGTATATCTGCCTCCAATACGATGCCGATGCCCTGCACGCCTGGAACATAGGGGAGACGTGGTGCGCCGAAGTAAGATGTTCCGGACGCGCACAGCAGGTCCAACGGGCTGATGGGTGCTGCCGTGACCCGTACCAGCGCTTGCCCATGTTCGCGGCGAGGTATAGGCCACAAGACATGCTCGGGTGGGGCAGAGTGCCTGTTGATCACCGCCGCAGGCATCTCAGCGCTCGTCATAGCGTCCTCCCCTTAGTTGTCAGAATTGCACTGTGTAATTGTCAGCCGGTGAGGGTTATACACAAGCATTGCTTACGATTCCTGCTCTACCCGTTTCTGCGCCGCCTTGTCACGTTCCCGTTCGGTGTATGTGTACGGGTTCTCAATGGTGATCGTGCTTGACGACCTTGCCATCCACCATTACTGTATGCACGTCTCCACGCCCGGCTTGAAACACAACGTGCCCGTAGGGGTGGAGCAGTGGGAACATGACCGGCGATTGGTCATTTTTAATCAAGACGAGATCGGCCTTTTTGCCGGGTGTGATGCTGCCGATGATGCTGTCCATCCCCAACGCCTGAGCGCCACCAAGCGTCGCCCACGTCACAACCTGCTCGGCGCGCAGATGACTGAGCATGACGGTTTCGTTGCGCTTGTGCGCTTCCATATGCTCACGTGATCGGTCTGCGTTAAGTGTCGCGCGCATCGCGGAGAATAAGTCTGCGCTCCACCACACGCTGGTGTCCATCGATAGGGAAACCGGTATGTTATGCCGCCGGAGCATCCACGTGGGCGGGTAGCCTTGACCGGCGTTTTGCTCGCTCTCAGCAGACACCGATGCATGGCCACCAGTCGCCGCTATGCGGTGATAGGAATCATCGGAAAGTGTTGTCGCATGCACATAGATGGTGGAGGGGGTCATGAATCCATGTTCGTGCATCAAACGGATGCCATCATTGTTGGTAGCGCCCCACACACCGGCGTGGGTTGTCACGGGTAGATTAAAGTCACGTGCAACCTCGAACGCGGCTTTCTCAGGGAAAGCAGGGTCGCCAGTAACGTCGAAGGCAAGTTGCATCCGCAGCATATCTCCACGACCGTCAATGCGACGGCGAATGAAATCGGCGAACTCTGGAGCCTTTGTCCACTGCCAGGGAGCGCCGAGCAGATTGCCATAAGCAAGAACAAACCGACCTGGAACCGCTTCAAGCGCATCGACTGCCGCATCGGCATATTCGACAGTTTGCAAGCCGTGAGACCAGTCAACCGTTGTTGTGACGCCAGATTCTATGGCCTCAATCGCAGCCAGTAGGTTCCCGGCATAAATATCCTCAGCACGGAAGATCTTGCCCCAGTTTATGTAGTAGAACATGAAATAGTTTGTGAGGGTCCAGTCGGCTCCAAACCCACGGAGGGCCGTCTGCCACATGTGGCGGTGTGTATCAACCATGCCTGGCATGAGAATGCCACTAGTCGCGTCGATCTCCACCGCGCTCTCCGGTACGACGAGTTGCCGTCCAACTGCAGCGATGCGGTTGCCGACGACGAGGACATCGCCGCTCTCGATCATTCCAAGCGATGGGTCAATGGTCAGCACAGTGGCGTTACGAAATACTACCGGACGTCCTGAAAGGAAGGAATCGCTGTTTAATGCTGTGTTCTGGCTCATGTTGCTCACCTCGTTGTGTCCCGGCTGCGGGAGGCGAAGCAGGCTGCACGATACCTGCTGGATACCAGTTGTCTCCTACCTTCTCCCGCGTCTTTGAAGCCGTGTTGTGATACCTACATTCAAAGGCTTAGAAAGGAAATGATTGGCGTCCGCATAACGGACAATCGTCCACTCGTCACATATTACATAATTGGCAAGGCGGTGTCAAGAATATCGTTGAGGTCTGTTACCACTTCCCTTGACATCGCTTCCGATGTCATCTATATTTATTTTGCGGACAATCGTCCGCAAAACGGACAGACTCTGGCACGAGATTGTAAAGGGCCATTATGGATAGTGTAGGCGTACGGCTCATCCGAGTCGCTCGCTACCCATGGACGGAGATATGAACCTTATGCCGCAGCAGGACAATGAGAAAACAACACTGGGGACCGAGCATCAGCCTGGCCCCCTTGACGGTCTGCTGATCGCTGACTTCTCACGAGTGCTCGCAGGACCCTACTGCACCATGCTGCTTGGTGACCTGGGTGCAGAGGTGATTAAGGTCGAAAGTCCTGCGGGGGATGACTCTCGTAACTGGATGCCACCTGACCGCAATGGTGTCGCGACCTACTACATGGCAATCAACCGTAACAAGCGCTCGATCACTCTCGATCTCAATGATTCCGCAGACCTGCACCTGGCCCACGAACTGGCTGCCCGCGCCGATGTCTTCATCGAGAATTTCAAACCTTTTGGCCTCAAGCGCTTCGGCCTGGATTACGACTCGGTGCAGCAGCGAAACGCCGGGATCATCTACGCCTCTATCAGTGGTTTCGGAACGGCGCAGGGGGCATCCCTGCCCGGCTACGACCTTATTGTGCAGGCAATGTCCGGGTTAATGAGCCTTACAGGTGATCCTGATGGCCCTGCCTATCGCTCCGGCATTTCGGTGTTCGATGTGATGGCCGGGCTACATGCGACCATCGGCATTCTAGCAGCCCTCAATTATCGTAATCAAACTGGCGAAGGTCAGCATGTAGAAGTGAGTTTGCTCGCTACTGCTCTCTCAGGGATGGTCAACACTACAACTGCTTATGTTGCTGGTGGCGTCATCCCTACTCGTATGGGTAATGCACATCCCAGCCTGTTCCCTTACGAATCACTACCGACGGCAGATCTGGATCTTATTATCGCTGCCGGGAACAACGGGCAATTCGAAAAGCTCTGTGAGATCCTCAATCTTCCTGAATTGCCGCATGATCCGAGGTTTGCAAACACCAAGAATCGCACCCTCAACCGTGAAGCTCTGCGCCCGCTATTGGTTGAACGGCTCCGTACGAGAACAGCCAATGAATGGTTTCGCATGTTGAGCGCCGCTGGCGTTCCGTGCGGTCCGATCAACAACGTCGAGGGAGGGATCACGTTCGCTCGCGAAATCGGACTCAATCCTGTAGTCGAGGTTGGTTTTGGAGAAGATGCCGTGCCAATGATTCGTCACCCGATTTCGTTCTCATTGACGCCTCCGCGCTACACACTGCCGCCTCCAGCGCTTGGCCAGGACAACGAGCAGATTCGCGCCTGGCTCAGCCAGAGAAGTCGCATTGACCCTGAGGAAATCAATAAGACCAGGACACAGTCAGAACTATGATGCAATGAGAAGCCGAGGTTGAGTCAGAATACGCTGGTTGCAGCCCTATGTCGAGAGGGCGAAGAACGTTGGAACGGAGAAGGGACCCATGGAATATCCCACCGGAATCGGTACCTCTGATGCTACCATCATTCACCTGCTTGGTCACGATCTTGCAGGCGAGCTCATTGGTCACATCGGTTTCGGTGAGTTGGCCCTCTGGCTTGCCACGCAGCAGCGACCGACACCGCAGCAGGTGCGTGTATTCGAGGCAGTGCTTGTGTCGCTGGCCGATCATGGCTTTACCCCGACTGCGATCGCGGCCCGCCTGACCCTGTACAGCGCACCAGATGCACTCCAGGGCGCGATGGCAGCGGGTCTACTGGGTGGTGGCTCACGCTTCCTCGGCGTCACAGAAGACACTGGCCGTTTTCTCGCGGGCGTGCTTGCAACTGTCGCGGGCCAGCTCCCCGAAACCAATGAGCAATGGGATTCGCTTGCCCGCAGAGCGGTCGCCGAGCAACGCGCTGCTGGCCGCTTTGTTCCGGGTTTGGGTCACCCTGTACATAAATCCGCTGACCCCCGTACTGAGGTTATCATTGCGATTGCCAAGCAGGAAGGCCTGCGTGGACCGCACCTGCGCCTGTTCGAGGCCATTGGACGTGTTCACGCAGAGGTGCTTGGCCATACGCTGCCTCTCAACGGCGCTGGAGTGGCAGGTGCCGCGCTTGCTGACATCGGGCTGCCACCTGAGTTGCTGCGCGGTGTGGCCCTGCTTGCGCGTGCGGCGGGGCTGCTCGGCCACATCGCTGAAGAGCTGCGTCACCCTATCGCACCCGACATCTATGCAACTATCGACCGGAACGCTGTCTATCGGCCAACCGCCAGCAACGACAATGCCGAACAACGCTAGCTCAACACCTGCCATGTGTGCAGGTTGTGCGTAAAGGAGGTAATTATGGCAAACCTTGTCGCCGTCCTCGCCACCACCCACCACCCATTCTTCTACCGTGCCAGCACGGCGCCGCCAGAGAGCAGGCCCGACTTTGCAGACGAGTGGGTGCGCAAGGTGCTTGCCTATCGTGAGACGCTGACCAGGGCCAAACCAGAAGTTCTGGTCATGGTCGGTTCTGACCACTTCCACCAGCTTTTCTACGATAATATGCCCCAGTTCCTCATCGGCAAAGCGCCTTTCTACGATGCGAACTACTACAACGAGGAGCGCGAATTCGGGCTGCCCCGTATGGTCCTGAAGGGACATGAAGAACTCTCGGCGTACCTTCTTCGCGCTGGACTCGATGCCGGTTTCGACTTCGCGTTTAGCAACGAACTGCGTGTCGATCACAGTATTACATGCCCCATCATCACGACACGCCCTCAGGCGGATCTGCCCATTGTGCCCATCTATACGAACATCTTCGCCCCGCCACTTCCGCAGCCCTGGCGGTTCGTCGAACTGGGACGCACCCTGCGTCGTCTTATCGAGACCTGGCCAGGTGATAAACGCGTCGCCATCATTGGGACTGGCCATCTGTCTCTCGAACTTGGTGGGCCCCGCCAGTTTGGTCCTCATGGTCCTGACCCCGAGTTCGACCGTAAAGCCGTCGCGTGGATTGCTAACGGCGACATCGAAGGCGCTTTACGCAAAGTGACGCTTGACAGTCTCTGGACGCCCGGCAATGCCACGCACGGCTTCCTCGACTTCATGCTA
>WNGQ01005904.1_pt2 | contig 14950 bp, 14 predicted proteins | sample 5407661 | NCBI WGS metagenome assembly WNGQ01 (sample SAMN13153382, study PRJNA577476) | soil metagenome | isolation source: 60 cm soil or saprolite under Garry oak tree replicate 2 | place: USA:California | collected 2016-06-15 | reverse complement strand
TGTGGCAAGGCACGTCGCTCAGCTGATCCGAGACCGTCGGGACTCGGTCCACGGCTTCATGCTCAAGAACCTCTACCGCCCGGCGATGCTGCGGGAAACATTCGACGTCGTCATCGGGAATCCCCCGTGGCTCACCGTAGGCGACATCGCGACTGAGGACTACAAGAACCTGGTTGTTCGCTTGGCGACGGACGCGCAGGTCGCGCCACGAGCTGCCGGCGAGCAGTCCCACACGGAGATCGCGACGATCTTCTTGTCGCAAGCTGTCACGGTGTTCCTTCGACGTGGCCCCGACGAAACCGAGCCAAGGGTCGGCCTCGTGATGCCTCGGTCAGTCTTCACGGCGACCCATCATCGCCTCCTTCGTGCAGGGACGTACACGGGCCGATTCGATGTGGCCGAGATTTGGGACCTTGAGACGGTCTCGCCTCTCTTCAACGTCCCCGCATGCGTCCTGTTCACCTCCCCCTCGCCGCCCCGACCTGAGGTCCTCAAGCATGGCCTCGTGTTCGCGGGGCGGCTCCCGAAGAAGGACACGCCTCGATCCGTCGCGATCGGTCACCTGACGATCGCCGAGGTGAAGTTTGAGCTTGCTTATCTCCGAAGGCGTTCGGCTTGGCGCGCGATTGACCCCGGGAGGGCGCGGGTAGCCCTAACGGAAGCGCTCGGCACCGGCCAGAACGAATACAGGACGGTGTTCGAGCAGGGGGCCATCCTGTACCCGCAACGCCTTATCGTGGTGAAGCCCGACGGTGCCGTGTCGAGAGCCGTAGGCACGGTTCGCGTCAGGACGGACGCCGAGGCTGCGAAGACGGCCAAGAAGCTCACGTCGGTGAACGTCAACCACGTCGTCGATGCGACCAACCTCTACCTGACGGCGGCCGCCGACCACATCCTGCCGTATGCGAGAGCCCGCGATCTGTGGGTGGCCCTGCTCCCGACGCTGGTCGATCCGGGACAGAGGGGATTCGGCCCTGCCTCGGTTGACGTACTGCGCGCCGCAGGTCGGGTCGAGACGGCCAACTGGCTGGAGTGGGCGGAGAAGAAGTGGGCTCGGGTGCGAAAGAAGGGCGACGAGGTCCCTCTCCACCAGCGCCTCGATTACATGTCGCACCTGAGCGCGCAGGCGACAATGAGGCGCTTCGTCGTCTTGTACACGGCTAGCGGAGGCCGGCCCGTGGCCTGTGTGATCGACACGCAGGACCTGCCGCTGCCGTTCGTTGCGCGAGACAAGACCTATTGGGCCGGATTCGCCGATAGGCGCGAGGCGGATTTCCTAGCCGGATTCTTGAACTCGGAGCATGTGGCGGCTGAGATCCTCGACTGGATGACGAAGGGCCTCTTCGGCCCGCGGGACATCCACAAACGTGTCTTGGATGTGCCATGGCCACGCTTCAGCTCCAGGGACGCAGCGCACCGTGAGCTGGCGACGGTCAGCTCCAAGCTGGCCGTACAGGCCAGAGGGTTGCTGGACGCGCTTCCCGACGTGGGTGTCGGGAGGCGACGAGTCTCGGTTCGGAGACAACTCGATCTTGGACAGCTGCGTAGGGTTGAGGAGTTGACGGCACAAATCAGCAGCGTTGTCCCGGGCACCCGGAGGGCCTGAATGCCTTGCCCTTGTTGTCTCGGCGGCCTTGGCGAAGCCATCAGCCTCGCGGAGCCTCATCCGTCCGCACGGCCGGGGGATCTCTATTGCTCTCGCTGCGGGTGGCTCTTTGCAACCGAGATGTTGCAGGGTGAGGACCCGTTGTCGGGGCTTGGCGATGTTCTGAAGTGTCCGAAGCATGGCCCGGGAACACAGTGGGTCATCCGTCGAGGTGAGGCGGGCGCCGTCCCGCCGCCGGGTTAATGGGCAAGGGTCCCGGCAAGAGTCGGCTTACGAGATTCCTCCACGACTTCTGGGGACGGTCCCGAAACCTTCGGTCGGAAGCCACCATCCTCCTCGGGGGGGTGGTTGCCGGTGCGGGGGCGCTCGGCGTGAAGAGCGGCATCGTCACCGGCATTGGCCTCTTTGTGCTGGCGGTCGGCGTCGTCGACAAGCTCTGGGGTGTGGTCCGCCCCCCAGAGGAACAGGCCCGCATGAAGCAGATCCGTCAGTACGTGGAGGCGTTGGTGCAAGAAAGCCGGAAGTCCCCATACGCCACCCTCCAAGCGAGCGTTCCAGATCTGATGGCCAGATACGTTCCGCAAGATGTGGAGGTCCGTCCCGAGCGCCGATCGGATTCGAAGGAAGGGTCCCCCGGAGCGATCGAGCCGGACAGGCCTCAGGTCGCCGGAATCTTCGAGACTTTGGCGACTCATCGCAGTCTGGTGATCGAGGGTGAACCAGGGGTTGGGAAGAGCAGCCTGCTTCACTACCTCTCTTGGACGCTCGGCAAGCGGTGCCAGGATGGCGAGCGGTCCGACGTTCCGGTGCTGGTGACGGCCTCGCGACTGGTCCATCCGACAAGGGGGTCGGGCCTCGCTGCCGGCATCCGGGACGCGGCAGCTGAGCAGTTGGGCTACGCCCTGCGCGCCTCCTTGCCCGAGGCGCTGTTCGACCGGCGTCCGGGGAAGGCGTCCACCTGGGTCGTCCTCATTGACGGGCTGGACGCGATCCTCGATGAGCGAACGCGGCGCTCCCTTGTCGGGCACCTGAACCGCGAGGGCGCCCGACCCGACTCTCCCTACAGCTTCGTGGTGACCTCCCGCCCACTGCCGGAACTGGCCGAACTCCAACGCTCTGGCTTCGCCCGCTGCCGGGTCCAGCCTTTTGATCCGAACAAGCTGGAGGAATTCGCTACTCGATGGTTTGGTGATCGCTCCCTCAACGGGGAACGAGAGGCCGAGCTGTTCTCCAAGGTTGTGCAGTCCAGCCGGATCGCCGACCTGGCCGAGATTCCTCTGCTCACGACGCTTGCCGCAATGACCTTCCAACGGGGGCTCCGGGGTAGCGATAGGACAACAGAGTGGTCCGAGCTTCCGACCACCCGCGCCGCTCTGTACCAGAGCTTCGTGGCGGGGTCTCTTGGAGAGTCCCTGACCTCCGAAAATCGACAGGGATTCAGCGAGGAGTGGGAGCGTCACCTCGGCCAGGCTGGGAGAGACTTGGCTGATCGGCTCTTCAACCAACGCCGAGACCTTCTGGAGGGCGTCGCCCGCTGGCAGCAGGACGGAGGGACGGGCAACCTCGCAGAGGAGGCCGCGCGACAATTGAGGGAGCAGGGCTGGCTGACGAAGGACATCCGCCAAGAGCCGTGGTTACGGGGCCAGATGCTCAGCTTGTTCCTCAGTACAGGCTTGGGGTATTGGCAGGCCGACGACTTCGTCTTCCTCCATGACACCATCCGGGAGTTCATGGCAGCCACTCGTGAGGTTGCTGACGGACCGGACCCAGATGACGAGGCCGCGTGGACTCTCGTCAGTGGGTGGCGGGCGCCCCAGCGCCGAGAGGTAGTCCTCTTCGTGCTGGGGCTGTGGAGCCTTGAGGGGAAGGAAGTCACGGCGCTGATCGAGCGACTCCGCTCGTCCCACGGCCTCATCTTCGCAGCATCCGCCGTGGCTGAGGGCGCCAATGTCGACCCAAGGACAGCGGAGGAGATCCTGCACGCTCTCCAGGGCGAGGTCGGGACGATCCCTTATCCCGACTCGCCTGACTTAAAGGTGCTGGAGGCGCTCTGTCGCCAATTGGGCCAGGCATGGCCCCTCGTCAAGATCGCCCGGGACCGCGACCAGGGCTTCATGTTCCGGCGGGCGGCCATCGAGGGACTGGCCGGGATGGGCCGGACCGAGGAGGCCGTCGCCGTCCTGTTGGAGATCGCCCGAGACCGCGACCAGGACGCCTGGGTCCGGCATGCGTCCGCCGTGGCCCTGGCACGAATGGGCCGGACCGAGGAGGCCGTCGCCGCCCTGTTGGAGATCGCCCGGGACCGCGACCAGCACTCGATGTTCCGGCGGGCGGCCGCCGTGGCCCTGGCACGAATGGGCCGAACCGAGGAGGCCGTCGCCGTCCTGTTGGAGATCGCCCGGGACCGCGACCAGCGCTCGATGTTCCGGCTGGATGCCATCGACGGACTGGCGGGGATGGGCCGGACCGAGGAGGCCCTCGCCGTCGCGTTGGAGATCGCCCGGGACCGCGACCAGGGCGCCTGGGTCCGGCGGGGGGCCGCCGTGGCCCTGGCCGGGATGGGCCGGACCCAGGAGGCCCTCGCCGTCGCGTTGGAGATTGCCCGGGACCGCGACCAGGACGCCTGGGTCCGCGCAGGGGCCATCGAGGCTCTGGCCGGGAGGGGCCGGACCGAGGAGGCCGTCGGCGTCCTGTTGGAGATCGCCCCGGACCGCGACCAGGACGCTTTGGTCCGGCGGGCGGCCGCCGTGGCCCTGGCACGAATGGGCCGGACCGGGGAGGCCGTCGCCGCCCTGTTGGAGATCGCCCGGGACCGCGACGCGGACGTCGGGGTCCGGTCGGCGGCCATCGATGCCCTCGCCGAGATGGGCCGGACCGAGGAGGCCCTCGCCGTCGCCTTGGAGATCGCCCGGGACCGCGACCAGGACGCCTGGGTCCGGGTGCCGGCCATCGAGGCTCTGGCCGGGATGGGCCGGACCGAGGAGGCCGTCGCCGTCCTGATGGAGATCGCCCCGGACCGCGACCAGGACGCCTGGGTCCGGTCAGCGGCCATCGAGGCCCTGGCCGGGATGGGCCGGACCGAGGAGGCCGTCGCGGTCGTGTTGGAGATCGCCCGGGACCGCGACCAGGACGCCGAGGTCCGGTCAGCGGCAATCGAGGCCCTGGCCGGTAAGGGCCGGACCGAGGAGGCCGTCGCCGTCCTGTTGGAGATCGCCCAGGACCGCGACCAGGAGGCCTTGGTCCGGGACGCGGCCGCCCTGGCTCTGGGCGGGATGGGCGGCAACTAGCAAGGGCGTTCGGGCCGGGCGACCGCTTGCTGACCCCGCTGACGCAAGCCGACGCAACCGCCCCCGACCGCAGCCCCCAGCGCCACGCGAACGGACGCCGGCGGAAGTACCCCAGGAAGAGGGAGAGGGAGCCCGGGCCGCGACCGACAGCCAGCGGCGAGCCGGGCCAGGCGACAGCCGAGACCCCGGGAGAAGCCCGGGCACGAGCGCCACGCGAACGGACGACAGACACCCCCGGGCGCACCCACCCCTCGGTCGCGTTGACTGGTTCGCATCCTCGGGGCTAGACTGTTAGCACTCGGGGAGGCTGAGTGCTAAGCACCCGGCACCCCCAACAGTTGGAGGTCGAGGCACAAGGAGGAGGGAATGGCCAAGTTCAGCCTGGAACCGCTGGAGGACCGCGTGGTGGTCAAGGCCAGCGAGGGGGAGGAGACCACGGCCTCGGGCCTGGTCATCCCCGACACCGCCAAGGAGCGTCCGCAGGAGGGCGAGGTCATCGCCGTCGGGCCTGGAAGGTTCGAGGACGGCAACCGCATCCCCATGGACGTCAAGGCGGGGGACAAGGTCATCTACTCGAAGTACGGCGGCACCGAGGTCAAGGTCGAGGGCGAGGAGTACCTCATCCTCTCGGCGCGTGACGTGCTCGCCGTCATCAAGAACAAGAAGTAGCGGGGGGCCAACCGTATGGCAGCCAAGATCCTGAAGTTCGACGAAGAGGCCCGGCGCGCGCTGGAGGCCGGTGTCGACAAGCTCGCCGACGCCGTCGCCATCACGCTGGGGCCGAAGGGGCGCAACGTCGTCCTCGACAAGAAGTGGGGCGCCCCCACCATCACCAACGACGGGGTGACCATCGCCAAGGAGGTCGAGCTGGAGGACCCCTACGAGAACATGGGGGCCCAGCTCGCCAAGGAGGTGGCCACCAAGACGAACGACGTGGCCGGTGACGGCACCACCACCGCGACGGTGCTGGCCCGGGCCATGGTGAAGCTCGGCATGAAGAACGTCGCCGCGGGCGCCAACCCGATGGCCCTGAAGCGGGGCATCGAGAAGGGCGTGGCCGCGGTGGTGGACGCGATCGGCAAGCAGGCCCGGGATATCGAAGGCCGGGACGAGATCGCCCACGTGGCCTCGATCTCCGCCGGGGAGCGGGCCATCGGCGACTCCATCGCCGAGGCCTTCGAGAAGGTCGGCAAGGACGGCGTTATCACCGTCGAGGAGTCCCAGACGTTCGGCATCGAGCTTGAGTTCGTCGAGGGGATGCAGTTCGACAAGGGCTACATCTCGCCGTACTTCGTGACCGACCCGGACCGGATGGAGGCCGTCTTCGAGGACCCCTACATCCTGCTGGTCGGCAAGAAGATCTCCAGCGTGCAGGACCTCCTGCCGGTGCTGGAGAAGGTCGTCCAGGCGGGCAAGGGCTTGCTGGTCATCTCAGAGGACGTCGAGGGCGAGGCCCTGGCCACCCTGGTGGTCAACAAGATCCGGGGGACGTTCCCCTCGGTGGCGGTGAAGGCCCCGGGGTTCGGTGACCGCCGCAAGGCGATGCTCCAGGACATGGCCATCCTCACCGGCGGCCAGGTCGTCTCCGACGAGATCGGGGTCAAGCTGGAGAACGTGTCCGTGGACATGCTGGGCCGGGCTCGCAAGGTCCTGGTGACGAAGGAGGACACCACGATCGTGGAGGGCCAGGGCGACCCCGACGACATCAAGGGCCGCATCAACCAGATCAAGGCCGAGATCGACAAGACCGACTCGGACTGGGACAAGGAGAAGCTCCAGGAGCGGCTGGCCAAGCTGGCCGGGGGCGTGGCCCTGATCAAGGTCGGGGCGGCCACCGAGGTCGAGCTCAAGGAGAAGAAGCACCGCATCGAGGACGCCGTGTCGGCCACCCGCGCCGCCATCGAGGAGGGCATCGTGTGCGGCGGCGGGGTGGCCCTCATCCGGGCCGAGTCCGCCGTCGACCCCGGGGCCCTCGGGCTGGACGGCGACGAGGCCACCGGCGCGTCGATCGTCAAGCGGGCCCTCCAGGAGCCGGCCAGGCTGATCGCCGAGAACGCCGGCTACGAGGGCGGCGTGGTGATCGAACGGATCCGCGGCGAATCCGGCAACACCGGGTTCAACGCGGCCACCGGCGAGTGGGGCGACCTGATGAAGGCCGGGGTCATCGACCCGGCCAAGGTCACCAGGAGCGCCCTGCAGAACGCCGCCTCCATCGCCGGCCTCATCATCACCACGGAGTCCGCGGTGGTGGAGAAGCCGGAGGAGGACAAGGAGCTGGCCGGGGCCGGGGGCCACGGCCACATGCACTAGGCCGCCCCGCGGTTTCGATGCCCAACCACGAGTGGGCCGGTCGCAAGACCGGCCCACTCGGCTACCTCAGGACTTCGATCGAACCCTCGGAGGCGACGACGTCGAAAGCTTCAGTTCGACAGCCAGTTCTCCACGAGCAGCCCGGGAACCCGAGCGAAGTGCCGAACGTTGCCGGTGATGAGGGTGTGGTCGTGGGCCAGGACGATCGCGGCGATCCGCAGGTCCGGATCCGCCAGCCGCGCGCCCCCTCGCTCGAGCCCGAGCCGAACGTTCGCATAGTGGGGCACGGCCTCCTCGCCAAAGGGGAGGACCGAAACCCCGACCGTCAGGCTCAGGGCCCGGCCGTACAGCTCGGGCCGGCCAGCCCGAAGAGCGCCGTAGGCCAGCTCGCCCAGGGTGATCGTCGTGGTGGCCTGCTCCCTGACCGGAACCTGGCCGAGCCGGCGAACCAGGATGTCCGGCGGTCGCCTCATCAATACGCTGACAATATCGGTGTCGAGGACGATCACGCCGGAAGCCTGGGGGCCCGGCGCTTCCGCTGAAGGCGGCGGTCCTTCACGGCCTGGTCGAGGGCTTCGGGCAGCCCGGGCGCGTCCGCGAACGCTCCCACCAGGGCGAGGAACCCCGGGCCGGCGTTCCCCTCGAGCCGTTCGAGGTCCCCGATCGGGACGATGGCCGCGACCGGGGTGCCCCTGCGTTCGATCACGAACCGTTCGCCACGATGGCGGACCGCGCCAAGGATGTCGGAGAACTCCCGCTTGGTCGTGGCGATGCTGAGGCTTCTCGGTCGTTTTGACATGATGACATCATAGTCCGTCTCTGGGGGCAGATGCGGGTGCGGGCCGCCTCAGGTCCGCTGACCCCGCCCGCCCTCATCCGCTCGTCCCTGAGAGGCTCCTCCGGGAAGCGGGGAGTTCTCCGACGTCGAGGCTCCGCCCATGTCGATCCCGCGATGCCCCGTTCGTGTAGAGGGTGAGAAGCCGGTACGGTGCCGGCTGGAGCGCGAAGGAGGACACCAGATGAAGCAGTACCTGCTCAGCGTCATGCAGCCCGAAGGGACGCCGCCGCCTCCCGAGGTCCTCGAGGAGATCATGCGGCACGTCGAGGCCTTCCATCAGGAGCTCAAGGCGGCCGGGGCGTGGGTCTTCTCCGCGGGACTGGACGCACCGAGCACCGCGAGCGTGGTGCGCGTCCAGGGCGGCGCGGCGCTCATCACCGACGGCCCGTTCGCCGAAGGCAAGGAGTACCTCGGCGGTCTCTCGATCATCAACGCGCCCGATCCGGACGCCGCGCTCGAGTGGGCCCGGAAGTGCGCCCGGGCGACGACCCTGCCGATCGAGGTGCGGCCGTTCTACGGCGAGGCCGAGGACTGATCCCCGGCGTGCCGGCCCTACCCCTCTCGGAGATCGAACGTGTGTTCCGCGAGGAATACGGACGGGCGGTGGCCGTCCTGGTCCGCCACTTCGGTGACATCGACGTCGCCGAGGAGGCGGTCCAGGACGCGTTCACCGTGGCGGCCGCGCGGTGGCCGTCCACCGGGCTGCCCCCCAGCCCCGCCGGATGGATCATCACCACCGCCCGGAACCGGGCCATCGACCGCCTCCGCCGGGAGTCCTTCCGGCAGGACCGGCACGCCCGGGCCGCCCTGGTGCACGCCCGGATCGAACCGGCCGAGGAGGGCGCCGTGCACGACGACCGGCTGCGCCTGATCTTCACGTGCTGCCACCCCGCGCTCGCCACAGCCGTCCAGGTCGCGCTGACGCTCCGTCTGCTGGGAGGGCTCACCACCGCCGAGATCGCCCGGGCCTTCCTGGTCCCCGAGGCGACCATGGCCCAGCGGCTGGTCCGGGCCAAGGGCAAGATCCGCGATGCCAGGATCCCGTACCGGGTCCCGAACGAGGCCGACCTCCCGGGCCGCCTCCGGGCCGTGCTGGCGGTCGTCTACCTCATCTTCAACGAGGGCTACACCGCCAGCGGGGGGGACCGGCTCGTCCGGGAGGACCTCTGCGCCGAGGCCATCCGGCTGGGGCGGCTCCTGGCGGAGCTGATGCCCGACGAGGCGGAGGTCATGGGATTGCTCGCCCTGATGCTGCTGGTCGAGTCGCGCCGGGCCACCCGAACCACCCCCGGCGGTGACCTCGTCCTGCTGGCCGACCAGGACCGGGAGCGCTGGGACCGCGCCCTCATCGCCGAGGGCCAGGCCATCGTGCGGCGGTGCCTTCGGCGCGACCAGCCCGGCCCGTACCAGATCCAGGCGGCGATCAACGCCGTGCATGCCGACGCGCCGACGGCGGACACCACCGACTGGGGGCAGATCCTCCAGCTGTACGACCAGTTGATGTCACTGGCCCCAGGCCCCGTGGTGGCGCTCAACCGCGCGGTGGCGGTGGCCGAGGTCGAGGGACCGGGCGCCGCGCTGGCGCTGGTCGACGCGCTCGATCTCCAGGGCTACCACGTGTTCCACGCCATCCGGGCCGATCTGCTCAGGCGCCTTGGCCGAACCCCGGAGGCGGCGCTGGCGTACGAGGCCGCCATCGCCCGCACCGAGAACGCGGCCGAGCGCCGCTTCCTGGAGCGGAGCCGTCGGGGTCTCGCCCCGGCGAACTAGGCCTTTGTGACGAATTTCGCCCGAAATGCCCCAACGTCCAGGTTCGTCCTAGTATCCTCACCAGCCGGGGATGCGGCCCTCGCCGGATCCGGGCGCGGATCGAACGCTCAAGGTTTGGCGAATCCCGGCCGAGACCCCATTCGTAGTCCCTCCGCCCGTCTGCCCGGGACGGGGGTGCTGCCCGATCACTGGAGGATCTCGGATGGCGCAGAAGATCGCGACGGAGCTCGACGGCTTCGAGTGCGTGTGGTGCGGATGGCGCTTCGGCTCGCGGTGGGAGCGTCTGGTGCACCGGTTCCGAACGCTCGGGCGCTGGTAGCGCCGAACCCACCCCGAACCTCCTCCCGCCCGGTGGCGCTGCCGGTCAGGGCAGGGGCCGCTCCCGCGACGTGAGCTGGATCCCGAGCAGCAGGGCCAGGTCGAAGGCCGCGGCCACCGCCCCGAGGATCCACCACAGCCCCGATGGCTCGTTCGGTCCCAGGCCGAACGCCGCGTGCAGCAGAGCCACGGCGGCCACGGCCGTGGTCATCAGGGCGAACGCCCACGACCACCACCACAGGTCCTCGACCCGGTGGGCCACCAGCACCATCAGCATGGCCAGGGTGAACGACTCGACCCCGGCCAGCCGGACCCAGGCCGCCTCGCCCACGGACGGCTGGTCGAACACGGCGTGCAGGACGAACCTCGGGACCAGGGCCAGGGCCGCCCCCGCCACGGCCCACACCGCGGCCTGCAGGTAGAGCGTCCGGCGAAGGGCGTTCACGGAACATCCGGGTCGTGGGTGGCGATCACGAGCCGGTACAATACCCGGGCTTTCGAGCCTGTCGGTGCGGCTCGCCAACGGTACGAGCAGGCCCTCGTTTTCGATTCCCGAAGGAGGATTGGTGGGGGAAGGTCCACGCGTGGCGGTGATCGGGCTGGACTGCGGAACGCCGCAGCTCCTGTTCGACCGGCTGGCCGAGGAGGTCCCGAACATCAACGCGCTCATGCAGCGGGGGATGCACGGCGATCTGGCCAGCATCACCCCGCCCATCACCATCCCCGCGTGGGCCTGCGCCATGAGCGGCAAGACCCCCGGGCAGCTCGCCATCTACGGGATGCGCAACCGCAAGGACACCACCTACGAGGGGCTGTCCATCGCCACCTCGCTGGCGGTGAAGGAGCCCCAGGTGTGGGACGTCCTGGGCGAACGGGGCCTGCGGTCGCTGCTGATCGGGGTGCCGCCCGGGTACCCGCCCAGGCCGGTGAACGGCTGGCGGATCTCGTGCTTCCTGACCCCGCCCAGCGCGCCCTCCTACACGCATCCACAGGAGCTGGCCGGCGAGATCGACGGGGTCCTCGGCGGGGAGCCCTACATCTTCGACATCCCGAACTTCCGCGAGCAGGGCTACGACCACGTCCACGAGCAGCTCTACAGGATGACCGAACGCAAGTTCCGGGTGGCCCGGCACCTGGTCAGGACCAAGCCCTGGGACTACTTCATGATGGTGGAGATGGCGGCCGACCGCCTCCACCACGTGTTCTGGCAGCACTTCGATCCCGCCCACCCCAAGTACGAGCCCGGCAACAGGTTCGAGACGGCCTTCCAGGACTACTACCGGTACCTGGATCGGGAGGTCGGCTCGCTCCTCGAGGCGCTGCCCGAGGATTGCGTGGTCATCCTGATGTCCGACCACGGGGCCCGGCCCATGGTCGGTGGCGTCTGCTTCAACGACTGGCTGGTGTCGAACGGCTACCTGGCCATGACCGAGCCGGTGACCTCGCAGACCCCCATCGCGAAGGCGCCCATCGACTGGTCGAGGACCGTGGCCTGGGGCGACGGCGGCTACTACGGCCGGCTGTTCGTCAACCTGAAGGGCCGCGAGCCCCAGGGCATCGTGGAACCTGGCGACTACGAGCGCGTCCGCGACGAGCTGACCGAACGCCTGGAGAAGATGACCGGGCCCGACGGCGACCTGCTGGGCACGAAGGTGTTCAAGCCGCAGGAGGTCTACCCGGAGGTCCGGGGGGTGGCTCCCGACCTGATCGTCTACTTCGGCGACCTCGAATGGCGAAGCGTGGGGACGGTCGGGGCCACCACGGTCGGGGACGCCTTCACCCACGAGAACNACGAGAACGACACCGGCCCCGACGGGGCCAACCACGACCGGACCGGAGTGTTCGTCATGTCCGGGGCGCCCAGCCAGCCCACCGGCCGGGTCGAGGGCCTGAACCTGGTCGACGTGGGGCCGACCATCCTGAAGATGTACGGAGCGGAGGCGCCGGAAGGCGCGGTAGGAAGGAGCTTCCTGTGACGCACCATCCCGAGCAGAAGGGCTTCACCGTCTGGTTCACCGGCCTGTCCGGCGCGGGCAAGTCGACGCTGGCCGAAGCGCTGTTCCACGAGCTCCGCCGGCGCGACATGAAGGTCGAGCTCCTCGACGGCGACGTGGTCAGGACAAACCTGTCCAGGGGCCTCGGCTTCAGCAAGGAGGACCGCGACACGAACATCCTGCGGATCGGGTTCGTGGCGAACCTCCTGACCCGCAACGGCGTGGCGTGCATCGTCTCGGCCATCTCTCCCTACCGGGACGCCCGCAACGAGTGCCGCGCCCAGATCAAGGACTTCGTCGAGGTCTTCGTCCACGCCACGGTCGAGGAGTGCGCCAAGCGCGACGTGAAGGGCCTCTACGCGAAGGCCCTGTCCGGGGAGATCACGGGCTTCACCGGGGTGTCGGACCCGTACGAGCCGCCCCAGAGCCCGGAGATCTACGTCGACACCATGACCCAGGAGCCCGACGAGTCGGTCCAGATGATCCTGAACGAGCTCTCGGAGATCGGCTACATCGAGGACAACCAGCGGAGGGTTCACGCGCCCCAGGCCCACTCTGGCTACACGGACCTCCGCCTCGACGGCGCGGCCGCGGAGACCGAAAAGCTCAGCTGACCACGCCGGCCGGCAGCGCTCCGGCAACGGGTCGAACGCCTCGATGATCAGCTGGAACGCCACCACGTTCACGCTGGTGATGGAACGCCGTTCAGTTCTAATAGGGCGGCGTCACTCCGCGGTCGGCTGGCGGATCAGCCCCGCCCGCCCCGCCGCGCCGATCGCGGCGACCCGGTTCGTCACACCCAGCTTGACGTAGATCCTGCTGAGGTGGGTGGTCACGGTGCGCTCCTCGAGCCTCAGCCGGCGCCCGATCTGCCTCGCGGTCAGGCCCTGGCTGGCCGCCGCCAGCACGTCGAGCTGCCGGGGCGTCAGGACGGCCGGCTGGGCGGCCTGGCGCTGGATCCCCTCGGCCACCGCTCCGAACTGCTCCCGGCCCACCCCACACATGACCGTCTCGCCTGTCGCCGAACGTCGGATCGCGTCGAGGAACTCGTCGACCGTGGAGGCCTTGTCAACGAAACCGTCGGCGCCGACGAACAAGGCCCTCCCCAGCGTGAGCTCGTCGACGTTCGCTCCCATGGCCAGGATCCGGACCTGGGGGAACTCGCGCCGGATCGTCCCGATGAGCCAGTATGCGTCCGGTGTGCCGGTCAGGGCCACGCTCACCAGGGCCACCAGCCAGCGCTTGGGCGTCTCCCTGAGGACCTGCAGGGCCTCATCGGCGGAGGCGGCCTCCCCGACGAGCTCGATGGAGGGATCGCTTTCGATCATCATGGCCAGACCGGCCCGGACCATGTGCAGGGACTCGACCAGGACCAGGCGCGCGGACGGAGAGGGATCGGCGTCGGCCCGGATGACCTGGTTCGATGCGGGGCTCTCCGAGTGGCTGGTTGGGGAAGGGCGGGCCATCGTCGACTTACGGCCCGACCGCTCTCATTTCCGGCCCCTCGGCCGGAACCCTTTCCAGCAGACCCATGGCGTACGCCCGCCGAATGGCCTGCACCCGCCCCCGCGCATCGAGATCCCGGTACAGGCCGGCCACGTATCCCTGGACCGTCGAGGGGGAGATGCCCAGCCGAAAGGCGATCTGCCGGTTGGTCAGCCCCTCGGCCATGAGCTCGAGCACCTCGCGGACGCGAGGGGAGAGCCTCGCCGAAACTCGGGCCAACGTGCTGGCCGCGCGGGCCAGCTCCCGGAGCTGTTCCCGGGCCCGGCGCTCGTGCTCGGGGTCGAACACGGAGGCTCCAGAGGCGACGGCCTCGACGGCCGCGGCGATCTCCTCGAGCGGGGCGGTCTTCTCCAGGTAGCCGCTGACGCCCAGCCGGAACGCCTCCAGCATGCTTCGGGGCTCGTCGCTGCCGGTCAGGATGAGGATGCGCGCCGCCGAGCCCTCCTGGCGAAGCCGGCGGGCCACCTCGAACCCGCTCATCCGGGGCAGGATGAGATCGAGCACGACGACGTCGGGGTCGAGCCGTAGGCAGGCGTCGATGGCTTCGACGCCGTCGCCGGCCTCGGCCACCACGAGGAGACCACGCTCCTCGCACGCCATGCGAAGCATTCCCCGTACGAGCGGGTGGTCGTCAACCACAACGACTGTGGCAATCGTGGGAGTTCCCCCTATATCTGCCTGTTGCCGTTCGCGGGCGAGTGGGAGCCGAAGGACTGGAGCGCTTCGGACGAAAGCCCCATTTCCGGGTGGAGGATGAACCCACGAAGGGGAACCCAACTGCGGCTTCCTCGGATCGAGCAGCGGCCCTGGACTGTCGACTGGGCTCGATCCGGCTGGTATACATTCAGGATGGAGGCCGCGAACGCCTGCCCTTCCCGCGGGCGGGCGTTTCGCGCTTTCTGGGAAGCGTTCTGCTGTGGTTCGGGGAGGGACTGAGGCATGGAGATCGAGATCGGCAAGGGGAAGACCGCCAGGATCACCTACGGGTTCGACGACGTGGCCATCGTGCCTTCGAGGCGGACCCGCGATCCCGACGACGTCGACATCTCGTGGGAGATCGACGCGTGGACGTTCGACCTCCCGCTGATGGCGTCGGCGATGGACGGGGTGGTGTCGCCGTCCACCGCGGTGGAGATCGGGCGGCTGGGCGGCCTGGCCGTCCTCAACCTGGAAGGCCTCCAGACCCGGTACGAGGACCCCGAGCCGGTGTTCGACGAGATCGCCGGCCTCACCGACGACAAGGCCACCCGCCGGATGCAGGAGCTGTACCAGGAGCCCATCAAGGACGAGCTCGTCGTCCGGCGGATCCGGGAGATCAAGG
>WNGQ01012854.1_pt1 | contig 14954 bp, 10 predicted proteins | sample 5407661 | NCBI WGS metagenome assembly WNGQ01 (sample SAMN13153382, study PRJNA577476) | soil metagenome | isolation source: 60 cm soil or saprolite under Garry oak tree replicate 2 | place: USA:California | collected 2016-06-15 | reverse complement strand
ACTTCTTTACCTTTGTAGAAGTTCGACAACTTCGCTCGGGTTGCGTTTATAGCCGCTTGTGCTGCCGGCAGCGCGATTGCGAGGGTCAATCCGGTGCCCGCAAGAACCGCTGGCCCCCAGCCGAGTGTCAGCGTGAATAATGCCGCGAACATTCCTATGATCAAGTACCACTCAGGCATGAGAGTGATGGACCATAGGCTGTTCGAAGATCCATAGAGGTACTGGAAGGGGGCAGTCCCCCAGACTCCTTGGTAGACTCGTCCGCTTATTGATGAGAGGTCCACAGCTGTGCCCTTGCCGTATATTCGCCCTGTCCAGCGCACTTGCCCGAAAGTGTTGTATTTCTCAGGCCACTTATGTTCCAACAAGGCTTCAGCCCTTCCATAGCCGAGCTGCTGTTTCCAATACTTACGGATAGATCTTCGTCTATGATGCCAGACGAGTGCTGCTGGCGCATATCCTATAACTCCCCCGTGCTCCTGCAGTCGCCAACAAATATCAACATCATCGCCCGCGATTCGGAAACGGGGGTCAAATCCTCCTATAGCCTCAAGGGCTTCTCTTCGAAATGCCATGTTGCAACCTGGGATATGCTCAGCTATCTTGTCGGAAAGAAGAACAGGGTTCGGTCCCGGTGCATTCGCGATGGCTTCTGCCTTCCATCCGTCATCTGCTGGCGAGAGGTTCGGGCCTCCAGTGCCAACAAGTTTTCTATCAGTCAGCGATAAAGCAAGGAATCTGAGCCAATCTTCATCCGGATATGCGTCATCGTCTATAAATGCAATGATTTCTTTTGTCGCTGCGTTGATTCCGTTATTGCGTGCTTGGCTAAGCCCGCGATTTTCAGTGTTGATCAACCTAAACGGGTAACGCGACGCGATTTTCACAGTCGAGTCGGTCGACCCGTCATTAACCACGATGACTTCGAAGTCGGGGTAGTCCACTGTCTGCAGCCCGTCTAGCGTATCACGGATGGTCGATGCACCGTTGTGGGTACAGACCACGACGGACACTCCAGGCCATGAGATATCTGACGGGAAAGGTGATTCCAAGAAGGCCCTTCTTACTGCTCGGAGAGCAGGTTTGGGCGAACGATCCCGGGTTGTCAGTCCAAACTTCCAGTCTTCGACAAGATACTTCCCATGGTACCACTCGTCGGTCCATGCAAAAACAATGACGCCACAGCAACCCTGCTCGAAGATTGTCTGGATCTGCCAGCCCAGCATTTCTGCCTGTCTCTCTTCACCGTTACGCAGGCTGTCCAGCCCGATTTCGCTGATGAGAACAGGTCGTTCCAGGCTAAGATTATGCAACCGGGCGATGTAGCTCTCGAAGGCTTGTTGCGACTCAAGATAGACATTAAAGCATAGGAAGTCGAGGAACGGAAGTCGCAGATACTCTGTCGTAGGGTAGTTTACGTAAGTTACAAGAGCATCCGGGTCCTCCTCTTTCGCAACTTGGTACAAACGCTTGACAAACTTCTCCACCTTGTGTCTGCCAGTCCACCGAACCATCGAAGCGGAGATTTCATTGCCCACAGAATAACAGAATACGGCCGGGTGGCCGGCACAACTACGAACCCACCCTCTTATCTGCCGCTCAATTTCTTTAGACCTCCGGGGTTCATCAATGAACGACATGTGTTCCCCCCAGTTGAGCCCCACCATTACCCGAAGTCCGGTCTTCTGAGCAACATCGAGGAGCCAACGCGGAGGACATAGGTGGACCCGCACGACATTGAATCCGTTCTCAACCATTGCCGAAAAGTCTCTTTCCACAGTCTCGGGAACCAACTGCTCGCTCCCGTTCTCCACCTGGAAAGTCCCGTAGCTGACTCCCCTGACCCAGAATTTCTTATCGCCTACAAAGAGAAACTTGCCTCTGACAACAAGCCTCTCCATTGCTGGAACAGGTAAAGTTGAACTTCCTTGCACTATCTGTTCCATAATCGCATCAGCCCTTGATTCTCAGCGAATAACTCGGGCCCGAGTAAAAGGGGATCATCTTGCAACGATCAAAGGCATGATTCTCTCGGTCAGCCTCTTGAGACCATCCTCAAGCATTATCCTCGGCTCGTAGCCAAGAAACCTTTGAGCTTTCGTCGGATCTCCAACAAATCTGCGGACTTCAAAGCTGTTGGCTGGTCCGCGTATTATCCGGGATCGCGAGTTCACAAGGCGAACGATCATTTTTGCAAGCTCTTCGACAGAAGTGCCTCGACCTGTCACGAAGTGAAAGTCTTCACCGAATATTTCGTGACCGCGGTCGAGACATGCCCTGTAGGCCTTTAGGATTCCGGAGACGGTGTCATCGATGAACGTGAAGTCCAAGATCTGTTCGCCTCCATACAAGGTAATGTCCTCTCCTCTGAGAGCCATGTTCATGAACTTCGGTATCACCCTCTCTGGAAGGTCTCTCTCACTCCCGTAGACGTTTGAGAAGCGCATAACGACATGCTTGACCGATCGATCAAGTCCAGATGGGTCCGAGTATGAAATGCACGCATTCTCGGCGGAGAGCTTTGTTATGCCATAGACTGACTTCGGGAGCTTCGGATGATCCTCGTCAACAGGAAGATAAAGTGATTCTCCGTAAACTTCGCGACTAGATGCCTCGAGTAGGAAGGGTCGAGAATCCGATTTTCTGCAAGCTTCAAGAACGTTGACAGTGCCCACTTGGTTGGTCAGCCAACAATTGTGAGGGTCCAATTGACCCCAAGCGACCCGGGACACAGCGGCGAGATGGATGACCGCATCCTTGCCTTCAACGACCTTCCGGACCGTCTGGTAATCTCGAATATCTCCATGAACCTTTTCAGAATCCACAAATTGTGAATTCCGATCAAATTTCAGATCTAGGAGAGTGACACATTCCCCAGACGATTGAAGCTTCTCGGCAAGGTGGCTACCAATGAAACCGTTCCCGCCAGTAATCAAAACCTTTGAGATTCCTGTTCACCCTATAGATCGGCCCCGATGACTATCGCGCAGATTGGCCTGGATAATCCGGGCCATCCACAGACATATCGAGGCTGAGATCATTCGTGCGATTAGCGAAAATCGGTATATGAGCATGGCGAGTACAAACGAACACACGTGTAGAAAGCTCAATCGAAAGCAATAGTTCTACACCCAGCAATCCCTAGATATAGCCGGTGCAGAGGGTCGTTCGGATAACCTTGGGCCCCGGTGACGGAGCTGGGCAAAACTCGGACGCCTTGGGCTAGATGTGTTATGCTATCTCTAGGTGCACATTTGAGTAACGGCACGTCAGGCTTCTTTCTTGGAGCCGGGGGTGGGAGTCGAACCCACTTTAGCCATCTTGAGATGTTTACTACGGGTTGCTACGAGGCGTGTCTGCAGCCCGTCGCCTGAACCGATCGGCCTTCGGTGGACAAGCCAACCCCGGCCTCGTATGGCCCCCGGCGAAGACCACCCACAAGCCGCCAATCGTATAAGCTTGATCAACTCCGGAACCCTCAACCAAGATTTTCATTTCCTCGGAACGACATTGTACGGTAAATAGAATCCATGTAATCGCCAGATTCAGACCCACAGTTTTATAGGCCCATTTCCCATCAATCCAGAATACGCAAACAAAGAAGGAACTTGAGAGAGAAACGGCTTGTCCGGAATAGACGCTGTCAGGAAAATCGTTGAGACAGAAGGACGAGCCCGAAAACTCGTAGAAGACGCAAAAGCCCGAGCCCAACAGATTATCTCGCAGGCCCACCACGAAGCAGAAATGCTTCGTCAAGAGGCGGTTTCTAGCGTGCAGAAGCAGCACGAGGAGATTCTGCAAGACGCGAAAGAGAAGGCTGAGGCTGAGGCTCGACAGTCCGATATTGAGACCCAGCAGCTGCTAGTGAATTATCGTAAGGTCGCGGAAGCGAGAAAAGATGACGCGGTGCGGAAGGCGTTGGAACTGATTCTAAACTCGTGATTCTTTGATGTCGGAAACTTTGGACAAGCTGCAGAACCGGATTCTCTCTGATGCTCAGCTGAAAGCAGACGAGATTATTCGCGACAGCCAAGCGAAGTCTGAACAGATTCTTGCGGAAGCCCAGCAGAAGGCTCAGAAGGAGGTTGAAGAGATCACGGCCAAAGCGAAGCTGGAAGCTGAGGCCATTAGGAGGAGTATTCTCAGCTCAAAGGTCCGAGCCAACAGACTCAAGCTGCTTGATGAAAAGAACCGGCTCGTCCAAGATGTGGTCAAGACGGTCGAGGAGAAGCTGTCCGGTATAGCGGGGTCCTCGCAGTTCGATGAGACCGCGCAACGATTTGTCTCGGAAGCTGTGAAAGCCGTTGACTCTAGCCAGACAGTTGTCCGGTTAGGGTTCAGAGATGCGTCTAAGAAGGATCTCGACGGAATCTCGAAAGCGCTTCCCAAGGGGGCCAAGCTAGTGTTCGAAGACGAGCCTATCGACGGACTAGGCGGCGTCATCGCCAGCGATGCTGAGGGTCGGATAATATTCAACAATTCGTTCAAGTCTCGCCTCGAACGGCTTGACAGCCGGCTCTTGGCTTTGATATCTTCAACAATCTTTGGCGAGTAGACCAGCAAGTCTTGCTCCACCCGGACCGCATGCGACACGTCAGCATCGTCGTAGCCAAGGACCAACTTCCGAATCTTCTGGCATACGCCGGCTCCAAGAAGCTGTTCCATCTGACTGAGGTGGAGGACAATGGACTCCCGGAGGGGATTGAACGCTACCAGTCTTTGGAACTAGTTGCGAAGGCCTCCACGGTCAAGAACCGCATAACTACAATGTCAACAACCCTCAAGCTCGACAACTACCCCACGGAGAGCATTAAGGCACCAGTCGACAATCTCGAAGAGCTGGCAAGGTTCCTAGACGATGAGACAATGAAGCTGGAACATTCTCTCCGGCAAATCGAAGCCTCTCAGGGAAAGATCCAGACAGAGAAAGAGCAGGCGTCCGAACTGGCAAGATTCCTATCGGGTCTGGAAAACGTAGGAGTCTCCCTAGACGCGATCGCAGGAAGCGGATTCCTCACAAGCCTAGCGGGGGAAGCGTCGCTAGAGTCGATAGCATCGGTTCAGAGAGAGCTGGACCAGATTACTTATGGGAACCTGATCTTCGCAATTACCAACACATCGGAGAAGAGCCAGACATTCCTTGCAATATTCCCAAGCGCCTTCCAAGATGATGCTAAGCAGGCGGTTACAGCGCTAGGGGCGAAATTGGGACCGCCATGGACCGACCTTCCTACAGACCCAAAAAAGGCCAAGGAGACGATTGACCTCAGGCTCTCCGAGCTGGAATCCGCGGCAAAGCAGCTCGAGGAGACGCAGAACCGGATGGCGAACGAGGAGGGTCCTAGAATCAAGAGCTTGGCGATCCTCTCAGAGATACTCGATGCTAGGACGAAGGCTCTAGCCGGGTCCTCCGCAACCGAGGCGACTGTGTTATTGCAAGCCTGGGTCCCCGAGCGCAGCATCAGAGAGGTGGGAAAGGGATTGTCCAAGGTGTGCAATGAGCTCGCCTCAATGTACGTCGAAGACAAGCCCGTAAAGAGTTCGCATGGTTCATCTGAAGAACCCTCTTCCACGACGCCGGCGGAGCCAACCTCGCTCACTATTCCCGGTTGGACCCGACCGCTTCAGGGAATAATCGACAACTTCGGCATTCCCTCCTATGGGGAGACGAATCCTCTACCCTTCATGATCCTCACTTTTCCCCTCATCTACGGGCTGATGTTCGGCGACATTGGGGAAGGACTTCTCTTCGTCGCCCTCGGACTCTACCTCCTCTATCTGAAGAGGAAGAAGGTCAAGATCTTCGAGATCGGGCAGATCTTCGTTAATGGTGCGGAACTGGTTCTGATGCTCGGAATCGGCGTGACAATCTTCGGCTTCGTCTTCGGAGACATATTCGGCTTCGAATCCAGCCAAGTACTGGGGATTCAGCCGATCTTCGCCCCTACCGCTGGCGCTTTTCCGACCAGTCCCAACATCGCGCCAAGCACTGCTAACCTGATCATCTACATGATCTTCATCCTGTTCTTCGGAGTCGCGCACTATCTGTCGGGTCTCGCGATCAACGCCTACAACAAGATCAGACACCACGAGTACAGACACGCGTTCCTAGGTCCAATTTGTTGGGCCTGGTTCTACGGGGTATTCATCTACGCCGCTGTGCTGGTCGTCGAGTCCAACTTCAAATTCTCAGTACTACTCCAAAACCCGCTAGTTCTGGTCCTGCTCTTCGTACCATTCGGACTGCTAGGATATGGCGAGGGTGGCCTGCACTTGATGGAAGTGTTTATCGGAGCAGGCAGCAACACCCTCTCCTATCTTCGAATATGGGCGCTCAACCTGGCAGATTTCGCGGTAAAGTTCGCGTTCTTCACATCGTTCGGAATCGCTGGAGCAGTCTTCGGCAACATTCTAGTCATGATACTGGAAGGATTGATTGTTTTCGTTCAGACTCTAAGACTTCACTGGGTTGAATGGTTTGGTAAGTTTTATGAAGGGACCGGCCACCCATTCGCGCCCTATCAAGAACCCGTGAGTTGGACTGTGTCACAATAAATGGCTGTTGACTGCTCAACACTCTCTTCCGTAACCCTCTGTCCCACCTTCTGGGCAGGCCTCGGCGCTGGACTCAGCGTGCTACTATCCGCAATCGGCGCCGGACTCGGAATAGGAATCTCAGGACCCGCGATAGCTGGAGCTGGAGTCGAAAGACCAGAAGTCATGCTGAAAACTTTCATAGCAACAATCCTCGCCGAAGCACTCGCCATCTATGGCCTTGTAGTCGGACTATTGTCCGTGTTCGCCATAGGGCCAGCCCTCACCATCGAAAAGGGCACGCGAATCTTTGCAGCAGGGCTGACGATGGGAGCAGCTGCGCTGGGTGCCGGCTTCGGCATCGGCGCAGCGGGAAGTGCGATGGCTTCTGCGACTGCCGAAAAGCCCGAGATATTTTCTAGGGCGGTAATCTCGCTAATTCTAGCGGAGGCCCTCGCGATCTACGCCCTAGTCACGGGCCTGCTGTTACTATTCACCGGCTAAGCGAGCTAGCGTGCCTTCAGACACACTATCGCACCTGGCCCGCGACAACTACCTCATCTCTCTGCTCCGCGGCAAGCGAAGCCAACTCCTCGATCACAGCCAACTGGTCTCCCTGTCCGAGTCAAAATCGCAGAGCGAGATCATCGGCCTGCTGACGGCAGACTCCTCCCCGATCGAGTCGGAGCGAGCTATCAGATTGGGGTTCGCCAGATCTGTAAAGAGCCTACTGACAGCTTCCCGTGCAGACACCCACGATTTTCTGACACAGTACAGGCGACGATTCGACGCATACGACCTCGCAGGGCTCGTGGTCTTCAAGGCGCAAGGCAAGACCTGGGAAGATTATCTTGCGACTAGACAACCACTAGCACTGATGAAAGAACAGGAATTGCACCGCCTCTATTCGCTGGATGATCTTCCTACCATCGCTACTGCTGCGGGAGACAGGCACTTGGTTGAGAGATTGAAGGGATTCCCGATGGAAGATGCGGCTGGAGAGCGAGCATCGCTGGTGAGGGACACGATCAACGGCTGGGGCGAAGAGAAGTTCTACAGATATATTGACGAGAAGCTTTCAGGTCCGGACCGTGAGAACTGCAAGCCGATCGCCGGCTCCACAGTTGACATTGCAAACCTCACCATCATTCTTAGGAGCAAGACACTTGGAACCTCGGGCGTCAAGGACCATCTGATCCCGACGCACTGGAAACTAAATCAGAGAACCATCGACCAACTCCTAGCGTCAACGGACGTGTCACAAGCACTAGACGCGATAGCCACCCACGAGTACTACTACAAAATTCTCGCAGGGGCCCGACAAAAGTATGAGGAATCGAAATCGCTCGCCTTCATAGAAGTGGCCTTGAGAAACCACCAGCTCAGGCTCAGCACGCGACTCTTCCTCGGCTTCCCCTACTCGGTGGGAATAGTGCTCGCGTTTCTCGTCCTCAAAGAGAACGAGGCCAAGAACCTCGCCGCAGTACTCACAGGCGTGGGCGCCGGATTGCCATCCGACGACCTCCGTTCCTTGATCGCCGTCCAGAACTGATCAAAACGTTGAATTATAGCCAAGCCCAAGACTAGCTACGACGGCGACAAAATTGGTTCTTGGAATAGCAAGAAGAATGTTCGCCAAAGTGCTCGGCATCATAGGCTTCCTACTCGCACTCGTCGGCGGAGGCCTGATAGGCTATTCAGCACTCATAAACGGCGGACTATCCGCGGGCTCACTAGTCTTGCGCATGTTCGAGGCACTTCTTGGACTCGGCGCAATAGTTGCCGGAGTAATGATGTACACTGGACCCATGCGGTTCGGAGGAATGCTCGCCGCCTTCGCAGGCATAATACTATTGATAATCACACAATTTGGGACCCCTGCCATCCTGGTCTTCGGCGCTGGAATCCTCGGAATAATCGGAGCCGCGGTCAAGCCTGCATGGTGGAAATTCTGGAAACGATAACCCGCAAACCTTCTTCTCCATCATTCTCTTCATTCTAAGAATATCCGGAAGTCGGAGGTTTGTCTCTTCCTAACATCTAGGAATACAACTAGAGTTTCTTGGCAAGCAGGGGGGTTTATGCCCTAATTTCGCTGTTCCGTGGTGTACTACGTGCCTGGGCTTGTTCCTTTGGGTGAATCCAGTCGCAATTAGAGTCTGCTCGTACGGGCCTGTGTGACGAGAGGCCAAGTGCTGCAATACTCATCAACACCCAGCGATAATCGGCCGGGCATATCTATGCGGCCTAAAACACACATGTGATAGCGTTAACAATCTGCCGATATCAACCTAAGGACACAATTGCCATCAGTTTCTAACACATGTTAGAGGTCTGCGGATAGCTGTGTAAACGTGACAGACGGATCTTATGGCGGCAATAGTACGAGTGCTCGGAAGGCACCCGAGGTATCATGGAGGTTTTCCTCTGCCCCTAGAGCCACAGGCTACTTTAATTCCTTCGGAGCCTCTGGCGGATCCCCCGCACATTCTGGCTGGTAAGTCATTCTTTCAAGTAGACTCTTCGAGCAACCAGCACCACACGTGGCTCGACGAGCTCTTCTCCCCTTCCCAGCACCCTCCGCCCCGACACAGAATTGAACAATCAGTTCTTAGGAACTGCCTATGGCGTAGAGATTGCCGTCGCTGCTCCCAACGTATATGGTGCCGTCAAAGTCGATGGTAGGAGAGGACCCTATGGCTCCTCCGAGAGAAACCTGCCATGCTATCGTACCGTCTGGATTGACAGCGTACATGTTCCCGTCCACGCTTCCCATGTAGATGATTCCGTTCGTATCTACCGCTGGGGATGAAACGGTATAATAGAGGCAACAGAAGATCTGAGAGCCAGTCACGCTGCTCGTGACGGAAAATGTCCAGAGAACGGTGCCATCTGGTCCCATGGCGTAAAGGCGGGTTGTTGAATTCCCGCCCCCGTCACAGCCTGGAGGATATGAGTCGCAGCTGACTTGACTTGATGTAACGTAGACTGTTCCGTCAGAGCCCATACCCGCTGTGGAGCCGAAGATCTCCGGTGCACTCCCAGTAACGGTCCATTTTGTTGTTCCGTCCGGATTTACCGCCGAAAAGAGACTTCTAGTGCTTCCAATGTAGATCGTTCCGTCCGGACCAATAGTTGGAGATGCATACTCAACTTGGCCTGTGGCTGATCCCCACTCTACTGTTCCGTTCGTACTGATTGCTTCAAGACATTGTCCGCACTCTCCGCTGGGCGGAGGATCGTCTATCCCAACATAGATCGTCCCATCGCTTGCTATTGCAGGAGAACCATACAGCTCCGCAGACGCTGGTGATGCCCATTTCAGAGTCCCATCCGCGTTGATGGCGTAGAGGTGACCGTCGAAGCTTCCCACATAGACCGTACCATCAGACCCGACAGTAGGAGATGACGCGATAGTGCTTCCCGTCTTGAAACTCCACTTCAGTTGTCCATCGGATCGGATAGCATAGAGGTAGCCATCTTGACTGCCTACGTAGACTGTTCCGTCTTGACCGACTGAGGGAGAAGAGTCTATCGCGCCACCGGTCGCGAATTTCCACTCCAACAATCCCTGCGGATTGAGAGCGTAAAGGTTGCCATCCTCGCTTCCCACGTAGATAGTCCCGAAGGCTATGGCCGGAGATGAGAGGATACTGCCCCCGGTCTGGAATTTCCACCTAAGTACAGGCGTAGACGGTCCCACGGCTGGAGACTGACCCGTATGCAGTGGGTTCTGATGAAAGGTGGTCCAAGAGTCCGTGCAAAAGTCCGAGTCGTTCGACCCGAAAGTGTTGTTGTAGAAAGTATTCTGCACGAGCGTCTCTAGCGGTCCATAGACTCCGCAATGGTTGTAGACGATATTGTTTCCCGTGATCTCGTTGCTCGTCGAGTCAGGACTGAGCCACAAACCGAGGAATATGGAGTGGGTTATGTTGTTGTCCTGTATTAGGGAATTGTCAGTGGAGGCAAGCGTGATCGCATGCTCTTGTCGGGGGAAATTGTTCCGCGAGACCAATACGTTGCCGCAATTTGCTATGAACAGGCTGTCTATGTGCCGCCCCATGCTGTTGTTCTCGATATCTAGATTGTCGCAAGCGGAGATTCCTATTCCCCCTGAACTCTCGAGGAGTTGATTGTCGGAGATGAGAATCGAAGAGAGGTCTGTGAGATACATCGAGTCTTCGCCCGCGACCACGTTTCCAGTGATACTCGTGTTGCTGATGGAGTCGGCTCTCATACCGAAGGCTCCACCATTGATCGTATTACCGGATATTGTCAACGAGTCTGACGAGTCGAGGGCAAGGCCGTAATCACCCTGACAGCTGAGACTGTTTCCTTGTAGGAGCACATCGTACGAGACTGAGATCCAGAGTGCCGAGTTGCTTCCTCCCTCGCAACGGCTCTGGACTTGCGAGTCTTCGAGACTGCCATGCTCAACGCCAATGAAGACAGTACCATTGATACCGTAGGATGTCTGTATCGAGACGCCTCGAATCGTGAAGTAGGCGTCTGTGCTCTGGATCAGAAGTCCCGGAGTTGAGCTGCTATCGATGGTCCAGCCTTCGATTACGTACGGATCATCAGCCGTACCGCTCCCACCAGTCACTCCATTCCCTGCCGTGAAGCCCGAATTGTCGGTGATAGAGATGGGGTCATGGGAAGTTGACCCGGACACCGGTTTGATTTGAGAGACAACCAGCGATGCCATGCTCAGGCAGATCAGAAGAATGATGGATCGACAGACTCCAGCAAGCCTAGAATTCATGAGAAATGTCTCGACTGCCAGAGATATCAACGGCACGTTTACAAATGGCGAGGGTTAAGACATGTGCAACACAAACGAACACCATCTAGTGCATAGCACGAAGAACGTCAGGTCGATTGCGGCTACTCTGCGATACCTCTCAGAGGTCCATGGCCAATTCTCGAGCGCGGTGGTCGTTGATTCCCTGTTTGCCCAAAAGTCTGCTGTGTTTACGAGCTAGCTACAGCCTCTTGACGAAATAGTAGTAAGTGTATGCTATTCCGCCGATTGCGCTCGCGACCAGTCCAATGATCGACCCGCCGCAAGGAACGAGTGCGATGGGAGAGGTGCTGACTCCTATGCATGATGGTTCGCCTATTAGCGGAGAAATTGCGATTCCTCCAAGAAAATAGCCGAGTATGAAGAACGCGATCGTGTTAGCGCTAAACCCAAGAAGACGCGTTGTTTTTTTCTCATACAATGGACCACGGAGTTGACCGGAGGACCTGAGCTTCTGGAGACTGCGTCGATCTCTAGATGGCTGACTAAGAGTAGCTAGAGTTTTCCCCGGCACTGCTGGAATCCGAATCGTTGTTCCTTTGAGACATTCAGTAACGCTAGAATGCGCAGCGCTAGAGTCACCGTGGTTCTTGTTGATCTGGCAGGCTATAGTGACTAATGCAACGGCAACGTACTCGTCGCTAACCGTGAGAATCGAGGCAAGCTGCTGATCGTCTATTCCTGCTATGGTCTCGAATTCGCTGCGGCCGACTCTGTCGATCGCTGCTTGGACCGCTTCTGCTATTCTTGGTGTGACGAGGGCTTCGAGATCGGGCTTGCTCACTACCGAGTTCTCTCGACTAGTCCTGTTCGACTACTCCGTCTCTCTGTAACGTATCGAGGATTGCAGGCGCTGCGGGTTTGTCCAGTAGTGCAAATATGTGCGCCACACTAGCTCCCTCGCCGAGCCGCAAGGAGCCGCGGAGCACCAGAAGCGTCTCTTCGACCTGATCAGTTGATCTATTCAGAGGTCCAGCAAGGCTCTTGCGCAGACCGTCAAGCCTCGTCCCGAGAGATTCACTTTCTTGACTCAGCGCATTCTTTTTCGAGTTCCAACTAGTCAACACGTCCTCTAAGCTGGAGCCAACCAGTTTCGGCATTTCTGTCTGGATAAAGTCGTAGAGCAGCAGAGTCTGGAGGGTCTGCGAGGCCTCGTCTGTTGGAGTGACGACGAGCAGGTAGACCCAGTCGTTCTTTCTAGCCCCGGTCGACATTATAGTTCCATCCTTCAGCAGTGCGCGTAATGCCTTTTGCGCAGGTTCAAGCTTCTTGAATGGCAGCCTTCCCAGAATTCTCCGGAAACCTGTTGCCATCGACGTCATCTCGTCATAGCTGAACCCGGTTGCCCTGATCTGTTCTACAGACGCTAACTGCTTCTCGAGGTCCAGAACTTGTCTGTCAACACGTTCAAGCTCTGCCTGTAACTTCTGAAATGCGCCGCGCGCTTCCGAAATTAGGCCCTCCGCCTCGGAATACCCGGTTCTAAGCTTGGAAAGTTCTGGAGTAGCACTTTCAGGTTGTCTCTCTATGCCGAGCTGTCTGAACGTTTGTCCGAACTCGTCTCTAAGCTTCGTATACTCTTTGATGTACCGCACGACTATCTCCGTTGTCATGCCTCCCGTACTCAGAACAAGTTCCTGCGTGTCCGCCTTTCCAAAAGGACCTAGAGCAGTGACGGTTCTTTCTGTGAGAGATTTGGGAAGTATAACCCGAAGCGTCGAGGTTTTTGCTACATTGCTCATTAAGGGTTCAGGCTAACACTGGACGGCCGATCAGTGGAATACAACTATTGCGGTCAGGAACAATGGAATGAACACTAGCGAGATAGTGTTGAGCAGTTTGATGAGTATGTGAAGGCTTGGACCCGCAGTATCCTTCCACGGATCGCCCACGGTGTCCCCGACGACCGTCGCCGCGTGTGTCTCAGTATTCTTACCCCCAAGGTGTCCAAGTTCGACGTATTTCTTGGCATTGTCCATGGCTGCTCCACCCCACATCATCATGATGGCTAACGGGATGGCTGCGATGGTTGCGCCAACGACTAGCGCTCCAACAGCCGCCCAGCCCAGGAAGACGCCCACAACGAGGGGGGCGATTACCGGAATGGCGCCCGGAACCACCATTAGTCGAAGCGCAGTTCTCGTCGAGATATCGACGGCTGCAGCATAGTTAGGCTTCGCAGTTCCTTCTCTCAAACCCGGAATCTCCTTCAATTGTCTTCGCACCTCTTCTACCATCCGATAAGCTCCGACAGCCACAGCATTGATCGCCGTTCCAGAGAACAGGAAAGGAAGCATTCCACCAATGAGAGCTCCGATGACCACATCAGGATGATTCAGAGCCAGCGATGTTCCAAGAGCCGTTAACTGGTTCCCTAGAGCCACTGCATCTGATGGACTAATCTTTGTGAGGTCGAACAGTTTGGCCTGGTAGCGAGCAACTTCTAAAACGAATGCCTGGAAGAGCAACAGGGAGGCCAATGCTGCCGAGCCCATAGCATATCCTTTCGTTAGCGCCTTTGTCGTGTTGCCTAGAGCATCTAGGGGTTCGATTCGATCACGGATCTCTGGCGGGGCTCCTGACATCTCAGCGATGCCGCCGGCATTGTCGACGATCGGGCCTAATCCGTCCATCGTCAGGACGATTCCGGCTGTCGACAGCATTCCCATTGTCGCCATAGTGGTCCCATAAACCCCTCCGAGGAACAAATTCAGTCCAGCGAGTGAAGCGAACTGTTCTCCGAGTCCGAAGGAGATCAGAAGAGCAATTGCTACAGTAATGACGGGCAACCCACTCGATATCATTCCCACCGCCGTTCCGGAGGTTATCGTTAGTGCGGGTCCCGACTTTGACCTCTCAGCTATCGTTACTACCCATTTTGCTTCAGACCCTGTGTAAAATTCAGTATAGAGTACAATCAGAAGGCCAGCCACGAGTCCGGCTATCATACAACCGTAGATAGCATACGCTCCCAGAGCCCTGTTAGCTGAGGTGACGCCTGAAATGACTGTTACTCCTGCTGGTCCAAACACATACCAAGTCGCGACAAACATCAGAATTGCGGAGATGACGGAGGCAACGAGAAGACCGTCTCTTGTAGGCTTGATGGGGTTCTTGAATTTCTTTTCATAGATTGCAACGGCTAGACCGACAAAGGTTGCCACTATTCCCAAGGATCGGACGATCAAGGGCATGGTGACATAGTAGACGTTGTTACCTGTAATCCCCTGGAAGAGAATAATGGAGACAATCAGGCCGATTATCATGCCTCCCAAATTCTCTGCGGTCAGAGATTCGAATAGGTCAGCTCCCCTCCCAGCTTCGTCACCTACATTATCTCCAACGTTGTCGGCGATCGCTGCCGGATTTCGTGGATCGTCTTCCGGAAAATTCTCCTCAACCTTTCCAACAAGATCCGCGCCTACATCAGCAGACTTCGTGAATATTCCGCCGCCCAGTTGCGCGAACAGTGCGGCCAGCGAAGCCCCGAAACCGAATCCTGCGAGGACCCCTGGGTCGCCGAAGGCTGCGTAGAGAACTGATAGCCCGAGCAAGCTCATGCTGATGACTATTAGCCCGAGCGCTCCACCCCCCATGGTGGCGACTTTCAATGCCT
>WNGQ01003890.1_pt1 | contig 14955 bp, 21 predicted proteins | sample 5407661 | NCBI WGS metagenome assembly WNGQ01 (sample SAMN13153382, study PRJNA577476) | soil metagenome | isolation source: 60 cm soil or saprolite under Garry oak tree replicate 2 | place: USA:California | collected 2016-06-15 | reverse complement strand
GCCGGCCGCCACGATGGCGCCGGCGGCCTCAGTGCCGGGTACCAGCGGCAGCGTCACCGGGTAAGGGCGGCCCTCCCGGTGCTGGAGGTCGACATAGTTGACCCCCACCCAGCGGTTGCGCACCAGCACTTCACCGCGGGCCGGAACCGGGTCGGCCCGGTCTACCGGGACAAGCACGTCCGGGCCGCCGTGCCGCGAGATTTCAACCGCCAGCATGCGGTACCTCCACTGGGTTCAGCCCCCGGCGGGGCGGGCCTGCATCAGCCAAGTCTGCCCGCTCCCCAACTAGTGCGCACTTCCAGTCGCCACAACCCGCAAAACCACAGCTCAGCACCCCGCAAGATCACTCAGGCCGAGATCGTGTCACAAGTCGGGGAAGTGCCGTATGGCCTCGCATCTCCGACACGACAGCGGCACGTCGCAGAGAGCGCAATCAGCTTGGTGACTCACCGTTCAGCGCAGGGGCGTCGGAATGCCTCATCGACGCGCTATACGGTACGAAGCGACACCTGAACGGCGTCGCGCCCGCTTGTCTGCCACCGCCCGAAGGGTTCCTCGATTACGCGCAGCGAATCAAGCGCGTTATCCGCCGAAGACTGCGCTATGGGCCTTACGGCCCGCCTCGATGAGCACTGTCAACGCGGCGGTTATTTGAGTTGCGTTCGCGAGGGCCGTAGTTACCCGGTCAGCAACGTGGCGGAGCCTGCTCGGCTCGTGCACCGGAGCTGCGACTTCCAGCGCCAGGGCCTGCACGCTCTCATCGAGTTCCCTCTGGTCGGCTTCCGGCAGGCCGAGCGTTGGGCTGATTTGCTGGATCAGGGCAGCCCACTCGCCAGCTGCGAGACCTCGCTGGGGTTGAACCCGAGGGTATTGGTCTGATTCACCGTCTGGTGCTCCCCGCCGATGCTGCCCTGGGGATTTGTGACGTTGTAGACAGGGCCGCCCATGGGCTGGTGGGCTAGGTACTCGTTCATGGGTACTCCGCTGGTTACACAGTCGATGCCGTCGGAGGCCAGCCGAAAGCCCTCTCCGGGGCTGTCGGCCGCAATCAGCTTCTTGTCGGCGAGATAGCGGACGGCCGCGATGATCTCTTCACCCGTCAGCTGGCTGCCAAGGAAACTCGACTCTCTCGCCTCGGCGACCTTGAGCCTCGGCCTTGCCCCTGTCCGTGACCAGGGAGTCAGGCATGGCCCTGTTCTCCAGCGACCGGGCGACAGCGATATAGCGCTTCTGCTCCAGGAGCGTGATGAGGTTGTCGACGAAGTCCGGCTCCAGCGCTTCGTTGTTGACGGCGCCTTTATCTGGACACCAAGTCATGATCAACGGCCACGCTCTTCGTCCACCGCAGGCGCCGGTAACAGGTACCCAGGAACGCCCCGCCGACTGCCCGCTAGCGGAATACTTCGCCTCCCTGAGTCGTTGTCAAGAACAGAAGCGTTCTAAGCCCCGATAGAAGCGGGAGATCAAGATCGTGGACGAGAAGGCTCTGGCGGCGGCACTGCGCCAGATAGCGAAGGGGCTCACCGAGGCGGCAGCGGTGCTTGATGGCGATGTGCCTGGCATGGAGCGCACGGCCCGCAGGATCGCGCTGATGCGACGCTTCGACGTGCCTCCGGAGAAAGGGCTGGACCGGGAGGAGGCGTCGAAGGCCTTCCGGGAGAACGGCTACAAGCCGAGGTCGTTCGGCGGCTGGGTGCGGCGCGGGCTGATCGAGCGGGATGGTGACCGCCGGTACCTAAGCGCCAGGGGGCGCGATGTGCTCGCAGAGCTATCTGCCCGCGAGCAGCAAGCCGCTCAGGATCCGCAGGGCTGACCTTCGGCCCCCTTGACGGTATTACATGGAGGAGGTCAGTGAGATGGCTACGACGCCGAACCCGCCGGGTATGCACCGGTATCCAGTCGAGGGCAGGCCTGCCACCCGGTACGAGATCTGGGATGGCCCCAGGCCCGCTGGGCAGCTCGTCGGCTGGACCGAGAGGATTGCGCTCGGCCGCGACTGTTACTGGCGTGCCCACCCGATCGGTGGCACCGCGGAGCCGCGGGACTTCCCGCATGGGACGCACCAGAATCGCGCCATGGTATGGCTGCGGGATCCGTCCTTCGCTGACTGACCGCAACCATGGGGGACGCCCCCGCCAGCAGAGGCTGGCGGGGGCGCTTCCTTACGTGCGGAACGTTTCCCACCGAAGCTCGGGCGAGGACCGGCGCACGATCGAGCAGCCACGAGAGCGAATGCCCACAGAGCCTTACCGAAGCATCTTCATGCAGTTCAGCCGCTGGATCGTCATATAACGAGGTCGCTAACATTCGTCGTTGGCGAAGGCTGCCGGATCCACATACACGCCAGGCTGCTCGCGCCCTTGCTGGTCTAGCCACAACAAGAGCCGTGGCAAGTAGAACGCAGTCGTCGTCGCGCTGGCCGGGCTGAACCCGTCAGGGACACTTGCTTCCACGACATCCATCCGGATGGGGCCATTACGGTCGAACGACTCCTGTATCTCGGCGATCATCTGCTTGATGTTGTCGTGGTAGACGGTCACGCGAGCCATAACCCCCTCCGGCCAGGCCAAGGCCTGGCGGCGTTTCCTGATGCCACAACGGTAGCCGAAAGGCTTAGCCACGCGCGCGAGCGAACAGGGCATCAAGTCCCGGCCAGGACGACCGCGCCAGGACTGCCCGTCAGAGTGTGACTGGTTCGGCTAACACGGCAGCGCCCCGATCACCCGTTTCTGTTCGCGCCGCACGCAGTACCGTCATACGTCTTTGACGCCACCGATCGGCGACTCGGCGTGCGTTATTCACAGTCCCTGCTGTGCCGCCGACGGGCGGCTATGAGCCTACTGGGAACCCGTTGCTCAGCTGCGATGGGCGGACCGGATCCGCACATGTGACTATGGGTGATGGGCCCTGCTGGCAGCGCCTGTCCGGGCCCGGCGATTGCGTGCAGCACGCAGATATAGCAAGGCGCCTGGGCGAGCACGGTGACCTGGCCCCTGTGGATGCTGGTGGTCGTGGTGCCCCCGGTTTGCGGGCAAGTGGTCGTCACCCAAGCTCGGTCCAGGGCCCCACTATCCTGCCCCTGCGGTCCAGGGCATTGCCCGATTCCAGGACCAGACGGAGAGCAGCGATCCGCTGCCGACGTCCCCCCGCGAAAGAGCCATTCCAAGAGCCAACGCAGGCCGACCTCAGGCGACACGAGCCGACGCAAAGCCTCTGTTTGCGCAGTTCAAGTGCTCAGTGAGCCTTGTCGGGCCACGCCTGGCGACACGCAGGAGGTGACTGGGGGTCAAGGGGTCGCCGGTTCAAATCCGGCCGTCCCGACCAGAAGTTCCAGGTCAGAAGGGGTTCCGGGTTCTCACCCGAGCCCCTTTTCGATCTTCGGGAGCCAATCGGGGAGCCACCGCAGAGCCACATGTTCGTGGCGGGCGTGCTCGCTAGGCGCGCCTGCTGGGCCGCGGCTTGGTTGGCGTTGCCCGGCGGGTGGCGGGTTGCGCCGCCGGAGGCGGGGTTGTTGGCAGCCGCGGTGTAGCGGGCTCGCCCGCTGGAAGCCGGGGAGGGGTTTGCTCCTTGGTGAGGATCTTGTCCATGGCCGTGGCGCCGGTGGTGAGCGCGGGCCTGATCTCGTGCCGGTAGACGGTTTCGGTGACCGTGGTGCCGCTGTGGCCGACCAGGTCGCTGATGTCCTCGATGCGGACGCCATGAGCGCTCAGGATGGACACGAACGAGTGCCGTAGCTCTCTCGGTGCCCACTCCTCCCCCAGGCCTGCGGCCTTGGTGATGGCTGCGAACTCGCGGCGCACCTGCCAGCGGTCCAGCGGCGTCCCGTCCTCGCGGCAGAACACCAGGCCGTGGTCCTGCCAGGTGCCGCCCGCACGGAGCCGTTCGGCGGCCTGGCTGGAGCGGTGCTCCTTGAGGGACTCGACGGCCCGTTCAGGCAGCTTGAGGACGCGTCTGCTCCTGCGGGTCTTGGTATCGCCCTTGGCCCGCACCGACCGGTACACCGCCACGGTGCCCGCATCGAGGTCGACCTCGGCCCAGGTGAGCGCTCGGGCCTCCTCGGTGCGGATGCCCGCGAGCAGGGATACGACCACGTAGGCGGCGAGCCGGTGCTGGCTGCCCGGTCCGGCCTGATCCAGGACGCTGACCGCCTGGTCGAGGGTCATGGCCCGGGACGGGCGGCCTTCCTGGCCCTCGGACAGGATGACCAGGCTGGCAACGTTGCGCCGTACCTTGTCGCGGCCCTGGGCGTGCCGGATGGCACGCTCCAGGATCTGGTGCACCAGTCGTAAGGTGCGCGTGGACAGTTCCTCGGCCCGGTCGTCCAGCCAGGTGTCCAGCTCGTCGGCGGTGAGCTTCTTGAGGTTGGCGGCGCCGATGAACGGGATCAGGTGGTGATCGGCGATCGACCGGTAGTTGGCGACCGTCTGCGGGGACTTGCCCTTCATTCCGTGGTCAAGGAAGTCCACCACGGCCTCCTGCACCGTGGAGCTCGCGGCGGCGGAGACGCCGGCTTCCAGGTCGTCGACGACTTCGCGGAGCTTGTCTTTGACCTCGGCTTTGGTCCGGCCCTTGCGCTTGACGCGTCGGCGCCTGCCGGTGGCGTCGAAGCCGAGGCTGATCGCGCCGGTGTAGCCGTTGCCTTCGCGGTAGATCGTCGCCTCGTGCTTCCCGATGATGATCTTCACTGCTCACCTCCCTCCTGTGTGCTGAGTTGGTGCTATGCGTTGGAGTCTTCGAGGGCCGCGACAAACTCGGCCAGGTGGCGGTCGGTGATCCGCCGTAACTTGCCGATCTTGATGCTGCGGAGCTGACCGGTCCGGAGCAGGTAGTACACCTTGTCCCGGCCGACGTGCAGCATCTCCGCCACCTGCTCCACCGTGTATGCCTGCACTTCACCTGACCTCTTTCTGCCGTCGCTGATGGTTCGGGTGCTATCGGCTGGGGCCGTGGTGTCTGGGTGGCCCGGTTCCGTGCCGTGGGCGCGGGCCTGCGCTGGCTGCGGGCTCGTGCCAGCCGGATGTGCGGGGTGCTGCCCGGGGTGGAACGGGGAAGCTCTCGGCGGTCAGCCGCGCCACTTTGGCGGCCGGAGACTCCCACCGCCGGTTCAGGCGCCTGCCCAGGGTGCGCAGATTCCTCGCTGAGCATCGGGCAGCGGACGCTTGAGCGGCATGCCGCTGTGCCTGGCGCAGCTCGACGACCGTCTCCACGAGCGCGGCGAGCTGGAGGATCAGCGCGGCCAGGGCAGCGGTGTCGTCCTGGCTGGCGAGCGCGGCGCGGGACATCAGCCGGGCTACATGGCGCAGGCTCGCACCTGCTGGGGTGGGCCGGGGCGTCCGGCCGTAGGGGATCCGGGCGGCCCGGGCGTAGGAGTCCGCCGCCCGGCGCAAGTTTCGGCTGTGGAGCGCGCTGGCGGCGGCGTGCAGGGTGTCGGATGCGGCCCAGGCGGCATCGCTGGCGGCGGCCGGATCAGTGACGGCGCAGCGGCGGATCTCATCGCGGGCTTGTTCCGCGACACGGGCCGCATGTTCCCAGATCGCGTTCCGTTCCGCCGCGGTGAGCGGATCGGTCAGGCCGGGGCCGGTCGGCGCGCCATGCCAACGCGCCCGCAGCTTGGGCAGGCTCAGATCGGCGGCGAGTTTCCCGCCGCCGAACCAGACCGGTCCCCCGGCCCGTGCCGTGTCACCTGCCAGCGCGACGGCGTAGCCGGTGACCTGCCCCGGGTCGCAGCGGCTGTACCGGATGCGTACCAGGACGCCGGCGTCCCGAAGCCGTGCAAAGAACTCCTCTTCGCTGGCCGCTCCGGCGGCCGCGGTGCTGACGGCCCGGCGGAGCGTGATCCGGGGCGCTTCGGATCGGCCGTGGCGGCGGGCCTTCTCCTGCTCCGCGCGGGTGGGGCGGCGTCCCGCGGTCCGGTCGGCTGGTGCGGTGCGGCGCAGGCCGTGGAGTTCCTCGGCCTCCCTGCAGGCCTCCCGGATCCGGTAGTAGTCGTTCCAGTGGCGCGGGCGCGTTCCGTCCTGGCGGGCCAGCGTGCCCACGACGTGGATGTGATCCGGAGCGTGCCGGACCGCGACCCAGCGGACCGCCTCGTCGTCCTGCCCATGGGGTGCCAGGCCGGTGTGGTGCAGGATGTCCCGGGCCAGCCGTCCCCACTCCGCGTCGGACAGCATCCGGTCCCCCGGCGCGGCCCGGACCACGCAATGCCAGACCGGCTGGGCGAACCCCCGCGGGCCTAACGCCGCGTGCGGCTGGGTGAGGAGCCCGTTCAGCCGCCGGAAGTCCCGGTGGCCGTCGGGGCGCCGCGGCGGCTCCAACTCGGCCGGGTGCCGCCATCCGGCGACCAGGTGCGGATCGGTGTGCTCCTCGCGCCGCCCCGGCCCGAAGAGGTAATAGAGCAGTCCCGCGACGGATCGCCCGCGGAGCACCTTCCCGATCACCGCAGACGCCGCCGCACGTTCTCAGCGGCAGCGTCCAGACGTTCCGCACGCCGCAGGCTCTCCGCCGCATATGGGAGAAGGTCTGCAGAGCGCTGGCCCGTGGCGTTCAGCTTCGCCACCGCCTGGTTCAGGTTGACGCCGATCCGCCGGACCAGCCCAGCCGCACGGATCAGCTCGGTCAACGCCTGGCGGAACGGCGAGTCTGCCGGGTTCATCAACCCGCGAGCGGCAGCCAATGTCGCCATGGCCGCGTACGCGCCCTTTGCCATCCCGGCCTGCGCGGCGGCGGTGTCCAGTTCCCCGTACTCCTCGTCGGTCAGGCCGAAGCGCACGCTGCGCACCCGTCCGGTGCTCTGACGGGACCGCCGCCGTAACCTCGCCCCTGCCGCCACCGGCATGTCGTGCGCGCTGGCCGTGTCGCCTCCCCGTCTCGGCGCCGTTGCGTGTCATTCACTGCCGCCCGTTTCCTTTCCGTACTCCACCGTGCCATTCTTTGGCCTTTATCGAATGCTTGACTGACGGCCAGTATGCATCGGCAGACCGCGCCCGGTCTACAGTTATCGTGCCGATGCGGAATATCTTGCTCGTTTCACGTCGCCGCTTGTCTTAGCCACGCATCGGAGGCTTCTACCTGCGCGATCGCCACGCGACACGACACATCCAGCCTGCTAGCGTTGGCGCGCGCCCGGCTCAGCTAATCTCGTACTCTAAACGACGCAATTAGCTGGAACCAAAGGCGCTGACTGGCTCAGTGTTTGCCCATTCTCGTTAGTATCGAAATTGGCCGAGCAATGCCGACTACGCCGCCACCCATAACGGCGTGCCAGCTGCGCTCGATGTGATCCGCCGCCGCCATCGCACTGCCGACAGGTTGCGGCCTCCGGCCCGGCTCAGCACCGAACAGGACGAAAAGACCGACGTCGCGGCGGCGAACTCGGGGCGAACTGGCCAGAGGCGATTCGCGGCCTGACATCAGCCTGCGATGCCGGGCCGCCGGTGACCACAGCGCAGCTAGCGCCCATTGGGGGCGAGTGCCCTCGCCTGAAGATCGGTGATCATCCGGCGACGAGCGCCCAGACGATCTTCCCAGTTGACCGCTCAGGTGTGTACGTCCCCCACTCGGCACTCAGCGCTTCCACCAGGAGAAGTCCGCGGCCGCCGACTGCCTCCAGGTCAACGTCCTTGCGCTCTGGCCCCCGGTCATTGCCATCCCAAACCTGGACCAGCACGCTCTGCCTGTCCGAACAGAGCCAGATGCGAACCGGTGGAACACCGGGCGTCCAGCGGCCCTGGTAGCGACAGCCGATCACGCCCTCCGACGCCTGCACGCCATTGGTGACCAACTCCGATACCACCAGCTCGACCGTCTCGGCGAGAGCGGCCAGGCCCCATTCGTGGAGGATTGCTCCCGCATGCAATCGTGCACAGCTTGGAGCGGTCGGCAAGGCTCCCAGCACTAGCGAGCTAGTGCGGGGCCAGGTGGTCGGCATGAGGTGTGGCCCTCCTGTGGAAGCAGGGCCGACACCGGAGACGTGCTCGGGGCCATAGCCATCGACCCTGGATGACCCTGTTACGGCGCCGACCCTGCCGTTCATGGGATGACTCCACTCAGTAGCCGAAAGGCTAGGCCAGGCCCTCGGAACGATCTTGTGTGTCCATGCGTTCGCCCAGTATGCGCCTCCTAACCTTGAGAACGCAAGGATTGCAAATACAAGGGCTTAAAACGTTTACTTTCGCGGTAAGATCGTCGCCATGCCCACCCGCAGGCCCACGCCCACGTTGCGTCTTCGTCGCCTGGCCGCCGAACTGCGCCGCTTGCGGGCCGACGCTGGTCTGACAAGAGAAGAGGTCGGTGGGCGCACCGGCATCAACGAGGCCACGCTGTACCGGCTGGAAGTCGCCAAGGCCAGGCCCCAGGCCAGAACCCTCGTCGCCTTGCTCGACCTGTACGGCGTGACCGACACCGACCAGCGCGCCGAGCTACAAGCCTTGGCCAAGCAGTCGGACGAGCAGTCCTGGCTCCAGTCTTTCCCGCCCGAGCTGCCGGAGGCGTACGCCACCTACATTGCCTTTGAAGGCGAAGCCCAGGCACTCCTTAACTACGAGTGCCTGTTCATCCCAGGACTGCTCCAGACCGAGGACTACGCCCGGGCGGCGCTCCAACGCGGCATGCCCGATGCCACCAAGGAAGAGATTGGGCGGCAGGTCGAGGCTCGGATGAACCGGCAAGCGGTCCTCACCCGTGAGCCGCCGCTACGGCTGTGGGCCATCGTGGATGAGGCAGCGCTGCACCGGCCAGTCGGCGGAGCTGCGGCCATGGCTGCCCAGCTTGAGCACTTGGCCCAGGCGGCCGACCTACCGCAGGTCACGCTGCAAGCTCTGCCGTACGCGGTTGGTGGGCATCCCGGCATGCCAGGGTCGTTCGCCATCATGAGGTTCGCCGACGCTGGTGCCGGTGATGTCGTCTACATTGAGACCCAAGCATCGACCCTGTTCTTGGAGAGCGACTCCGACCTCGAGCGGTTCGCTGGCATCTTCGAGCACCTCAGAGCGCTAGCCCTACCGCCCGACGAGTCGGTGGCGCTGATCCGCGGTGTCATCCGCGAGCTATGAGAGGAGGTGCGGGCAGCATGGAGCTTGACCTGTCCCGCGCCCAGTGGAGGAAGAGCAGCTACAGCGGCAACTCGGGCAACTGCGTTGAGGTAGCGAATCTGGGCCATGCGGTGGCCGTACGGGACTCCAAGGACCTTGAGGGTTCGGTCCTGGTGGTCACCCCTAGCGAATGGCGTGCCTTCCTGCAAGACGTTATCATTCATATTGACTAATGGACACTACATAGCAGATGTCAGCTAATCGGAAGCAGCGGAAGTCGAGCGGAAACAAGCGCCAGCGCAGGAACTCCTCGCTGAAAGATCATCGTCGAACTGGGAAGGTCTTGCAGCCGCCTTTCCGGACCATCTCCAAAACGAAGAGCGTACCTTGGCTTCGTGACATCTTCCCGGACATGCTATGGATCTGTGCGGTCATAAGCCACCACGGCGATGAGGGGATGCTTCTCGCATCGAGATTCATCGATCGCGTCGAGTCAGTCATGGACGCCGCAGCCGCCGATGGTCGAATCACGAAGCCAGAGAAGCTGCTTCTTGGGGGCGAACTAACTTCATTTGAAGAAGTTCCAGTGGAACTCCGCAGCGAGATCATCTTCGCTTTGCGAAGCGATGATCTCTACGAAGAAGGTGTGCCGGGGGTACTGGCGCGAGCGCTCAGCAAGTATTCGGACATGCCTGGCGCGTGGCTCCTTGACGGCTGGCGCGGTCGAGAACCAATCATCGCACCCGACGAACAGGAGCGATATCTGGCTAGGGTAGTGCTTGATAGTGCACACGGTCAGAGTGCTGTTGCGACTAAAGCAAAATGCATGCCCTTGCGAGCCCGATTCAAGGTTGGGAAGATTGTCCTTACCCCTGAAGTGTTCGAGGAATGGAAGGACATCCTGCCTCGATATCCCTTCAACGTAACCGAGGAGGAGCGTCGCCGCATCGAGCCCTCAATTCGCGCGGCGTTCCTGGCACTCTCCTCGCTTAGGTATGGTCCTGAAGAGGACGAAGCCGATGCCCCTGCTCTGGCATGGGCGAGAACATTCTGGCGCCAGAACTGGAAGCTCTACAAGTGCAAGACGAGTAAGAACCAGCCGCCAGGTGATGAACTGCGCGCGTCGAAGGACACCATCTCAGGCGCACAACGCCATTGGCATACCGAGTTGGACGAGCTCCAAAAGTCCTTCGACCAAACAGCTCAGCAGGTAGACCCAGACCTGTACAACCCAGATCGCTACGAAGTGCTCACAGGTATTACCCTGCGTATGCTCCGCAGTCTGTCGGTGCTCATTGGGTACCCGGCCCTTTGGACTATGGAGCATGGCAGCTCCGTCACCCGCGCACTGCTTGAGGCGCGGATCGTGCTCAAGTGGCTTATCCAGCGAGATGATCCTGAACTCTTTTCAAAGTTCGAGGATTACGGTCGCGGCCGAATCAAGCTGCTGAAGCTCCACCTGGAGGAGTATAGGGACAGCTTGAAGGACCCATCACCGGATCTCGACAAGCACATTGAGTACCTGGATGCTCTAGTCAACCAAGACATCTGGGAGGAGTTCCAGGACATCAGCATCGAGGGAAACTTTGCTGGGATCGATACCAGGAAAATGGCGGAGCAGGTCGGCTTGATTTCCGAATACCGACTCCTATTTGCTCCAGCGAGTGCGAGTGTTCACGGCGAGTGGGGAGCCTTGGACCAATACGTGCTGACAGTCTGCGAGAATCCGCTGCACCGCCATCATCGCATCCCACGGGCTGATCTACATATTCGTCTCGGACCCGAGCTAGTAGACTCAGCCATCGCGATAGCGTCTCAGCTGGTAGGTGACTATGTGCATGCGTTTACAGATGATGGCCGTGTAGGGCTCGAAAGCTCGTGATTGGCCAGTTCTAGTGGTGAAGCCTGACGGCGGGCTAGCGTTGCGGTCTGAACCTGAAGCGAAAGTGCTAACACACAAAATGCAGGGGTTGCAATGAAGCCATTTGAAGGCGAAGGGGTTTTCTGGCTTCCGAGCGATGATGAAACCCAGATTGCAGGAAAGATAACCTTCGATCCCATTAAGGGTGCAACACTAAATCTTTTTGGCTCCTTTGGAACTCCACACCAGCAGTTCACGGCAGGCTCACCAACACTAAGGCTTCAGGGTGTCGCCGGGAAGCGCTACCTGACGCTTGAGAAGTGTTTTCTCGAGGACATTAGCCACGAAATGCCAGGGATTACCCGTCAGACTTTTCATGTCAACTCAATAATTACGAACCACCTCTTCGACGAGGATGAGGCGCTAGCCTTCGATGAGGTGTCGATCACGTTCGACCAGCTACCAACGTGGATTGGGCGCACAGGCGTAACCGTCAACTACAACCTGAGACATGGCGAACAGACAACCGACGAGATCGACATCGACTTCAGGCAGCCAGTCGACGAGATAGTACGTCTTGATGAATTTGAGTTGTGGCTCGGATCGAGCTGGGGACTACGCGGAGACCATATCACGGAAACTCGACTCACGCAGGGCACGTATCTAACGCTCAAGTACCCGACCTCACAAGCCTTGAAAGTAATCTTGGATGACCTCAAGGCCCTTCAGGATTTGTTGACGCTCGCGGTTGATGCGCCCGTCGTGCTCGAAGACGTAACGCTTAGACGCGCTGATATAACACACGAGACTGGATCGGCCGCTGGGCGACTCAAGAGCCTGTCATACTACGCGCCGCAGCTTGCAGAACGGGTGCGCCTCGACAAGCCACAAGCTCCCGGCCACGTCCTGTTTGAGTATCAGTCTATCGGTGGCCTTCCCACCATTGCCCGCTGGCTGGCGGTTGCCCACACGTACGACATCGTTCTGGGATGGCTGCTGTCAATTCGCTATGCCTCAGGACTGTATGTCCAGAACCGCTTTTACAACGTCGTGTCCGCGGCTGAGAGCTTTCATCGGCTCCGGTTCCCAAACGAAGTTACGTCTCAAAAGGAGTTCGACCAGTTCATCCAGGGGCTAATCGAGGCTGTGCCAGAGGAGCATCGCGAGTGGCTTGGCATGCAACTTCAGTACAGCAACGAGCCCCGGCTGCGCAGGCGTCTGCGCAGCCTGGCGAGGTATGCGAGCCCGGTCTTCACTTCAGTCTGCGGCAAGCGTGATCGTTGGGTCACAGTTGTCGTTGAAGTGAGGAATCGTATGACTCACCACGACAAGGATCGGCAGATTACCTTTAAGGATGGCGACCTCTACTTCCTGGCCGAGTCGGTTTTTCTGCTTGTCATGCTCTGCCTGCTCCGCGAGTGTGGAGTCAATGGGGGCGTCCTAGCCGGTGTCGGCGACAGCATGAGCGTGCAATTCCTGCGTTTGAAGCTGGCCGAGATCATCCCTCGTCTTTACCCCCAAGTAGTTAGGCGCTAGCGATCACATCACGTCTTCCGGTCGTATGAAGGTCGAGATGTCGGACGTGAGGACACAATCGCTCTTTGGAGGTCCCCTTCTCCGCCTGGCTCGTGCTTCCGGTGGCTCATACTCCTCATCGACCCAACCGCAGCTCTCACATGTCCCAGTCACAAGCCGGTAGGAGCCACAGGCTCCGCAGCGTACCTGGTTGTGGCCGAGCCGCAGCCTAGCTGCCGTGAATACGCCGAGTAGGTGCTCCACCATCTTGAGCCCGATTTCGGCGTCCATGCGGATGGCGTTCTTGGCGTGGGTCAGCCAGTTCACGTAGGCCCACGTCTCGGCCGACAGCTTCTTGAGGTACGAGCGCAGGTAAGCGCTCGCGTCGCCGCTGGCAAGGGTGTTGGCCAGTAGCTCAGCCCAGCCCTTGAAGTCGGCTTGCTTGGGCGGCTCCTGGCCCGCGGGCACCAGGTCGTCATTGGCGGTCTCGCCGACGAAGGAAACGAGACACTCGCGCAGCCGTACGCCGACCGCCTGGAAGGTCTCGGCCTCCTCGCCGGAGTCGTAGACCTCAAAGGCTTGTTCCCAGCGCCGCCATGAGCCAGGCAGCAGGTAGGCCGCTCCAGGCTTAACCGGGACCTTCCGCTCGTGGAGATAGGAGACGCGCAGCGCAAGTCCTATGTGGAAGGTCAGCGCAACGTCACGGCTCTTGAAGTCCTCCTGGCTGTAGAGGTTGGTCGGCTCAGTGATCACCCACCACCGGCTGTCGGTACAATGCACGTCCCAGATGTCATGGCGTACGGGCCCGACCAGTTCCGAGGCCACCTTCTCCAGGTGAATGACCTGCTCGCTGGCCTGACCCTCGGCGTAGGTACGGACCGCCTCGGTCTGACGCTTGGTGGCTCGCATAGTCGTTAGTGTCCTTGTTACTTGTAACAATTTACTTCCAGATTACGCTCCGGGCTCAGGATGTACAGCGCTTTCTAAACCGTTCGCCCAGGGGTCGCTGGCCGTGAGATAATGCCGCTTACCACGAGGGGTAAACCTGTGACATACACATGGCAAGAGATTGAGCAGGAGTGGTTGGGTGGCGGGCTCGCCACAACACCCGATGAAGTGCTCACAGCCTTCAATGAGGTTGCTTCACGCTTCGGCCGGGAGTGGGTCGAAGCCACCCGCACTAGAAATGGCATCGCCAGCCGCGGCGCATCGCCAACACTGTACATTGTGACACTTGCTCGGCTTCTACACGCTCTAGATGGTGCCCCTAATTCTGCTGCACTTATCGAGAAGGTGCGCCGAGGGAACCTGGATGCTCGCGCAGAACTCATTGCCATCTACCTGCTGCGCAGCGAGAATACGGAAGCCCTTGTCGAGGTGGAGCCAGTGATCCGGGTTGGCGGCCGTAATCGTAAGCCAGACTTCCGTACTGGCATACATGCTGAGCCGTGGACATACGTCGAAGTCACGAATCCAGGCAGTTCAGAAGCCCAGGCAGACGTTCGTCGAGGTCTGGAGCGGCTTACCGGGCTCGTGCACGATTGCTCTGGGAGCTTTGCACTCGAAGTCTTCCTTAAGCGTGAGCCGACGGAAGCAGAGATAGACCTGATCGCGAATGAAATTCTGCAAGGACACCAGACTGCTGGCCAGTCAGCAGTGGAACTCCGCTCTGGCCTGGGCACTTTGTATTGGAATCAGCAGCCTCCCGGCGCCGTTGTCCTGGACGATCATGGCGAGCCGTACACGCCCAGGCTAGGCATGACCAGTGTGGTCGCTGGCGCTGGTCAGCATCGGCATATAACCGTGCGTTGGCCTTTCACAGATACGCGGGCAGAGACCTTCATTCGTCATGAGGCCAGGCAGCTGCCAACTGACGCACCGGGCCTGATTATGATCTTCACCTCAGGAACAGTCGGAGCCATGAAGGCCTAGCGGGAGCTGATCGAGCGGAGGCTCCAGCCTAACCTACACACGCGTGTGAGCGCCGTTTGTCTGTTCAGTTCAGCTGTGCTGCCAACGGAGCAATGCGAGGACTGGCGTGTTGAGTGCAAGCTCACTATCAATCCCTATGCACGCCACCCACTCCCTACATGGATTGTCCAGCAGTTCCAGCGCTTCCCATCAGATGAACAAGATATTTGAGGGAGCGGAAGGCGGCCTGCTCGGCCGCCTTCCGCTCGATTTTGGCGTGAACCACACTCAGCCGGAAGCCTCCTTGCGCCTACCCCGACCGCCGGCCGGCGCGCCAGTGCTCGCCTCGGCCGCTGATACTTCTTCAGGCAAGGTTCCCAATAGTATGGCCCTGGTGCGGGCCATTTGAGCCTCGGCTTCTTCGAGTGCCCTTTGCGCCTTTGCCTGGAAGTCAGGAGCTTCACGGCGTTGGACCATGTAGTTGTCCAGGGCTCGCATCATGATGCTAAGGATCACCGGAATCTCCCCAGACTCGATCACTGAAATTCCCCACCCGCTGGCGGTGCGGCGGACCTGATCTGAAGGTCCGCCAACCGAGCGAGGACTCCCCGATGCTGACGGTGACCAAGCCGATCGGCAGGA